>Ga0315295_10001627_pt1 | contig 19215 bp, 34 predicted proteins | sample YL17G14_0_MG_FD_204453 | JGI IMG/M metagenome (GOLD analysis project Ga0315295, IMG submission 204453) | Sediment microbial communities from Yellowstone Lake, YNP, Wyoming, USA - YL17G14_0 | ecosystem: Environmental > Aquatic > Freshwater > Lake > Sediment | place: USA: Wyoming | collected... | reverse complement strand
CCAAAAGTTGACCGTAACCGGTTTTGAGTAAAAATTCGTTAAGTTTTCCTAGGGCCTTAAAGGTTCTTTCTCTTGCGAAACCGGACGAAAAAAGAAGCCCGTAAGCCAAAAATGCCCCGATGTCGCCTATTATTATTGCTTTTGAGATTCCGTAGTGTTCGCCCCGAGCCCTGGCATAGATTGCGTGAACCGTCGGCTTTCCCCGTCTCATGGCATCTTTATCAATAACGTCATCATGAATCAGTAAAAAATTATGGAAAAGCTCAATTCCGCAAGAAATTGGAAGAATTGCATTGAAGTCTTCTCCTCCGCAGGCTTGGTAGCCCAAGACCGTAAGTGCCCCCCTAGCCTTTTTTCCTCCCTTCGAGTAGTCCTGAAAAACACTCAAGACATCAACTAAATCTGGGTCAATTTTTTTGGCTAAGGCTTTCTCTTTTTTAAAAACGGAGTCTAGGAACTTGTCCGCTTTGTGGGAGTAGGCCTTAAGATAGTCTTCTGCAAGCATAAACCAAAGGATTATCGTTTTGGAGACTGTTTCTGGCGTCTGGCTTTTCCGCCCTTTCCAACCATTCTTCTTTGCCTTACTCTCGAGTCTCTGGTTAATAGTCCCGCTTTTTTAAGCGGAATTCTAAATTTCTCGGGGTCTTTTTGAGCTAAAACCTTGGCTATCGCATGAACTACCGCCTCAAGCTGCCCGTGTTTGCCTCCGCCTGCAACCCTAACGGTCACATAATATTTCTCTTGAGTGCCGGTTAATTCAAACGGCTTTATCCACAATACTTTCTGGGCTGCTCCAGGAAAATATTCTTCAAAGGTTTTGTCGTTAACCAGATTTGTTCCCTTTCCAGAAAAAAGTCTAACGCGGGCTGCAGCAGTTCTTCGATTGCCAGAGGCATACGAGTAATTAATTTTTTTAATCTTTGGCATTTTGGTCTCCTTCAAATCTGTCTTTATATGGATTTTCTTCTTTCGCAAAAACATTTAGTCTTTTCATCCTGTCTTTTTTTAGTCTATTGTCTGGAAGCATTCCGGAAACCGCCAGCTCAATTACCCTTTCTGGCTTTTGGGAAAAAAGTTTCTCAAAAGAAATTTCTTTAAATCCCCCGGGGTATCCCGAATGCCTGTAGTACTTCTTTTGTAGAGCCTTTTTCCCGGTAAGCTCAACCCTCGAGGCGTTTATTACAACAACGAAATCCCCGCTGTCAAGGTGAGCTGAATAATCGGCTTTATGTTTTCCTATAAGAAAAGTGGCGACTTTGGTTGCCAGCCTTCCCAATACTTGACCTTTGGCGTCAATTAAGTGCCAGGCTTTTTTCATTTCTTTGACTTTTGGCTGGTAAGTTTTAGCGTCCATATTATTCCTTCGCTTTTGTTTTTATCTCTTTATTGTTTTTGACTGTTTTTAATTTCCCAACTTGCCTTTTGGCCTCTTTTGTTTCTTTGTTTGTCTTTTTGGTTTCTGACTCCGGCTTAACTATTTCGCAAGCCCACTCAAGCCTAACCATCTCGGCCGCGTCTCCTTTTCTGGGCGGAAGCGGTATGGTACGAGTAGTACCTCCAAGGTTTTTCTTAAGGGCGGGGGTAATTGAATCGGTAATTTCAAAAACTATCTTTCTGTCACCCGCAAAGAAAGACGAAAGAATTCTTCTTGCAGCAACAGAATCCTTCCTGGCGGTCGCTATAAGCTTATCTATCTCGGGCTGGATTGCTTTAGCCCTGGCCTTTGTGGTTTGTATTTTTCCATTTATAACCAAGGCCGAAATAAGCGACCTGAATAGAGCCTTCCTGGCTCCTCCGCCTCTTGAGAAATATCTGCCAAATACTCTTTTCTTCACCTTAAACTTCCTCCCTGGGGAATTTTACCCCTTTTTCGGCCAAAGCTACCGCAATAATCTTTATGGATTTTTCTCCCAAATTCCTAACCTTTACCAATTCTTCTTTCTTGGCAGTATCCAGCTGCTCTACGGTCTCATAACCGGCTCTTAAAAGGGCATTGGCAACTCTGGTAGGAAGTCCTATTTCCTCAACCGAAAGGCTTCCGACCAGTCCCAACGTTTCTATTTTGGGGGATTCAGCCTTTTCAATCTTTTTGGGACTAACTACCTGTCCAAAGTATGAAACTAAAATCTTGGCTGCAGAGACTAAAGCCTCTTTGGGCGTAATCGTACCGTCCGTCCAAATTTCAAGAAGAAGCTTGTCGTAGTTGGTTAGTCTACCAACTCTAGTTTCTTCTATCTTGTAATTGACGCGTGTAACGGGTGAGAAAGATGCGTCCAACGGAATAAGGCCGATTTCGCCGGTTGCTCGCTCTTCTGCGAATGAATAACCGCTCCCTGCCTCAATTTCCAGATTTGCATCGAGTTTTCCTCCCTTTTCCAGATTTGCCAAGACCAGCTCCTCATTTGCAATTTTGACTGTTGCAGGAACTTTGATGTCTTTGGCTTTGACCTCGCCTGCACTTTTTACCGAGATAGTTGCCTTAACCGGCTTATCTCCCGAATACGAGAATCTGACCTTCTTAAGGTTAAGAATTAACTCGACAATATCCTCCCTCATTCCTTTTAAGGACGAGAACTGGTGGCGTACTCCGGAAATTTTAACCGAGGTCACCGCAGCTCCCAAAAGAGATGTTAACAAAACCCTTCTTAGAGCCGTACCCATGGTCGAACCATACCCTTGTTCCAAAGGGGATATGACAAATTTTCCGTAATTTGCCCCCTTGTTTTCTTGTTCAACTCCAAACATTGGTTCGTTCATCTATCTTTCACCTCCCTTTTTTTACTTAATATAAGCATAGATTGCTCTAGGGTTACCTAGAGTAAAACTCAACTATATCCTGAACTGAAATCGGTTCAACTATATCTTCTGCCTTAGGTTCCGATATGACTTTTCCTACAGCCGCTTTTCTATCAAGCCAACTCGGTAGCGTAAATTCCTTTATTTCAAACATTGCTTTGACCGAAGGAACGGCAAGCCCTTTTGGCGTTAAAGAAATCATCTCGCCCGGCTTTACTCTATATGAAGGGATGTTAACCTTTTTACCGTCAACCAACACGTGCCTGTGGCTGACAAGTTGTCTTGATGCAGGCCTTGTGGGTACAAAACCCAATCTAAAGACTACGTTATCAAGCCTTGACTCCAAAAGCTGAATAAGCCGTTCTCCCGTGTTTCCTCTGGTTTTAAGCGCTTCCTCAACATAATTTCTAAACTGTTTTTCCAAAACTCCGTAAAGTCTTTTGACCTTTTGCTTTTCCCTAAGCTGATGACCGTACTGGGACGAACCTCTTACACCTTTCGGCCCGTGAACTCCGGGAGGAACGGCGAGCCTGGTAAGTTTAGCTCCTTTTCCGAAAAGGTCAAAGCCTTCCCTTCTTGATAATCTGTCTTTCGGTCCGGTATATCTTGCCATTTTTAAACTCTCCTTTTCTTTTTGGGCCTTGGTCCGTTGTGGGGAATAGGTGTTACGTCTGCTATCAAGGAAATTTTGACTCCGGTTGCCCTTATTGCCCTAAGTGCCGCATCCCTACCCGGGCCCGGGCCTTTGACGTAAATTTCAACCTCCTCGACTCCCATCTCGTCTTTTGCTTTTTTAATTACCCTCTCAACTGCGGTTGTTGCGGCAAAGGGTGTTGATTTTCTTGTTCCTTTAAAACCGGCGGCTCCGGAGCTACCCCAGGCTATAACACTTCCCGAAGGGTCGGTTACCGTAACCAGGGTGTTATTAAAGGAGGCAGATATAAAAACTTTTGCTAAAGACTGCTTTTTTGCCATTTATTTTTTACCCTCCTCGGGATTCTGGGTTGCGATCCTGCTCAAAACTTCCTTCTTGAATGCTCCGACCGTTTTTCTTTTGCCTCTTTTGGTTCTGGCATTTCGTCTGGTCCTTTGTCCCCTTGCAGGAAGATTTCTTTGGTGTCTTATGCCTCTATATGATCCTATTGCCTGAAGCCGGGCAATATTTGTCTTGACTTGTCTGGCCAACTCTCCCTCCAAGACAAATTCTTCGAGTTTAGAATTTATCTTGGAAAGCTCGTCGGACGTTAGTGCGGATACCCTTTTTGTCTTGTCAATTTTGAGCTCTTTTAAAATTTTATTGGACAATGCCCAACCCAACCCTCTTATTCTTGTAAGGGCGTAGTCTATTTTCCAATTACCTACCAGTTCTACTCCTGAAAGTCTTGCCATAATTATCCTTGGCGCTGTTTATGTTTGGGATTTTTGCAAATAATGTATAAAACGCCTTTGCGCCTTACTATCTTGCAATCTTTGCACCTAGTTTTAATGGATGAGTTTACTTTCATTTTTGGTATTTTTGAACAATTCTCCCTCTCTCCTCGTCATACGGGGTCATTTCTACCCTGACTTTATCTCCCGGAAAAATTCTGACCCAATTTCGCCTCAACGAACCTTTCAAGCTCGTCAAGATTACCCTACCGTCTTGGGTTGTTACCCTAAACATCGTATTCGGCAGAGCCTGGGTAACCTCTCCGTCAATAAAAGTATTCTTCGAATCTTGCATGAATATCTTCTTAAAATTAGCCTTCCGTCAAAACAAGGGGACCGCCGGCGGTGGCCGCTACGGTCTCCTCGAAAAGCGCTGATATTTTACCATCACGCATGGCTATTGTCCAACCATCTTTGACAATTTCTACCTGACAAGAGCCTTGGGCGTACATAACCTCAATTGCTAGTGTTGCCCCCTCGGGAATCTCTAGACTCCTCTGTCTACCATCCGAAACAAAACAGGGGATTTGCGGTAATTCGTGCAAGGCTTTCCCTATTCCGTGCCCGACCAAATCCCTAATGGGCGTCAGTCCCGCTTGTGTTATTCCATCCTCGATAGCTTTCGATATATCATAAATTTTAGCCCCCGGCTTAACCTTGGCTATGGCCTCTTTAAGCGCACTTTTTCCGGCTTCCAGAAACTTTTCGGTTTCGGGATCAGCCTCCAGACCAACCGTAAAGGACGTGTCCGTATGAAAGCCTTGATAAAGCATACCTACGTCAACGCTTACAATATCCCCCTTCTTAAAAACAACTTCCCTTTTGGGAATGCCGTGTACCAGTCCCTCGTTTACGTTTATGCAGGTTGCCCAACTATATCCGGGTACGCCCTTAAATGAAGGCTCTCCTCCTTTTTGCTCAATGAGCTTCACCGCCAACTCCTCGACATTAAGGGCAACAACTCCCACATTAACGGCATCTCTCAAGGCAGCTTTAACCTCACCGAGAAGTTTTCCTCCACTTATCATTACTTCCAGTTCTTCGGGACTTTTGGCGGGAACTTTATCCCCTTTAAACATTGTTTATCTTTTCAAGGATCTCTTCCAAGATTGTTACAATGGGCTGTTCACCGTTGACGTTTATTAGAACGCCTTCGTCTTCCAATTTTCTTATAAGCGGCTCCGTTGAAGTACGAAATAGCCTTAATCTCTCCTGAATAAGATCTGGCTTGTCATCCTCCCTTTGGATTAGTTTTCCCCCGCACTTGTCGCAAACCTCGGGGTTGGCCGGCGGATTTGTTATAAAGTTAAAAACTTCTCCGCATGCCGAACAAATTCGTCTTGCGGACAACCGTTTTACAGCCTCCGCATCCGTGATATCCAAGAAAATTGCTTTATCCAGTTTTGCACCCTTGGAGCTCAAATAGTCTTTGATAAACTCGTACTGTCTTACCGACCTTGGATAGCCGTCAAGAAGGATATTGGCTCCTTGGGGAACCCTTTTTTCGAGATAGTTTTTGACAATTGAAAAAGTTACCTCGTCGGGAAGAAGCTGTCCCTTTTTATTCATCACTTCGTCAATTTTTGGATCCGTCTTGGCAATCTCTCGCAGAAGGCTGCCGCTTTCAACATAGGCTAAGCCCAGTTTTTCGCTTAAAAGCCTTGCCTGAGTTCCCTTGCCGGAGCCTTGTGGGCCTAAAATCATTAGATTCATGTTCTTAGAAACCTTTCGTATCTTCCCATTACAAGCTGTGCTTCAAGCTCGCGGGTAAGCTCAAGAACCACCGAGACAACTATTAGAATTCCCGTTCCTCCAATTGCCAGATTGGCTACCCCAATTGCGTTTTGGAAGAATGAGGGAAGGACCGCAATAAGGCCCAAGAAAGTCGCCCCCACCAAGGTAATTCTGGAAAGAACAAAGGCTAGATATTTTGTGGTTTCGGTTCCCGGTCTTATCCCGGATACAAACCCTCCGTTTTTCTGAAGGTTTTCGGAGATTTTCTCGGGATTAAAAACAACCGCCGTGTAGAAGTAGGTAAAGCCGAAAACCAATAGAAAGTAGACGGCGTTATAAATGAATGATTGGGGATTAAATGTCAGGGCAATATCCGTGGCCAATTTGGAAATTGTGGGATTTGATGACCCCGACAGAAACTGACCAACCATAGATGGAAGAAGAACCAGGGAAACCGCAAAAATAATAGGAATAACCCCCGCCTGGTTAAGTCTTAAGGGAATGTAGGAGGAGGCACCGAGACCGGTTTTTCCGACCCGTCTTGCATAGCTTATGGGGATTTGCCTGGTTGCCTCGTTCATAAATACGATAAGCCCAACGATAACAATGGCAAGTGCCAAAAATATTCCTACCTTAAGAAAATCTGCCGGGCCGATTACACCTATCGACTGACCCAAAGTAACGGGTAATCTCGCAACTATTCCCGTAAAAATAAGGAAGGAGACCCCGTTGGTTATTCCATACTCCGTTATAAGCTCACCCAGCCATACCGCAAAGACCGTCCCGGCTGTCATGGTAAGAATCAAAGACAATAGGGCGATGGGCGAAAGACCGCCTATTACTCCCTGGCCCTTTAAAAGGGAAAACATTCCGAATGCCTGAACTGCCGCCAAAGGAACAGTAAGAACCCTCGTATATTGGTTAATCTTTTCCTGTCCGTACTCTCCCTCTTTTTGCAGCTGTTCTAAAGAAGGTATAACAAAAGTCAAAAGCTGAAGGATAATTGAAGCATTAATATAAGGGTTAAGTCCTAGTGCCATGATCGAGAAATTGGCAAGTGTTCCTCCGGAAAACACATCCAATAAAGAAAGAAGCGGTGAAGAGGCAAAAAGAGAGGCCAGTGAAGTTCTATCAATACCTGCCGAGGGAATGTGGGCAACAATTCTAAAAACCAAAACGACTGCTGCCGTTATTAGAATTTTTCTTCTAAGATGCGGGGAGGCGAAGACCCTTGAGAAAAATTGGGCAATTGAATTAAGCATATACTTTCATTAATAACCGAACTTATCCGCTTAAGCCACCTTTCCACCGGCTTTTTCAACGGTTTTGGCGGCGTTTTTGGAAATGGGTACTTCAATTGTAAGCTTTTTTTCTAATTTCCCGTCTCCTAAAATTTTGACTCCAAACTCCTGGGCATCGACTTTATCAACAATTCCTTCTTTAATTAATGCATCTAAGTCTACCTTCGAACCGGAGGCAAACATGTTTAAATATCCAAGCTTAACAATAACGGGTTTATCCTTGGGTCCAAATTTCCCCCGTCCACGTTGAAGGGGAAGTTTTTTGATAAAGGACTTCTTCATTTTTTGCCCTTCAAACATAACTCCCACCTTTCCTCCTTCTCTGGATTTTTGCCCTTTTTGCCCACGACCTACGGTGTGTCCTCCCTTGCCGGATCCAAAACCTCGTCCCACTCTTTTTGCGCGTCTGCTTACTGTTTTTAAAACTTGTGCAGTCATTTTTTCATCGCCTCCTTTCTTTGGCTTATAACCGAAATTGACTGAAGTGCTTTAAGCGTGGCATATACATTTGATATCTTGTTTTTTGTTCCCAGAATTTTTCCGACCGCATCCCTAATTCCTGCCGCCTCGAGTACAACCCTCATGGGACCTCCGGCAATAATACCGGACCCCGCGGGCGCCGGCTTAAGAAGAACTTTTGCGGCCGAGAATTTTTCATGTACAGAGTAGGGGATAGTTGTACCCACCAAAGGAACCTGGATCATTCCTTTTTGGGCTGCGGTAATTGATTTTCGTATGGCGCTTCGGACATCCGGTGCTTTGGCAAGTCCGACCCCCACTTTTCCCTTTCTGTCACCAACAACCACCAAAGCTGAAAATCTGATTTGATTTCCCCCTTTGGTTTTTTTGGATATTCTGTTTATCTCAACAACAGTTTCGGAAAACTCTTTTTGACTTTGATCTTGATAGTACATATGAATAACAGCGCAATTAGCGCTTAAAAATCCAAACCTCCTTTCCTGGCCGCCTCGGCCAAGGCCTTAACACGTCCATGATATTTGTATGCTCCTCTGTCAAAAACAACCTTTATAATTTTTTTCTTCTTTGCAAGGGTCGCAATGGCCTCTCCGACCAAGGAAGCCTCCTCGGTTTTAGTTTTGGCTTGTTCTTTTGCCTTTTTGGAAAGGGTTTTACTTGAATAAGCAACAACGGCACGGCCTTTCTCGTCGATAATTTGGGCAAAGATGTATCTATTCGAACGAAATACACTAAGCCTGGGCCTTCCGCTCTTGGCGACTTTTATTCTGGTTCTTATCTTTCTTTGCTGAGATGAACTTTTCGTCATGGTTTTTATGCCCCCACTCCTCCAGTAACGGTTTTTGCGGCTTTTCCAGCTTTTCTTCGGATTACCTCGTCTATATATTTAATTCCTTTTCCCTTATAAGGCTCCGGGGGCCTTGCGGCTCTTATATTTGCTGCGGTTTGTCCCACCAGATCCCTGTCTACCCCTTCGACCAAAATAACCAGCTTTTCCACCGAAAAGATTATTCCTTCGGGTGCTTCGAATTTAACCGGGTGGGAAAATCCGATAAGTATGGTTAGGGTTTTGCCCGTAACTTCTGCTCTGAATCCCGTTCCGACAAGCTCCAGCTGTTTTTTAAATCCTTCGCTTACTCCCTTGACGGCATTGGCAATATGTGCCCTGGTTGTGCCCCAGTTGCTCCTTCCCTGTTTGCTAATTCTTTCGGTTGAGACAATAAGTTGCCCGTCCTTTTCGACAACGGTTATTTTTCTTGGGATTTTTACAACCAAGCTTCCCTTAGGCCCGGAAACTTTAATCTCTTTTTCGGCTATTTCGGCCTTAACCCCTTGGGGTATTAATACTGGTAATTTTCCTATTTTGCTCATGGCTTTACCAAACCTCCACAATTAGCTCTCCTCCAAGTCTTTGTTTGGCGGCGAGCTTTGCATTTAATATTCCTTTAGGCGTTGACACCAAAATTATAGAGGGCTTTCTTATCTTGGAAAGTTCATTTGCGTTCATATAAACTCTTAGTCCCGGTTTTGACATAAGCTTAATGTCCAATAAAACCGGTTCCTTTTTTTGATAGGCAAGAGAAACCGTAAGCTCATTTTTGACGACTTTAACCTCGTCCAAATATCCTTCTTTTTTTAGAGCCTGGGCAAGAGCCACGACCATTTTGGTCTTGGGAACAATAACTTTTTTGTTGCGACCTAAAGCGGCATTCTTGATTCTAATAAGGAAATCCCCTACAGGATAATTTGTCATATTATTACCAACTTGCCTTTCTAACCCCCGGGATTTCTCCCTTAAGGGCATATTCTCTAAAGCAAAGTCTGCAAAGCCCGAATTTTCTCATATAACCGCGCGGTCTTCCACAGAGACGGCATCTGTTTCTGTACTGAATTTTGTATTTAAGTTTTTTGGCCTCTCTTACTTCTTTCGATGTTTTTGCCATGTGTTTTTAAACTTTCTCAAAAGGCATACCCAAGTATTCCAAAAGTTTTCTTGATTTTTCTTTATCGGAGCCTTTTACAACAATTGTAATCTCAAGACCCTTTAAGGCGTGTGGTTTGGTAAGGTCTATCTCCGGAAATACCGAATATTCTTCAATTCCCATTGTATAATTTCCGCCTTCGTCAAAACTTTTTGCCGACACTCCCCTGAAATCTCTAAATCTGGGAAGCGTAATTGAAATTAGTCTATGCAAGAAAGCGTACATTTGCTCTCCGCGTAAGGTCACGGATAACCCAACGGGCATCCCTGCCCTGATGCTAAAGGTAGCAACCGAAATCTTCGCGGGTCTGATTGACGGAAGCTGTCCCGTAATTTCTGCCAAATCCTTCTTGGCAAGCTCAAGGCTTTCTTTGTTTTTGGCAATCTCGCCTATTCCAACATTTAAGACAACCTTGTCGATATGGGGAACCGCCATTTTGTTTTTGATTCCAAACTCAGCGGCAATTTTTGGAGCTACTTCTTTTTGGTATTTTTCGAAAAGTTGTGATTTCATATTTATTTCTTGCCCTTGGCCTCAATTGTCTTCCCGCATTTTCTGCAAACTCGCTCTTTTACATCGTCAACAATCCTAAAACCTACTCTGGTTGCTTTCTTGCACTTGGGGCATATTACGGCAATCTTGGAAAAAGAAAGGGCTCTTGGGATATCGTATATCCCTCCTTTTTGTCCCTGCTGGCCTTTAACGTGCTTTTTATAAATATTCATTCCCGGAATAATGGCCGAGTCCTCAGAAACCAAGATCTTCTCAATGGTACCCTCTCGGCCTTTGTCTTTGCCGCTTGTGACTTTTATATTGTCTCCTGCCTTAAATTTAAGCATTTTTATACTACCTCTCTTGCAAGTGAGGCTATTTTGTTATATCCGACCTCTTTTATCTCTCTGGCAATCGGGCCCAAAATTCTGGTTCCCCTGGGAAGTCCTTGTTTATCGATGACAACTCCCGCATTGTTGTCAAACCGCACATATGTCCCGTCTTTCCTTCTTACCTCTTTTTTAGTTCTTACAATTAAGACTCTGACTTTTTCTTTATCGGCAACAACCCCTGCCGGGTCTGCCCCTTTAACCACACATAGGATAACGTCCCCCAAAGTGGCTTTTTTGCCTATCTTGGTGGAAATTCCGATAACCATAAGCCTTTTGGCTCCCGAGTTATCTGCCGGCTTTAGCATGCTTCTTAACTGGAGCATATTATTTGCCTTTCTTGGAAACTACCTTCTCTATAATTTTCCATTTTTTAAGTTTGCTTATGGGCTTGCATGTTGCAAACCTGACCGTGTCCCCAAGTGTTACTCCCAGCTCATCGTGTACGTGGTACTTTTTGATTCTTTTGAATCTTTTATGATACATGGGATGAACCACCGTTTTCTCCACGGCCACTGTTGCGGTCTTGGACATTTTTGTTGATATTACTTTTCCGATAAATACTTTCATTTCTCCTCCTTGGTAGGCTCCGGCTCTTTTTGATCTTTCTCCATAAGGCTTTTCTCAGTTAGGATGGTTAGTATAACCGCAATTTCCTTCCTTAGGAGTGTGACCTTTTTTAGATTCTTCTGGGTTCCTGCTTTTATCTCTGTGGCAGCCCTGGCGGCATCAAACTTTCTTTCGGCCAACATCTTCAAAAGCTCATCTTGTTTTTTTGTTCTTAGCGATGCTATGTCTTTTTTCTTCATATTAGTTTTCTTTTGATACTGTTCTTGTCGCGATGGGAAGCTTATTCGATGCAGCCTTTAGGCAATGCTTTGCAATCTCTTCGGTTGTTCCCGCTATTTCATACATTATTCTGCCGGGCCTAACCACCACAACATATTCGGATACGTCCCCTTTTCCTCCGCCCATTCTTTTTCCGGCTGCCCTTGAGGAAACGGGTTTGTCTGGAAAAATTCTGACCCAGGTTCTTCCTCCTTTTCTTAGTCCGTGGGTAATGGCACGCCTAGCGGCCTCAATCTGCTTTGACGAAATCCAACCTGCTTCAGTGGCCTTAAGGCCAAAGTCTCCGAAGGCCAAGCTAAAACCTCGGGGGGTAACCCCCCTTCTTCTTCCCCTAAATGCTTTTGCGAATTTTAGTCTTTTTGGCTGTAACATGTTGTTATCTTTTTATTGTTCTTCTTTTTTGTGAATCCAAACCTTTACTCCCACATACCCTCTTTTAAGAAGAGCCGGGATTTGGGCATAGTCGATATTTTCCCTTAATGTTTGGGTTGGAACCGAGCCGTCTTGGAATTTCTCTACCCTTGAGATTTCCGCTCCGTTGATTCTTCCAGCAAGAACAATCTTTGCTCCCAGGGCGCCGGACTGCATAATCCTCTCAAGGGCCTTGGAAACAACTCTTCGGTGGGGAAGCCTTCGCTCAAGCTCGGCCGCAATTCTTGTTGCAACCAAATGAGCCGAAAGCTCGGGATTTTTGACCTCATTTACCTTAAAATCAATTTTAATGTCTTTTACGCTTTTTCCCCTGGCACCTTCGATAATATCAACAACATACTTCTTAACGTCTTCAATTCCGGAACCACCGCGGCCTATTACGACTCCCGGGCGAGATACCGTAACTGTTATTCCCATCATTTTGGGAAGACGCTCAATCTCAACTCCGGATATACCCGCGAGTTTAAGTTTATCCATCAGGGCCTTCCTTATTTGGATATCCTCATATAAATACTCTTTGTATTTGATATCGTCCGCAAACCAACGGCTCCTCCAGGGAAGAAATGTCCCTGTTCTAAATGCAATCGGATTTACTTTTTGTCCCATTTATACTCCCTTCCTTTCCTTTTTCTTTGGCTCCCCGGCCGGTAATTCTTGCTTTGATTCTTCCTTTTTTACCGGCAACTGCTCTTTTGTCTCCAAAACAACCCTTATATGGCTCATCCTTTTTTTAATGGGTTTCCAGCGTCCGTGGGCTCCTGCCATTCCTCTTTTAAGCCTTGGCCCTTCTCCTATTTGAATCTCTTTAAAAACCAAAGTGTCTTCGGAGGCTCCTTTGGCCTTGGCATTGGCAACGGCCGAAGCGACTACCTTTTTGAGTACAATTGCGGCTTTACTGCCTACAAACGGCAAAGTCTCCAAAGCTTTAGCCGGGCTTAACTTTTTGGCCATATTGGCAACCGGCCTTACTTTTTTAGGCGAAATAAGTAAATATTTTTGTTCTGCAAGAAATAACATATTTTTAGGTTTTCTCCAAAGTTCTTTTAACTATTTCTCCGTGTCCTCTAAAAGTTCTGGTAGGAGAAAACTCGCCGAGTCTATGACCCACCATGTCTTCGGATATAAATACATCGACAAAGATCCTTCCGTTATGAACCTGGAAATACTTGCCCACAAAATCCGGAGGAATTTGGGAATTTCTGGACCAGGTTTTGATCGGGACCTCTTTTGTTCCCATGCCGGAAGAAATCTTCTTTAAAAGATTTAGATCTACGTACGGTCCTTTTTTTGAACTTCTTCCCATATTAATGGTGCTTGCCTAATCTCCTTCTTTGAATAATAAGCTTGTCCGAATACTTTTTCTTCCTTCTGGTATTTCCTACCGCTTTCTTACCGTAAACAGTCTTTGGATACTTAAGTCCTACACCGCTTCTTCCTTCTCCTCCTCCGTGCGGGTGAGCGTGAGGGTGCATTGCCACTCCTCTTACTGTCGGCCTTATTCCCATTTTCCTCATGGTTCCGGCCTTGCCCACCCTTTCGGTTCTTGCCTCAAGACGACCTACCTGTCCTATGGTTGCCAGGCAACCAGGCTTAAATCGTCTAATCTCTCCTGAGGGAAGCTTGACCAAAATCCATTTTTCTTCTCTTCCATGAAGGACAGCGGCACATCCCGCGCTCTTTACAATCTGTCCTCCCTTACCGGGCCTTACTTCAATATTATGAATCATTGTCCCAACCGGGATTTTGGAAAGAGGAAGAGCATTTCCGACCTCAATGGAAGCAGTATCCCCGCTTACTATCTTTTGACCCACCTTTAAATCATTGGGCGCTAGAATATACCTTCTTTCCCCGTCTTCGTAAAGAATCATTGCGATTTCGGCTTTTCTGTTGGGATCGTATTCCAAAGCCTCGACCTTTCCCCAAATGTCTTTTTTGTTCCTGCCAAAGTCAATCTCCCTTAAGAATCTCTTCACTCGGCCACCTTGATGACGGACGGTGATTCGGCCACCGACTCTTCCTGCTTTTTTGGGTAGTATTCTTTTAAGGCTTTTCATTTTTTTAATTTATTTGATAAGTTTTAAGGCTTTGCTTATTTCTTTTTCTCCTCGAATAAATCGATTTTTTCGTCTTTTGCCAAGGTTACAATTGTTTTCTTGAAGGCTTTTTGAGACTGAATTTTGCCTCGAGCGTTTCTTTTTGTCCCTCCCCGGTAATTCATGGTTGCCACAGAAGTCACATGGACTTTAAAAAGTTCTTCAACCGCCTTTTTTATTTCAGCTTTTCCAAAACCGGACAAAAGAGTAAAAGTATACCTTCCGCCCCTTGCATCTTTTAGACTTTTTTCCGTAACCACGGGAATTAGTTTCATTTTGATTTCCTGGCTACCTTTCTAGTCTTTTTTACTGTTTTTGTCTTTTTGGCAACTTCTTTTTTAACTACCTTCTTTACCTCTTTGATTTCTTCCTTTATATTTTCTTTTTCCTCAATCTTTTGTGGTCTTTTGGCCTCCAAACCGTCTTTATCAAGAAGAATTACGCCTCCGGTGTAAACGGAGTGGGCGTTAATATCAAAAATGGAAATTACGCTAACTCCTGTAATATTTGACATCGTTCTTTTTACTTCTAGATTTTCGGGGCTTAATACAAAAGTCGCCCTTTTGATTTGCTTTCCGATGTTTTTTCCGATCTTATCAAGTAAAGCCTTAGCGTCCTTGGTTTTTTTAATTGTGTTAACTCCCGAAACTACAAAAAGCTCTCCGGCTTTTCCCTTTAAGGTGACTGCGGTTTTTAAGGCTTTGCGGACGATTTTACCGGGCAAGATAAGTCTTCTTTTTATCCCCCTTGGCCCGTGGGCAACTCCTCCACCGACAAAGATGGGGGCACTCCTGGCTCCGTGTCTTGCTCCTCCGGTTCCTTTCTGCCTATACAACTTTTTCTTGGTTCTATTTACCTCGGCTCTGGTTTGTACTTTGGAAAGACCGGGATGGGTTCTATCCTCATATACCCTAATTGCTTGGGAAAGAAGAAACATATTTGGTTTCTCCTCGTTAAAGGCTGGTAAAGAAACTTGGCCACTCTTAACTCCTTTTGCAGAAAAAACTTGGGCTTTAAGCATTTTTTCCTCCTTCTGGTTTAACCGCTTCCGCAGCCTTGGGTGCTTCTTGGGCGGCAGGTGCTTGACCTTCAGGTTTGGATTCTCCCGAAGCTTCTGCCCCTTCTCCTGCTGGGGGGGCTTCACCTTCAACAACTTGTGCCTGGACAGTTTCAATTCCTTCAAGCTCTCCGGAGGAAAGCCTTTTAAGTATAACCAAGCCTCCGGTTGTTCCGGGAATTGCGCCTGAAATTTCAATCTCGCCTTTTTCGGGGTCGACGGAGATTACCTGAAGATTCTTAACGGTAACTCTGTCTCCTCCCATTCTTCCTGCCATATGCTTTCCCTTAAAGACTCTTCCCGGTGTGGTTGTCTGGCCTATTGAGCCTGGGGCGCGCTCGCGGTCGCTTTGTCCGTGGGTTCTTGGGCCTCCGTGAAATCCCCACCTTTTAACAACTCCTTGAAAACCTTTTCCTTTGGAGGTTCCGACAACCGCAACGAAGTCTCCTACCTTAAATACATCGGTAAGAAGAACCTGGTCTCCCACTTTAAGACCAGAATCCTCGGAAAGTCTTACCTCTTTCAAAAAACGAGGCGCCTTTTTGTCCTTTATGGCGCCTTTTAAATGACCTTGAAGCGGTTTGGTGACATTCTTGATTTTTTTCTCTCCGAATCCCAGCTGCACCGCCCAATAGCCGTCTTTTTCCGGAGTCTTAAGTTGTGTAACAACACAAGGCCCAGCCACAACACTCGTGACCGGAACACGTCTGGCCTCTATAAAAGACTGAGACATTTTTCCTTTTTGACCCAATATTGTATCTATCATTTCTGAAATCGTTACTCTGTTTTGAGCACAAAAAAAGGCGCCGGAGGCGCCCATGTCTGGCACATCCTACTGCCTAATTAGTGGTTAATCCTTAGAAACCACCTTCATTGATGGGCAAATTATAATGCATATAGCCTTAATCGTCAATTAGGTTCACATACTCAAAGTTGAAGGCGTTTATGGAGTTTGAATACCGATCTTGTCGTCAAGAATTGTAATTCTATCCTCGTGGTTTGAAACTCGATGAGAAAGAACCGTAACTTCTTCTCTCATAGCTTTCAATTCTCCCATAACCTCATCCATTCTAGAGAAGAATTCCTTCTTACTAGGAAAATTTTTTAACTTCTCTTCAAGTTTTTGTTCAAGTCTTTCGTCAATTTCGACTCCTACCAAATCCCTGATCGCATCGAGGTCTTTTTGTGTAAGCGTCATATGCGTTATTTAACTGCATGAAACAGCCAAAGTCAATTAACCTTAAAAAGGAATCTCGTCCTGTGTGGCTTCGGGGTGGGAAAAGCAAAGTCTGTATTTGCACCACGCACAATCCGGATTTTCGGGGGGTGTGGGTCCGGCAAGTAAATCCGATACCTCCGAGACAAAATTATAAAAGCTGTCCATATCCTCTTTTATCTCAAACCAGCTAGGCGTAGCATCAAATACAACTTTTTCTCCGGGAAATCTTATTTTCTGGGGACTAATGGCAATTACTCCCATCTTGGCAACTTTTTTGGGTTCCCCATTTGCCGGGTTTTCCAAAGCAAACTTATATGCATGGAGTTGACTTGCGTATTTCTGGATTTTTTCTGCATTCGGGTCGGTGATTTTGAAGTCTATGATCGCAATTTTACCGTCATCGAGTTTCGAGATAATGTCAAAGCGCCCGCTTATAAAGCAGTTTTTGGCGGGAGGGACGGGGGCAGAGCGAAGGTATCCTTCCTTGACTTCAATAATTCCCGAAGGAAGTTCGCTATTTACCTCCTTTAGGTTCATCCCCATTATTGCCTCTTGAAGAAGAGAGTTCATCTTGGAAAAAATGCCGGGCATCCCGATTGATGGCAGCGTAATTCCCTTTTTTACCTTTTGGTAGTAACAGTGCTTGCAGTCTTCGTAGAGATATTTAAAGTCCGAAGGGCTAAGTTTATACATGGTCTAGATTATATACTATGATTTTGGGTTTAATGAGATTATTAGGTGGCAACAAAATGACAGTGGATCTCGTTTCTTCTCGTCGAAACGTTGTCTTTGGGCAAAGCGTATCCGTAATTACTTAATGTTTTGATAATGCTTTCAGGGTCTGTCCCGAATAACGGCAAATATGACCTATGAATTTCTAGAAAAATGTGTTTCGGTTTCGACCCCGAAGACAAAGTATCATGCATCCCACCTAATACCAAACCCTCTGCTCCCTCAACGTCAATTTTTATAACATCTGGAATCGGAATAGTCCCTTTTTCCACCAAGGTATCTAATTTACTTAACTGTACAACCAGCTTATCTCCAAGCCCACTCACGGTCTTTTTTAAGCTTGGTGCGTATTTTCCGCTTTTGTCCGAAAAAAGGACAACTTCCCCATCTTCGTTTCCTAGAGCTACCGGCAATACCGTTATTCTCTCTCTAACCTCGCCATTTAATGCAATGTTCTCGTCAATCGATTTCAAACTTACAGGATCGGGGTCAATTGCATATACCCTAGATTGAGCCCTGGCGGCAAGAATAGAATATAATCCTTGTGCGGCTCCAATATCTAGAAACACGCCGTGAGATGAAGCAACCGTTCGAACAAGATCCTCCGCAAAATTTCCCTCGGTGTTTTTACTTCCCATCCTGTACCAATCGCTCTGATTCCTAATCCAAAACTTGGCACTATGTCCACCAAGGGTTACTGTATGGGGTTCTTTTAAGGGATATTGTGCTCGCTCAGCTCTGACCGCCTGCCTTAAAATATCCTTTATCTGTTCAGGAAAAATTTGCCGTGCTATATCGGCAGCTCTCGAGGTCAATATGTTTTGCCGATGTGGAATATTTCCTTTAATATCAGTCTCTGTCATGAGCTAATTATAGCATTAAGACCCATAATGTTTACTAGGTGCATTCTTCAGTCTTATGTGATATTATATATCAGTTACTTAGGTTTCGATTGCTTCTACAAAAGTGCTTTAACGGCCTCTTAGATGGAACGATCTTCAACGTAAGTACCCAAAGGTGGTGAGACAATAAATGGCAAAAAGATTATTTATAGGAGGACTTCCCTATTCAGCAACAGACGAAGAACTAAACAAGTTTTTCTCCGAAGTCGGTGAAGTGGCAAGCGCCACCGTTATTACCGATAAATACTCCGGTCAAGGAAAAGGATTCGGATTTGTAGAATACAAAAACGACGCGGATGCCGACAAAGCTATAAAAGAGCTTTCCGGTAAAGATTTTGGTGGAAGAAGTATCATAGTCAATGAAGCAAGACCCCGAGAAGAAAGAAGCTCGGCTGGTTTTGACCGAAGAGGCGGAGGCGGAGATTCAAGAGGTTCTAGACGCTGGTAAGATAGGTCTTAAGTTAAATTATGACATCAGGATTAAGCGCCTGTATAAGGTGCGGACAAGTGCGGATAGTGGCTAAAACTTATAAAGAATATATAGGCGATTCTTTGGTTGTTACCAATTTAACTTCCTGCCCGGATGCCAAGTGTCAGGCTATTGTAGATATACAGCTCGCCAAAGAACAAAAATTCAGAGACGAGATGCAGCTTGCGGGAGAGAGAAGACAGCAAGAGGCAAAAGAAAGAAGAGCTCAAAAGATTCCCCACAAAGCTTAATAGCATAATATTACGGGGCCTTAAGTTACTTCAGGAGTTTTAGACTTTACCGAAGGCTTTGAGGATTGCGGTACGTATATTTTGGCCGCTAAACCAGCCGTGCAAGTATACCAAAGAGCGTTTCCCTGAATTTGCACCCCGAAGATAATATTTATCGATCCTTCCTCCCTTTTGCAAGAATCTATCAACCAACTGACTGACTGAAGAGTCCATTAACAATAGCTTATTATAGCACGGACTGGCCCCTTAAATTTGACCAATTTGGCCAGGATTATTGGTTATTAAACGAAGGTTAAGGCAACGCCTTTTTTGTTTGCTCTTCCGGTTCTTCCAATTCTATGAATATAATCCTCGAAGGTGTTGGGTAAATCGTAGTTTATTACGTGGCTTACATCCTCAATATCGAGTCCACGGGAGGCTACGTCCGTAGCTAGTAGAATAGAGATTCTACTGGTTTTAAAATCATTCAAAACCCGCTGCCTTTGACTTTGGTTTTTGTTTCCGTGAATGGCTCCAGCCTTAAATCCACGCCTTATAAGCTCATTCGAAAGTTTCTGAACTCCCCATTTTGTGCGTCCAAAAATAAGAACCTTATTAAACCCTTCCTGGGAG
>Ga0315295_10001624_pt1 | contig 19238 bp, 15 predicted proteins | sample YL17G14_0_MG_FD_204453 | JGI IMG/M metagenome (GOLD analysis project Ga0315295, IMG submission 204453) | Sediment microbial communities from Yellowstone Lake, YNP, Wyoming, USA - YL17G14_0 | ecosystem: Environmental > Aquatic > Freshwater > Lake > Sediment | place: USA: Wyoming | collected... | reverse complement strand
CATCGCACGCTTCAATTCCTCTACACTAACCTGTTGATCTTCCATGACTTAATCTCCTTTCTTATAAGGTTCATAAGTCACTATAAACAAAGCAATTGCATCGCGCCAGAAAAAAACCTTACACACATGGCTTTCAAGAAGGATCGAAAACACAGGAGAGGAAAACTTTAGCCTTAGTCGGAATTTCACTTCAGAAAAACACGCCTAATAGCCGAAAAAACTCTGGGAACGGAAGACGAAGAGTCCGGATATTTGTCGGTATTTTGTTGACTTTGTTCCTGTGATCTGGTATGGTAATATTGCGGGCTAAACCCTGCGATGCTCGTATGGAAAGTAGGTGTTTGAAAGAACCGATACCCATACTCAGGGAAATCAGGCCTTGATGGATCGGAAAAGCCTACTCGATAGGACTTTCGGACACAAGCAACGATTGCCCACTTAGTAGTAATGGGTTCTTATCGAACGCTTTCCTACGGCACACGTGGAAGAGCCTCGCAATTAACAAAAAAAGGCCTGCTTTGTCAGGCCTTTTTTTTCACTTCACGTCTGCAATATCGGACGTACGAAACACGTAAAGTTACCTGTTGACCCCCTTTTTGCGGTTAAGCCAAAGAACCTATTTGTCGATTACATCAGATAATATGGGGAATGACAGAAAGCCTCTTTTCGGCTTGAGTCGTTTACTGTCTGTTGTTAGCAGAATCGCAATGTGGAGGCCGAAGAATGCCAACTGTGCGTAGCTTCACGGTCCTGCCGGCGCTGCCGGAATCCTTAAAGGACCTTGAGATTGTTGCCAAGAACATGTTCTGGTCGTGGAATTCCGAGTTTGTAGAGCTGTTCAAGCGCATCGACAGCAGTCTATGGTCTTCCTGTGGTCACAACCCCGTGAAGCTTCTTGGCAGTGTTTCGCAAGCCAAACTGGATGCACTGGCTGAAAACCAGGGCTTTCTGGGCCACTTGCAGCGGGTCAGCGAAAAGCTTAAGAGCTACGTGGCAAGGCCGACGTGGAATGAAACAGTCTGTTCGAAGTCCGACGAGCCGATGATCGCGTACTTCAGTGCTGAGTTTGGAGTCCACGAGTGCCTGCCGGTTTACGCTGGAGGCCTGGGCATACTGGCCGGAGACCACTTGAAGAGTGCATCCGACCTGGGTGTTCCTCTGGTTGGGGTCGGTCTTCTGTACCAGAAGGGGTATTTCCGGCAGTACTTGAACATCGATGGGTGGCAGCAGGAAATCTATGTTGAAAATGAATTCTTCAACATGCCGATAGATCTCGTCCGCAAAGAAAGCGGACGGCCGCTGACCATCAGCGTTGAGTACCCGGGCCGATGCGTGATCGCTCAGATATGGTCCGTTTCAGTCGGCAGGGTGAAACTGTATTTACTGGATACGAATATACACGCGAACGCCCCGATTGATCGCATGATCACCAGCAGCCTGTATGGCGGTGACCGTGAGCTGCGAATCCGTCAGGAGATCCTGTTAGGAATCGGCGGCCTCAAGGCTCTTTTGGCCATGGGCATCCGGCCGACCGTTTGTCACATGAACGAGGGGCACGCTGCTTTTATGGCATTGGAGCGAATCCGCGAATTGCGAAGCGAGCACAACATCACGTTCGACGAGGCAGTAGAAGCCGCAAGGGCGGGTAACGTCTTCACGATACACACTCCCGTCAAGGCGGGGCTTGACGAATTCAGAGTCGAGCTGATGGACAAATATTTCGGCAGCTACTTTCCCAAACTTGGCATCAACAGGAAGCGATTCCTGGCCTTGGGCAGAATACTTCCAGACGACGACAGCGAGCCGTTTAAGATGCCGGTGCTGGCGCTTCGGCTGAGCGGCTGTGCAAACGGCGTCAGCAAGCTGCACGGCGAGATTTCACGAGGGATTTGGGGAAGTCTCTGGCCGGGCGTCCCCCATGACGAAATACCGATCATATCCATCACTAACGGCATCCATATCAAAAACTGGGTCTCTGATGAAATTGATTCTCTGTATGAAAAGTATCTCGGCCCGAACTGGGCTGATGAGGCCATGAACATACCGCTCTGGGAGGCAATCGACCAGATCCCCGATGAAGAGCTCTGGAGAATACATCAGAGGTGCAAAGAGCAAATGATTGTCTTCGCGCGTAACCGGCTGAAAGCCCAGATGCAGCGCCGAGGCACCTATCATACCGAGCTCAATCACGCAGAAGAAGTTCTTGACCCGGAGACGCTGACTATCGGGTTCGCCAGAAGATTCGCCAGCTATAAGCGGGGCAATTTGTTGTTGAAAGATCCTCAGCGGCTCACGAAGCTGTTGACCAATAGCGAAAAACCTATACAGATTATTTTCGCCGGCAAGGCGCATCCAAAAGACACGGAAGGCAAAGATATCATACGCCAGATCGTGCACTATGCCACACAGCAGAACGTCAGACGCCGCGTCGTATTTCTCGAAGACTATGACATCGATATCGCAAGGGCCCTCGTTCGCGGCGTTGACGTCTGGCTCAATAATCCACGCCGGCCGATGGAAGCCAGCGGCACAAGCGGCATGAAGGCAGCAGTCAATGGCGTTTTGAATATGAGCACCTCGGACGGCTGGTGGTGTGAGGGCTACACGCGCGGCGGCGGGTGGGTGATCGGCGCGGGCGAGAGCTACGAAGACGCCGACTACCAGGACGTGGTAGAATCGCAGGCGATCTACGATATACTTGAAAACGAGGTTATTCCTTTGTTCTACACGCGCACCGCAGACAATCTGCCGAGGCCATGGATACGCCGTGTGAAAAACTCGATCAAATGGATTGCGCCGCGATTCAACACGCATCGAATGGTTGCTGAATACACGCGAAGGTTCTACAACCTGGCGGCGGCGAAATGGCGTTTTCTGACGGCGGAGGCCGGCGCCAGAGCCAAGGCGTTTTCGAGCTGGAAATCCAATGTGCGGGAAGCCTGGGCTGAGTTCGCCGTTAAAGACGTAATCATGGAGGTCCACAATGGAGATGGAAACAAGAAGCTTAACCCGAAACAGCCCGAGCTGAAAGTCGGCTCTCAGTTGTCGGTCAGGGCATTGGTCAAGCTCGGTAAAGCCAGCCCAAACGACGTTGCCGTTGAGCTGTACTACGGCCCCGTGGATAACTGGGAGAATATACACGACGGGTCCTCCGTGCGAATGGAATATGAACGAGCCGCAGAAGAGGGCGGCGAGCACTGGTTTACCGGCTCTATGCCCTGCAGAAAAACGGGGCAGCACGGCGTAGCGGTCAGAGTCCTGCCCAAACACTCTGATCTGGTCAATCCTTATGAAATGGGCCTGATCCTTTGGGAAGCGGCAAAATAATCCTTCGTTGACGACACATAATCGACCAGTGAAGAATCGTCACCCATCGCTCATGCGTTTTCCTGATTACTCAGAAGCTCGTACACTTCTTTGGCAGAAGCGGCTTTCTCAAGTTTCTGCTTGAAATCAGCGTTGAGCATCAACCTGCTGATCCTGGCCAGGGCCTGAATGTGGGGCCCGGTTTGGTCCGCCGGCGAAACCAGCAAAATGATAATCTTCACGGGTTTGCCGTCGATGCTTTCAAACTCAATCGGCTCACGTGCGATTCCGATGGCCATCACCAATTCACTGACAGCTTTGCATTTGCCGTGAGGAATCGCTAATCCGGCGCCGGTTCCGGTGCTCTGTATTCGTTCGCGTGTAAGGACCGCCTGCAACGCGACGTCTCGATCAGACAACAGGCCACTCGCATCCAGGAGGTCCACAAGCTCTGTGATAACGCCTTCCTTGTTTCGGCTTTCGACCGGGACCTTAACACACTTCGGCTGCAATATCTGTGTAAGAATCATGTTAGCCAATATCCATCATACTACACATGCTATCCAAATTTACACAAAACTTTATTTTATATCATTATAGGCTATCCCGCAACGCCTTTTACAGAAAAATGAGTATCTTTTTCCAGCGTCCCCCGCTCGGCCCGGGTCTGTGACTGCTGACTTTTCAACTTTACTTCCGTTTGCCTGCAGACTACAATGGCACCTGTTATGGAAAGAATAACAATCTATGATACGACCCTACGCGACGGCATGCAGGCCGAAGGCGTAAGCTTTTCGCTCGAGGACAAGCTTGCGATTGCCAGGTGCCTCGATGAGCTTGGCGTCGATTATATCGAGGGTGGATACGCCGCTTCAAATCCCAAGGAAATGCAGTTCTTTCAAGATGTCTCACAACTGGGTTTGAAAAATTCGAGAGTCGTGGCCTTTGGCAGCACACGGAGGGCCAGTTCGAGTGTTTCTGATGATACGGGTTTGAACGCGATCCTTGCCTGCAAGACCCCCGCTGCCACACTGGTCGGAAAAACCTGGGACCTGCACGTGACACAGGTGCTGGGCTGTTCGCTCGATGAAAACCTGACGCTTTGCTCCGAGTCGGTGCGGTATCTCAAAAAACAGGGCCTGGAGACGATTTTTGACGCTGAGCATTTCTTCGACAGTTACAGGGGAAATCCTGCATACGCGATGAAGGTCCTGGCGGCCGCCGCGGAGGCCGGGGCTGATGCGCTGGTCCTGTGTGATACGAACGGCGGCTCTATGCCCGAGCAAATCTATGACATCACAAAAGCCGTCTGTGAGCAATTCGGTTCGACGCTCGTGGGGATTCACACCCATAATGATACCGACTGCGCAACGGCAAACAGCCTGGCGGCCGTTCGGGCCGGTGTTCGGCACATCCAGGGAACCATCAACGGCCTCGGCGAGCGATGTGGAAACGCCAATCTGTGTACGGTTATACCCAACCTCGCGTTCAAAATGGGCTTTGAGGTGCTCAGCCCCGAAAAGATCAAGAGCATCACCGAAGTCTCGCGATATCTCTTCGAGATGGGCAATCTGGCGCCGGTGATGAATATGCCTTACGTTGGCGAAAGTGCCTTTGCGCACAAAGGCGGGTTGCACGTGGACGCCCTCCGCAAGAGCAAGCGCAGCTACGAGCACATCGACCCCGAGCTGGTCGGCAATGAGAGGCGTTTTCTTATCTCCGAGCTGAGCGGCAAGTCCACTGTTCTGGCCGAGCTGGAAAAAGCAAAGATTGCTGACGACGAGAAACTGGCCCGGAAGGTCCTCAAGCGGGTCCAGGAACTCGAAAACGAAGGCTATCAGTTCGAAGCCGCAGACGCCAGCTTCGACCTGCTCGTCAAGAAGGTAATGGGCACGTACAAGCCGTTCTTTGAGCTTGTGAAATATCACGTGGACGTTGAGAAACCCGCCACGGGTGATATTGTCACCGAAGCCAGTGTCAAGCTGAAGGTCGGCGACAAGACCGTGCACGTCGTAGGGGAAGGCGACGGTCCGGTTAACGCCCTCGATGGTGCTCTGCGAAAGTCGCTCGAGAGTTTTTATCCGTGTATCAGGGACGTGCATCTGATCGATTACAAGGTTCGCGTCGTCAATGCCAGGGCCGGCACGGCGGCCCGAGTGCGGGTCATCATCGAGTCCATGGACAAGAACTCGATTTGGGGCACGGTCGGCGTCTCGGAGAATATTATTGAAGCCTCCTGGCAGGCCCTCGTGGACAGCGTCGAGTATAAGCTACAGAAGGACTCCGTTTGAGAGTTGACGTCTGCTACGGTCTGCCCGCTTTGTGACAAGCAGCAGTGGAGACGAAGGGAATCGAACAGTCTGCCCGGACGCCCCCGAAAACGCAGATTTCGGAAACGTGCGGCACAGAATCCGGCACACCAAAAGACGAAAATGACTCAAATCTGGCCTGGCTGACGGAGCACTGGCCGAGCCTTCATGAACCCGTCCGGCAGCAGATCATCGACACGGCGCGAGCCGCGCTGAAAACCGGAGGGCCTGGGCAATGACCAGAGCCAAAAAGCTCACTGTTCAGCCTGAGAAGAAGTCGGCGCAAGAGAAGGCTCAGAGGCCGTTCACGGTCAAGCAGCAGCGCCTCATCGACTGCTACGCCGGCGACATCAAAGAGGCCGCGAAGAAAGCCAAAATCTCCTACGGGTACGCCCGGCAACTGCTAACAAAATCTAACATTCTGGCCGCGATCCAGAACCGGCAGGAAACCGAGGTCCGGCCAAAAGACATTGCCAATAGGCAGGAGCGGCAGGCGTTCTGGACGAAGATTATGCGCGACCGCAAAGAGGAAACCAAAGACCAGCTCAAAGCCTCTGAACTGCTGGGTAAGTCAGAGGCCGATTTCACAGAGAATCTGTCTCACCGCTTCCCTGAAGGCTGCGGCGTGCTCGTTGTGGGCGGCGACCCCGACCCGGAACAGTGGAAACGACAATCGCAGGCGCACCATGCCAACGGCAACCATACAGAACACACAGGCTGAGCCGAACGTCATCTGGAAGCCGCACCCCGGCAGCCAGGCGCTCTTTCTGAGCTGCCCGATTTACGAGGCCCTGTATGAAGGCACGCGGGGCCCGGGCAAGACGGACGCCCTGCTGATGGACTTCGGGCAATTCGTAAGCCGGGGATTCGGCCCGGAATGGAAGGGCCTGCTGCTGAGACGGGAGTACAAAGAATTCGATGATTTAGTGGAAAAATCTAAAAAGTGGTTCCCTCGCATCTTTCCCGGCGCGAAATTCATCGAGAGCAAAGGGGACTACCGCTGGAATTTTCCCGCCGGCGAAAAACTGTACTTCCGCACGGCGAAGAAACTGAGCGACTACGATTCTTACCACGGCCATTCGTACCCGTGGATCGGCTGGGAAGAACTCACAAGCTGGCCGAACGAGGACCTGTATATCGCTATGTTCTCCATTTGCCGTTCGGCCCATCCCGGTATGCCCCGTCATCTTCGGGCAACCTGTAACCCTTGGGGTGTCGGCCACCATTGGGTCAAGTCGCGATTCATCGAGCCGATGCCGCGCGGCGTCGTTATGACGGACGAAGTAGGCCGTGAACGGGTAGCAGTGCATGGCGAAATCTGGGAAAACACACACCTGCTTGAGAACGACCCGGAATACCTCAAGAACCTGCAAGCGCAGAGCGGGGCCAAGCGGCTGGCATGGTTGTTTGGGGATTGGGACATCGTAGCCGGCGGCATGTTCGGCGACGTGTGGGACGCGGATATACACGTTATTGAGCCGTTCACGATCCCGCGAAGCTGGCGCGTCGATAGGTCTTTCGACTGGGGCAGTGCAAGACCGTATTCGGTCGGCTGGTGGGCAGAATCGGATGGCTGCGATATTGCCCTGCCCGATGGTACGACGCGGAGCACACAGCGCGGGGACTTGTTCAGGATAGCCGAGCTTTACGGTTGTACGGGCAAAGCTAACGAGGGGACGCGGGAATTAGCCGTCGAAGTGGCTCGCAAGGTCCGGGCCTACGATACGAGCAACGGGCACAAGGTTCATCCAGGCCCGGCGGATACGACGATCTTCGATACCGAGAACGGCGTCTGTATTGCCGACGATATGGCCCGTCTGGGCGTAGGCTGGCTTCGGGCAGATAAGAGGCCGGGCAGCCGGATAAATGGCTGGGAGATAATGCGCGAGCGATTGAAAAACTCTATCACCGGGGAGGGACCGGGCCTCTACGTGTTCGATACCTGCCGGCAATTCATCCGCACGGTTCCGGTTCTGCCGCGAGACGAAGCCAAGCCCGACGACATCGACACCGAGGCCGAGGACCATGTTGCCGACGAAACGAGGTATCGCATCCTGGCAAAACAAGGACATTATTTCAACGAAAGCGATCTCTCATAGGGGCTTGAGCCATGAACGAAACAGACTTGAGAACGGCCGAATTGGGGCACAGCTTCACGCCCGTAGAGTTATCGACTTACTTCCGGGCCGTCTGGGGCGGGGTAAGCTGGCCGGCCAAGCGGCCGGGCTTCGCCGTTGTGGTCGGCATGGGCTACAAACCGCATTTCAACAGCCATGATATCTACCTACTCGATGAGTGCGAATCGTTCGACATGCCAAACCTTATCCGCTCGTGCATGGAGCTGGACAAAAGGTGGGAGCCTCACTTGTGGTTTGCGGACACGAACAACGGTGCGGGGATGGAGTTTCTGCATGAAATGAATGAGAACGTCGAGCGGTCGCTCGACCTGGCTCCGACCTATCTGCTCGATGTGGACGGCCAAGGAAAAAGAATGGACCCTTTGTATCCGTACATTTTGGGCACAATCAAACAACTTATCGCCGAAAAGCGCCGCCGGCTATTCTTGAAACAGAGTAAAATTGTCGATTATCTCAACCAGATTGAGCCTGGCGAAATAGCCGAGATTGAGGTTGGCGCGTTCCCCGCGATAGAAGCGTTGAGTTATCCGCTCGTCGAGATGCTGCGCGATGTGAAATTGCCGACCATGACGCAAACCCATACCGGAGATGGCGCGGTCCTGCGAGACCAGGGAGAATTTGACCACCTGTTGAGACCGGGGGCAACCGACCCGGGCTTGGAGTACGACCCGGACTATGACGAAGAAGAGGACGGGGATGAACAACTTACGACCTGCTGAGGCGAGCGGACGAAAACGGCCTGTGGCGCGTCTGCGGTCGGCCTGGGTGTGAAGGGAGTAAAGTCATGGATGGTTGCGACGTACCGGGATGCACCAAACCCCCACGCCAGGGGCACACTGACAAACGAACGCACTTCAGCCGACTCCACAGGACGCATCCCCGCCTGTTTTTTCAAGGCAACGCTCCCCAGAGCGGTGCTACAGCGCAGAATGGTAAGCTACGCGGTGTCTGAATCGCCGAAACAGCCACAATTGGCGTGACGCCTTTGGGGATATGGCCTCTGGGACGTTTCCGGCGTTCTCAAACGTTCCTGCGGCCCGCTGGACGCCTCAAATCGAACGCTGGGGGGAACGGTGCGCCTGCACAGTTAACATTAAATCGGCACAGTCAAGCGCATTTTGGGCGAGCCGGCCGCACCCTCTCGAAAAAGGGGTACTCTGAGGGCCAGACTGAAACGGATGGCCTTTGGGACACGGCTCAAGGGCCGTTCGTCAATTCTACGGTCTGAAAATGGCCTTTATTGGCCGGTTCAGAGAGACTGTGAGGCGGACGGAGCGCCAAGAGCTACTCGCTCAGCCATGAAGACCGCTTAGTCCCGCTGAAAAAAAAGTGAAAATCTTGGAAAAAAGGCATCCACATTTCGGGGTTCTCAAACGCCTTGTTCTATAGGAAGCAGACAATCTGGCGTCGTTATTCGCGTGCCGGCCGGAGTTTACGGGCTTTGGCAGTGGGAATCTGGTTGATATTCGGCGTCTGGAGTGGTAGATTTGGGCCGTCGAGAGGTTTGCATCCCGAAGAGACGTTTTAGGAAATGACGAAATGGCGGAGAACAACAAAGGTACGACCGAAAGCCTTGAAAAGACACTATTTAAGGCCGCTGATAAGCTAAGAAAGAATATGGATGCTGCCGAGTATAAGCATATCGTACTCGGCCTTATATTTCTCAAATACTCTCATGAAAAATGGTACATAAAAAGGGGGCAGATCAAGACCATGCTAGACCCCTTTCCTCTCTGTCGCATACTTGCCTGTATACTTAGGTTCTCGAAGGATGTGCGGTATCCCTCGCACGCGTACTTTTCCAGAAATTAATCAGTCTGTCTTTTCATAGTGTCCGAAGTAATTGATCCAGGCGCGCTCAAGCAGATCCTTGGACAGTTCGGGAGGCTGACCAACATACCGGCAGATATCCAGCACGTTGTGAATAAGGTCCCGGGGTTCACAACATCTCAGGGGGCGTTCTTCTTCTTCATAGCGTTGCAAAAGAAACTCAAGTAGTTTCTTGTCATAATCTAGTCCATTGTCTTTGAGAAACCTTTGGAAAATGGAGATGTAATGTTCCCGGGTTGGCGGGGCTATATGAAGTCGATACCCCATCCGACGCAAAAAGGCCTCATCCACTAAGCCCTTGAGATTGAGATTCGTAGCGAAGATGAGCAGAGGGTTGAAAGGGACCTCAATCTTTTTCCCCGTGTGAAGGGTCAGGTAATCCGTGCCCCGATCTAAAGGAATGATCCAGCGGTTCAGCAGATCCCTGGGATCGATCCGCTGCCGGCCGAAGTCGTCGATGATCAGAGTCCCCCCGTTGGCTTTCATTTGGAACGGTGCCTCGTAATACCGAACCGTAGGGCTATAGATCAAGTCCATGCTCTCGATTGTCATCTCCCCGCCAACAATAACCAGGGGGCGTTTGGTTTTTATCCAGCGCTTGTCATACTCGTCGTCGCCATTCGTTTCTACCTGTACGTGATTGTGCTGGTCGAACATCTTGATGATCTGATTGTCTACCTCAATGGCGTAGGGGATCCAGATTTCTCCGGTCTGTGCGGAGTGAAGCGCCACGGCGATCGATGTCTTCCCGTTCCCGGATTCGCCGAACATGAAGAGAGTGCGTCGGGACTTGGCTACCAAACCTATGGTCTGCAAGGTAATGTCAGGCAGAACAAGGTTGGATAGAGCATTTTTTACAAATTCCGGCAATACCGGTTCCCGGTCCTTACTCTGTTGCGAAACCATTGCGGTATAGGATTGAAGGGAAACCGGGGCCGGTCCGATGTAGCTGCTGAGGTCTAATAGTCGATTCGCCCGTTGCCACCCTCGTTCGAGAATGGCATAGTGATAGTTCATGTGGCTGATCTGACCGCGAATTTCGATCAGCTTCTCTTTGCATAGGTGCTCAGTCAGTAATCTAACTAGTGATACCGGTAGGCACAGGTGCTCGGCCATCCGGGTTGTGGAACAGTTGGCATCCGCATACACGGTCTTCAATGCCAAGTCCACAAGGAAGCTAAAGTCTAGTTGGGTTTCTTCCACGGTTGTGGGTGGGATGGGGATGAAATTCCTGTTCGGAACTTTAGCGCACAAATCGTCCATTGAACCGGCATTTTCCATATGACCTTCCCGGCAACAGCGCCGGACTCCTGACTCCCAATATACCACCGCCCTCTGGGGAATTCAAGCTTAGGAATGCCCCATGGCACGACAACTGATGTTGAATCGAGGGGGCAAATCGGCATTCAGGATGCCTAAACAGCCGTTGTGTCCCAAAATTATCGATAGTCACAGCGTCGCCCCTTCCGCTTTCATTGGATTGTCCCCTGTTAGGTAAGAAAACCTCCCGCGGTTCTTATGAAAGTGTATCGCATGCAAGCAACCCTGTCTATTGTAGTGACTACGTAATTTTGGGGGAAGATTCCCTGCCGAACAGCAAGAAAAAAGGGCGAGAATGGCCCAAAGGGGGGATGAAATCTCTGGATAGGTGCGCTTCCGAGACCGGACGCCAAGCAGCGTATATTTTTTCAAGGGTTACAATGGGGGGGGTAGGGCGTCCAGGGGGGCGGGCCGATTCTATGGTTCCATACTATCGCCCACAGCGCCGAGCCTGTTTCTGTGAAATGGCGGGGAATCAGATAAAATGATATGCGATGTGACTTTTTGTTACTTTTTGGGAGCAATCTGCTGATCGCACCCCTCTTAGCGTTCAATTATCGCTCAGAACCGCTTGATTATCAACGATTGTTTCTCGCCATCGCGGCATTGAGTCAACAGCGGATTAGAGAACCAGAGGGCCAGTATGTGAAAAGGTATAGGGGTAGTACAGGGGCTATCGCCACGACTCCGGTTTTTTGATTACTACGCTGCCGACTTCAACTTCATCCGGGAACTGGCATTCACGAAGCAGCTCTTCTCTCATCTTCCGCCGAAAAGCGGCATTCTGACGCAACTCAAAACTGCTAAGTCCAATGGGAAACATTACACCTATTTCTTTTTCAGGGCTATGCTCTTGGACACTCTTGATGACTGGAAGCAAATCGCTGTCTGCGGAGATGATCAGGGCCTTGTCATATAAATCATCGACTGCGTCACCGAGGACCTTGAGGGCTATATTTACATCGCTCTGCTTTTCTTCGTGGGTGCGAAAAATTCTGTGGCACAAATGGCATTCAATATCCTTCCGCATGAAACGGCCTCGGATTGTCTCAACTCCCACAGATCGCAAGGCCCTAATGTATTCCTCATGCCGCGCAACAGATTGCGGCTTCCATTCGACAAAAGCTGTGAAGTAGAAGATGCCTGTGATCTCATCGTGTGCCTGTACTACCGTTTCCGCAAGTTTGCGATAATTGAGCCACTTGTATTTGCGGTACTGGGTTTTTTCTTGGAGGGCGTAATATACGTTGAAACCGTCAATGTAAAAGCAATACCGGGCCATGAGGTCAGCGCCTGTATAAACAAAAAAACCCAGACGTCCGAAGAAGCCTGGGGCCTGACAGTTGATCCTGCCAGGGATCTATTTAAATTATCGCCTATAAGCCCTTTGTGTCCAAGAAAAAAAAGTCGAAAAAATGAAAAAAAGTCGAGACACCCCGCTTTCTTAGCCAAGAACAGCGGTTTTTGGGCTGAAAATGAGTTTTTAGACACCGTTACGCGCGCCCACGCGCGTGCACGCGAGGGGGTGGTCAAAGCCGGGTGAATTGGCCGCACTGAAAAAAAAAGTGAAAATCTTGGAAAAAAGGCATCCACATTTCGGGCCTCTCATACGCCTTGCTATATAGGAAGGGCATGATTTGGCGTTGCTGTGCGCTTGCTGGCCGGAGTTTACGGGCTTTGGCAGCGGGAATCTGGTTGATTCTCGGTATATGGAGTGGTAGATTTGAGTTCCTGAGAGGTTCGCATCACGAAGAGATAGTTTTGGAAATGGTCAAATGGCGGAAAAATTGCCGGTCATAATTGACAATCGAGGCGACAATAAGGTCCTGCACGCGCTTCAAAGGCTCTTGCCGAATCTCCGGACAACAGAAACCAGGGGAAGACGACAATGAACTCGCAGCACCCGTCGGATTGGAATGTGCTTACCAGCCCTTGGCTGGAGGTGATGAACCTCAGCGCGGAAACTAAGGTCTGCTCTCCGCAAGAGGCCCTGAATCGGGCGAGTGCGATACGCTGTATTACAGCCGCCAGCCCACTCGACCTCTTCGCCGCGCACCGCTTCCTCTTGACGCTGCTCTACTGGAAAGCAGATGAAAGCGGAGGGGTGCAGCAAGTCCGCGAGTCGCTGCTGAAGGGTGAGGCACCGCGCATCGTGCTTGACGCCATTGATGCGGAGGCCCCTGCATTTCGCCTGTTCGCGGACCGAACGCCATTTCTGCAAGACCCGTTGGTGAAGAATACGAAGAAGCAGGACTGGAAGTCTGCTGGCTCTCTCTTTGCAGAGTTCGCCTCGGGCACGAACATCGCGCACTTTCACCATGGCGACGATGAGAACATGCGGCTGTGTTTGCGGTGCGCCACAACCGGGATGTTGCGTGTTATTCCGTGGACCCAATCGGGCGGCGCGGGATTGTCTCCCTCCATCCACAACGCGCCCCCAATCATGGCAATGGTATTGGGGCCGAACCTGGCCGTCACGCTCGGTTTGAATCTCGTTCCTCTCAAGGGAGAGTCGGGCGAGACGAAATGGAGCGGTCACTTCGTGCCGACTGACAAGGACGCGGAAGTCCCGTATCTTGAGGCATTCACGTGGAATCCGAGACGCATTCATCTTGTCTCGCCCGAACAGGCGGGAAGATGCTGGGGGTGTGGGCGGGTGGGAATCACTGTGGTTGGCCCAATCGTTTATCTGAAGAACGAGCAGACAAAGAAGCGGGACGACGGGCAACCCTTCGAGTGGCAAGACCCAGCGGCTTTCTACTCGGCGGATGCGCTATACACCACGATGAAGAGCGTCAGGGAGGGCATCGCCGCAAGCGGTAGAGACTTGGCACGCCTACGCGATCAGGAGAGCGCGCCGACCTCGGCCATAGTCGCAGGAAACCCCAACCATGAGGGGTGGTGCCTCATCATTCCCTGCACGAATCCCGCGAACAACAAAACCTTTGACCACCGAGGTCTTGAGGTAGTGAATCTTCCACCGGATGCCATTCAGGGCGATGACGTGTGGGCTGAGAGAATCCGGGGATTTGATGGTTGGGCGGAACCCCGACGGGTGTCCTACCCCAAAGGTGCTGCGCACTTTGTACAGTCCGCCGTGCAGCTTCTCACCCATGCCGACTGGGCGGTCCTGTCCACCGCCGCGTGCCGGGAGATGCATGATTCGCCGGCGGCGTTTGACATACTCAGCGGCTTGCTGTGGTCCCTGCGCGGCAAGGTTGCCGCGCTTCCATCGCGGAATGTGGCTTGGCTCGTACTCAAGCTCATGGCCGCTGTTCCGCAGGCGGCTCGTGTCTCCCGTGTCGATGCCGCCTTCTGTCCGCTTCGGTCCCTTCCGAAGAGACAGATTGCCGAGCGTTGCGGAGATCGATCCCGCGTGTCCCTTTACCCCGTCTCATTGCCTCGTGGCCAGCGGTTGGAGGCCGATCTTCGTAATGCGATTGATAAGAATTTGCGTAGGAGAACACCCGAGCCAATCGATTGGGCGGGTCTCTGTTACAGTCTTGATCAATTACTCGACTAAAGTCAATTTAATGAAGGAGAACTCCATGTTTATCCAAATTCACATGCTCCAGAGTATGCCGCCTGGCAACCTCAACCGCGACGAGACCGGACAGCCAAAGAAGTGCGTCTTTGGTGGCGTAACGCGCGGACGCATCAGCAGCCAGTGTCTCAAGCGGAACATCCGCCGGTCTGCCCAGTTCAAGGAAGCATTTGGGGATGCGCTCGCGGACCGCACGCAGTACTTGCCACGCATGGTGGCCGATGAACTGAGGAAGGACCAAGGTCTTGGTGTCCCCAAAGGGGAGTTGAGTGAACTCATGCTCGCTATCGGAGCAAGGTTCAAGAGCGAAAAAAGCGTCAGCAACGTCGGCGACTCGGAAGAAGAAGAGAAGGAGCAAGAAAGCTCTGATCGTTCGGCGTCGACCGAAAGCGACGCAGAGAAGACGGCTCAACTGGTATTCTTTCCTGAGCCCTTTGCTCGCAGGATTGCTGAACTGACCGCAGAGTTTCGAAAAAACAGCCCGAAAGGTTATGCGAAATTCATCGGTCAGAAGGTGAGTCCCAAACCTTCAAAGGATGAGGAAAGGGCGTTGAAGGCCGCTGCCGAGGAGTTCATTACAGAGGTGTTCAAGGCGAGCGAGTCTCTCACCGTGGACATTGCTTTGTTCGGACGAATGACCACGAGTGACCTGGTTGTAAACGTCGAGGCGGCCTGCCAGGTTGCCCACGCAATCAGCACGCATGAGACGATGATCGAGAGCGACTATTTCACGGCGATGGATGAGCGGAAGGCGCTTTATGTTTCCACTCAGACGGAGAGGGCGGGTGCCGCTTTTCTTGGCTCCGGCGAGACTAAAACGTACTTCAACTCGGCGGTCTACTACAAATATCTCAACCTTGATATTGATGCGATTAGAAAGCACCTTCCCTCTCTGGGTAATGAGGCCACAGCGCGCGTGGCCGGCGTGCTCCTTAGTGCCGCAGCACTCGCCAACCCGACTGGGAAGCAGAACAGCTTTGCTTCGCATGGCGTCCCTGAACACATTCTGGTCGAAGTGTCGAAGGCAAAGCGTCCAGTCAGCTATGCTAATGCTTTCCTCCAGCCTGTGGAAGGTGGGACGGGGCGCAACCTCATGACCGAGTCCGCCAAAGCCCTATGCTGGTACATCGACTCGGTTGCGGCAGCGTTCGCACCGGCCGACGTGCGCCGCTTATTACTGGCGGTTGGCCCTGCTTCCGTCGAATTCAAGAGTAGTCACAAGAGCGCCGAGACACTCGATAATCTTGTCCAGTTTCTCACTGACGCTGTGGAGAAAGTTGAGGCGGCCGCATGACCAGCACGGATAATACCCTGTTCCTCCGTCTGGCTGGACCCATGCAAGCGTGGGGAACGTCATCCCGTTTCCAATTGCGCCGCACTGATGCCTATCCGAGCAAGTCGGGCGTGCTTGGAATGATTCTGTGCGCCAGAGGAGTCCATCGTGAAGACTCCCCGGCGGAACTTGTGAAGCTCGCGCCGCTGCTGATGGGCGTACGGGTGGATCGAGCCGGAATCTCAGATTGGGATTATCACACGGCTGGTGCCAAGATCGGCATTCGCAAAGCCAATGCCAAGGAATTGCGGATCGGAGATGATCCAGACAAGATCCTCAAAAGAACGGCGTCAACAGGCGAGTACGAGACGCTGCTTTCCCGCCGCCAATACTTGTATGATGCCTCCTTCCTTGTCGCGCTGCAGGGACCTTCTGAAGTGATCAGCGTTTGTGTCCACGCGTTGGACGAACCGGTATGGCCAGTCTTCCTGGGGCGCAAATGCTGCGCCCCGGTGGAACCGGTCTTCGTCGGCACTGGCTCTTATGACTCCCTGCTCGACGCTCTCTCGTCGGTGGACTGGTATCCGAGGATTAATGGCATCGACTGCCCAGACTGGAGCAAGACTCGGACGCTTGACGTTTTCATCGAACACCGACCCGGGTCGCCGCCGCCTGAGGGCGCACGGCTCGTTTACGATGTTCCCAGAACGTTCGGTTCTTACGACTATGGTGCCCGGTGGGTTGTCCCCGGAAGGGTGACTGTGCCGGTAGGAGAAGCGACGCATAGGTCCCGACCGAGGTCCGTCTTCCGACACGATCCATATGGGCCTGAGTGGGAGAGCCAGAAGCGCGATCGCATGAGATTCGACAACTATCTTTGCGTTTTCTGCAAGTCTCCGGCCGTCGAGGTACACCATCTGGACTATGCGGATGTTCGTCGCGACACTCTCCGGTCTGTGTGCGAGATCTGCCACGACGCGTGCACCAGCCTGGAATATGGCCATGATATGCGAACACGGCGAATCGACCCTTCCGATCCAGATCAACGCCCGATGATCCTTCAACAGATTGCGCGGCTTCTCACGGAGCACCGGCATGGCCGGCGGCGAGAGTTGCTCGAAGCGGGACGCATGCTCAGACGTAGCTTCTTCGACGATGCGCCGGACACGTCCACAGGGGAGGGCCGATAGATGTTCTTGTCTCTTCTCCATGTGAACATGGGTAAGGACCCTGACCACCCCACTCCCGGCCGGAAATGGCTCGGTGATGTCTACCGGGTCCACCAACGGCTCTGGATGGCTTTCGCGGACGACAAGCGCCGGCAGGAGGACCCTTTCTTCCTGGGCGTGTGGGGCGGACCATCCCTCCCCGAGCGCAAACGGAAGCGTCACGAAGCAGGTTTCCTCTTCCGTATCGAACGCGATGGATGCCCGAGAATTCTCGTGCAATCCGTGGAGGAGCCGAAGTGGGATTACGCATTTCAGAATGCCCCCCATCTCCTTGCGCGAAAGCCCGACGTGAGGGAGTTTGACCCCGCGCCGCTTCGCGATCACACGTACCGCTTTCGATTGCTGGCTAACGTCGTCAATCCCAAGAGTGTCGTCCATCCGGATGGGAAGATGCGAACAACTCGCTCGGGTCTGACCATCCATTGCAGAAAGCGCACGGAGATTCCTATCTTCCCCGGGCCCGTGCCTGACCCGCTACCGGTCGATCCTATCGAGCGTCAAAGTGTTCTTCGCGCCCGCTGGGACCCATGGCGAAAGTGGCTGGAACGGATGGGAGTGGAACGTGGGTTCCGCGTTGTTGACGAGCAGGCATCACCGCTGTTGATGGAGGCCGTTCACTCTATCGTGCGCAACCCCGGCAAGGATCGCGGCGGCTCGAACCAGGACAAGCCGACTCAGAAGCGCTACAATGCAGGACTCTTTGAAGGCGTGCTCGTCTGTACGGACTCGGATCAACTTCGGGACGCCGTAATCAACGGAGTCGGACACGCGAAGGCGTTTGGCTTTGGGCTGCTGTCGATAGCTCCGGTCCGGATTTGATTCAAGGCCGGCCGCGAAAACGCCGATAGGGCTCTTTGATAAGTGCATAGATAGGAAAGATCAACCTATGCAGAACCTCCAGGAACTGCCCAGGTTCGCAGACAAACTCAGCTATCTGTACGTGGAACATGCGGTCGTAGATCGCCACGAGAAGGCCATTGCCGTTCATCGCGCCGATGGCAGCGTCGCGGTCCCGGCGGCTGCGCTGGCGGTGCTGCTCTTAGGCCCCGGCACCAGTATCACGCATGCGGCGGTCAAGACTCTTGGCGATAACAACTGCCAGGTTCTATGGTGCGGGGAGCACGGCGTGCGGTTCTATGCCCAGGGCCTTGGCGGCGCCCGGCACAGCCGAAACCTCATCCGTCAGGCAGGCTTGGTCAGCAATGACGTAACGCGCTTGCAGGTCGTCATACGGATGTACTGCATGCGATTTGATGAGCAGATCGACGACAATCTCACCTTGCAGCAGCTTCGCGGCAAGGAGGGAATCCGGGTGCGGCAGGCGTATGCAGACGCCTCCCAACAGTTCGGCATCGCCTGGCAGGGCCGCTCCTATAAGCGGGACACGTGGGACGCCGCCGACCCAGTCAACCGGGCGCTCTCGGCCGCCAACGCCTGCCTGTACGGCCTGGCTCACGCGGCCATTCTGTCCGGCGGCTACTCCCCGGCACTCGGATTCATTCATTGCGGCAAACAGCTCTCGTTTGTGTACGACGTGGCCGATCTGTACAAGGTGGAGTATACGATCCCGGTGGCCTTCGCCATCGCATCGACCAATCCCTCCGATTTGGAACATCAGGTCCGGATCACCTGCCGGAACCGCTTCCGCGAGGCACGTCTGATGGAGCGCATCTTGCCGGATATCGCCAAGGCACTCGATGTGCCTCGAAAGGAAGTCGCAGAGGACGAATTCTCCGCTGACGCGGCACGGCCAGCCGAACTGTGGCAGCCTCAATTCCTCTCGGACAATATGCCTATTGGACAAGTGCTGAAAATGCAGGCCTTTCCCAGTCAAACCTCGATAAAGGGCAAAGCCGATGATCGTGATGGTTCTGGAGCGAGTGACGCCCTCGCTGCGGGGTGAGCTGACGCGCTGGTTGATCCAGCCCAAGACGGGGGTGTTCGTTGGACACGTCTCCTCACGCGTCCGGGACCTGCTCTGGGACAAAGTCACCAAGTCGAAGCGCGGCGGCGCTGCGCTCATCGTTTACCAGGATGCAACCGAACAGGGATTCTCCATCAAGACATCCGGCCGAACCAGCAAGACCATCGAAGACTTCGAAGGACTTCTCCTGCCCAAAACGCCCGCAATCAAGGAAAATGGCCCGTAGGACCAGTATGATCCCCACGCGCGTGGGGATGAACCGCAGAACTGTAACACCGATTACAGTGTCGGGGCATGATCCCCACGCGCGTGGGGATGAACCGTACAAAAGAGCGCCGGAAGCGGACTTTTCCTTATGATCCCCA
>Ga0315295_10001623_pt1 | contig 19240 bp, 18 predicted proteins | sample YL17G14_0_MG_FD_204453 | JGI IMG/M metagenome (GOLD analysis project Ga0315295, IMG submission 204453) | Sediment microbial communities from Yellowstone Lake, YNP, Wyoming, USA - YL17G14_0 | ecosystem: Environmental > Aquatic > Freshwater > Lake > Sediment | place: USA: Wyoming | collected... | reverse complement strand
CCTGCTAGTGTCGCGTCTCGGAAATTGCCATAAGAAGTGTCCCGGTTTCTTCCAGGGCCGAGCGAGCTGCGGAGCCCAGAATGCGCCTCAACGCTTGCCGGTGCCATAGCGCAAGGGCGTATACACAGAGCGCAGAAGGCGCGCCACTTATTCAATGTAGTTGGCAGACGCGACACTAGGCGTTTCGCGGGTGAAAGGAGTCCCCGATGACTGTCAGACAGCTGCTCTACCTTTCCCGCACCGACGTGGAGAACGTTGGACCCAAGATGCCGGAGATCATAGGACTGCTCGAAACCGCGTTTATGGAGAAAGGGCAGAAGCGAGTTGAGGTGCCGCCAAAACCAGGCATTCACACACTGCCGGATGCTTTCATCCATGCCATGCCCGCGTACATCCCTGCTCTCAAGTCCGCTGGTATCAAGTGGGTTAGTGGCTATCCGGAGAACTACAAGCACGGCTTGCCCTACATTGCCGGCCTCCTCATCTTGAACGACGATGAAACCGGCCTGCCCTATGCAGTGATGGACTGTACGTGGATCACGGCATACCGCACAGGTGCAGCCTCGGCGCTCTCGGCCAAGTATCTGGCTCGGAAGCAGAGCGAGGTGATCGGCATCCTGGCCTGCGGCGTACAAGGCCGCACCAATCTCCTGGCAATGGCTTCGCAGTTTCCGATCAAGCGCGTCTATGCCTATGACGTTTCCCCGGATGCTCAGAGCCACTTCGTGGAGGAGATGTCGCTTGAGACAGGTCTTGAGATTGTCGGCGTGGAGGAGGCAAAGAAGGCGGTGGTGGCAAGTGACATTGTCGTGACGTCCGGGCCAATCCTCAAGCACCCAACTCCCACGATCGAGAAAGACTGGCTCAGACCAGGGGCGTTCGCGAGCGCGGTGGATTTTGACTCGTATTGGACGGGCAAGGCCCTCGCGCAGATTGACAAGCTCAGCACCGACGACCATGCTCAGTTCCAATACTATCGGAGTACTGGGTATTTCCAGGCCACGCCCGATCCCTATGCGGACCTTGGCGAAATCGTCGCGGGACTGAAGCCGGGCCGAGAGAGAGAGGATGAGAGAACGATGGCAATAAACCTGGGCTTGGCGCTTGACGACATGGCCGTTGCGCCCGAAGTCTATCGGCGGGCGAAGGATGGCAAAGTCGGCACTTGGCTAGCGCTCTAGCAGGCTGCGGAAAGGTGCTCTACTCCGCGCAGAGAAGGGGAGTGTTGTCCTTGAAGAAGACTCGCAGCTTCTTCAGAGTCCTCTGGTAATCCAGGATGGTGTGGGGGCTCCTTCCGGTAGCCTTCTTGTAGTGGATGAAGCCTTCGCAGGCCCGGGACAGGGAAAGTTGGCGTGCCATAAGGTAACCTCTCTGGCAAGTGATTCCGATAATCATAGGGTTTGATTCCGGTACTCGGATCGGCCCTTCTTCTTCCAGAGATGGGTTGAACCATAAGGTCGGCGGTCAGCGCGGGCGAGACCCCCGGAAGAAAGCGCAATCCTCACGGTACCCTTGGCGGGCTAACCATGAGGACAGCGGTGTCGATCTGGTGGGCGCGAGAGGGCTCGAACCCCGTTCGGGCCGGCGCCCTGCGGGCGCAGCCCGCCGGGGCGAACGGCCTCCGACCTTACGGATGTGAACTGACGCGACCACTCCCTCTGCCGCGGACCTCACGGCTCACCCGTCTTGATAGCCTTCGCGACAACATATGACTCGTAGCCGTAAGGTCAGCGGGCCAAGCTATGGAGGTCGCGGATGAGCCAGGTCGGTCACCAACGCGGCAAGCAAGCTGACCCGCCTCCCGTTGTCCATGACACTTGGCCCAGCCTGACTCTCTCTTACAGACTGGACCTGTTCTTGGGGGCAGGTCAGCTGCCTTGGACCAACCGTGCCTGGAGCTGAAAGGCCTTGCTCATTGTATCGTGTGAGGCGGGGTGAAACAAGCCAGCGCCACGAAGCAAGGCGGACTTCGGTGGCCGCGGCAGTCAGATGGTGATACTGGGGAACGGCACGTGGTGAGGGCGCAAGGCCGCCTGCGCTCTGCGCTTGATCTCCTCCCGGCACGGGTGGTCCCTTTATCCGGGCCGAAGTATGCGCACGGCAGCGTGGGGATGTCACATGACTCGTGGCGCCCTTGGTCGGAGAAGTAGTCGACGAAGCGGGTCATCTCCCACCCTCGGCCCGAAGAGAATGCGCGGTTGTGCATCTGGGCCGGTCTACTGATGGTGCGAGCGTTAGCTCTCGGCCTTGATCTGTCTCGTGGGATGACGCGGCTCCCCAAGGGCGTACTCCACGCGTCGTTTCTCGAGAAACCGCGGCAATCCCCATGTGACTATGACGGCCCGTTGAGGGACAGTGGTGACGGGGTCATGCCGGCGTCGCACGGGGTCAAGCTTGGCGCGTGCTGGGGTCGTCTCCAGGAAATCCTCCATGTCCGTTGGTGCCATCGTCCGAGGGAGCTTCGTGAGCAGGATGTGGACGAAGGAAGGGTTAGGACCGTTGACATGTGATCCCACCTCCAGCCTGGGGCATGAGGGCAAGCGGACTCGGAGAACCGGGAGGCTCTTTCTGAGATGGCTCCCGCCCCAATGACTTGGGTGGCCCTGGCGGATGTCGTGAGGCACGAGGAGCGGGAGTCAAGCGTCGCGGCACATTCATGGACCGCCTCCCGAACGTTGCAGGCGCGTTGTCCGTCGGCGGAGGGAGACATGTGGTGTACACTCTGGGCGCAAGGGCGCAGACAATGGCGAACGCACTTGAGCCTCACCCCCCAACGGTCCCATTGACTGATGCGGAAGAGATCCCAGGAGCTGCCAGATCTCGCTTCCGGCTGTCGCTCCGAGGGAACTTGGCCTTGGGGCTGTTGATCGCCCTGCTGCCATCGCTGGTTGTGGCCACGTGGCTGAGTTCGGACTACTCCAACATCTGGATAGTTTGGCCAGGGGAAGAAGAAGCCAGGGCCGGAATCATGCTTGGGTGGCGAGAGGCCCACCTTATCAAGGCCAGCATTGACGAGATCATGTTCTTGACTGGGGAGCAAGATCCGGGGCAGGGTGTACTCCAGCTGTGGCACCCAGGGTTAGAACTGGTAGTTGTCACTCAAGGTGCGAAAGGATGTTTGTACTTTGCTCGACAAGCGCAGGGAAGTGTCCCCGGCTTCATGGTCAGTGCGATTGACACAACCGGGGCTGGGGATGGTTTCGCTGCCGGACTGCTGGCTGAGGTCTTGGCACACCCTCATCTTTGGCAGGAGATCCCTGTCTTGGAGAAGGCCCTGCGGTTTGCCAATGCGGTGGGAGCCCTGACGACGACCCGGCTTGGAGCAATCCCGGCGTTGCCAGACAGGCAGGCCGTTGCGCGGTTCCTCCGCCAGCACGGGAGGGGCACGGGAGAACAGAAACACGAGGAATTGGAGGGTTGAATCGAGATCGCGCTGGGCTTGCCGGAACGATTCGACCGTGGCTGAAGAGCTTCCTGGTGAAGCCCTTCCCAATTCCGATGGATGGGAACGTGCTCCCAATTCCGGAGCTCGGCCTTGACTCTGACTGCATGAGCACCAACCTCGCATAGCGAAAGACGACAGAACATGCCCATGGTCTTTCGCATCTCCTGCATGTGTTCGTTCCGCGCCGCCAGATTCTCTTTCGAGCATGTTCCAATGAGAGTGGCAGGTCTTGCCCCTTGACCGGAATCAATGAAGCCGTCCGGTCGGGCGAGAGAGGGTATTACGGACTGCCCCCATAAGGTCCAGGGTTGGCAAGCGCGAGCTCGCCAAGGAAAGCGTAGTCCTCACGTAGGCGCGGATTACCAGAGCTTGTCCGCGCAGGCGATGGGATGGAAGGCGGAGGTTAGGAGTACAGTCCGGTGTTCAAGGATCGGTCGCAGGATCCGAGATCCCCCACGGTGTGGAGGCCGGGGATGCTCCGCTGCACTTCATCGACGGCGCTGCGGCGGTCGAATCGCTCCCGCTCAAGTTGCTCACCGGCCGGGCATAAGTCGTCCACCTGCCGGTGGCCAAGGTCATCGATGAGGCGACGTTGGAGAAAGCGGGACTTCCGCCGCGCACCCGCCGGGTTCCCTTTCCGAACGCGGAACTCGGAGCTCTGGGCCCGGGAGAAGGACTTTCAGAAGGACTTCGTGGCGGTCGACGCCAGCGGTGCCCGCTGGCTGGTCAAGAAAGGCGTCCAGCTGGTCGGCATGGACTATCTCTCCGTGGCGCCATCCGGACAGAGCAAGGAAACACGCCGCACGCTGCTCGAGGCCGGAGTCGTCGTCATCGAGGGGCTGGATCTCAGCCATGTGACCCAGGGGCGCAACGCTGGGGGAGATCCAAGAGGGGTTAGAATCACAATCGGCAGGCTGGTTTGACGGTTGTGACATAGCCGAGCCATTCGGCCGGTGATGCGGGCGCGGTTCGGGTGGATGACCGTTGGTGTCTCCTGGTACACGCTGAGAGGCGCCAGCTCCTCTCGTCTCGGTTCCCTCCCGCCAGCCGGGCCGTTGCCCTGAGGTGTTCCCGATGTTGCCGGACAACCTTCACGCCCATATCAGGCTGGCGCTGGAAGAGGATCTTGGCGCGGGGGATATCACCACCGGTAGCATCGTCCCCGATGACGCCCACGCGCATGCCCGCCTGGTCGCCAAGCAGGACGGGATTGTCGCCGGGCTGGATGTCGCCGAGGCCGTCTTCCTTGAAGTCGACCAGAGTGTGAGTTTCAAGGCCCTGGTCCCCGATGGGAGCCGGGTCTCCTCCGGCCAGGTCCTGGCCGAGATCGGCGGCCCGGCCAGGGCGATCCTCTCGGCGGAGCGCACGGCGTTGAACTTCCTCGGGCGCATGTCCGGCATTGCCACCCTCACCCGCCAATTCGTCGATGCGGTGGCAGGCTCCCCGGCCAGGATCCTGGACACACGCAAGACGGCTCCGGGGCTGCGGGCCTTCGACAAGCTGGCCGTGCGGCGGGGCGGAGGAGAGAACCACAGGCTAGGCCTGTATGACATGATCCTGATCAAGGACAACCACATCGACTTCGCCGGCTCCCTGGTGGAAGCTATCCGCCGCGCGCGGGCGGCCGAGACCGGGTTGGAGATTGAGGTCGAGGCGCGCACGCTCGAGGAGGTCCGGGAAGCATTGGACGCCGGAGCCCGGCGGATTCTGCTGGACAACATGAGTCCGCCGACGATGATGAAGGCCGTGGCCATCAACCGCGGCAGGGCCCGGCTCGAGGCTTCGGGCAACGTGGGCCTGGACAACGTCCGCAAGATCGCGCGGACGGGCGTCGACGACATTTCCGTGGGGGCCCTCACGCATTCGGCGAGGGTGTTTGATGTGAGCCTGGAGCTGATCCGCGAGCCTGCCCCAGAGGGGAATGCAGAGCGGGGAGCGCCGCACTCGTGAGGTGTACGGTGACCGGGAATGGTTCTGTCGAGGAGATCCACGCGAAGCTAGCGGTGATGCTCGGGGGCCACGCTCCCGACGCCGAGCTGCGCTACAAAGCCGAGCTGGCGGCGCGCATCATCGAGCTCAAGCGCGAGAAGGACGCCGTCATCCTCGGCCACAACTACATGGAGCCGGCGCTCTACCACACGATCCCGGATTACGTGGGCGACTCGCTGGAGCTCAGCCGCAAAGCCGCCACGACCGACAAGGGGATGATCGTCTTCTGCGGGGTCCGATTCATGGCGGAGACGGCGAAGATCCTTAGCCCGCAGAAGACCGTGTTGCTCCCATCGGAGAAGGCCGGCTGCTCGCTGGCAGCCAGCATCACCGCCGAGGATGTGCGGGCCCTGAAGCGACGCTTCCCGGGCGTCCCGGTGGTGAGCTATGTGAACACCTATGCCGAGGTCAAGGCCGAGTCGGACATCTGCTGCACGTCGAGCAACGCAGGGGCGGTGGTCGAATCGCTCCACGCGCCAACCGTGATCTTCCTTCCCGATGAATACCTGGCCCGCAACGTGGCACGGGATACAGGGAAACACATCCTCTTCCCCAGCCTCATGCCGGAAGGGAAGGACGATGGCGACGGCGACGTTCAACTCATCGGCTGGCATGGTCGGTGCGAGGTGCACGAGAAGTTCACTGTCGGGGACACCGTCGCTATCCGGGAGGAGTATCCCGATGTCGTGGTCCTGGCTCACCCGGAGTGCTCGCCCGAGGTCGTGGCGGCATCGGACTTCTCGGGGAGCACGTCGGCCATGATCGATTACGTGGAGCGCACCTCCGCGCCCCGGTACCTGTTGCTGACCGAGTGCGCCATGGGGGACAATATCGCCGCGGCCAACCCGCAGAAAGAGATGCTGCGGCTGTGTAGCGTGCGCTGCCCGCACATGAACCAGATCACGCTAGAGGAAACCCTGGCCTCTCTTGAACAGGGCCGGTATGTCGTCGATGTACCGGAGGACGTGCGGCGCCGGGCGTCGATCGCGGTTGAGCGAATGCTCACCGTGGGACAGAAAGACTGAGGAGGGATTCTCCCTGATCCAGACCGACGTGCTGATCATCGGGACGGGCATTGCCGGCGCGACGGCGGCGTTGCGGTTGGCGGAAGACCCAGACCGCGACATCGTACTCCTCACGCGTGACCCCGATCCCCACGAATCGAACACGCGCTATGCCCAGGGCGGGATCGTCTCGCGAGGGCCTGGCGACGATCCGGGGAGCCTGGTCGCTGACATCTTGGCTGCGGGCGCTGGGGTCAGCTCACCGGCGGCGGCAAGGCTCCTCGCCGAAGAAGGTCCTCGAAGGGTGGAAGAGATCCTCGTCCGGTCCGCCGGAGTGGAATTCGACCGGGCCCCCGATGGCGGGCTGGCTTGGGGCACCGAAGCGGCCCACTCTCACCGCCGCATCCTGCATGTCGGCGATACCACGGGCCGGGCGATCGCTGCGGCTCTGATCGCGCGGTTGCGCGCCTGCCCCAATGTCCGCCTCTTGACCCAGGCCACGGCCATCGACCTGATCACATTCCCTCACCACAGCCGCGATCCGCTGGCGGCCTACCAGACGATCTCGTGCCACGGCGCCTACGCCTTCGATCGCCAGGAGCAGACCGTCCACCGTTTCATCGCCGCGGCGACGATCCTCGCCACCGGCGGTCTGGGGCGGATCTATCGCAACACGACCAACGCGCCGGGCGCCCGAGGGGATGGGCTGGCTATGGCGCACCGCACCGGCGCTCGCATCACCAACGCCGAGTATGTGCAGTTTCATCCCACGGCTTTGGCCGCGCCGGGGGCCGAGGGGTTCCTGATCAGTGAGGCCCTGAGGGGGGAGGGCGGCCGGCTGCTCACCCCGGACGGGCGGCCGTTCATGGAACGGTACGCGCCGGAGTGGAAGGACCTCGCCCCACGCGACATCGTGGCCCGTGCCATCCACTCTGAGATGGAGGCCCACGGGTATTCACACGTGCTGATCGACCTGGCCTCGTCGATGCCCTCTGAGGCCATCCGGGAGCGATTCCCGTCCATCTATGAACGCTGCCTGCAAGCCGGATTCGATATCTCACGGGAACCAGTGCCGGTCGTCCCTGCGGCGCACTACTTCTGCGGTGGCGTGCTGGTCGACGAGTGGGGCCGCTCAAGCATCGAGAACCTGTATGCGGTCGGCGAGGTGAGTTGCACGGGGCTGCACGGGGCCAATAGGTTGGCATCCACGTCGCTCTTAGAGGGCCTTGTTTGGGGGAGCCGGGGCGCGGAGGATTTGGAGGATCGCTTCCGTCGCGGGGAGCTCTCCCGCCCAGTCTCGGGCGACGACGTCCCTCGCTGGGACGAGACGGGGCTGGTCGCCGAGCCGGATCCGGCGCTGATCCAGGGCGACATGCAGACCATTCAGAGCATCATGTGGAATTACGTCGGGCTGGTGCGCAGCTTTGAGGGATTGTCCCGGGCGATCCGGGAGCTGCGGCACATGTGGAACGAGATCGAGACCTTCTACCGGGCGACGAAACTGAGCGATGGCCTGATCGGCCTACGAAACGCTGTAGAAGCATCGCTGATCGTGGCCCAGGCAGCCCGTCACAACCGCCTGAGTCGCGGCTGCCACTTTCGGCGAGATGCCACCGAGAGCGAAGGGGACCGGTTGATCTGATCTTCTCCCGGCAGGCTTAGCTGGCGGGCAGTCTTTATGGGCGACCCGAGAGGGCCGCCAACTGATGTCTCGCTTGCCCCTTGACCGGAATCAAGAAGAGAGTGTGATGGGGTCTCTCCTTGCCAGAGAGCTTTATTCGTCCCCATTCGACGATCCTTACTAAGGATGCGACGGTGGGACTTGAACCCACGAATGAGGGTTTTGCAGAACCCGGCAGCGGCGAAAAGGACCCTTGCTTGCCCTTTACCGGATTCCGTGTAGGGGTCTGCGATTTCAGTGGTGCCTGGCAGACCCAGACCCTCGTATATTGAGTAGTGCATCGCATGGCCGGCTTGCCGGCGTCGGCAGGTGTGAGGAGAATGGCGCGAGCCATCCGGGGTCAACGGCCAAGACCATGAGGGAGCCATCGCTTTCCTCGAGTCAAGAGTGTTGCCCCGGCCTGTCGGGCCTAAGGGCGAATGAGCTGGATGTGGCGCGGCGGCTGTCCGCAGTCCACGGATCTCGGACGAGGTTGCCTTTCGGCAGGTTGGGGACGCCCCGACGGCGAGACTTCTTGAACCGGGAGGATGTCCACATGCTGTGCGTCGGGATTGATGTCGCCAAACGCTCACACGAAGTCATTCTGCTGGACGACGCAGGAGAAGCGCGGGGGAAGCCCTTCAGCATCCCCAATTCCCACGCCGGTCTGAGCCGGCTTATCGACCGGGTCGAGCAAGCTAACCCCGAGCAACAGCCGGTGGTCTTCGGCCTGGAAGCTACGAGTCACTACTGGCTGGCGCTCTATTCGCACCTGCGGAAGTGCGGGCACGAAGTGATTGCCTTGAATCCCCTGCGAACCAGCGCTTACCGACGTCTTCAAATCCGGCCGGTGAAGAATGACCGACGCGACGCTCGGTGTATTGCCGAGGTGCTCCGGCTAGAGCCGATCGTGCGGACGACGTTGGCCAGCGACGCCGTGCTCGGACTGCGCCATCTCAGCCGGCTGCGATCGGAGATGGTCGACCAGATAGCTGACCAGAAACGGCGGGTTGTGGGCGTGCTGGACCAGGTGTTTCCCGAGTTCGAAACCTTGTTCAGCGACATCTTTGGCACAACCGCCGCTGCCTTGCTGCAGGAGCATCCCACCCCAGAGGAGATGGCCGAGCTGGATCTGGACCAGCTGACGAGCCTGCTGCACAAGCACAGTCGGGGTCGTTTTGGGCGGGCCAAGGCCGAGCAAATCCAGGAAGCCGCTCGCACTTCGTTTGGCGTGACGCTGGCGCTGGACGCCCTAACGGCCGGGCTTCAAATGCTGCTGGTCCAGATTTGCTTCCTTCAGGAACAAGTGGCCGAATTGGAGGAGCGCATCGCTGGCTATCTTGAGCAGGTGCCCCAGCATTTGACTTCGATACCCGGCATTGGCTCTGTTCTGGCGGCCGCCATTCTAGGTGAGATCGGAGACATCCGTCGCTTCAAGAACGGATCCGCGCTCGTGGCATTCGCGGGCATTGACCCAAGGGTCTTCCAGACAGGGCAGTTTGTCGCTCGGAGCACTCGCATGTCCAAGCGTGGATCCCGCTACCTTCGGCGAGCCGTGTGGCAAGCCGCCCAGGTGGCCGCTCGCGATGACCCGGCCTTGAAGCCGGCGTACGAAGAGAAGAGACGCGCGGGGAAGCATCATTTTGCGGCTGTCGGGGCTGTCGCCAACAAGCTGGTCCACATCATCTACGCAGTCCTGCGGGATAACAAACCCTACGAACCAGCCGTCAGACAGATGTGATTGGCTCTTGACTCTACATAGCTGGTCTTGACCGTCTTCTGGGACCAGGCAACAGACAATAGCGCGATGCCAAACCGCATAGGTGATCGTACAACCACGCACGGGACATGACAAGATGCCCCCCCCGTCTCCCCTTGTGGGGACTCTGTGCAACGGGAAGGATCCGTGACATGCCCCTCCCTCCTTGTCTGAGCTAGTACGGAACCCTACAGTCCTGCCGTCACGACCGGCAGCGGCCGCTTCTCAGGGAAATTGCGGATGAACATCCTCGCTGGATCCTCAGGGGCGTGCTATACTCACTGAGTGAGTACCGGACATGGACAACAGCCCTCTTAGGGCGAGCGCTCTAGAACCGGAGTACGTCGTTCTGGGTTTGCTCCTCCAGCGACCCGGCCACGGCTATGACCTGCACCTTCGCCTGCAGACCGAGTTTCGTACGCTGTGGCGAATCCCCCAGAACCAGCTCTACAGCATCCTCAAGCGTCTTGAAACGCGGGGGGACATCCTCGGCGAGGAGCACAGTTCCTCAGCCGGTCCGAAAAGGCTGCACTACAAGGTCACGCGGCGAGGCCATGCCCGGTTCCGCCGATGGCTTGAGCGACCGACGCCGATGAGTGTGCGCGCGCTGCGTGTGGCCTTTCTCACGCGCCTCGAATTCGCTCGGGCCCACGATCGGGCGACCGCCATCCGGCTCTTCGACGCCCAGCGACAAGCTGTGCAGGATGGCCTGTCCCGTTTCAAGCAGCTGGCGGCCGATTCGGCGGAGGCCGGCAAGCTGGACCGTCTGTCGTTGGACCTCCGCATCCGGCAACTGGAAACCACGCTGGCCTGGATGGAGAATGCCCAGACCGAGCTCGGGCTCCTGTCATGACCGCAACTTCATTGTAGGGAGAGCTGATCATGAAACACAAAGTGCTCTGGGTCCTGGTTTTCTTGCTAGTCCTGGCGGCTTGTCGGCCGGCGGTTGCGCCGGCAACGACGGCGCCAACCCTGGAAAACGGATCGGCGATCGGCCAGGAACCCGCCGCCACGGTCGTGATGGATGTGCCGCCGGCGGCCATTCTGACCGATGGCCTGGGGCGGGAGATCGTCCTTGACGAGTTGCCCGAGCGTGTGGTGATTGCCGGGCGCGCCGCCCAGCTCATCCTGCATGCGGCCTTCTTCTTCGATGACGCGGACGCTCGCGTGGTTGCTATGGAGCAGCGCACACAGCGTGGCGCGTCCATGATGCCTCTGGTGGACTCCGCATACGCCGACACGATCCAGCTGGAGCGAGACGCGTCGGCCGAGGCGATTGCCGCGGCCGACCCGGACGCGGTCCTGCTCAAGAGCTATTTGGCCGAAAGCCTGGGCGCGCCTTTGGAGGCTGTCGGCCTGACCACCATCTACCTCGACCTGGAAACACCGGAGCAGTTCTTACGCGACGTGCGGGTTCTGGGAGCGATCTTTGGCAATCCGGAGCGGGCAGAGGAAGTGCTTGCCTTCTATCAGGAGAGGCTGGATCTCGTTTCTCGGGCCGTGGCGACCATCCCGGCTGAGGAGCGCCCCCGTGTACTCCTGCTGCAGTACACCGATCGAGGCGGAGAGGTGGCCGTGAACGTGCCCCCTGCGGAGTGGCTGCAGACGGTTCTGGTCGAGATGGCCGGCGGGGAGCCGGTGTGGCTCGACGCTGCCGGCAGCGGCTGGAGCGTCGTCGATCTTGAGCAAATTGCCACCTGGGACCCAGACTACGTGTTCGTCATCTACTATGGAGGCGACCCAGCTCCGGCGACGGAGGCCTTGCGGTCTGACAGCAGCTGGGGGGCTCTGAGGGCCGTGCGCGAAGGCCACGTGCTGGGTTTCCCCGGCGATTTCGTCAGCTGGGATCAGCCTGACCCTCGCTGGATCCTGGGCCTGGAATGGATCGCAAGCCGGCTGCTGCCCGATGGCTCATTCTCCTTCAACACCCAGGCCGAGATGCAGGCTTTCTATAAGGAGCTCTACGGCCTGGACCCAACGGCCTTCGAGACCGAGGTCTTGCCACTACTGAACGGAGACTATGAACCTTGATCTTGGGTCAAGCCGGCCGGAGAGGGGGATAGGGAGGCGAACCGGCTTAGCCCTTCTGCTGGCGGGCCTGATCGTTATCGCCGGGATATCACTCTTCATCGGGCGATACCCCGCGCCCTACTGGACTCCGCCATCCCTCCTGGGAAGCGATGAACTGGCGCGGCGGCTGGTCCTGTCCCTGCGCCTGCCTCGCCTGCTGGTGGCCATGATGATGGGTTCAAGCTTGGCGGCCTCCGGCCTAGTCTTTCAGATGGTATTCCGCAATCCCCTGGTCGAGCCGGGGCTGTTGGGCGTTTCCCAGGGAGCGGCTTTTGGTGCCGCGCTGTCGATCCTGTTGCTACAGGCCTCGCCACTGATGACCGAGCTCTCGGCGGCGGTGTTTGCCCTCCTCGGGCTCTCGTTGTCGTTCCTCCTGGCACGCCGGCTGCGGTATGGAGGGTGGGTGCTGAGACTCATCCTGGCCGGCATCGCCGTGTCTGCCCTCTTCGGCGCAGGCGTCGGGATACTGAAGTACGCGGCTGACCCGCTCAGCGAACTGCCCGAGATCACCTTCTGGCTGTTGGGAGGTCTGTGGGGCGTTACTTGGCGCGAGACGCTCCTCCTGCTGCCCCCAGTCGGATTGAGCTTGATCCTTGCATGGGCGGTGCGCTGGCGGATGAACCTACTTACCTTGAGCGACGAGTCTGCCATCTCGTTGGGCTCGCGCCTGGGACGGGAGCGATCCCTGGTGCTGCTCGGTGCCGTGGCTGCCGTAGCGGCGGTGACAGCCGTGGGTGGCATCGTGGGGTGGGTGGGACTGATCATCCCCCACGTGGCGCGCCGCCTCTTCGGTGCCGACGCCACGCATGCTCTCCCGGCGGCCATCCTCATGGGCGGGATCTTCGTGCTTGTGTGCGACGCCGCGGCGCGGGCTCTCCTGGGTGGGGAGATACCCCTGGGTGTTCTCACCTCCTTCTTCGGAGCACTGGGCTTTGCCCTCCTGATGATGCACACAGGGGTACGGCTGAGGCCATGAGCGAGACCGACCTGCTGTGCGTGGAGGACTTGCGTTTCGCCTATGACGGCGAACGCAGGCCCGTCGTGGATGGGGTGAGCCTTCGCCTTGGAAGCGGCGAGGTGTTGGCCGTCCTTGGCCCGAACGGTGCCGGAAAGACAACCCTTTTGCACACCCTGCTTGGGATTCTGAAGCCGCAGTCAGGCCAGATATGGTTGGAGGGGCGAGAACTCAGCGCCTGCCCCCGCAGCGAGATCAGCCGTGTGGTAGGCCTGGTCCCCCAGTTCGAGCATGTGGCCTTTGAGTACAGCGTCGAGGAATACGTGCTCATGGGCCGTGCTCCCCACCTCGGGATGCTCGAACTCCCCACTCAGGATGACAACAGGCTGGCTGTGGAGTCACTGAATCAACTGGGACTGCTGGCTCTCAGACACCGATCGATGCTCGAACTCAGCGGGGGCGAGCGGCAGATGGTGGTGCTGGCGCGGGCGCTGGCTCAGCAGGCACGGCTGCTGCTGATGGACGAGCCCCTGGCTCACCTCGATCTCAGCAACAAGGGGCGTATCCTTGCGGTGATACGCCGGCTGTCTGAGTCCGGCGTGGCCGTCGTGTTTACCACTCACGAACCGGACATGGTCCAGGGCGTTGCCCACCGGGTGCTGCTCATGCGAGAAGGGCGGGTGGTGGCTTCGGGTCGGACCGAGACGGTGGTGACCTCCGAGACTCTCAGTCAGACATACGGAGTGGCCATCCGCGTCCTGAAGGTCGATGGCGTGTCTCTTGTGCGCCTCGAGGCGATGTTGTGATCACCGCCGGCCCTGCACGCGTGATCGTGACGGGCGAGGTTGGGCGCGGCAAGACCCAGGCCTGCGGGGCAGCCGCGGCTCGGCTGCGGGACCTCGGGTGGGAAGTCGCCGGCGTGCTTACCCCGGGGGTTTGGATGGGGGACCAGAAGGTGGCCATCGACGCTCTCGATCTCGGGACTGGCCATTCGAGGCGCCTGGCCGAGCGCGCCGGAGTAGGCTATGAGGCGGCAGGCCCGGCCACGCACGGCTGGCGCTTCTATGCCGAGACTATTGCGTGGTGCAACTCGCTCCTGGCCAACGCAATCGACTGCGACCTGCTGGTGCTCGACGAGCTCGGACCGTTGGAGTTCGAATCTGGGGAGGGACTGACACAAGGTATGCGGGCGGTGGATGGCGGCCGCTTTCGCCTGGGGCTGGTGGTGGTACGCCCCCGTCTCGTTCAAGCCGCACAACAGCGGTGGCCCGGGGCCGAGGTGCTTGTTGTGGATGGACTGGCGCAGATCTCCGCGAGGGTCGAGCAAGTGCTGGAGCTCGCCGGCACGCTGAAGCCGTCCGTCCGCCGCGCAGTTGCAGCACAGGATTGAGGCCGTCGGCCGCGCCGTGATCCGGATTCCAAACCGCAGCTAGGTCTCTCGATCCTCTTCTCCAGAGAGCGCTACGCTTTCTCTCTCGAAGACCTGCTGTCGCAAGGAAATCACGCATCAGGGTCCTGAGGAACCTTGCACTGACGATCGAGAAGCTTGCACGGAATCGGGCCGATTCTGTGCAAGGTTCTTGCGCGCTTGAGGGCAGGAATCCCCGAGACCCTCATCCGTCTGTCATTGACCGCCCTAGACTAGACCAGGCACAGTCGCCTGATGTATACCGGGCGTGATCGCCCGATGTATACCACCCGTGATCGCCTGATGTAGACCACCCATCGCCGCCCGATATATACCAGCCCGGATCGTGTGGGGCACGGGGGCGGCTAGACTCCTCCGGCCAGTTTGGCTCGGAGGAGGCAACGGTGGAGCGTCTACACATGAACTACCTGCGCGACTTGACCTTCGGCCGCTTGCGCGCCGGCGAGAGCGAGCGGCGTATCTCCCAAGACTTGAGGGTTTCGCGGATCACCGTCCATCGTTATCGTGAACTGGCCGAGCGGAAGGGCTTCCTGAAGCCCGGCTCGCCCATGCCGGAGGACAGTACGATCTTGGCTGCTCTTGGGGAGCCCTCGCAGCTGCCTCGGACCGTCTCGACAGTGGAGCCGTACGCCGAAGGTCGTGCGGCAGCTCCTGGATCAACAGGTGGAGATGGTGGCGATCTTCCAGCGCTTGCGGGACGACCACGGCTTCACCGGGAGCTATTCCTCCGTTCGCCGCTATGTGCACCGTCTTCGACCGGTCGAGCCGCGAGTCGTGGTGCGGGTGCACACCGCCCCAGGCGAGGAGGCCCAGGTGGACTTCGGGCCGGCGGGGAGGTTGTATGACCCGGCCACGGATCGCCTGCGCCCGGCCTATGCCTTCGTGGCCACCCTGAGCTACAGCCGTCATCAGTATGCTGAACTGGTATTCGATCAGAAGGTGCCGACCTGGATTGCGCTGCATCGACGGGCCTTCGAGAGTTGGGGTGGGGTTCCCCGGCGGATCGTGCCGGACAACCTCAAGGCCGCCGTGGCCCAGGCCCTGGTTCATGACCCCGTCCTGGGCGAAGCCTACCGGCGGATGGCCCAGCACTACGGTTTCGTGATCAGCCCGACCAGGCCCCATACTCCCCGCCACAAGGGCAAGGTCGAGAATGGGGTTCACTACCTGCAGCGCAACTTCATGGCCGGCCAGGACTTTGCGGACATCCGGGTCGCCAACCAACGGCTTCCCGTCTGGGTCCGGGAGACCGCCGGAACCCGCAACCATGGAACGACCCACCAGCCCCCGCTGCGATTGTTCCTGGAGCACGAACAAGCTGCTCTTCTGCCTCTTCCCCCGGACCCCTTCACGCTGTGCGAGATCCGGCCGGTGAAGGTCCACCCCGATTGCCACGTGGTCATCGCCGGCAGCTTCTACTCGGTCCCCTATCACTACGTCGGTGACGCCCTCGACGCTCACGTCGGAGAGCGGATGGTCCAGCTCTTCGCCGGCCAGGAGCTGGTGGCCAGCCACGAACGCAGCCTGGGCCCTGGGGAATGGCACACCCGCCTGGAGCACTACCCCGCATCCAAGGCCGCCTACCTGGAACGGACGCCGGAGCGCTGCCGCCAACTGGCGGTCCGGGTCGGACCAGCGACCCAGCGGGTGATCGAGACCTTGTTGGCGGAGCGGCCCCTCGACCGCCTTCGGGCCGTCCAGGCCATCCTGCGGCTCGAAGAAACCGTCGGTCGCCAACGCCTCGAGGCCGCCTGCGCTCGGGCCTTGTACTTCGGCGATGTGCGCTACCGGCGGATCAAGCAGATTCTCAACTCAGCCCTGGACCAGGAGCCGTTACCAGATGCGGCGCCTCGGCTGGCGCAGCGCTCGTTTGCCTTTGCTCGATCGGGCGCCGACTTCTTCGTTTCCGTTGAAGGGAGGGAAAGATGATCAGTCATCCGCTCCTCCCCAAGCTGCGCCAGCTCAGGCTCTCGGCCATGGTGCTCACCCTGGATGTTCGGGCGGCGCAGGCCGCCGAGCGCCAACTCACCCCGATTGAGTTCCTGGCCTTGCTTCTGGATGACGAGCTGGAGCGCCGCAGCCAGACCCGTCTGGCCCGTCACTTCACACAATCCGGATGCGACAGCCAGCCGAAGGTCCCGGCCGGGGAAGACCATGGCGCACTTCAACTTCGCGGCTGCCCCTGGGATCAACCGCACTCTGGTGCAAGAACTGGCGACATGCGCCTTCCTGGCTCGCCACGAGAACATCCTGATCTGCGGTCCGACCGGGGTTGGCAAGAGTCACCTGGCCAACGCCATCGCCTGTGAAGCCCTCAAGCGCGACCGGCGAGTCCTCTCACGATCGACCCAGCGCCTCCTGGCGGATCTGCATGCCGCCCGCGCCAGTGGTTCCCAGCCTCGCCTGCTGGCCAGGGTCCTGGCGGCCGACCTCCTGGTCTTAGACGACTTCGGTCTCTTGCCCCTCTCGCCTCAGGCAGCTCAGGATCTCTACCAGATCATCAGCGAGCGCTATGAGCACGGTTCGATGGTCGTCACCAGCAATCGAGCCTTCGAAGAGTGGGCCGAGGTGTTCGGGGACAACCTGCTGGCCAGCGCCGCCCTGGATCGCCTCACGCACCATGCCCACACGCTCATCATTCGAGGCGCAAGCTACCGGCAGCGAAGCCACACAAAGGAGAGTGCCGATTACCCGACAGCTACGTCACTTGAGCAACCGCCGAGGGTCACTTCAGAACAGACCGCCTGACTCGGAAAGTGGTCTACATCAAGGCGATCATGGGTGGCTCAATGCGGGCGGCTATTGACAATGGCTTGCGGCGGGCTTCACCCGGTCAATTGTCGCCGGCCATCCGTAGCATGTGCGTGTGCTCATGGCGCCGCGCGTCTCGCGAACAACCTCGGACGGGGTTATCGGCCAACATACTTCTGATGGTATACTTTGGCCATCGAATGTAGGCTCTAGACGTGACAAACGATACCCAAAGTCGGACGGCTGAGCCTCTCGGTCGCCTAGAGTCCGAGTTCCTGGCCCAGGCAGGACCACTTGGCGTCTTCACGCTCAAGGAAGCCACCCGGATTCTGGGCCGCGCCCACGCAAGACACGCGAGGACTTTCCTGGACCGACTTGTGCGCAAGGGCTGGATCGGGCGGATCAAACCTGGTCTCTTTGCCGTAGTCCCTCTCTCCTCCGGGACGTCTCGCACACCCCAAGTTCACGAGTTCCTCGTGGCTATGGAACTCGTCAAACCCGCGGCCATCGCTTTCTTCTCGGCGATGAACTTACACGGTCTCACCGAGCAGGTCCCGCACCAGGTATTCGTCGCCACCAATCACAAGGTAGCACGATTGGGCAGGGTCTCGCTGGGTGTTCCGTACAGGATCATCTGCCTCCGGCCTGCTCGCTTCTTCGGCGTCCGCAAGGAGTGGACTAGCGAACGCGCGTTCATGGTCACCGACCCGGAGAAGACCATCATTGACGGGCTGGCACTACCACAATACGTCGGAGGAGTCGGGACTGTCGCTCGCGCTCTATCAACCTCGTGGTCGAACTTGGACGAAGAGAGGCTGCACCATTACGCGGCGAAGTTCGGAACTTCCGCTGTAGTGAAGCGTCTGGGATACCTGCAGGAAGCGCTTGAAGTGGGCGAGCCCGAGAGGTTGCGGCTCTCGACGCCTCTCTCCGCCGGGTATCCACGGCTTGACCCGACGCTTCCGCCGGATGGGACCCTCAGCCGCCGCTGGGGACTCCTAGTCAACGCGCGGGTCCGCCCATGATCACCAGTCCCGAGCTCCATCGTTGGGCGGAGCGGGAAGGCCTACGTTTCGACCAGGCCGAGAAGGACTGTATCATCCTTCTGGTCCTTACTTCCCTTGCCCGGACCCTCGGCACTGAAGCCCCATGGATACTGAAGGGCGGGACATGCCTCCGTCATTGCTACTATCAACGATATCGGTTCTCGGAGGATATTGACTTCACTTGCATTGAACCGGACCTGCAGAAATCGCTCGCCCTCCTTGCCCGAATAACTGCATCCATTTCCGAAGAAACCGGAATTGCGCTGAGATGCAAGGATTCGCTCACTGCGGGTGAGGATGCCCAGGTCGAGGTCCCGATTGAATACTCCCGTGGCGGGCCCCGCACGCATGGACTGCCGGCGGTCAAGATCCACCTCACGTTCGATGAGCCGTTGCTCACGCGTTCCGAGTGGCACACAGTCACCCCATCCTGGCCCGGCATCAAGTCGTTTGCCGTCTCAGCCTACTCCAAGATCGAAATCGTCGCCGAGAAAATGCGTGCGCTGATCCAGCAGCAAGGAAGGTGGCCTCGCGCTCGCCACCTCTATGATCTCTGGTACATGACCTGTTACAGGGGCGAGACCTACGCCCAGCGACAGCTGCGAGATCTGTTCGAGAGGAAATGCCAGGTACGGGGCGTCCCGGCCGACCCCAGTCTTCTGCGCTCAGACCACTTGCGAGAGTGGATCCGCGACTCGTGGACAAGCCAGCTCGTCCCCATGCTCACGCACGCTCCGGACTACGACAGGGTCTGGAGTGAGTGGAGTGCAAGAAGCGAAGGCCTCATCTGAGCCATCCATTCGTTGGGTCGACCTTCGAGGAGGCTGCACTCGGTTGGCCGGAAGGCCTGAGCTCTGCCATCAGGAACAGGCCAAACATCCCTTCCCTGGCCGAAGACCTCATCCGCCCGGTTTGATTCCCGGCAACATTCTCACAAATGCTCCCGAATGTGGCATGGGCAAGCGGGAGTTCGCCCGGCTGGTCTGTGTTTGACCTTCCGGCCCACACCCATAAGGTCCGCGGTTGGCGTCGGGGCGTTTAGTTACACTGAAGGGTGTCGCTTTCTGAGCGCCTGTTTTGATAGAGGAAAGGCACCACTACCTACGTAAGTCGCCGTCGTCGGGGCTGTGGA
>Ga0315295_10001622_pt1 | contig 19247 bp, 16 predicted proteins | sample YL17G14_0_MG_FD_204453 | JGI IMG/M metagenome (GOLD analysis project Ga0315295, IMG submission 204453) | Sediment microbial communities from Yellowstone Lake, YNP, Wyoming, USA - YL17G14_0 | ecosystem: Environmental > Aquatic > Freshwater > Lake > Sediment | place: USA: Wyoming | collected... | reverse complement strand
TGGAAATTGCAAAAAGGTATAAACTGGTTGTGATTGAAGATGCCGCCCACTGCCTTGAAGGAACTTATCGGGGGAAAAAGATCGGGACGATTGGGGACGTTACTTGTTTCAGTTTCTATGTGACGAAGAACATTACTACGGGCGAAGGAGGGATGGTGACAACGCACCGGGAAGACTGGGCGGATAAGATGAAGATGTACGGACTTCATGGAATGAGCCGGGATGCCTGGAAGAGATATTCAGACGAAGGGTTTAAACATTATCAAATCATCTTCCCGGGATACAAATACAATATGACGGATATGCAGGCCTCCTTAGGTATCCATCAGATCAAAAGGATCGATGCCTATTATAAAAGACGGGAGGAAATCTGGAAGCAATACGATGAAGCATTCAAAAACCTTCCTTTAAGCATCCCTTCCCCACCGGAAAAGGAAACCAGACACGCAAGACACCTTTATACCATTCTCCTCAATTTAGAAAAATTAAAGACGGACAGAGATACCTTCCAGCAGGCACTTTATGAGGAGAACATTGGAACTGGGATTCATTATATTTCTCTTCATCTTCATGAATTTTATCGTAAGACCTATGGATACCGACCCGACGATTTTCCGAATGCAAAATTTATTTCGGAAAGGACCATCTCCTTACCTTTCTCAGCCAAATTGACCGATGAGGATGTGGAAGATGTTATCCGTGCCGTAAGGAGGCTTGCGACAGAATATTTGAAATAATAGAGGATGGTTGAAATCTGACTATGAAGGTATTGATTATTACTCCAACCTTTTTCCCTGAGCCCGGAGGGCCCTCTATTTTTGTAGACAATTTTGTTAAAAGTTTGAGAAAAGATAAACACAGAGTCACCGTTATTGCCATCAGTGAAGCTGACGATGCCTTTCGTCAGGAAGAAAACTATTTTTTGATAAATATTAGTAGAAAGCGAAATCGTCTTTCCCGGGTCTTAAAAACCATCCTTGCTATCATTCAATATGGGAGGAGAAGCGAAGTGGTCTTTTCTTGCGGATTATTTTTGGAGTCTGCCATTTCAAAATGGGTGATCCGTAAACCCCTCATCATCCGAATTGGTGGAGACCCTGTATGGGAAAAATGGACCAATCAAGTAGGACTCAAGGCTGATTTAAATGAATTTTACCAAAAAAGGCATGCATTGAAGATAGAATTTAAAAAATATCTACAGCAATTTTCATGTCAATCAGCAGATAAAGTCATTACACCCTGCCATTTTTTTAAAAATCTTGTCGAGGCGTGGGGAATAAAAAAGGAGAAGATAGAGGTTGTTTATAACGGAAGTAATCTGGAAGAAATTAATTTGCCGCCCAAGGAAGAGATTAAGAAGAAATTGTTGATGAACGATCGGGGGGTTATTCTGACCGTAGGGAGATTAATCGAATTCAAAAGAATTGATGAAATTATTGAATCTTTTTCAGAAATGAAAAATGGGGATTTATGTTTATTAATTATCGGAGGGGGTTTCAAGAAAGATCAACTCATAACACTGTCTAAAAAATTAAACCTCGCTGATAAAGTAAAGTTTTTGGGGGTCAAGCCCCATTATGAACTGCTCCATTATTTAAAAGCAGCTGACCTTTTCGTCTTAAATTCAGTTGACGAAGTGATGCCCAATGTTGTTTTAGAATCGTTGGCGGTGGGGACACCGGTAATTGCGCCAAAAGGGGGAGGGATCCCGGAGATCATTCAAGATCAAGTTGATGGGTGGCTATATCCACTAAAAAAGAGCAACAAAAAGGAGTTGAGAGAAGCCATTGAAAGATTGGTATGGGACGAGGAGTTAAAAAAACAGCTAATCCAAAATGGCTATTTTAAAATGATTCGATTTAATTGGAAGCACTCTTACGAAAAGATTGTTTCGATAATGAATCGGATTTGAAGAGGAGAAGTTTTCAGGGGAAAAGATGAATGTCCTGGAGATTGGTTTGGCAGAATTGATTGCCAAGAAGAGCCAAGATGGATTTAATGACCAACAAATTCATCAAATAAAATATGGCCAGAGAATATTTGCAAGATCGTTCATTATTGTTAAAACCCCCCGAGATCCTCACTTCCAAAAAACCCATCTCCTGGAAAATGTCATGGTTTTTCCAACGCTTTCGAAAAATCGGTATTGGTTTACGTGGGACGCATGGATGATGGCCAGGAGGATCATAAAGGAGAATAAGATTGACCTCATTATTTTGCAGGACCCTTTTTTTACTGGCCTGATCGGGTATTTACTAAAAAAAGAATTTGGCCTTCCTATAAATGTGAACGATGTTTGCGATTTTATCGACAATCCCTTCTGGATCAGGGAATGGTGGGTCAATCGGATTTTCAATCCAATTGGAAAGTTTATCTTAAAAAGAGCGGAATCTATTCGAGTCGATAGCGAAAAAGAGTGTGAGAAACTTATTGGTCTCGGGATTAAAAAAAATAGGGTTTGGAATATCCCTTTTATCCTTAACGACGCAGATAAATTTATAGACGCTGAAGCGGATATTGAATTTCGCAAGAAAATCCTTGGAGAAAAGTATGAGTATGTCGTCCTATTTGTCGGTCGGTTTGAAGACCAAAAAGACCTCCCTACACTTTTTAAGACGGTGAGAAAAGTGATTCAAAGTCAACCGAGGGTATTGTTCCTTATCGTCGGAGATGGAAAGAAGTCGAATGAACTTCAAGTGATGGCAAGAAGTTTAGGAATTCAGGACAATCTGCTTTTTTCGGGCTGGGTGGATTATTTTGACCTTCCCAAATATTATGCCGCCTGCAATGCCTTTATTCTCACCTCCCAATATGAAACCTCACCCAGAGTGGTTATTTTTGCCTGTTTGTCCCGGAAACCCATTGTTGCCACGGATGTAAGCGGAGTGAGCGATTTTGTCGAGGAAGGAAAGAATGGTTTTATTGTTCCCGTAGGAGATGAAGAAGGGTTGGCCAGAGGCATTCAAACGCTTATAGGTAATTCAGAAAGAGCAAGAGAAATGGGTGAATATGGGTTGAATAAAGTCCAGGGATTATTAAATGAAGAAAAGATATTGGGGGAGTATAAAAAAATGTGGGAATTTACCATGATTGCAGGGAATGATAAAAAGTGAAACCAAAATTATGCTATATCCTTCCCAAATATGATCTGAATACGGAAGAACATTTTTATCACAATTACCAGTTCTTGGAAGAACTGGCTAAAGAGGTGGAAATATTTCTATTTGTCGAACGATGTATCGGAAAACCAGAGTTCAAAAATATCCCGTGGGTTTACAAACAGAGATTCATCCGTTTTGTCCCTTTCCGCATGGTTGAAATTGCTCTGCTCATGACCTATCTGAGGATAAAAGGGGTAGAAAGATTTTATGTCCATTATTCTTATTTTGGCGCTTTGGTTGGTTCTTGCCTATGCAAACTGACAGGAGGAAAAGTCTATTACTGGCACTGTGTGTCAGTCATTTACAAAACAAAGTGGGGATTGAATCTTCAAGATTTGTTGCATAAGATCAAGGCGGAAATCCCTTTGAAATTGACTCTCAAAATGGTTGATCATCTAGTGACGGGCACCCAATCCCTGGGAGATTTTTATCATCAGACCTTTGGAATTTCTAAAAAAAAAATCATCATTCTTCCCAATGAGGTCGATTTAAACCGCTTTAACCCCGGAAACTATGACCGGAAACAGATGAGAGAAAGATTGGGTATCGGGGAGGATGAACGGGTTGTTCTGTTTGTCCATCGAATAGCTGAGCGTAAGGGAGCTCATCATATCCCCGAGATTGTCAGGCAGGTAGGTAATGCCATCCCATATGTAAAGTTCATCATCGCGGGTGAGGGCCCTTATTTCGAGACCCTGAAGAAGAGAATTTCAAGCGATGGACTGGGTTCACGAGTGAGATTCCTCGGGTGGGTCCCCAATCGAAGGATCATGGAACTCTATGTGGCCGCTGATGTTTTTATGATGCCCTCTGAGGAAGAGGGGTTTCCGCGGGTCCTCATTGAATCGATGGCCATGCGAGTTCCATTTGTAGCCACGGATGTGGGAGGCGTCAGGGATATCTGTTTAAATGGCCAAAATGAATTTATCGTACCTGTTAAGGATAATTATTCTTTCGCAAATAAAATGATTTATCTTCTTGAATCTCCACAAATTTGCGAAACCTTAAAGAACGAGGGACTAAAAAATGTTCAGAAATTCTCTACAGAAAGGGTAAAGGAACGGTTTTTGTTAGAGGTTGTTGGGAAGGAATGATATAAGACACCTCAGGGAAAAAGGGAGATTGTCCTTGTGAAAACGTTGATTGTTAAGAAAGGTTTTCTATTTATTTTGTGGATTTTAATGCTCCCCATTCTCTTATGCTATCGCTTAAAACTAATTTCATTTACTACCTTCAGTCAGACTTTTTCGTTAATCCCGGGACTCCTTGGCATTGCCATCAGGCGAGTTTGGTATGAAAATACCTTAGAGCGATGTGGAGAAAATTTGGTTGTTGATTTCCTGAGCGCAATACGGACATCTAAAAGTAAAATCGGAAATAATTGTTACATCGGGAGGGCTAATTGGTTTGGCTGGGTGGAAGTTGGAGATGATTTTCTTTCTGGTAATGGAGTGACGATCAACAGTGGGAATGAGCAGCATGGCTGGCAAAACCGCGATCAGCCCATCCGGATGCAACTAGGAAAACACCGAATGGTCAAAATCGGTGAGGATGTCTGGATCGGGTCCAATACCTCGGTTCTGGAAGACATTTCCCGAGGCACAGTCGTGGGATCAGGAAGCGTTGTGACGAAAGGTTTTCCAGAATACAGCGTCATCGCCGGGGTTCCTGCAAAAATGATCAGGATGAGGAATGAATAAGTTAGAAGAGTCAATTCAAAAATACATTCATGATTTTCAAGGAGGAACGGGAAGAGGTCAAGAGATCCTGGATAGAAAAATCAGACAGAGGGTCTTCGAAGAAAAATTATTTGATGATCTCATTGAAAAATTGAAAAAGATTTTCTCTGACCTCCAAGGCTGTCGAATTTTAGAAATTGGAAGTGGGACAGGAGGGCTCGGGGTCGCCCTATCTTTGGCTGGAGCAAAGGTGTTTGGCATCGAACCATCGCCTTTTGGCGTGACGGCCTCAATGGAAAGGGCAAAACGATATCCGGGTTCAACCGCTTACTTCTGTATGGGAAAGGCGGAATTCGTTCCTTTTAAAAACGAATTCTTCGATTTAGTAATTTCGAGCGCCGTATTAGAACATGTGGAGGATATTGAAGAAACCATACGGGAGATGTACCGGGTGTTGAAACCGAATGGTAAAATTTATCATGAGATCCCCAATTATCTCTTCCCTATGGAACCTCATTATAAAATACTCTGGATCCCCCTCATGCCCAAAAGCCTGGGAAGAATTTATGCTAAATTAAGGGGTAAAAACCCTCATTTCTTGAATCACCTAAATTATACAACTCCATCAAAAGTCAATTATTATTTTTCAACTTTTGGGTTTTTTAATTTAAAGAATTTATATTTGGACGAATTTCTTGGCAAATTTGAAAATCCCGAACGATTTAAACGAAGATATTTAAAAAATTTTGGGAGATGGATTAAACAGGTTGGCCTTCAAAAATGGATTCAGTTTTTAATAAGACGGATGAATTTTTACCCCGCCATCTATCTCATCGGGGAAAAACGTTCTTCCTAATGGAATTGGAAGAGGAGCTTTGTTTTGAGAAATCGGAAAGAGCACTTTTTCACCTTTTTTGACTCTTTCATAAGAGAGTTGGCCGGTATGAAAGGCAAAATTGTTCTCGATCTGGGGACCCCCTGGTCATTTCGGAAGGAGTTAAAGGATTACAAAAATGATTTTTCAGGAGTCCACTATTTTTCGTTGGGTTACAAGACTTTTGAGAGAAAGGATTTCTATTCTCCCCATGTGGATGGAGATATCTGCAGGCTTCCCTTTAAGACCGAATCAGCCGATGGGATCATCTGCAAAGAAGTCCTGGAGCATGTCTACAATCCATTTATGGCCATCCAGGAGATGTTTCGAATACTAAAAAAGGGAGGAAAGCTCTTCTGTACCCTCCCTTTCATCTATCCCTATCATGGATCTGGCCAGGACAAAGATTATTGGCGGTTTAGCCGGGACGGGATCGATTATTTATTCTCCCAATTTGGAACGGTTCAGGTCACCCCTTCGGGTGGATATTTTTATATATTGCAGAGCTTTTTACCTATCGTCATCAATCGAATTTTATTTAATTATTTTCTGATCCCTTTCATTAATTATTTAGATAAAGTATTTCTCCGGGAAGGGCGGACAAGCATCTGGATGGTTTTAGCTGAGAAATAAATAATGAAAAAGGAAGATCAACATACATTAACTTGGGTTGTGACGTGAGGACGGAAAGAGCGGTCTATGTAAGAAAGAAAGATGTCCTTTCACTCTGGGATAGAAAGACATCTCCTATTTTCTGGCAGGAGCATTGGCACCAGCTATCAGATAATGAACTTCGGCATGTGTTAAGGCCGACAAAATATTTGTGGCCGAGTTTAAAGAGAGTCCTCTTACGCTGGCTACCGAAGGATGGGATTGTTTTGGATGCAGGTTGTGGAATGGGTCATATGGTACGGCGGCTTCGATTAAATGGTTTAAATTGCGTTGGATTGGACTATGTCGTCCCCAGCTTGATTCATTCCAAAGCGATATGTTCAGGCCTCCCTTTAGTCGGAGGAGATATATTGCAGCTTCCCTTTCCAGATCGGGTTTTTACTGGCCTACTGAGTATCGGCGTATTTGAACACTTTGAGGATGGACCCGAGGCAGCGCTTAAAGAAATCACCCGTGTGCTAAAGCCAGGAGGAATTGCCTGTCTCACCGTGCCCTATGAGAATAAGTTTCGCAGGCACTTGCCTACCGTGAGCGAAAAAGAAGCGGTTTCACAGGGGTTAGAGTTTTATCAATATTATTTTACACCCTCCCTTTTAAAAGCCGAGATGGAGAGGGTGGGTCTGCAATCGTTGGCCACATTCTCACCCTACGATGTTTTTAAAGGGCTCCATGAACATACCCAATGGTTCAAGAACTTGGTTCGGTGGATTCCGAAATCAAACTATTGGTCCTTTTTGTTAGATTTTATTCCCGGGTTTTCGGAACGGGCTGGTCATATGATGGCTGCAGTTGCCGTTAAGCAGTAAGGCCCCCACCTTTCAGGAGGGTGATAAAAATTCATGGAAACAGATTCCATAGAATCCAAAATCGGGAAAGCCTTTTTCTGGAATTCCATTGTCCTTCCCATGAGCGGAATCGCTTCCTTTATCGGCCTCATTTTCATTGCCCGTTTTTTAACCCTCAGTGATTTCGGAATCTATGCGATTATCAACGCCATCATTGCCTTGAGCATCGGATATGGAGACTTGGGTGTTTCCACCGGAGCGTCGAAATTTTTACCTGAGCTCGCGGTGGAAGAGGGGAAGGGGGGAGTTTCCCGTTTGTTAAAATCCTTATTTCAATTCAAGTGTGGGATAGGAATTTTGACCTTTTTGATTCTTCTCCTCTTTGCCCAGGTTTTCTCTTCGTGGTTTAAAATAGATGAGAAATATCTTTTCATCTTTCCTTATATCGGCGTGATCGTCTTTCTCGATTCTCTCTATTATCTCTTTCATAACCTTCTCTGGGCGACTTTCGAGCAGAAGAAAGCAAACCTTCTGACTCTCGGTTTTACCCTCCTTCAACCCTTCCTCATCATTCTCTTTATTATCCGGGATTGGGGAATCAAAGGGATATTAGCCGCGATGTTGATCACTTCTCTCCTCCGGGCTGCCGGATTCTTGTTTTTAGGAATTTTGAAAATTAAGAGTATGGAAGAGGTGATGAGAGGGAGCCCCTCAGGAGAGAAATATATTTCCAGGTTTATTCGTGTTTCCTTATTTGGATATTTTGATAAGGTATCAAATTATCTCTTTAGCATCCCTTTCATAACATTGCTTCTTGCACTCTATTGGGGGAAGGAGGAGATTGCACTCTTTGCTCTCGCGGGGGAATTCACCTTAAGATTCTTAAGCCTCTCCCTTACCCCAACCCACGGCTGGATCCTCCCCCTCTTTTCAACCATCTTCGCTTCAAAAAATGAAAGTCAAATGAGGGCCACCTTCTCCAACACATTAAAGATCGTGACCTTCCTATCTATCCCCATGGGCACGTTCCTCTATGTTTTCGCTCACCCGTTAATCCTCCTTCTCTATTCGGAAAAATTTTTAGCCGCTGTTCCCGTTGCAAAAATATTGATCGTCTTCTATTTTCTTGAATACACAGTGCTGGCCGTGGCCAATGCCACATTGATTACAGGCGAAAAATTAAAAACCTATTTCTGGATTAAGTCGATTTTCTTTTTTTTCATCCCTCTCTACTTTCCGATGATTCCATGGGGCGGCCTTACAGGGATTGCCTATTTTTATGGCATCATTCGTTTATTGGTCGCCGTCTCTCTCATTCTGGCCGTAATGAAAATTTTTAAATTTGGGTTCCCTTATGAATTTTATGGAAAGGCAATGCTTTCTGCAGGGATCGTGGTCAGCCTCTCAGAGGTCCTTTTTTCGATTTCGGGACCCCCCTCCATCCGAAATATCTTTTGGGTATTGGTTGAAGGGGTTCTGTTTCTCATGATCTATTACGGTATCATTAAGGGATTGAAGCTATTTGGTCAGGTTGAAAAGGAATTATTGGTAAAGATGCAGATCCCTCATATCGATAAACTGCTTCGGTGGGTTTGATCAGAATGCTAAAAAATAAAATTTGTCACCTCGTCGTTGCCGATGGGATTTCAGGGGCGGAGAATCATCTCTTGAAATTGGTTCCGAACCTGAACCGGAAAAAGTACGAGGTTCATTTTGTGGTGATGACGCCTCGCTATCAGATCTATGAGGAATATCTTAAGAGATGCCAGGAGGTAATGGTGATCTTCGTTCCTCTTGGAGGAAGGATGAATCCTCTCAACCTTGTTCGCCTCATTCGACTCTTTAAAAGAGAAAGATACGACCTTCTACATACCCACAATTCGAGGGCAGATGTCTATGGCATCCTTGCGGGGAGAATGGCAGGGGTTAAGAGATTGATGGCTTCCATTCATGGTTATCAGCGTTATGATGAAATCAATCCCCTTTTTAAAATCAGGGGATGGATTCTTCGAGCGTTTTCGGATCGCATTATCACCATTTCGGATGCCCTTAAAGACTTAATTGCCGAGAATGAGGGGATTGATAGAAAGAAGATGGATACGGTTTACTATGGTTTGGAACACCTGAATTTAGAGGAAGGAGGAGAGACTGTCCGGGGAGAATTTCATCTTGATCCGGATGCCCCCCTCCTCGTTGATGTGGGACGGCTCATCCCAGTAAAAAGCCATGATACTCTTATTCGGGCCTTAAAGCGCATCGTCCCTTCTTTCCCTAATCTTCGGCTTTTCATCATAGGGGATGGGATGTTAAAAGGAGAGTTAAAGGAACTCGTGAGAACATTGGAATTGGAGGATCATGTCGTCTTCACCGGATATCGAGAGGATGTCCCAAGATTTATGAAAGAGGCAGATCTTTTCGTTTTTCCCACTCTGGGAGAGGGATTCGGGCTGGTGCTTCTGGAAGCAATGGCCTTCAAGAAACCCATTGTGGCAACGAGGGTGATGTCCGTCCCGGAGATTGTGGAGGATGGAAAGTCCGGATTGCTGGTCTCCCCTCAAAATCCAGAAGAGCTTGCCGATGCGATCCTTCAATTGCTAAGCGATAAAAAGAGAGCGGAGTCTTTCGGAAAGAGAGGATTCGAAATCCTCTCTTCGAAGTTTTCTGTCGGAAGAATGATTGGAGAGACAGAGCGAATTTACGACCAACTTCTTAAAGAAAAGGGAATGGCCTGCGGAAGATGAATATTGGGAAAGTCATCCATTACCTGAACCAGGGATGTCAGAAGAATGGCTTCCACGGCTTAAAGAACTTGATGCAAAATTATTGGGTTCTTCGAAGGGAACCGGAGGTCGTCTCCTCTGAAATCCTCACCGCCATCATCGAGCCCACGGTTCGCTGCAATCTCAATTGCATTACCTGTAGCGATGTCACCCGAGGACGGACAAAGAAGGATATGGATTTTTCTGAATTTGAAAATATCCTGGATCAGTTTCCGTACTTGATCAAGTTAGCCCTACAGGGCGTTGGGGAGCCGTTGTTGAATCGAGATTTGTCCCGGATGATCCGATTGGTCAAAGAGCGGAAGATTTATGTCTATTTCAATAGCAACGGGACCCTTCTGGATGATGAGAATTCCAATCAGTTGATTCAGTCCGGTCTGGATTTAATCAATTTCTCCATTGATGGGGGAACAAAGGAGGTTTACGAGAAAATCCGTAAAGGTGCTTCCTTCGAAGAGTTTCGGAGACGGGTGAAACGATTTATGGAGATCAAAGGGGCGCATCCTCTTCCAGAGACCCACGCCTGGTTCGTCTTAAATCAGTATAATCGGGAGGATATCCTTCCCACTCTCCGGTTAGTCAGGGATTTAGGCATTTCAAAACTTAATATCCAGAGAATGCATACCTGGGGGAGAAGAGACAAACAGGGTGTGGTCAGTGACGAAGAACAATTGAAATTGAAAGAGAGAAAGGAGACAATAGCCATCGTCTCTCAGGAAACAGGTGTTTCCGTGGAATGGTTGTGGGACATCGAGGAAGAGAAACCGATACGGAGATGTCAGGCTCCCTGGTACACCACTTATATCACGGTCGAAGGATTTGTCACCCCCTGTTGTGTCCATGGAAGTGATCCCCAGCTCATTCACCTTGGTCAATTAAATGGAAATACTTTTAAAGAGATATGGAATGGAAGGGGATACCGGGAATTTCGAAAAGCTTTAAAGAGCGACGAGCCCCCTTCCATCTGCAGGGATTGTCCTGCCTATTCTCAGGGAATACTGACCTAATCCATTCACGAGAGGTGAAGATTAATGAAAATCTTGGTGACGGGCGGAGCAGGGTTCATTGGATCCCATCTGGTGGAAGAACTCCTCAAAAGGGGTAAAGAAGTCGCCGTGATCGATAACTTTTCAACCGGAGGCCGGGAAAATATTGAGCATCTTCTTTCGGACCCTCACTTTCATCTTACCGTGGATTCCATCCTCAATGAGGAGACCGTTGAGAAGTTGATGAAAGAATGTAGCGAGGTCTACCACTTGGCTGCCGCAGTGGGTGTAAAGCTGGTGATGGAGAAGCCGGTAGAGACTCTGGAGACCAATGTCCGGGGAACCGAAATCATTTTAAAGTACGCCAACAAATACCATCGCAAGGCCTTCATCGCCTCAACTTCGGAGATTTACGGGAAGCATAAGGATCATTCTCTGAATGAAGACGATAACCGGGTCATGGGATCGATCCGGAAGCGCAGATGGGCTTATGCGTGTTCCAAATCCCTGGATGAATTTCTATCTCTGGCCTATTATGATGAATATAAACTCCCCGTTGTGATCGGACGATATTTTAATACCGTCGGCCCGAGACAAACCGGGGCTTATGGGATGGTCGTGCCCCGATTTGTCCAGAGTGCCCTGAAAGGGGAACCGATCACCGTCCATGGTAATGGGAACCAGTCGAGATGTTTTACCTATGTAAGCGATGTCGTCAAAGCCACCCTGGCCCTCATGGATCATCCCAAGGCCGTGGGAGAGGTTTTCAATATAGGAAGTGAAGAGGAAATTACGATCAAAGATCTGGCAAAGAGGATCAAGAAGATGACGAAGAGCCCTTCTTCTGTTATCACTATTCCCTATGAAAAGGTCTATGGAAAGGGATTTGAAGACATGGAACGGAGAAGGCCCGATATCACAAAGATAAAAAAATTGATTCGTTTTTCACCGGGCTATTCCCTGGAGCAAACCCTGGAACCCATTATTGAATATTATCGGAAGAAGATGGGATGAATTCTCCGCCTTGCATCGTAACCGGTGGGACATCGTTTATCGGCAGGCATCTGGTCAGGCGACTTTTGGAAGAGAAAAAGTCTATCACCCTTCTCGCCAGAGATCCCTCCAGGGTTCCTGAGGATTGGCATGGAAGGATGGAGATCGTGGAAGGGGATATCCGTGAGAAAGACTCCTTATCACCACTTCCTTTTGAAGGAAGCATCGTCTTCCATTTAGCGGGCGAGATTGAAAGGAAGTCCCTTTTATTCGATGTCAATGTGATTGGGACAGAAAACCTGATCGACCTCGCTGTTCCAGCGAAGATAAAACATTTTATCTATCTGAGCAGCGTAGGCGTGATCGGCCGTCCAGGCCAGGAACGAATTGATGAGACCGCCTCTTGCCACCCCCTGAATGAATATGAGCGGAGCAAGCACGAAGGGGAAAAGGTTCTCATGGAATATTCTGAGAAATATCAGGTTCCTCTCACCATCCTGAGGCCCTCCACTGTTTTTGGAGAGGGATCGAAGAACCAGAGCTTCCTCAGGTGGATGAGATCGATTAAGAATCGTACTTTCCGGTTTATTGGAGGCAAGGCCTTTGCCAATTACATCTATGTCGGTGATGTCGTGGAAGCCCTGGTGTTAATTTGCGAAGGGAATCGATCCGGGAAGGCCGTTTTCATCCTCTCGGATACGGAACCGATGCGGAAGTTTGTTCACTCTGCCGCAGCGATCCTGGGTGTAAAAATTTCTGAGACCTCCATCCCTCGATGGGTTGCCCTCTGGGTAGCAGGAACCCTCACACCAACGATGAGTTTTTTTGGCAAAGCCTTTCCATTAACCATCCCCCGGCTCAGAGCGCTCACCGATCAACGGTTCTTTTCAGCGGAAAAGATTAAAAAGGAATTGGGATTTCAGCCCAAATTTGGTATTGTGGAAGGACTCCGGAGAACACTCCGGTGGTACGAGAGAGAAGGGCTATTGTAGATGACTGAAAAGAGGAAGATTAAAATCCTTCATACTTCCACCATTCCTTTCTCCATGTGGGCTTTTACCCTCTCTTTCCTGAAATATCTCAAGGGAAAGAATTTCGATGTTCATGTGGCCAGTTCCCCAGGCAAGGAGGAAAGACATTTTACAGAAGCCGACATTCCTTTTTTCCCTGTTCCGATACCGCGAACAATCAGGCCTTTCCGGGACCTTAAGGCGGTTTTGATGCTTTATCGATTTATGAGGAAAGAAAAGTTCGATATGGTTCATACACAAACAGCCAAAGCTGGATATGTGACGCGGGTCGCTGCCTGGCTGGCAGGAGTTCCCATTATTATCTATACAGCCCATGCCTTTCCCTTTCATCCTTATTTAGGCCCTCTAAAGAAGAGGTTTTATATTCTTTTAGAAAGATTGGCATCAAGGATGACTGATATCATTCTGGTGGACACAGAGGCGGTCAGATGGGATGGGATTGAGAATAGGATTAAAGGGCCTGAAAAGATTATTACGATGAATATGGGGATTGACCTTGGAAAATTCTCCCCTGGCCGAATGGATCGCAATCGAATCCGGGAGAGTTTGGGGATAAAAAATACCCAAGCTGTGGTGGGGGCAGTTGCCAATTTTGTTCCCGACAAAGGGCTGGATGCTTTCCTGAGGATCGCTGAGCTGGTCAAGAGAGAAGAGAGGAATGTCCAGTTTCTGATGGTGGGGGATGGTCCATTGCGGCCCCAACTGGAATCGCTCACCGATGCCCTCCATTTAAGGGGTCATGTGATCTTTGCGGGCTGGCGAGAAGATATTTCTGAAATGATTTCAGCCATGGATATCTTCTGTCTGCCGACCCTGAGGGAAGGATTTGGTGTTGTTTTTGCCGAAGCCATGGCCATGAAAGTTCCGGTTGTTACCCATCGGATCGCCCCGATCCTTGAGGTCGTTCAGGAGAATGAGACTGGAATTTTGATTCCCCCGGGAAGGGAAGACCTATTTGTTAAAGCCATTTTATCCTTGATCCGTGATGAGAAATTTCGGAAAGAGATGGGAGAGAAGGGAAGGGCAAGGGTGGAAGAGTATTTTGATAAGAGGTTTATGTTTGAGAAGACCTTACGGATTTATGAAGAAGTTATAAGGGATAAAGGAGTGATTTTTCAATGATCAACGCACACTCATTTTTCACACTCGCAATATTTCTCTTTCTCCCTTCTTTTCTTCTTTCCCTTGTGGGAACACAACTCTTTAAGAAGATTGCCTATCGATTTCAGATTATGGATATTCCTAACATCCGGAGCTCCCATTCCCAACCTACACCTCGGGGGGGAGGGATGGCCGTCTTTTTCTCTTTTTATTTAGTCCTTTTTTTTACCCTCTTTTTCTTCGAAAGGGGGTCCTTTGATTTGAAATGGGTGCAGGGCCTGGTTTTAGGGGGGATGGTTGTTTCCTTAGGTGGCTTTCTGGATGACATGAAGGAACTCTCTCCATTCTTCCGTCTTCTGGCTCAGGTTGTGGCTGGTTTCATTCTGATCCTTTCGGGGTTTTCCTTTAAAACGATCGAAATCCCATTCTGGAAAGAGATTGCCCTGGGTTATTGGGGAATCTTTCTCACCCTGATCTGGGTTGTCTGGATCGTCAACCTTTATAATTTTATGGATGGAATTGACGGATTAGCGGCAGGGGTTGGGATGATCGCAGCCTTTTTTTTCAGTCTCGTGGCAGGGAAGACTGGAAATGACCTGATTTCTTTATCGGGGATGATCTTGGCAGGGTGCAGCGCTGGCTTTTTAATTCATAATTTCCCGCCCGCCAAGATTTTTTTAGGAGATATCGGGAGTAGTCTTATCGGTTTTCTCTTCGCCGGATTTGCACTGATCGGGAACAATGATTTAAAGGGGCCATTGCCAATCTGGGTCCCCACTTTACTTTTGGGGGCTTTCATATTTGATACGGGGGTGACCCTCTTCAGGAGGATATTGAAAAGGGAAAAGTGGTTTTCAGCCCACCGAAGCCACTTTTACCAAAGATTGATCGACCTCCGTCTCACTCACAGGCAGGTGTCCCTTATTGAATATGGGCTAGCCATCCTTCTGGGGTTTTCCTCTCTGATCTATATAAAGGCTGACCCTATTCTGAGAGGGTGTCTCCTTTTAGGGTGGGTCTTGTTCTTTACCGTAGGGGCTCTGATGATTCGGTTTCATGAAAAACGAGGGATTAAAGAAAAGATAGGACTGTAGGAAAAGGTTGAGAGCAATGAGCCAAAAGTTCCAAATTACGCTTTCCCGTGGAAATCCGGTCAGCTTTTCCATCCTCCTGCTCATCGGAGCCTTTCTCCTTCGGATCATCAAGGTGTACCAGGATACGGTGATTGCACATGACGGGATTTTATATATCAAAATGGCTAAGATTGTTGCTTCAGGTGATTTAGGAAGGATATCGGAATATAGCTTTTTTAATCTCTATCCCGTGTTGATTACCCTGGCTCAATCCGTTTTCGGAGATTGGGAACTATCAGGAAGGATGGTCTCTGCCATCTTGGGAGCACTGACTGTTATCCCGCTCTTCCTCATGGTAAGGAAGATGATTGATCAGAGGGTAGCCTTTATCACCTCCCTTCTATACTTGATCAGCCCCCATTTTATTGAATACTCTTCGGAGGTTTTAAGGGAATCCTCTTTCTGGTTCTTCTCCATGATGGCATTATGGTTGGCCTGGGAAGGGATTGGAGAAAAGAAATGGTATCTTCTTTCTCTATCAGGCATTTTTACCGGATTGGCCAGCTTTACGCGGATCGAAGGCCTTGCGGTTTTTATCCTTATCCTCCTGTGGATCGTTTTGTTTCTTCGTAAGAAAGGAGTTGGTCTCAAAAAGACCTTTGCCTTCCTTATCATTTTTGCCTTCTCCTTTCCTCTGTTGATCTCTCCATCGCTATGGATAATCAAAACCAAACTGGGGAGATGGGAATTTGGACAGGTGGGAGGGTATCTCAAGAATCTTCCCTATTTAATCTACGGCACAGAAAAGGTGCTGGAGGTCAGCCCTGATGTCCTGGAGAAAACAGCCATTCAGTTTAAAGGATTTTTAGAAATATCGAAGAGGCATCGATATATTCTCTTCATATCGGAAGTATTATATAAATTTTTCAAATCTCACTCCATCGTATTTTTCTTTCTCCTCCTCTTTGGAATCCTGAGGAGAAAATCCATTCCTTATTCAGGGAACGAGTGGGCCATTCTTCTTTGGTTCGGGGTTTTTTTTCTCCTTTCCTTTTTTTATATGACGAAACATTACTACTTCAGCACCCGTCATGGATTGCTGATGGGATTTCCTGCATTGGTCTGGTCAGGAATAGGCTTCTATGAATTGAAAGACCGAATCGAGAGATGGGCTGCAAGAAAGAAAGGGATTTCCTCCTTCGCTCGCTTTACCGTTCTAATCTTAATCCTTCTTCTCCTCCTCCTGACGCTTTCCAAGACCTTTCTCTATTCACAGGACGGGAAAATTGTGTTAAAGAAAACAGGAAGTTATTTAAAGGCATCCGGTTATTCAAATTTAAAATTTGCAGGGCAACCCGAATTCATTCGGGTGGCCTTTTATGCTGATTCAGAATATGTCCTTCTTCCTCCGGGGAAGAGTTTTGAAGAGACAATGAAATTTATTAAAGAGAATCAGGTGTCGTTATTGGTGATCGACGAAAAGTCCATTGCGTTTTATTCGAGGGATCTGGCAAAGGAGTTAAATCCATTGAATTTTGAAAAGATCCCAATGCCCTCCTTAAAGTTTGAAGAGAGATATTCGATCTCCCTCTACCGAATCAGATGAAGGCAGGACTCCATTCATGAAGTTAATCGGCGGCAAAAAGAGACTCATAGTCATCTTCAGCGATACTGTATTGGTCCTCTTCTCCTATTGGTTAGCCTATCTTTTGCGTTTCAACTTCGCAATTCCCGAGATTTACTACCAAAAATGGATTGATTCTCTCCCCGCCCTTATCCTCATCCGGATTCTCTGCTTCTACTTCTTTGGCCTTTATAGCGGGGTATGGCGTTACGCCTCCATGAATGACTTGATGAAGATATTGAAAGCCATCACGCTAAGCTCTTTTCTATTCGTGACCTACATCACCCTGAGATATCGTCTGATCGATTTTTCAAGATCTGTCTTTGTCATCGACTGGTTCACCCTTATTACTTTCGTTGGAGGGTCGCGGTTTCTCTATCGGCTCTCCCGTGAGTTCTATGCGACAAAAGGGGAGGGGAAGAGGCACGTCCTCATCATTGGAGCCGGAGATGCTGGGGAGATGCTGCTGAGGGAGATGAAGCAGAACCCGAATATGACCTTTGAACCCGTTGGTTTTCTGGATGACAATCCGGATAAAAGAGGGAGGACGATTCACAATGTCCCCGTCTTGGGAAAAATAAAAGAGCTGGAGCAGATCGCTCAAAAAAAAGAGGTTCAGGAAATCGTCATCGCCATCCCGTCCATTACCGGGAAAGGGATGAGGGGGATTGTGGATCAATGCAAAAGAGCCGGCATCTCCTGTAAGACCGTCCCGGCAGTGAGCGATATTCTCAACGGAAAAGTCCATGTGAGCCAGATCCGGGAGATTCGGATCGAAGATCTTCTTGGTCGCGAGCATATCGAGCTCAACCGGAAAGAAATTGAGGAATACCTTTCGAATAAAAAAGTCCTCGTCACCGGAGCGGGAGGATCGATTGGTTCGGAACTTTGCCGTCAAATTCTTAAAATCGATCCCAGACAACTCATCCTTTATGAAAGGGTGGAGAATGAGTTGTTCCATCTTGAGATGGAGTTGTTGGGGACCTTTCCGGGAGCCTCTTATGTTTCTATTCTGGGGGATATTCTCGATCGAAAGAGACTGGAGGATGTGATGCGGGACTATCGTCCCGAAGTAGTCTTCCACGCGGCGGCATATAAGCATGTGCCGATGATGGAGGCCCATCCACTCGAGGCGATTAAGAATAATATCCTGGGGACGCAAAATGTTGCAGAGGTTTCAGCCCAATGGGGGGTCGAGAAATTTGTGATGATCTCAACCGATAAGGCGGTGAACCCGGTCAATGTAATGGGGGCTACGAAACGTCTCGCTGAATTAATCTGTCAGGGGATGAATCAGAGTCAGATGACCAAATATGTGGTAGTCCGATTTGGCAATGTCCTCAACAGTGCCGGAAGTGTGATCCCCCTTTTTAAAGAACAGATTGCAAAGGGAGGCCCTCTGACCGTGACCCATTTTGAGGCGACTCGATATTTTATGAGCATTCCAGAAGCGACTCAGCTGGTCATGCAGGCAGGTGCAATGGGAAGGGGTGGGGAGATCTATGTCCTCGACATGGGAGAACCCATCCGGATTATAGATTTGGCAACGGATATGATCCGGTTGATGGGCTTAAGAGTGGGAGAAGATATTGATATTGTTCAGTCTGGCCTCCGCCCCGGAGAAAAAGTTCACGAAGAGCTTGTTACTAAAGAGGAGGAAATCGAGCCAACCAGGCACGAGAAGATCATGGTGGTCAAATCTCCTCCCTTCGATTGGATGAACCTCCCAAAAAGAGTAGAGGCTCTGGTAAAAGAAATGGATCAATATCCAACAGAAAAGATCAAAGAATTGCTTTTTGCAATGGTTCCAAAGTCCGGGAGGGGTTCCTCTTAAGGCTTATAAAGAGGGGTTTGGGGAGGGGAATCCAATTTGCAATGGGAAAAACTCAATGACAGGACTGAGGGACCCAAGAAGATAGCGAAGACGCTGGTGACAGGAGGGGCGGGGTTTATCGGGTCGAACCTGACGGAGGCTCTGCTCAGGATGGGCCATCGAGTTCGGGTTTTAGATAATTTTTCGACCGGAAAGAGGGAGAATTTAATCTTTAATGCGGTTTATCCCTTGATCGAGATCATTGAGGGGATATAGGAACAGAGACCGAAAAATTATAGAAGTGGTGAGGAGGGAACCATTTGATCCATGCGGTTATTTTAGCGGGCGGGAGCGGGACCCGGTTCTGGCCTTTGAGCCGGGAGACATTTCCCAAGCAGATGCTCAATATTGTAGGGGAGAATTCGCTTCTCCAACAGACAGTCAAGAGATTGGATGGGTTTCTTACCCCCGATCATCTATGGATCGTGACCACGGAAGCACTGGCGCAGGTCATACGTTTCCATTTAAAGACGTTCGAAAAGGGTGCCGAGAAAATTCAATTTATCATCGAACCCTTTGGCAGAAATACCGCTCCGGCCGTGGGTCTTGCTGCAGTAACTCTCAATAAAATCTCCCCTGATTCGATCATGATGGTGATGCCATCGGACCACGCCA
>Ga0315295_10001620_pt1 | contig 19253 bp, 25 predicted proteins | sample YL17G14_0_MG_FD_204453 | JGI IMG/M metagenome (GOLD analysis project Ga0315295, IMG submission 204453) | Sediment microbial communities from Yellowstone Lake, YNP, Wyoming, USA - YL17G14_0 | ecosystem: Environmental > Aquatic > Freshwater > Lake > Sediment | place: USA: Wyoming | collected... | reverse complement strand
GCGCCAGCTCGGCCGAAGCCACCGGGTTGTCGGCGAAGGTGGCGAATCCGCAATCCGGGTTGAGGAGCACGCGCGCCGGACCGAAGAGCGTCACCGCTCGCTCAGCCCGGGCGAGCACCTCCTCGAGGGTCTCGACCGCCGGGACCTTCTGGTTCACCACCCCGACCCCGATGCGCTTGTCGCGGGGGAGCTCCGCCAGGACCTGCATCTCCCCGGCGCGCGGGGTGGCCAGCTCGAGGAAGAGGGTCCCGACCGGTGCCCGGGCGAGGAGCCCGAGGAGGGGCCGGTAGTCGCCCCGGAGCGCCACGGACTCGTCCGGCGTCCAGTTTCCCCGGCAGACGTGGAGCGCGAGCCGCCCCGCGGGCAGGCCCTCGGCGACCCGCGCGAGCAAGCTCTCGGCGAAGGCCAGCTCCTCGGGCGTGTCGCGCCGGGCCCCGAGCGCCCCGCACATGAAGCTTCTGTTCCCCGCCACTGCGCCCCCGAACACCACCTCGGAGAGGACGGGCTCGTCGAGCTGGACGAGCGCCGCGCCGGCCCCGAGCAGGAAGTGCAGCTCCTCGCGGAGGACGCGCACGACGTCGTCGGCGAGGGCCTCGCGATCGGGATACGCGGCGTCGGAGATGCACTCCATCCACATGGTCCGGGCCAGTAGATAAGGGCCCGGCAGCGCGACCTTCACCGGGAGCGAAGTGCGCCGCCGGAGGAACTCCAGCTCGTGGACGGCGATGGGACGTCCGCGGGACAGGGGGCCGAGGACGGCGGGATGGCGAATCTTCTCCGCCGGGACGTCGAGCGCGCGGAGCTCGCGCTGGAACTCCTCGGGATCGTCCACGTACGACAGGAGATCCGTGATGGGCACGAGCTGGCAGTTGTCGAGGCGGGAGGCGACGAAGCTCGCGTAGCTGTCCCGGCGCTGCTCCCCGTCGGTGACGACGTCCACGCCGGCGGCGACCTGGGCGTCGAGCGCCAGCTGGACGGCGTCGTCGGCCGTGGCCTGGAACTCCTCCTCCGGCATCCTCCCGTCCAGGTACTCGTGCAGCGCCTGGAGCATCCAGCGCGGCCGAGGCCAGCTTCCGATGCCCATCACCGAGAGCGGGGCGATGGCCGGGGCGGGCGCCGGAGGCGGGAGGGAATCCGGGATCCGGACCGGGAGGATCACCCGGCCCGGCATGCGCCCGCGGACGGGCTCCGCCTCGCCGGACGAGGCGGATCGGGGGGCGAACTTCCCCTTGGAGACGAGGAAGCGATACCTGCCGTTCCCGTGGTCCTCCGAGACCAGCTCGTTGCCCGTCATCCGGCACCAGGCCGGGAGGTCCTCGCAGACCGACGACTCGGACGATCCGATCTCGAGCAGATCCCCCGGGCCGAGCGGGTCGATGTTCTGGCGGATGAGCAGGAGCAGCCCGCTCCCGCAATCGAGGTCGCCGCCGTCGAACCGCGCGGCCGGGGTCAGGTCTCTCGGGTCTCCGGAGGCCACGGGGCGCCTCCCTAGTAGGAGATGCAGGGAGCGCCGGAGGCGAGGAACTCCACCACCTTGGCCCCGCCCACGATGGTCGCGCCATCCACGAGCGCCTTCTCGTCGAGCCCCCGCTTCTTGAAGCACGGGGAGCACACGAATATCGTGCCGCCCCCCTTCACGAAGTTCGCGAGCAGGTCGCGAAGCGGGGCGAACCCCTCCTCGTGGATGTCGTCCGCGTACCCCTTCACCGCAAGGCGAACCGCCTCGGTGGAGAGGAAGACCATCGTCTCCTGGGCCGAACCGACGGCGGCATTGGCCACCACGAAGCCCACCGTGGCGCGGTCGGCGTCGTTCTTCGCGTTCGTGATCGAGACACAGAGCTTGCCTGCCATGTCATGACTCCTTGGATCGAATGAAGTAGTGGGGGGGATTCGCGACCAGCAAGGCGTTTCCGGTCAACCGGCACCAGGCCGGGACGTCGTGTGGCGCGCCGAGGTCGGTGGCGACGAGCTCCAGCACCTTGCCGGGGCCCAGGGCGCGCGTGCGCTGGGCGAGCAGGAAGACCAGCTCGCCACAGCCCATGTCGCCTGCGTCCCAGACATCGTCGGCCTGGACGGATGGGTCCATCGCCACCGCTCTCGTCGAAGGGGACTGCGCCGCGCGAAACGATCGGGGAAGCCGACGGCTTCCCGGCCTCCCGGCCTCAGGCCTCGAGCGGGCTGCGCGACTCGATGTCGATCACGGCCACCACCTCCGATCGGCTCCGACCTCTAGCACGACTATCGACGGCCAGGACACTCGTGCTACGGTTCCATGATTCGTAGCACGACCGGAGATTCGCCGCATGAAGCCGAGGATGCTCCTGCCGACCGTCGCCGCAGCCTGGCTCGCGCTGCTGGCGCTCGCGCTCGTCGGGACCGCGACCCCGGCGATCGCCCACGAGGTCCTCCACGAGATCCAGCGCGGGCGGGCAGTGGCCGTGCGTGCCTGGCTTCACGACGGCGAGAGCCTCGCCGATCTCCAGGCCGAGGTCTTCTCCCCCGCCGACGGCAAGATCCCCTACTGGAAGGGACGAACCGACCGGAACGGCTGGCTGGCCTTCGTGCCCGATGTGCCTGGCAAGTGGCGCGTTCGCATCGTCGACTCGAGCGGCCACGGGCTCGACACGACCGTCGAGGTCGCCGCGCCGGTAGCCGCGGGAGGCGTCACCGAGCCCGCGCCCCCCGCTGTGACCTCCCTCGCATTCCTTCTCCGCCCCGCGATTGGAGTCGCCCTCATCGCCGCCATCTTCGGATTCCTGTACCTCCGCGGCCGGAGGCGGACGCCTTGATCCATCCCGCCGCCCCGATCTGAGCCCATGCACATCCCCGACGGCTTCCTCTCCCCCACGGTCACGCTCCCGGCCTGGGGAGCCGCCGCGCCCCTCTGGTACTGGGCCATCCGCCGGAACTTCGGGACCTCCTCCACCGATTCACTGCCGGTGGTGGGTTCCCTCACCGCCATCGCCTTCGTGGTGCAGAGCATCATGATCCCGGTGCCCGGGGGCACCTCGGCGCACCTCACCGGCGTGGCCATCCTCGCCTTGCTGTACAACCCCGGCGTGGCCTTCGTCTGCGAGTCGCTGGTCCTGCTCCTCCAGGCCCTCTTCTTCGGGGCGGGCGGTTTCACCGTCCTGGGCGTGAACGCGCTGGCCATGGGGCTGCTCGGCCCGGGGGCGGCCTGGCTCGTCTTCCGGGCGCTGCGCCCCCTCTGGCCGCGCGCCGCCGCCTTCGCCGGCGCGTACGTCGGCATCCAGGTGGCCACACTGGGAGTGTCGCTCGTCCTGGGACTGCAGCACCGGCTCGCCAGCGACTACATGCCGGTGCCCTTCTCGGTGATGCTCCCGGCGATGATGGTGCCGAGCCTGACCGTCGTCGGCGTCGTCGAGGGGCTCTACACCGTGGCGACGCTGTCCCTGCTCCGGAGGGCGAGGCTTCTCGATGCTCCATGAGCCCCGCCGCAGCCAGGCGCTCCTGGCCACCTGGGCCGTGTCGGTCTTCGCGCTCTCGGCGCTGACCGACCTCGCCGCCCTGGCGATGGCGTCCGCCGCCGCCCTCCTCCTCTTCCGGCGGGGCGCCCTGCGCGAGCTGCGGCGGGTGATGCTCGCCGTCGTCCCCCTCTCCCTCGGCCTCTCGCTCGCCTCCTGGACCTGGCTCTGGCTCCTGGGACGACCGCCCCCGGTGGCGCCCTTCGCCGCGCTCACGGCCCGGACCTCGCTCATCGCCTTCGTCACCTTCTCCTTGCTCCGGAGGGTGGACCTGCTCCGCGCCTCGGCGCCCTTCCCCACCGCCGCTCGCCTGCTCGTCCTCTGCCTCGCGCAGATCCACGCGCTGCGCCTTCTCGTCACCGAGTCGGCCCTGGGCCTCCGGAGCCGGCTCCCGCGCAGGCCCGGAACGCGAGACGTGGTCCAGGGATCGGGCGCGATCACGGTGGCGCTCCTCTCGCTCTCCGCCCGGAACGCCCGGGACATCGGGGACGCCATGCGATCCAGGGGATTCCATTGATCTACGAGCTGTCCGGACTGGGCGTGGACCTCGACGGCCGGCCCGTCCTGCGGGACCTCTCGTTCTCCGTCCGGACCGGCGAGCGCGTCGTCGTGCTGGGCGTGAACGGGTGCGGAAAGACCACGCTCCTCAAGGCCCTCGACGCCCTGACCTTCGCCACGGGCGGCTCGCTGCGCTTCGACGGGGTGCCGATCCACGCCGCCGCGCTCGACGACGCACCCTTCCGGCGCCGCTTCCGCGGCGAGGTGGGGTTCCTGTTCCAGAACGTGGACGCCATGCTCTTCAACCCCACCGTCGCAGACGAGATCGCCTTCGGCCCCAGGCAGCTCGGCCTGGCGGACGTGGACGGGCGCGTCGCCCGCTGGGCCGGGTTCTTCGAGCTCACTCCCCTGCTCCAGCGGCCGCCCTTCGAGCTCTCCGGCGGCGAGAAGAAGCGGGTGGCCCTGGCGGCGCTCCTGGCCGTGGACCCCCGGGTCCTGCTCCTCGACGAGGCCACCGCCAACCTGGATCCGGCCTGGGCCGGTCGACTGGTGGACCTGCTCGGCGATCGAAAGGAACTCACCGTGATCGCCGCGACCCACAACCTCTCCATCGCCGAGGAGCTTGGCAACCGGGCGCTGCTGCTGGCCTCCGGACGCCCCGGGGTGCTCTTCGACGGGTCGCCGTCCGCGCTGCTCCGGAACCAGGGGCTGCTCGTCGAGGCCGGCCTCGCCCATCGGCACCGCCACGTCCACGACGGCGCCGGCCACGCCCACTTTCACGTGCACGACGTGGAGTGAATCCGCCTGCTTCTCCCATTGTACCCGTCCAGGACGGGGCGCGGCGGCGAGCCCGGAGTATCCTCGGCTCACAGGAAAGGGGGCCACATGCCCGCAGGAAAGCTCGTGGTCTTCGAAGGCATCTACGGCTCGGGGAAGCTCATCGTCGAGGTGGTCAACCACCTGCGCGAGGCGCTGGTGCGCCAGGGCGTCGAGGTCTACGAGATCGACAGCCCGGACACCGGAAGGGCTCGCGTCATGGGCGCCCAGGACCTCGACACCAGCTGGCACTACGGGGTCTTCGAGGCCGACTTCTTCTTCGAGCTGGCCTCCCGGGCGCGCGTCTGCTCGGTGGTCCGCGACGAGCTGTCCGCCGGCAAGACCGTGCTCTGCAAGAACTTCACCCTCGCCTCCGCCGTCCACGCTCGCCTGCAAGGGCACGACTGGGTGGGAGAGGAGCTGAACGTGCTGGAGAGGCGTGCCCGCGGCCTTCCCTTCGGCCGCGAGCTCGTGCCCGACCTGACCGTCTTCGTGGACGTCCGGCCCGAGATCGCCGCGAAGCAGCTGGGCGGGCGCCTCTCCGAGTTCTTCCCGGCGGGCACGCTCGACCGTCAGCGAAAGTACTACCTGGAGGAGATCTCCCGCCTGCCCGTCGACCAGGTGAAGGTCATCGCCGCGGGCTCCGAGGACGGCGTCTTCGAGGAGTCGCTCGTCGCCATCCGGTCCCTGGGCTAGCTCCCCGACTGGTCTCGCGCCAGCCGGATCCCCGTCGCCTGGAACCTATCGGGGGGGTGCCAGAAGTTGCGGTAGCTGGCGCGCAGGTGGGATCGGGGCGACAGGCACGAGCCCCCGCGCAGCACCATCTGGTTCACCATGAACTTGCCGTTGTACTCGCCGAGCGCCCCTTCCGGCACCCGGTAGCCGGGATAGGCGGCGTACGGGCTCGCCGTCCAGGCCCAGGCGCCGCCGAAGAGGGTCTCCTCCTCCCCGGCGGGGAGCGGCACGAGCGCCCCGTCCTCGACGAACTGGCCGGCCACGGGCTGCGAGGCGGCAACCGATTCCCACTCGGCCTCGGTGGGGAGCCGGGCGCCGGCCCAGCGCGCGTAGGCATCGGCCTCGTAGTAGCTCACGTGGACCACCGGCGCGGCCGGATCCACCGGGGCGCGGCCGTGCAGGCTGAAGCGGGTGAAGCGCCCGTCCCGGCGCTCCCAGTAGAGGGGCGCCTCCCAGCCTGCCGCGCGCGCCGCGTGGAAACCCTCCCACAGCCAGAGCTCGGGGCGCTCGTATCCGCCGTCCTCGACGAAGGCGGCATATTCACCCGATGTCACGGGGCGCGAGGCCAGCGAGAAGGGGCCGAGCAGGACGTCATGGGCCGGCCGCTCGTTGTCGAAGGCGAAGCCGTCGCCGGCGTGGCCGAGGCGCACCCTGCCACCCTGGTGGTCGCGCCAGCGCATGGGCGGCGGCGCGTCCCCGGGCGGGAGGGCCGCGGCCCGGAACACGGGCTCGAGCGGGTTGCGGGACAGCGCGTGCTGCAGGTCGGTCAGGATCAGCTCCTGGTGCTGCTGCTCGTGCTGGAGTCCCAGCTCCGCGACCGCCAGGGCCGACGGCTCGGAGCCGGCCGGCGAGGCCAGGAAGTCCTGGATCCGCCCGTCCACCTCGCGTCGCCAGAGGAGGACCTCCTTCACCGTGGGTCGAGTGAGCATCCCGCGTTCGGCCCGGGCGTGGCGAGGGCCGGCGGCCACGTAGTAGGAGTTGAAGATCGACGCGAAGCGCGGGTCGTGCGGCCGGAAGCCGGGGATGCGCGGCCCGAGCAGGAAGGTCTCGAAGAACCAGGTGGTGTGCCCCAGGTGCCACTTCACCGGACTGGCGTCCGGCATGGACTGCACCACGCAGTCCTCGGGCTCGAGCGTGGCGCAGAGCTCGCCCGTGAAGGCCCGCACCGCGGCCAGGCGCGCCGCGAGATCGGCGACCGGGGAGATCGTCACCCCTCGTCCACCCTCCACAGGGCGTCCACGAACCAGCCGCGCCCGTCGTGGAACCGTCCGACCTCGGAGAAGCCGGCCTCGACGGCGAAAGCGGGCGGGTCTCCCTCCCGGTACTTGCACGAGATCTCGGTGTGGATTCCCTCCCCGGCGTCGAAGTCGAACGGGCGCCCCGCGACCCACACCCGCTGCCGCCGCCGGCTGACGAGCCAGCTCTCCATGGCCGGGCGCACCGGGTCGAAGGTGGCGCGGTGCTCGAACGCCTCGAGGTCGAAGTCGGCGCCCAGTTCCCGGTTCATGCGAACGAGCAGGTTCAGGTTGAAGTCCGCGGTGACGCCCTCCGGGTCGTCGTAGGCCGCGCGGAGGGCTCCGACGTCCTTCAGGAGGTCGAAGCCGACGAGGACGTGGTCGCCGGGGCGGAGCGCCGCTCGCAAGGACCGGAGAAAGGCGATGGCGTCGTGACGCTCCAGGTTCCCGATGTTGCTCCCCAGGAACAGGACGAGCAGCGCCCCCGGCTCCCGCCGCTGCAGCGCCCCGAGCCCGTCGAAGTACTCGGCCTCCACCGGCGTGACCCGGAGGCGAGGAAAGGCCGCGGCCATCCGCGCCGACACGCCGGCCAGGGCCGCGCCCGAGATGTCGATGGGGGCGTAGCCGAACCGGGGTGACCGGAGCGAGAGCGGCTCGAGGAGCAGCCGGGTCTTCCTGCCGTCGCCGGCGCCGAGGTCGACGACCGTGCACCCCCGGCCGAAGAACGGGGCGACGATCTCGCTGCCATGCCGGCAGAGGATCTCGTGCTCGATGCGGGTCGGGTAGTAGCCATCGAGCGCCATGATGCGCTGGAAGATCTCGCTCCCGCGGGCATCGTAGAACCAGAGCGAAGGGATGTCCTTGCGGGGTCGGGCCAGCCCCTGGAGCACGTCCCGCAGGAAGCGGGACGACCCGGGCGCTTCCTCCCTTCGAGGAGGCCCGGCGGACAGGCGAGAGGGGACGGGGGGCGCCATGGGCGCTTCCCTAACCCGGACCCGCCGCCGGGACCCGCCAAAGCCACAAACGGGGCGTGCGCCGGGGGCTACTTCTGCGGCGGCGCTGGCGCCGGCGTCGGCGGCGACTGCTGCTCGGGTAGCACCGGCATGGTCCCCGGCCCCCCGGTGCATTCGTAGTCCACCCGGATGCCATAGGGCGCTCCGGCCGAGCCGACCGGGTCGGCCATGGCGCCGGGCGAGGCGGGAGGAGGACCTCCCGATCCCCGGCTCTTCTCCTGGACCTGCGCCACCTCCCGGTACTTCCCGTCGCAGTGGCTGCTCATGAGCTCCCTGGCTTGCTCCCAGGCCTTGTCGTTGTTGGCCGAGAGCATGATGGAGCCTCCGTCGGGACGGGTCCCGATTCGCTGGGCGCGGCCGGGCGCGCCACAGGCGGAGAGGGCGACGAGCGCTGCCACGGCGAGCCGGAGGGTCATGCACGATGGGTAGCACGTGCCCGGGGGCGCGGCGAGTTGGCATCGCCCGCCATTGCGCCGGAGAGCGACGCTGGCGCATCATCGCGCCCCGGAGGAATCCATGGACGCCGCCACGTTGAATACCCATCTCGAGAAGCACCTCCGGGTCTCCACCTTCCCGCTGGGCATCCGCCCGCTCCGCTCCGGCGAGCCCTTCCCGCCGAAGGCCCGTCGACCCCTCGCGCAGATGGGGGTGAAGGTCGCCATCTGCCAGGCCCTGGGTCTGGCGCGGCGCTACGGGTGGACCATGGGCTTCTCGGGCGAGGACCTCTCCTGCCCCATCGCCAAGGCGGTGTTCGGATTCGAGGAGCGGAACGACTACTACACCTCCGGCACGCTCGCCGACGGCATGTACGCATCGTGCCGCGAGGCGGGTGCCCGCTTCGAGGACGCGCTCTCGAAGTACGACGTGGGGGAGATCGCCGGCGTCGTGGCCGGACCGCTCAACCGGATCGACTTCGAGCCCGAGACGGTGCTCGTCTACGGCAACTCGGCCCAGGTGCTGCGGCTCCTCAACGCCTGCCTCTTCGAGAAGGGCGGCGCGCTGAAGTCCGAGTTCTCCGGGCGCGGGGACTGCTCGGACATCATCATCCGCACCGGGAAGACGGCCGAGCCTCAGGTCATCCTGCCCTGTTACGGCGACCGGATCTTCGGCATGGCCGCCGACGACGAGATGGCCTTCACCTTCCCGTTCCGGATGGCCGGGAAGGTGGTGAAGGGGCTCGAGGGGACCCACGCCGGAGGGGTCCGCTACCCGGTGCCGATCTTCCTCCGCTACCAGGCCGACTTCCCGAAGAGCTACCAGGAGCTAGAGAAGCTCTGGGAGGCCGACAAGCCCGGGTAGCCGGGCGGTCAGCGCGGCGGCGGGTACTTGTGGAGCTTGCGCTGCAGCGACCGGCGGTGGAGGCCGAGCCGCCGGGCCGACTCGGAGACGTTGCCGTCGCAGTCCGCGAGCACGCGCTGGATGTGCTCCCACTCGGCGCGCGCCAGCGAGGGGGTGTCGATCCCGGGGGGGGCGTGCGGCCCGCCTCGCCCGAGCAGCTCGGCCACGATCTCGTCGGCGTCGGCCGGCTTGGAGAGATAGCCGATGGCTCCGCGCCGGGTCGCATCGACCGCGGTGGCGATCGACCCGTACCCGGTGAGCATGAGAACCCGCGTGGCCGGGTCGATGGCGCGCAGCGCCTCCAGCACCTCGATGCCGGAGGGACCCGGCATGCGCAGGTCCACCACGGCGTACTCGGGGGCGTCGCGGCGCGCCAGCGCGATGGCCTCGGCCCCGCCCGGCGCCGTCGTCACCTCGAAGCCCCGCTCCCGGAGCGCGCGCCCGAGCCGCTCGCGAAGGACCTCGTCGTCGTCGACGAGGAGCAGCGTCAGCGCCCCTTCCTTCCCGCCTTCCTGGCTCATGCTGCCTCCTCGTGCCGGGGCGCCCTGCCGGGCAGGACGATCCGGGCCCTGGTCCCGCGCCCCGGGGCCGACTCCAGCTCCAGGGACCCGCCCAGATGCTCGGCGAGCGTGCGGGCGATGTAGATCCCCAGGCCGCTGCCCTGCCCCGGCTCCTTGGTGGTGAAGAAGGGCTCGCCGGCGCGTGCGAGCACGTCCGCCGTCATTCCCGGGCCGTCGTCCTCGACCTCCACGACGATGCCCGACCCCACCACGCGGGCCCCCAGGCGCACCGCGCCGATGCCGGCACCGGCGGCACTGGCCTGCAGCGCGTTCTGGAGGAGGACGCGCAGCGCCCGCTCCAGGCCGTGGACCGGGCCGCGAACCACGGCCTCGCCGCAGGCGACGTCGTGCGTCACCCGGGCGGCTCCAGGAAGCCCGCCGAGCGCCCCCTCCACCCAGCGCGCCACCGAGACTTCCAGGATGGGCTCCCCGGCGTTCTCGCCCGCGCGAGCCGACATCTGCTGGAGGATCTCCTTGCACCGGGACACCTGCGATCGGATCAGCTCCAGGTCCGCACGGGCCTCCCCCGACGCCCCGCCGCGCGCCATGTCCCGGTCGAGCTCCTTCGCCGCGATGGCGATGGCGGAGAGCGGCGTGGCCAGCTCGTGGGCCGCGCCGGCGGCCAGCGTCACCAGCGAGGCCAGCTTGGCGCGCTGCTCGGCGAGCCGCCGCTCCCGCGCCAGCTCCTCGTCGCGCCGGGCCAGCGCCCGGCTCACCCGCTGGACGATGAGCACGATGACGAAGGCCGCGATGCCCACCGCCACGAGCATCCCGTAGAGGTGGACCTCCATCATCGCCTCGTGCTCCAGCACGCCGAAGGGCGCCCACCGCTGCATGGGGAAGAGGGCACCGAAGGCCAGCACGCTGAAGCCCGCCTGGGTCCAGGACCAGCGCGGGGGGAGCAGGACCGCCGCCAGCGCCACGTTCACGATGTAGAGGGTGGAGAAGGGGTTGAAGTGGCCCCCGGAGAGGTGCAGGAGCCCGGTCAGGACCGCGGTGTCGAAGAGCATCACCATGGCCAGGAAGCGGTCGGAGACGGCCGGGTCGGTCCGGATCCAGGCGCTCAGCGCGAGGTTGACCACGGCTGACAGCCCCACCAGCGCGCCCAGCGGCACGAGCGGCAGCGCCAGGAGCCCGGCCGCCTGGACACCGACGATGGCCGCCGATTCTCCCAGGATGGCGATCCAGTGGAGCTTGACCAGCCACTCCAGCTTGATCCGCCCAGGCTCGGCGACGAGGTCTGTGATCCGTTCGGGCAAGCGTCCGCATCCTGACAGAGGTGGCACGCGTTCAAAAGAGCGCTTCTGTCGCACCGCCCTCTGGTATCGTCGCCGGCCCAGGAGGTTCACCGCGTGCGCACCGTCTCGGCCGCAGAGGCCGTATCCGTCATCCAGTCCGGGAACCGCGTCTTCATCCACAGCGTCGCCGCCGCGCCCCGCCGCCTCATCGAGGCCATGACGGCCCGCTCCGGCGAGCTGCGGGTCGTGGAGATCGTGCAGCTCCACACCGAGGGGGAGGCCCCCTACGCCGCGCCGGAGATGGCGAAGAGCTTCCGGGTGAACTCGGTCTTCGTCGGGGCCAACATCCGCGAGGCCGTCCAGGACGGGCGCGCCGACTACCTGCCGGTCTTCCTCTCCGAGGTGCCCAAGCTCTTCCGATCCGGCCTCCTGCCGCTCGACGTGGCGCTCGTGCAGGTGTCGCCTCCTGACCGGCACGGGTTCTGCTCGCTGGGCGTCTCGGTCGACGCCACGCGCTCCGCCGTCCAGACCGCGCGCACGGTGATCGCCCAGGTGAACCGCAAGATGCCCCGCACCCACGGGGACGGGCTCATCCACGTCGACGACATCGAGTTCGGCGTCGAGGGCGACGACCCCATTGCGGAGGTCCGCCACCCACCCGTGTCGGAGATCGACCGCGCGGTGGGTCGCCACTGCGCCGAGCTGGTCGAGGACGGGGCCACGCTGCAGATCGGCATCGGCACCATTCCCGACGCCACGCTGGCGGCGCTGGGCGACCACCACCGCCTGGGCATCCACACCGAGATGCTCTCCGACGGCATCGTCGACCTCGTCGAGAAGGGCGTGGTCACCGGCGAGAAGAAGCGGTTCCACCCGGGAAAGATCGTGGCCGGATTCGCGCTCGGGACCCGGCGCCTCTACGACTTCATGGACGACAACCCGCTCGTCCAGATGCTCGACATCGCCTACGTGAACGATCCCGAGGTGATCCGGCGCAACCCGCGCGTCACCGCCATCAACAGCGCCCTCGAGGTGGACATCACCGGCCAGGTCTGCGCCGACTCCATCGGCGAGCTGCTCTACTCCGGCGTGGGTGGGCAGATGGACTTCATCCGCGCCGCAGCCCTGTCCGATGGCGGCAAGCCCATCATCGCGCTCCCGTCGATCACCTCGAGCGGCGAGTCGCGCGTGGTCTCGCAGCTGAAGCCGGGCGCCGGCGTCGTCACCACCAGGGCGCACGTCCACTTCGTGGTCACCGAGCACGGCATCGCCGACCTGTTCGGGAAGAACCTCCGCCAGCGCGCCGAGGCGCTCATCGCGGTCGCCGACCCGCGCCACCGCGACGCACTCTCCGCGGAGGCCAGGCGCCGGTTCGGGAGCTGGTGAGGCTCGCCCCTCAGACCCCGGTGCGGCCGGCGCGGGCGCGGGCCGCGTCGCCCCAGTCGTAGACGACCACCGTTCTGGCCAGCAGGTCGTGCAGGGTCCGGCGGCGTTCGGTGACGAGCACCATCAGGAAACCCAGGCCGAGCGTCGCCATGCTCAGCGTGACGGCCAGGAAGCGCTTCAGGGCCGTGACGGGACCCACCTTGCCCCCGTCCGACCGGAGCAGCCGCAGTCCCAGGAGCGCCATCCCCGGCGTCTTCCCGGCGGTCGCCCAGAACAGGACGTAGTAGAGCACCGGGAACCAGACGGCGGCCAGCGGGATCACGTACGGGAGGAACTGGCACAGGTGACGGCGCAGCTGCCACCACGATTCAGCCGGGGCGCAGCCGGCTGCGTCGGCGCCCAGGAACTGCTGCGCCAGCCAGCCGGCGCCGCCCACCAGGACCGCCAGCAGCGCCATGTCCACCAGCCGCGCCGCTCCACGGGTCACCAGGCCCGCGTACCGGGGTGTCACGATCTCCCCAGCTTGCGATGGACCCAGGTCTCGGCCGCGTCGTCGGCATCGATGGCGGCGGCACGCACCGACTCCTGGAGATCTTGCGCCATCCCTCGGCTCTGGTCCTGGATGAGCTGCTGGACCGGCTCCGGGTGTTCGGTGAGGTGCTTCAGGTAGGCGTCGGCCTGTTCACGCACCAGCTGCCGGAGGGAGTCGTCCTTCTCCAGGGCCTCGAGCACCCGGCCGACCTGCCGGTCCACCAGTGCGTCGACGGCTCCGCTCACCTCGGGCCGCTCCAGCAGCCGGATCACCAGCTGCTCGAGAGTTCGGCTCTCCATGAGCGCCCGGAGCACCTGGTCGATGAACGCCTCGGCGAGCCGGTTCTCGACGAGACGCGCCACCAGGGCGTCGGCCAGCCTGGCCTCCAGTCCGGCGGGCCGCCGGAGACGGGGCTCGCCGTCGCTTCCGTCTGGCTCGGAGACGCTCACGGCGACGCAGGATAGCACGCGGGACCGCGACGGCGCTTCCCCGGATGGAAGGAGCTCGCCGGTCGTGCTGCGACCGAGGTGCCAGGACTAAAAGTGACATTCCGGCGAGGCCAGGAGCTGGAGCCCGCCGATGAAGTGGCCGTTCATCGTCCCGCCCTCGAGCACCAGGTCGAGACCGACGCCGAGGCGGCCCGCATTGAAGAACGAGGTGCCCAGGCCGATGCGGCCGAGGAAGCCCAGCTTGCTGTCCGGCCCGATGAGCAGCCCGCCTCCGAACCGGAGCCGCGCCACCGTGTCGTCCGTGGGCGTCCCCAGCTTGACCAGGTAGTCGAGGGTCGGCTCGTACGTCGTCACCTGCGCCGACTGGCTGACGCTCTGCGTGCCTTCGAGGATGGTCGTCTTCACCGTCCCGAAGGCCACGGTGACCCCCACGCTCAGGCTGCTCGGCCCACCCAGGTGGATGTCGAACTGGGGCCGGCCAGGAACGGGATGTAGCTCGCGTAGGAGCTCGGGGAGCAGGAGGTGTAGTACCAGCAGCTGTACCAGTCGGAGTTGTAGAACCCGGCGCCCAGATTCACCCGCACGACGTTGTCCCATCCGCGGAGCCGCACCGGAGGGGGTTCCTTGTCGGGCGACAGGAACGTCCACTGGGCGGCGGCGGGCGCGGCGAGCGCGAGGGCGCCGGCCACGACGGCCATCTTGAGACCACCGGGGAAGAAGCGCATGGGCGCTTCTCTTCCACTACGCGAAGCGGCTCGCCGGCGCGAGCTTCGGCAGCTGCACCCGCAGGGGCTCGAGCTCCTTCTCGCCGCTGACCCGGACCACCCGGTGGCTCGTCGGGTCGCCGAGCACCTTGGCCACCAGCGCCTGGTTCAGCCCGTGGCCGCTCTTGTAGGCGCTGAAGTGGCCGATCACCGGGAGCCCGAAGAGCGAGAGGTCGCCGATGGCGTCGAGCACCTTGTGGCGCGCGAACTCGTCGGGGAAGCGCAGCCCCTCGGGATTCAGGATGGAGAACTCGTCGACCACGATGGCGTTCTCGAGGCTTCCGCCCCGGGCCAGGCCGGCCTTCTTCATCATCTCGATGTCGCGCAGGAAGCAGAAGGTGCGGGCCCGCGCCACCTCCCGCTCGTAGTTGCGGTCGGAGAAGGCGAAGCGAAAGGCCTGGTCCGTGACCAGCGGGTGCTTGAAGTCGACGGTGAACTCGATGGTGAGCGAGTTGGCCGGCTCGAGCCGGGCCATCTTGTCGCCGTCGCGGACCTCGATGGCCCGTTCCACGAGGATGAACTGCTTGCCGGCGCGCTGCTCGGCGATCCCGGCCTCGCGGATGAGGGCCACGAAGGGGGCCGAGGAGCCGTCGAGGATGGGGATCTCCGGGCCGTCCACCTCGACGCGGCAGTTGTCGATGCCCATTCCGGTGAGGGCGGAGAGCACGTGCTCGACGGTGTGGATGCGGACCGGACCGATGGACAGGTTGGTGGAGAGCGTGGTGTCGGCCACGTGTGCGGACAGGGCCGGGATCTCGGCTCCGAGGTCCATGCGCACGAAGCGGACGCCGCTGTCGGCGGACGCCGGGGCGAGCGTGAGCGAGGCGGGACGGCCGGAGTGGAGTCCGACCCCCGAGCAGGTCACCCGCTTTGCCACTGTTCGCTGATTCCAGTACGCCATGTCGATTCCCCTCCGATGCCGACGCCGCCCGCGATGCCGCACTGCGTAGACGCTGAGCGCGTTGGTATGGAGCAAGAAAGGTGCCCCTGGATCCTCGGAACGGTGCGCCTCGGATCCGAAAGGGTATGTTCTCGATATGACGAGGCTTTAGCCTCAATTAGCCCCCGGGACAAGTATTCTGGCCACGACGCAGTGTGTCGCCGAAGCCGAACGGCCATGACATGGATGTCGCGACGCTGCACCCTAGCGCAGTTCCAGGCAGATTCGGATATACGACCTCCGGGAGCGACCCCGGTACCCCCGTTCGTGTCCAGGACACCTTGATACCCCTGAAGAACGACATCCCCGTTCGCCGGGCCCCGGCCGTGACCTGGGCGCTCCTCCTGGCGAACCTCCTGGCCTTCGCCTGGCAGGCCTGGGTCGCGCTTCGTGTCTCCGGCGCGCTGCAGGCTCCAGGGCTTCCCCTGGGCGAGGCGATCCAGAGATTCGACCAGGGGATCAGCTTCACGGCGCTCGTCGGCGGCGCGATTCCCTGGGAGATCGTCACCTTCCGGGACATCGGGCCTCGCGACATCGTCCCGCCTCCCTTCACGGTCCTGACGAGCATGTTCCTGCACGGTGGAATGTTCCACCTGCTCGGGAACCTGATCTTCCTCTGGGTCTTCTCCCCCAACGTGGAGGACGTCCTGGGGCGGTGGCGATTCCTCGGCTTCTACCTGGCGAGCGGCATCGCCGCGGCGGCCGCGCAGACGCTGCTGTCCCTCGCCCAGGGCGACCCGCTCATGCCCATGGTCGGGGCGAGCGGCGCCATCGCCGGCGTCATGGGTGCGTACATCGTCTTCTTCCCGCGGGCGCGTGTCCTCACCGCGGTACCGGTCTTCGTCTTCATTCGATTCATCCACCTGCCGGCGGCATTCTTCATCGGCCTCTGGTTCGTCCTGCAGATGCTCCTCGCCTTCGTGGGCGGATCGGGCTCGGGCGTGGCCTTCTTCGCCCACATCGGCGGATTCGTCTTCGGCTGGCTGGTCACGAAGGTGCTGCTGCTCGCGCGGATGCGCAGCAGCGGCGCGGCATAGCGGCTCGATCCAGGCCTGGCGACGGGTCAGAAGAGCGGGTCCTGCCCGCCCCGGGGGCGGTCCCTACCCAGGTGTGCGTAGGCCAGCGGAAGCGCCACGCGGCCGCGCGGGGTGCGAGCCAGGTAGCCCTCCCGGACCAGGAAGGGCTCGTAGACGTCCTCGATGGTGTCGCGCTCCTCGCCGACGGACGCGGCGATGGCCTCGATGCCCACGGGGCCGCCGCCGAAGACGTCGATGACGACGGTGAGGATGCGCCGGTCCATGGCATCCAGGCCGCTCACGTCGACCTCGAGCCGGTCCAGCGTGCGGGCGACGATGGCCGGCGTGACCCGTCCGTCCCCCTCGACCTGGGCGAAGTCGCGGGCGCGGAGCAGGAGCCGGATGGCGATGCGAGGCGTCCCGCGGGCACGGCGGGAGAGCTCGTCCATGCCGGCCGGATCGACCGGCAGGCCCAGCTTCCGAGCCGCGCGGACGGCGATCTCCTTGAGATCGGGCGGGGCGTAGTAGTCGAGACGCTCCTGGATGGGGAACCGGTCGCGGAGCGGGCTGGCCAGCAGCCCGGTGCGGGTCGTTGCGCCCACCAGGGTGAAGCGCTCGAGCTTCATCTCCATGGTCTGCGCCCCCAGGCCGGCGCCCAGGACCACGTCGAAGCGGTAGTCCTCCATGGCCGGGTAGAGCGCCTCTTCCACCGCGGGGGACAGGCGATGGATCTCGTCGATGAAGAGGATGTCGCGGGGCGCCAGCGCGGTGAGCAGGCCGGCCAGGTCGCCCTTCTTCACCAGCGCGGGACCGCTGGTGACGTGCATCGCCACGCCCAGCTCGGTGGAGAGGATGTGGGCGAGAGAGGTCTTCCCAAGGCCCGGCGGGCCGGAGAGGAGCACGTGGTCGAGTGCCTCGCCTCGCTGCCTGGCCGCCTGGGCGTAGACCCGGAAGTTGTCGACCAGCTTCTTCTGGCCGACGTACTCGTCGAAGCTGGCCGGCCGGAGCGACTGCTCCAGCCGCTCCTCGCCCGCCTGGGCCCTCCCCGAAAGCTCGCGCACCGGCTGCACCGACATGCGGGTAATGTAGCACTCGTGTCCGACCGGCTCGACGGGCGATTCGCCCCCCTCCGCCCGATGGCGCTGGCCGCGCTCCTGGCCGGAGTGACCGCCTGCCAGCCGCTGCACTCGGCCGCGCCTCCGCCGGACCCGGACGGCGGGACGCCGTGCTCCCGGGCGGTGGCGGTCGCGGCCCTGGACGTGGTGATCTCGGCTGGCGCCTGCAACCCGTGGTGCATCCACGTCCCGGTGGGCAGCCGGGTCTTCTTCATCAACGACGACCCGGTCCCCTACCTCTTCGCCGCCGACCCGCCCCTCTCGTACGAGGTCCAGGTCCCCGGCCACGCCGGCGCGGTCACCCTTCCGCTCGATACCGTGGGCACGGTGACCTGGAGCGCGGTGCATGCGCCCGCGGCGACGGTGACCATCTACGTGGAGTGAGAGCCGGGCCCGGGAGGGCGCGCGGTGCCCCTACCCGCGCAGCCGCTTCAAGGCCTCGCGGAGCAGGTCGTCGAGGTCCCGCCCCTCGGCCGATCCGGCCACGGCGTCCACCGCCTGCGCGGCCTGCTGTGGCCGGTATCCGAGACTCAGGAGCGCCTGCTCCAGCTGCTCGACCATCGGGGGGCGCTTCCCTCCGGAGCGAGGCGATGCCGCGCGGGCCAGCGTCGCCAGCTTCTCCTTCAGCTCCACCACGAGCCGCTCGGCGGTCTTCTTGCCGATGCCGGGAACCCTGGTGAGCCGGGCCACGTCGCCGGAGGCCACCGCGGCGGCGAACTCGCGCGGCTCGATGCCGGAGAGGATGTTCAGCGCCGCCCGCGGGCCGACGTTCTTCACGCCCAGGAGCTCTCGAAAGACGGCCTCCTCCTCCGCGGTGGCGAAGCCGAAGAGGTCGAGCGCGTCCTCGCGGACGTGGGTGTAGGTCCGGAGCCGGACGCGCTCGCCGGACGGCAGGGTGGCCAGGCAGGTCTGCGACACGTGGACCAGGTAGCCGACGCCGTTCACGTCGAGCACCACGGCGCCCTCGCGCTTCTCGACGACGTCCCCCGCGAGGTGGGCGATCACGCGGCGCTCCCGGCGCGCGGCGCGCGGCCGATGTGGCAGAGGGCCAGCGCGATGGCGTCGGCCTCGTCGGCCAGGACGGTCTCGACGCCGAAGAGGGCGCGGGCCATGCGGATCATCTGGGCCTTCTCGGCGCGCCCGTTGCCGGTCAGCGCGAGCTTGGCCTGCTGCGGGGCGTACTCGCTCACCGGGAGCCCCGCGCGGGCGGCCGCGGCGAGCACCACGCCCCGGGCCTGGCCGAGAACGAGCGCGGACCGCGGTGAGACGCCGGCGAAGACCGTCTCGACCGCGACGGCGTCGGCGCGGGAACGGGCGAGGATCGCTTCCAGCCCTTCGAGGATGAGCGCGAGCCTGCGCGGCAGGTCATGGTCGCCCGGGACGAGCACGCCCGACTCGACGACCCGGAGCCGGGAACCCGTCCTCGCCACCACACCGTAGCCGCACCGCTGCGTGCCCGGATCGACGCCGACGACCACCACCCGGGCATCCTGCCATGGCTCTGAATGCCCGTCCAGTGGAGGGAGGCCAGACCGGGCTCCTACCTCGCGAACCGTTCGTGACATTCGCGGGGACTCACGACCGGGATTCCCATGAACAGCCGGAGGCGCAGGAGTTCGGCGTCGCCCGTGACGAGCAGGTCGCACGCCCCCGCGGACGCCGTCCCGAGCACGGGCAGGTCGGTCGAGTCCTTCACCGTGCCTGGCCGGACGCGAGCGGGCTCGACGACCTCCGCCTGTGCCCGCAGGAATCCAACGATCTCCCTGGCCCGCGCCGCGGGCATGCGGAACCTTCCCGCCAGGTGACGACCGACCTCGTCGAGGATGTGTTCCGAGAGGACCAGTTCGTGTGCCGCCAGGGTCTGCTCGAGAACCGCCTCGCAGAGGCCGTGCGTGGCGAACGCCGCCAGGAGAACGTTGGTGTCGAGGACGACCCTCAAGACACGCTCTTGAACACGTCCTCGTCGGTCAGCAGGCTTCGGGCCCTGGCGTAGGGAAGCGCGCCGGCTCGAAGGGCACGGAAACGCTCGACCGCCAGGTACCTCCGCAGCGAATCCCGGACGATCTCGCCGGCGGGGCGTCCTCGCTGCCGGGCCAGGCGCTGCAGGTCGCGCCGGAGGTGGTCAGGGAGGCG
>Ga0315295_10001619_pt1 | contig 19258 bp, 19 predicted proteins | sample YL17G14_0_MG_FD_204453 | JGI IMG/M metagenome (GOLD analysis project Ga0315295, IMG submission 204453) | Sediment microbial communities from Yellowstone Lake, YNP, Wyoming, USA - YL17G14_0 | ecosystem: Environmental > Aquatic > Freshwater > Lake > Sediment | place: USA: Wyoming | collected... | reverse complement strand
TCCGCTATATATATCACAAATTACAGCATCAGGATTAAGAGCTTTTAGCTCTGCAGCTTGAGGGGTGAGGTCAGTAGCTTTAACATCCGCTTCAATAGTCTTAATACATTGCAGCCCATATTTGGGACCGTATTCTTTTTTTATCCATTCAAGATGAATATCTCGTATGTCCCTCGGCCAAGCGACATTGAGATGGAGAACGGCGATTTTCTTATGACCCGCCCAAGCTGCCCAAGCAACGCCTGCCTTTCCTAAAGCCCAATCAGCACCGACGCCTGAGAAGAAATATACTTTACCATCGGGTCCACTTTGGAAATTTGCCAGAGCAGCACAACCCCCAATCATTGAAATCTGGGCCGGTGCAAAAACCTTCATCTCAGCAATGCCAGCTGTAGAATAACTACCACCATAAGCAGCACAGCAGCCACTCTCTACAAAAAGCTTAGCATTTCCAGATGCCCTCACAGGATCTCCACCATGGTTCCTTTCGATGTACTCTATTTTTTGCCCCCCAATGCCCCCTTTTTTATTCCACTCCTCTATAGCTAGAATATACCCATCCTTTTGTGCCCTTCCCTCAGGGGCCATTACTCCAGTTACATCACTGCTAATTCCTAACAGTATTTTTTTTGGCTGCGCTCGAAGAACATTTGGGGAACCACCAAGGGTAGCCGAAACACCTACAGCCCCAGCATATTTAAGAAATGCCCTACGGCCTATCTTTCCAATCCCTCTGCCTTTTTTGTCCTTTCTCATAATAACACCCCCTTATATGATAGACTTTAGAAACATTATTCTTGTAAATTTTTCACCCCCTCTCTTTGAAGAATCCCATTTACTCGCCTTCATAATCTAAAATCATTCATAATTTTTAAAAATTCCCGGGATTAGAACTGCAACTATTACCAGGAATACTGGAAAGAAAACTGACCCTATCTCACTGCATAATTCTTCTGTTTTTGTTTGGAAAGGCGAGAATAAATGCTAATAAGTGTCTTTTTGGATTTTGACGCCCCACTTGGTCTGCCCGGAATATGCTGACAAATTGTCTCCATTAGGCCACCATCAACTAAGAGAACCTGACCAGTAATATAACTTGATTCATCAGATGCAAGAAAAACAGCAACTTTGGCTATATCCTCCGGTGTTCCAATCCTTCTCAAGGGAATTAAAGTTTTTCTTTTTTCGTACGTTTCAGCATGTGCATACTGAGATTCAGTTAAGGGTGTTCTTATCAATCCCGGACTGATTGCGTTTGCTCTTATATTATATTTTGCCCATTCAATGGCAAGTTGTTTTGTGAATATGATTACTCCTGATTTGCTAGCAGCATATGCCCCCCCTAATGGATAAGGTTGATGTCCTGCAATGGATGCTATATTGATAATGTTCCCTTTCCTCGCTTTGATCATTTCGCGGCCCACAGTCTGAGAAAAAAGGAAAACCCCCTTTAAATTCGTATTGATCACCTTATCCCAATCTTCCTCTTTAATTTTTTCTATAGGACCACTAGCCATAATTGCAGCATTATTCACAAGTATATTGATCCTTCCGAATTTTTCTATTGTTTTTTTAATTATTCTTTTTACCTCTGAAAGATTGGAGACATCTCCACTCAATGCCACTCCTTGCCCGCCTCTTTCCATAATTTCATTAACTACCATTGTGATATTTCCTACATTTCTTCCGTTTACTACAACTAACGCTCCCTCATCAGCAAATCGCACCGCTATGGCACGACCTATCCCTTTCCCTGCACCTGTTACAATAGCTACTCGGCCCTTAAGTCTCATTCGTTTCCTCATTTTTGTAACTCCATCAGTAAACTATCCGCAGCAGATCTGAAAGGGATTAAAAATCAATATGTTACTGCCCTTGCTGCTTGTACTAAATATATCGATATATGACATCAGAGGTACCTTACGGTTCTTCGAGCAAAGATACTTTCAAATCAGAGCACTTTATCTTATTTTTATCAAAAATATCAATACGTTTTCGACTTCGTCTCTCCAAATTTTTCTCCTTCATTTACACTATGACCTAAGTGGGTTCCGAAGAACGTTCGGTAAGCGGTTATCATTATTTATAAAATTTGTCAAGCTTTTTAATTCATCGAAAAAAGCCTCCTTCATGACTTTAAAAACATTGATCAAAAACTTCTATTAAGAGAATGTCTACAAGGGATAGACCGGATATGATTATCGATCGCAGCAATTAAGCTGAGATATATCCTGCCAAAACTTGAATTTCAGGAGTTATTGTCCAAAATGGCCATCCAAGGTTGGCCAAATGTATAAATATTTACACAAATTCCCCTATGGCTGCACCTTACGGAGCGTGCTGCCTTCATTCTTTATCGCCTGAGTTGATAATCTTACAAACAACCTATTTTTCATTTCTAAGAAAGCTTCGTGAAATAACCAATTTTTGAATATCATCTGTGCCTTCCTCTAATCTCATTGACCTGACATCACGGTATATCCTCTCTACAGGATAGGCGGCCGTATATCCTATGCCTCCGTGAATTTGAAGAGCTTCATCAGCCACTTTGCATACTATTTGGGATGCAAAAAGCTTAGCCATCGCTGCTTCTCTACTAATTTTTTTCCTTTGATCGTAATTTGCCAGTGCGTCATAAGTCATTGTCCTCGAAGCATAAATATTTGTTGCCATCTCAGCAATCTTCCATTGAGTAGCTTGCCGCTCTGAAATTGGTTTTCCAAAAGTAATTCTCTTTTTTGCAAAATCAATTGAAAGTTCTAAAAGTTTTTCTGCCAATCCCAAGGCAGCCACGGCAATCTGTATTCTACTAATATCTAAGGCATCTAGAGCTACAGTCAGGCCATTACCAACCTTTCCTAGCACATTTTTTTGAGGAACGAGGCAATCTTTAAAAATCAATTCGCCATGCCGAGGACCACGACATCCTATTGTCTCTGGCATATCAACAACATGAAATCCGGGGACGCCTTTTTCAACGATAAAGGCAGTTATCCCTTTTTCTTCATTTGATTCGTGGGTCTTAGCAAAAGTAATTATGATATCAGCATGAGGGTAGGTGATTAAATGTTTCTTTCCATTTAAAATAAATTTATCATGTTCTTTGACCGCCATCAGCTTAATATCTGCTCCTGTACCGGTGTTTGGTTCGGTTAAGGCAAATGCAGCTATATGTCTTCCCTCTGCAATAGGCGGTAAATACCTCTTTTTTTTGTTTTTCTGTTCCATAATTTAATATACTCTTAGGACAGATCCCATTCATTTGATGGACTAAAAGACGGACGAAAGCATAAGCCTTGGCGACCTCCTCCAGAATTAAGCAAAAATCTGAATGTTTAAGTCCTTTCCCACCATATTTTTGGGGGAATCGTAAGACCGAATAAACCCTTATCTCTTATTTTTTGAAAGATTTCATCTGTTAAAGCTTCTGTTTTCTCTACGACGTCGGAAATCGGGTCTAATTCGTATTTGATGAATTTTTTCAATGATTCTTTATATTTAATCAATTCACGCGGATGTTTTAAGTTCATTTCTACACCTCCAATCAGACAACCATTTACGAAAAAGTCTGCTACTGTATCAAGGAGATCCAGAATTCCTTTTGCCATACGACCTCAGAGCACAATCTATGGCGGAGCTCTGGATATTATGATCTTAAAAAATCACAAGTACCCTTAGCGATAACTTTATATTTAAGTTTTTAAAAAGCAAATTTAAACCTAATTCTTGCCCTCTTAAAAAAAGATTGCCGTAAAATGTTTGTGAGTGGAAGACCTCAGTGGCGCTATTATATAAGGCAACTTTGTCTTTTTTTATTTATTGAATTTAAGAATTAGCTATGACAACTATCTATTTTTAGTCCTCTCTTCCATTTCGATCTTTTGGGTAAGGTCTTTTCTCAATAGGTATTTTTGAATCTTTCCACTCGGTGTCGTTGGAAATTCCCCTACGACTTCTATTCTCTCAGGTAATTTAAACTTTGCGACTTTCTTTTCCGACAGAAATGAAACAACTTCTTCAAGGGTTATAGATTCGCCAGCCTTAGGAATTACGAAGGCGCATGCCTTTTCACCCATCCTCCTATCAGGCATTGCCACAATAGCAACATTACCAATTTTGTGGTGATTATAAAGTAAATCTTCAATTTCTTTCACGCTGATGTTCTGACCTCCGCGGATAATGATATCCTTTTTTCGACCTTCTACTATTATATATCCATCCTTATCCATCCGACAGAGATCTCCGCTGTAAAACCATCCTTCCTCATCAAAGCTCTTTTTGTTGATTTCGGGCTGCTTAAAATACCCAACACAGATATTCGGTCCTCGTGAAGCTTCCTCTCCTGTCTCACCGATAGGTAATTCCTTAAGGTTATCATCCACAATTTTGACTTCAATGCCTGGACAAGGTTTACCATCTGTACCATATATTTTTTCTGGTGGATCGTTCAATCTATTAACTGTGTGAGGTATGCTTTCGGTCAACCCGTATACTGCCAAAACTTTTAATCCAATTTTTGAGGATTCCGTGACCATTTCTCTCGGAATAGGAGCACCGCCGCAGAGATAACAACGCATGGAACTTATGTCGTATTTGTGAAGATTTGGGCAATCAAGTATCATTCGTACAAAAGGAGTAGCGCCCATACTGAAAGTACATTTTTCCTTTTCGATTAGCTTTAACGCATCTTCTGGATCCCATATATCGAGTAAGACAGTTTTCCCCCCCACAATCATTGGTAAGTTTACTCCATGGGCAAATCCAGACGCATGGCTAATAGGAGAAGCCATAAAACAGGTGTCTTCGGCTGATATTTCTAAAGCCTGTGCAAAACTTTTCTCACCAAAAATAATTGTGTTGTGAGTGTGCAAAACTCCTTTAGGTTCCGCTTCCGTCCCAGATGTATACATAAGGACCAAGATATCATTAGCATTAGGCTTGTTTTGCTCCAGAGTTTTTAATTCGCATTCGTCCTCCCAGCATCTCGCAGTAAACTCGCTGAAGGAAAGCATTCCACTTGGAATACTCTCCCCTATCACAAAAATGTGCTGCAAAGAAGGAAGCTTAGGTTTAACCTCCTCCATCATCTTAAGGTAATTAAAGTGCCTGAACTCGTCCGTTATGATCACGGCTTTAGATTCAGAAAACTTCAGGATATAATAAACTTCATTTTGCCTGTAAGTAGCCGCAAGAGGGTTCATTATGGCCCCAATTTTAGACAGAGCGAAATATGTGTATTCGAACTCAATCCAGTTTGGAAGTTGAACTGATATTATGTCTCCTTTTTTTATACCCATCTTCAAAAATCCCAGAGCGATCCTATTTACCATTCTTCCTAACTCTTTGTAGGTCACCCTTCTTCCCTTTGGATCAACGATAGCAATTTTATTAGGATATTTTTTGATATTTTCATCAAGATAATCCCCAACAGTCATATGTTCCCAGTATCCTTTTGATGTGTATTCTCTAATCCTTTTGTCCGTCAAATTGGTTTCAATAAACATAAATAATGCCTCCTTTAAATCTCAATAACAATTTGGATATTGTTCGGATTCGTATCTAAACCAATCTTAATCAGAATGTGCTTTCCTCCCTTAAAGTGGAATCCGAAGTGTACAACATGAAATGATATGTCGCTCTGGAAGTCTCACCCAATGTGCTATTTTATGGATAAGGTTTAATAGCCCTCAGGTAAAACTGAATTAGTTCATCTCCTTGATCTAACAAGTTGGTTGGCCTTCCAAACAATATCCATCTTAGGGCTAAGTGATCAATCGATCCAAAAACCATGTTTCTAAAAAGATAGATGTTTGCATCCTTTTTGAAAATTTCTTCTTTCTTGCCTTCTTTCAAAATTTCTATCAAAATATCACTAAATTTTTTAAATAATGCAAAGGACTTAGATGCGTAAAATCTTCGGTTTGACCTCAATTCGAAAAGCAAAATAGATACGTAATTTTTATTATTATTAAAAAAAGATAAGTAGTGCCACACAAGTTTTCTGAGTTTATTTTCAGCCTCCTCTTTGCTTTCTAATTTAGTATTTAATGAATTGATTAGAGATTCTGTTCTCTCAATTGGGATATTAAATAGTAGATCTTCCTTGCTTTGAAAATATTCATAAATGGTTGCCTCCCCTATACCTAGCGCTTGTGAAACATCAGATATCGTGGACTTATAAAAGCCTTTTTCTGCAAAAATACTTTCTGAAGCTTTTATAATTGCTTTTCTCTTGTTAAGAATCGAATCTGCCTCCTCCTTGTATAGGAATTTACTGAAATCTTCAGCGCTAATGGCACTATGTATAAGATCAAAAAGACCATCTACTTGTTCAACCAGGCTTTTTGGTTTTTCAAAGAGAAGCCACCCATACATAGTGTGATCAATAGACCCAAAAATGAGGTCTCTGAATAAATGGATATTAGCATTTTTTCTAAAAATACCTTCCTGCTGCCCCTCTTTAAGTATACGAATAAGTATCTTGTTATAAGTTTTAAACGATTCATAAGCTTTCGATTCATAAAAACTTTTATTTGCTCTTAGCTCAAATAGTAGTATATTTGCATAATCTCTATTGTTCTCCTGAAAATATAAATAGTGCCAAATGAGTTTTCTTAGTTTATCTTCAACGCTTTTGATACCTTTCAAATGTTCTTCTAGATTTTCGACTAAAAATTTCGTTTTTTCTACTGGTATGCTAAACAGTAGATCCTCCTTTCCTTGGAAATATTCATATATAGTCGAATCTCCAACACCAGCCATCTTTGCAATTTCAGAAATAGTAGTCCTGTCAAAGCCTTTGTCGGCAAAAGCAACAGAGGCTGATTGTAATATGGCATCCTTTTTGTCTAGGGTACCCATAGGTTGTTCGTTAGAATTGGCTCACTCTAAGAGCTAAGAGGCTATGGGCCGAAACCCATTCGGTAAACGAATATCATTATTCAAAAATATTGTCAAGCTTTTTTTCTTTTGTTTGCTAAAATTTAAAAGTGCACTGTTTAAACTTTAAAAGTGTCGAGTAGCCCAGGGGAATTTCACCCCCAGGCCCTCACAGATCCGGACGTGACAGTCTCCCGTCATCCGGCTCTTATCATCCCGTCGCCTTCTTCAGCGAACCTTGCCTTATCGCCCGGTTCCTCCCATCACTGGTTGACCAAGCATTAAGGCCAGATGATCCAACCCCTTCGCTCCATCCCCATTACAGAGACTTCAACACTAATACGAGTTGGTCCGTCCCCGTGCTCCGCATCGGTACTCTCGCTCTCGTGGGTCCTCCACTTGAGCTTCTCCCTTACCATCGGAACGACAGGTTCCCGCGTTCCACACAAGAGCCTGATTCAGGTTCACGCCACCTTTATGCCGGACGCCGCCCAGGCGGTAAACAGGTTTCCCCTGGACTCATCCTGGAGTAGTGTACGCCTCCAGTTTCGACATCGTCTATTTGTTTTCGACACCCCATCGGTGGTTCGCTTGCGCTCGTCTCTCTGAACCTTACCTGATCCCGTCCTGCGGGACCTTTTCCTTCAACGCTCACCACAAGGGCTCTTTACCCATGCAGCTTGAGGCGGTTTGAAGCCTGCTCCTGCAAGCCGGCTCCGAGGGGCCACCCTCATCTCTTGTGCAGCCTCGTGGCGCACGTACACCTTTCAAGTCAGAGTTTTTGATTCTTTGGACATCGATCAATTTGTCTTCACACCAGGATCTGATCTCAGAGGTGTCTTGGTTCTGAGGGTAGATACGCAGGTTGATCTCCTTTCTTGGAGTAGCGTGGTTGACTTTAAGTTGTAGGTTGTTAATAGAGACTCTTCTGTAAGAGTCAACGGTTCTTTTCATTCTGAGACAGAAGATATCTTTTACCGATTGGAAAGGGGGTTGATTTTGAATTCTCTGAAGAGAGACTGTTTCTCTTTTAGAGCTTTTTGGAATCGAGGATAAGGGATCTCCTGAGTGGTGGAGTGAACTTGGTGGTGGTTATATCTTCGGAGTTCCTGGTTGAGGACCCTTTGAGCCTTTTGAATATGGGTGACATCTTCTCTGACACAGGTTCGAATGATGTGGTCCTGGAGCCAGGCATAGGGTCTTTCGATCTTGCCTCTGGTTTGAGGAGAGAGGGAATGGACGACCTCTACATTGCAGTCTTCGAGGACTTGTTTCCACTGAGGGGTGGTCTCATCGGTCAAGAGGTGGTGTTTATACCAGAGGGAGTCTTTTCCCCGGACAAATCGGAAGATGGAGTGGGAATCAACATAGTAGGCGTAAGAGAGTCCGAAGCGGAGGATGACCGTTTAGAGTGCCAGGATATGGGCCCAGCTGGTTTCTTTCTTAATCAAAACGGCATAGAGCATGAATCGGATATAATCATCCACGGAGGTAATGAGATACCATTTCTCTTGAGCCGCTGGTGCCCAGAGATGATAAGAGGCGTCATGTTGAATCGGCTCTCCGGCATAACGGGTTAAGACCTCCCGGTCATGGAGGGTTCTTTTGGGTTTCTTGAGGTAAAACCCATGCCTTTTGGCTCGCTCAATGATGGTAGGTAGGGAGGGAGACTTTCTGATGGTATTCTCCTTTTAAACGATCTCGGATGTAACTGTAATTGTAAGAGGTCAAGGGGATCTGTTTATTCTGGATGATCTTCTTTTCAATCGATAATTCTTTGAGAATATTTTGTTCAATCATAGGAGAAATTGCTCTGGGAGCACTGGTTCTCTGGTATTGGACGGTGAAGCCCTGAGGATTCTCTTTATACTGTTTCAAAAGTACGAAAAACCGTCTTCTCTTGATCTTCAGGATCTCTTGGATGTACTTTCGTTCGATTTCATTCTTTGCATAACGGTCAAGAAGCCCTTTGACTTGCTGTGAAGTAAATCGTTTGTGCAATTGAGAAATAATCTAAAACCTCCTTTTTGTTTCTTTAGATTATGTCTCCTCGTCAGATGAAAGAAGGGTGAACTTTTAAACTTTAAACCCATAAATACTAGTGCACTTTTAATTTTTAAATGACAACCGAAAAAACACAACCGAAAAAAATACTTGACAAGTAACGGTGAAAATGATATTCGGAAACCAAGACATGTTCGGAAACGAATTGGTAATTTATCAGAATTGATTTACTCAGAGATCAATGATATGGATCCCTAATGGTATGAAGCCTAGACGAATGAGGTAGACCTTACTCACGAATAAAACTCTTAAGATTTCTGAGAAAGTCAAATAGTGTTCATAAGGATGGACCTTTATTAAAAAAATTTATAAAAAATAAATGAAAAGGAGGTAATTCATTATGATCAAAGCAATAGACATATGGCACCAGCCTTTTACACCGGAGTTAATGAAAAAAGCATACGTGGACGCAAAAGAACAACATGACGTTATTGAATGGTGGGGGCTATCGGAAAGAGTAAGGGGAAGAACTCCGAAGCAGTTTGTTTAAGACATGGATGAAATCGGCGTTGACAAGGTGATGATACCAGCGTCGAAATTTAAGTCCTACAAAGATCAAGAGATGCAATGGAACTTCACGATTGAAGAGATTTTTAATATTATCAAAGAATATCCAGACAGGCTTTATGGTCTTTATGGGGGCATTCTGATTCTATCAAAAGTTTTATGTAAAAAAAGGCTTTTGTGAAAATCGTAAGAGCATGGAAACCCTTGATTATCTTGTGGTTATCTTCAGTTTGAGCTTCGTTAAGGCTCAGCTCAAGATAGTCAAAACAGGGGGAGATACGTTGATTTATGAAAAGTATGGTTCAACTTGCTGATATTACGTTAAATATTATTTCCATAACGCTTAGAATTTATGAAAACTTTTGACAATAATAACTTTCGTAAAAAGGAGGTCAAATATGCCTATTCCATGGAACAAAGGCTGGCAAAAAGTTGAGGGCTATGATTACGACGACCTAATTTATGAGAAAAAGTACCTACAGAGTGGTGGTGTCGCTAAGATGATGATTAATAGGCCGGAGAAACTAAATGCCTTCACTGGAAAGACGATCCGACACATGCATGAATGCGTGAATGACATTAATATGGATCCCTCCATTGGAGTTGTGATCTTGACCGGTGCTGGGGATAAAGCTTTCTGCACTGGTGGCGACGTGGAATCGGAATCGGAAGGCGAGTTCGAGGATATCATTTTTTTACAGTGCAACAATGTAATATTGGCGTGCAAGAAACCAATCATTGCTGTTGTGAAAGGATGGGCTGTGGGTGGCGGAAATCACATGGCCTATTGCTGTGACCTCACGATTGCTGCCGACAACGCAAGATTTGCGCAAGGTGGACCGAGGGTGGGAAGTCCTGCAACGGGTTGGTTCGTCCAGTATGCTGAAAGAGTCATTGGCGCTAAGAAGGCTAGAGAACTATGGATGCTTTGCAGAAGATACGATGCTCAGCAAGCCTTGGCAATGGGATTAGTCAACGCCGTTGTGCCGCTTGATAAAATAGATGAAGAAGTGGACAAGTGGTGCGAGGAGATTTTGGAAAAGAGCCCAACCTGTATCCAATTGTTAAAAGCTACTTTTGATGACGAATTCACTTATCGTCGTTTCGATGAGTCGATGGATTTGCAGAAGAGGATGTTTCCTAAGTTTCAGAATAGTGAAGAACAAAAAGAAGCCCAAAGTGCCTTCTTCGAAAAACGGAAACCGAATTTTCTCCGCTTCCTGGAAAAGGATTATGATGAATATGTAAAAAACCGCAAAAAAATAAGTGTCAAATAAAAGAGTTTCTTTCCTACATTTTAGAACAAAGTCGAATCGCAATAATGAGGGGAGTTCAAGATCGACCTGCAAACCGAGAGCATGGAATTGCAGGCATAAGGAGGTGAATAGCATTGGGTTACAGCTTTCTGGAACAGCAAGTGAACAATGGGGTGGGAGTTGTTTGGATAAGGCGACCCCCAGCAAACGCCTTAAACGTAGAGCTGTTGGAAGAACTTCATTCGGTCGTAGATGAGCTGACAGCCAACGAGAACGTTAGGGCTGTCATTTTTACTGGCAACGGACCATTTTTCGCGGGAGGAGCGGACATTAAGATGATGGAGGACCGAAAGGGTGAAACGTTGCCGTCATTCATGGAAGCGTACACTGTGCATCTTCAGAGACTTTTCAATAAGATTGAGGATATGTCAAAGCCGATAATTGCAGCAATTAACGGTCATGCAACGGGCGGTGGTTGCGAGTTGGCGTTAGCGTGTGATTTCAGATTCATGGCCCGAGGAAATGCTAAAATCGGAGTGCCAGAAGTGAGGTTGGGACTTTTGCCGGGTGCTGGCGGTATACAAAGATTAGCAAGACTGTTGGGAAAAGCTAGAGCAATGGAAATGATCGTAACCGGGTCATTATTGAATGCTGAAGAAGCCCTAAAGGTCGGACTCGTTCATAAAGTTTTTGATCCAGATCAGCTTTTGAACGGAACAATTGACTATGCCAAAGGGCTATCAAGTCAAGCTACATTAGCTATAGGAATGATAAAAAGATGCATCAATAAAGGTTTAGATACTAACCTGATGGCTGGATTGTCTCTAGACATAGAATGCCAGGATAGGCTTTTTAAATCACAAGACGCTGCGGAAGGGATTGCAGCCTTTATCGAAAAGAGAAAGGCTGTTTTTAAGGGGAAATGAATACTTAATTTAGGGAGGGTGAAAATGAATTTAACTGATAAAAAGGCGGTAGTAACTGGTTCAGGTCAGGGAATAGGGAAAGCCAATGCCGTTAAATTAGCCGAGAGAGGAGCTGATATGACCTTGCCCCTCCTAAAATTGGTCCAGAGTATGAGTTAGAATCGGGCCCAATGGCGCAGGAAAGACTACCTTCATCAACCTCCTCTCTGGTTGTCTGCGGCCGAATGGCGGAAGAATTTTTTTCTGTGGAGTGGATATTACTAGATTGTCGCCTCACAAACGGGTAAAGATGGGCATCAGCCGATCATTCCAAATAATGAATATCTTCCCCCGAATGACAGTTTTCTATAATATTCTCCTGCCCACTTTATTCCGCCTGAATAAAATTTCAATGTCCTTTTCCTCACTAAAAAACCAGAAGCAAGCTGTCGATGAGGCGGAAAAGATCTTGAACGAAATATGGCTCTGGGAAGAAAGGGATAATCTGGCCGGGCAGATGTCACATGGGAATCAAAGGCTACTGGAGCTAGGAATCGCCGTTGCCACGAACCCTCGGCTTTGCCTCCTCGACGAACCTTCCTCGGGCATGAACCCCATCGAAGGAATCAAAGTTTTGGAGTTGATTAAAAAATTATCCTCCAAGAGAAAAACCACCTTCATCATTGTGGAACACGATATGGATGTTGTCTTCTCCCTGTCCGAATGGATCGTAGTGATGAATCGGGGGGAGATCCTATCGGAGGGAAAGCCCTATCCGATTCGAGAAAATCAGGAGGTACGGGACATCTATTTGTGGGAAGATATATGACATCCACTTTAGAAGTCCGAGAGATCGTCACAAACTACGGGCAAAGCCAGGTCCTCCATGGTGTATCTTTGGTCGTTGGGCAAGGGAGGTCGTCTCCCTTCTGGGAAGGAATGGAGCGGGGAAAACCACTACTCTCAGGTCCATCATGGGGTTGACGCCCCCCTGCTCGGGGAACATTCTGCTTAAAGGAATTGAGATCGTCGACCGCAAACCTTTCGAAATGGTATTGGAGGAGCCTGTCGAGGGTTTAGCTCCTCTGGTGGTGAGGAACCTGGTAGAGGTATTGCATGAGACCCAGAGGTCAGGAGCTACCATCCTGCTCGCTGAGCAGAATTTAAAATTTTACCACAAATTCGCCGAAAGAGGTTACATCCTTAAAAAGGGCGTCATTCATTATCAAGGAGATATGGAAAACATCTGGCAGGATGAGGAGATTGTTAGAAAGTATTTAGCTTTATGAAGAAAAAAAGCAAGATACCCAAGGCCTATAAGGGGTGATTAATGAGCAAGCGAACCCAATAGTTTCCTTCCATTTTTGGAAATCCAGTTTACTTAGGCTAAATAATAAATGGTTTCAATAGATTAGAAATAAAACCAATTAAAAACTAAAGAAACTTCAATTAAAAGATCGATCGTTACCGAAAATACGTTTTAAAGAAAAAGTAGCGCTTATAACAGGGGGAAGTCGGGGCATTGGCAAAGCCATCTGTCTTGCTATGGCAAGAACGGGCGTCAAGGTGGCGGTCAATCATGTAAGCAAAGGCTCAGCCGACGAGATCCTAAAACAAATAGAAAAAGAGGGTTATATTGCTTTGGGTTTCCAAGCTGATATTTGCCATGAAGATGAAATTAAATCCATGGTGGAAAAAGTGCTCAATGTCTTTGGCAGAATCGATTTCCTCATTAATAATGCAGGGATTGCCGATCAAATGGTTCCGGTAATAGAACAGGACACTAACACATGGCAGAAAATAATCGATATCAATCTGAAGGGAACTTACCTATGCAGCAAGGAAGCAGCGAGAAGCATGATAAAAAATAATTTTGGCCGCATTGTCAATACCTCATCTATTGTTGGAATAAACGGTTTTCCTATGAGGACGGCATATGGCCCGGCAAAGAGCGCCATTGTCATGCTTACAAAGCTTCTCGCCATTGAATGGGCATCATTTAATATTAATGTAAATGCAGTAGCACCCGGCTACATTCGAACAGAAATGGTGGAAGATTTGATTCGTATGGGTAAATTGAATGAAAAGAAAATCTGTGATCGAATTCCCTTAAAGAGACTCGGGGCTACTGAAGAAATTGCGAATGTTGTACGGTTTTTATGTTCGGATGCTGCAAGTTATATCACTGGACAAACTATTATTGTAGATGGGGGTTGGGTTGCTTATGGTGGTTATGTCTAAAGAAAAAAGAATTTATAATGGCTCTTGTTTTGTTTTAAAAATAGAACTCTTGGATAGGGGGCTGTAGCGAGGCCTTCTCAGAAGTTTTTTGTGTCTGAAGGTGAAGAATTGTGAATCTTTCTTTGCTAAAGAGGGAAGCCTGGGAAAAGGACTAAACTTCCGGAAAGGGAAGAAAAATCGATCACCTTTCCCGGGTGTCCATCGTCAAGTTGGGGATTACCCATTGCCCGGAAGGGAGGCAAATCTTCCCTGAGTTCAAAGTGGTGGAGAATCTGGAGTTAGGCGCTTTTTTGAGGAACGATAAAGCGGGCATTAAGCAAGATATGGAGAAAATGTTCGAACCCTTCCCCGTTCTGCAGGAGAGGAGAAACCAATTGGCACATACTCTCAGCGGGGGGGGAGCAGCAAATGCTGGCCATCGCCTGCTCCTTGATTTCCCGGCCCAAGCTCTTGTCGCGCGACGAACCGGTCGAAGGGTTGGTGCCCTTGATCGTCAAGATGTTGGGTAAAACTCTTACGAAGCTTAAGGAGAAAGAAAATTTGACTATTTTGCTGTCGGAGCAAAATGTGAGGTTTGCAATAGAACTTAGTGATAGAGCCTACGTGATTGAGAAAGGTGTTATACGATATCATGGCCTAATAGATGAATTGCGTGCAAACGAGGAAGTGAAGCGTCAATATTTGGCGGTTTGAAGAAAAAAACTTTTAATAAAATTAAATCCCGATGGGGGGCAATCTTATGTTTTCTTTTACAGTTGAACAAACTATGATCCAAGAAATGGTCAGAAAGCTGACTAAAGAAAAAATATTGCCGAGAGTGCCCGAAATTGATGAGAATGATGAGTACCCAGAGGATATTGTTAGAATTTTGGCAGAGAATGCTTTGCTCAAGTTGGCTCTTCCAGAAAAGTATGGCGGTATAGATTCCGATACCACTACGCTTTCCCTTGTAATTACCGAACTCTCTCAAGCTTCCCCGCCAATGGGGTCTTTGGTGCTCTCTACCCAATCAGTAATAAAGATTATCGACCGTTACGGAAGTGATGAGCAAAGAGCTAGAATCTTCTCAGAGTTATCAACAGGTGATAAATTATTGGCCTTTTGTTTAACCGAACCCAATGCGGGATCTGATGCTCATTCAATGCAGACCAATGCAGTTCTACACGGAAATAATTATATTGTAAATGGAACAAAATGTTTCATTACATTAGCTGGAGTTTCAGAGTACTATTTGGTCTTTGTAAGAACCGGAGAAAAACGGCCGAACGATATTTCTGCACTTTTGGTTCCTAAAAATGCTCCAGGTTTATCCATTGGCGAAAAGGATAATAAAATTAGCATGAGAGGCTCTGTTACCGCTGAGCTAAACTTTGATGATGCTGAGATCCCAGCAGGTAACCTCATAGGAATAGAGGGAGGAGGTTGGGAGATGCTTGCAAATTATTCCAATTCTATGCGCTGCTGGGGGGCAGCCTCCATCGCGCTCGGAATTGCTCAAGCGGCTTTGGAATATGCGGTTAAATATGCTAAAAAAAGGGTCCAATTTGGAAAACCCCTCTCGCAATTTCAGGCAATACAATTTATGTTGGTTGATATGGAGATAAATGTAGAGGCTGCGCGCTCTTTAATTTATCGCACAAATTTCCAGGTGGACGAGGAAGGCGAAAATATCACCCCAAAAACGATGGCCCTGGTTTCGATGGCAAAATGCTTTGCATCGGATGTGGCTATGAAGGTAACCACGGATGCGGTCCAGATTTTAGGTGGATATGGGATAATGAAAGATTATCCAGTTCAGAGAATGATGCGAGATGCCAAGGCTGTTCAAATTTTCGACGGCGCCAATCAGGTTCAGAGGATGGTTATTGGCAAGAGTTTATTGAAGAGATATTGAAGGAAAAAGGTTGGAGACAACGTTGCTTGAAATTTGTCAATGGTGGGCAAACAACTTAGGCAAGTTGTATTCATATCGATGATTTTTATCAAATGAAAGCAGCTATTTATAAAGACAAAGGTAAAATAGAGATTATAGAGAGAGAGCCACCTCGTATCTTAAATAAAGAAGATATATTGCTAAAGGTAAAATGTTGCGGAATTTGTGGCAGCGACCTCCACACTTATTTAGGAAGATGGCCACAGCCCTTATTCCCTGCTGGTCATGAAATTAGCGGTGAGATAGGTGAAATTGGCGACGGGGTGAAAAATGTTAAGGTAGGGGAGAGAGTTTGCGTAGAACCGGTTTTATATTGCAATCATTGCATTTACTGTAGGTTAGGTAAATATCATCTTTGCGAAAAGAGAAAAATTATCGGAGCGGAGTTACCAGGAGGATTTGCTGAATACTTAGTCGTCCCCTCTTATTCTCTGCATCTCTTGCGCGATAATATTTCTTTTGAAGAGGGGGTTTTAGTGGAACCTTTAGCCTCGGTTATACATGCTATAGGATTTGCTAACTTAAACTTTGGTAGCCGTGTAGCGATTCTAGGCGGAGGGACAACAGGACTGTTAGCTGTAAAAGTTGCTAAATGTGCGGGCGCCTCTCATGTTTTCGTCTCGGTTAAATACCCTCACCAAGCAAAGATTGCTTCTGAGTTTGGTGCAGACAAAATAGTAGTATTTGACAGTTTGAATATAGAAGAAAAGGTTTTTAGCAACATAGAAGATGTAGACTTAGTGATAGAGGCAGTAGGAGGAAATGCAGAAACGGTCAACTTTGCCACGCGAATAACTAGAAAACGTGGGAAAATCATTCTCCTTGGGTTATTTCCAGAACCCATCAAAATTGATCTTCTAAGAGTTATCAGAAAAGAATTACAATTAATCGGATCTAACATTTACGGTTACTCTGGAGTCAGGAGAGATTTTGAATTGGCTATAGAAATGATTTCTTCCGGAAAAATCAATATGAGAAAAATTCTTACACATAGATTTCCTCTTGAGAGATCTCAGGAGGCTTTTGAGACAGCTCTTAACAAAGGAACTCGTTCTATTAAAGTTCTATTTTTTTCTGATCAAAATATGGACAACAGGACGTTCAGGACACATTAATATTCAAAAACTTCCTTTAGGGTTTCGAGCCAAATGATAAACAATTTTTACTCAATTAATCTCTTATCTATGAAGGTCTACTATTCCATCAGGCAGATAAAAATATTTCAAAGCAAACGTGGCGAGTAACTTAACGGTCATATCTTTATAAATTATAAATGAATAGATAAAAGAGATATAAAGAGGAGTCGCTTATGGAAGAAGTTAAAATTTTTAGGTTGAGGGACATTGAATCGCATCCCCTTGCCGCCATCCATAGTAAGGAGGGTGGGTTTATAAAGAGAATCATTTACCCACTTAATGTCAACACAAAAGGGTTGATATTTGGATTCGCAGAGGTCAATCCAGGCTATTCCCCACATCGTTGGGACGCCCATATTGCCGACAAGGCTCCTGGATTCGAAGTAACTTATCCTAAGGATTTTGAGGAAGTTTATTACATAATTAGCGGCAGCGGAGTTGTGCAGTGGAAGACTGAGGACGGTGAAATAAAAGAAGAAAAAGTAAGTGCAGGCGATACAAAATTCTTTCCCATAGGTGTATCCGAGCATCAATTATTTAATAATAGTACCGAAAATATAATCATGGTTTATTGTGGAAGTCCATTACTATCACCTAAGATTAATATTTGTTCCAAAGATACGTTATAGAATTGTTTGGAGCAGTTCTCCAAGTTTGGAACGTGATTTAGGGTCTACTACTATTACTATTTAAAGTCATTGTAATTTTTAAAAATAAAAGGAGGGTAAATCGATGATCAAATGGGTTGCAACAGTAAAGCGATCCCCGACTATGGCAGTAGACGAGCTCCGCACATGGTGGTTGGGAAAGCATGCCCTCATTGCTAAGAAGCTCCCGGGATTGAAAAAGTATGTAGTTAGCCTCACTCTTGCTATCGGAGAAGAAGAACCTGAATATGACGGAATCGCTGAGCTTTGGTTTGACAGCGTAGACGATTTGGGTAAAGCTTTGCATTCTCCTGTTTTTACGGAACTGAGGAACGATATAGATGAACACAAAATTATTGTCACCAGGATCTTCACTGAAGAGCATTTCATCGTTTAGCTGACGAGGATTGAGTGATAAACGCCAAGACATGTTTACCCATTTATTAAAATCTGGAGACAAATTTGAAGATCACCTCGTGATTGAAAGGAGGACAACATGAAATTAGAAGGTAAAGTGGCTTTGGTGACTGGTGCTGCACGGGGAATTGGCAGAAGTATAGCTCTTCTCTTTGCAAAAGAGGGAGCACAACTAATTCTTGACGATATTCTTGAAGATAAAATCCATGAGGTTGCAGAGGAAATCAGAGGGTTTGGGGGAGAAGCACTTTCAATTAAAGCAGATGTCTCCCAGAGTGATCAGGTAGCATTTATGGTTTCAAAAGCGATGGAGAGATTTAATCGTATAGATGTCTTAGTAAACAATGCGGGAGTTAGCGAGACTGGTCCTGCAGAAGACTTCGCGGAGCATAGCTGGGATAATGTTTTGGGAACTGATCTTAAAGGGGTTTTTCTCTGCAGCCAGGTAGTTGGCAGAGAGATGATAAAGAAAAGGCAGGGAAGTATCGTCAATATTTCTTCAATAGCAGGATTTAATGCCCTACCCGGCAGGGTGGGATACTGCTCGGCCAAGTCAGCTGTAATTATGTTGACAAAAGTCCTTGCTATTGAATGGGCAAAACACAATATCCGAGTGAATGCGGTTGCTCCAGGATATGTCAGGACTAGGATGATAGAAGAGATGATGGAACTTGGAATTCTTGATGAAAAGAAAATAACTCAGAGGACCCCTATGCAACGTATTTGTCATCCTGACGAGATTGCAAGAATTGTATTGATGTTATCATCAGAGGAAAGTAGCTATATTACTGGAGCTACTATCTCGGTGGATGGGGGATGGGTCGCTTATGGATACATCTAACGGACCTAAATCTTGGTACGATGATTTGGTGAAGTTCGAGTTTCTGAAATAATGGTGAGATTGGATCAAGTGTTAATATGTTTTGCGGCACCATACCTTGTTTTGGCCTATTTCAATTTTCTACTGCCTTTGTATAGAGTTTTTCAATTCCCTTTTGCCCCCTGATAAAACCAACACATCGAAATAGCCCGGGTGAGGTTGTGGCTACCGCTGCCGGTGATCTCTTTGTTGCTTTTGCTCTTTTGGATGAGCGTAAGGATGGACCACATTGGGTAATTTAAAAGACACTTGAGTAGCAATATCATTAATGCTCTTTCTATATAGTTTGCCTATTCCAGTGAATCCGGACAGTCATTCCAGTTGATTCCGGACGTTTGTTCCGGGCGAAACCGGACACTTTAGTCGGAGCGAAGCGACGCTGGTTTCTCTGGA
>Ga0315295_10001617_pt1 | contig 19271 bp, 19 predicted proteins | sample YL17G14_0_MG_FD_204453 | JGI IMG/M metagenome (GOLD analysis project Ga0315295, IMG submission 204453) | Sediment microbial communities from Yellowstone Lake, YNP, Wyoming, USA - YL17G14_0 | ecosystem: Environmental > Aquatic > Freshwater > Lake > Sediment | place: USA: Wyoming | collected... | reverse complement strand
CGGATGTCCACCAGCACGGCCGAGCCGGATTTCAGCGCGGCTTGGGCCGAAGCGAGGTCGATGCCAGGCCGGGCGAGGACCAGCATGCGGATGACAAAGAAGACGACGAGACCGGCAACGAGGAGATAGACGAGGTTCATGGTGTGATCGCGCGCTTTTCATCCGCCGGCTTGGCGGGTGCTGGCTGACGGCCGGCGTGGGTCATGTAGTAGATCAGCGGCACGGCGAGCGGACTGATGACCAGCGAGGCGATGGCGCCGAAGAGGAGCGAGATGGCCAGGCCTTGGAAGATCGGGTCGGCGAGGATGACCAGGCCGCCGACGACCACGGCGAAGGCGGTGAGCATCATCGGGCGGAAGCGCACGGCGCCGGATTCCAAGCACGCTTCCGCGAGCGTGCGGCCGTGGCCCAGGCGCAGTTCGATGAAGTCGACGAGGATGATGGAGTTGCGGACGACGATGCCGGCCCCGGCCATGAAACCGATCATCGAGGTGGCGGTGAAGAAGGCGCCCATCACCGCATGTGCCGGCATGATGCCGACGAGCGAGAACGGAATGACCGTCATCACGATGAGCGGCGTGGAGTAGTTTTTAAACCAGCCGACCATGAGCATGTAGATGAGAATGCACACGGCACCGAAGGCCAGGCCCAGGTCGCGGAAGACCTCGAGGGTAACCTGCCATTCGCCGTCCCACTTCATCGCGGGCTCGCGGTCGTCGGTGGGCATCGAGGCGTTGTAGATCTTCACTTCCGGCGTCGTGCCGCCGAAATCGCGGCCGTCGAGCTTCGCCAGCGCGCGGTTCATGGTGAAGATGGCGTAGACCGGGCTCTCGACGACCCCGGCGACGTCGGCGGTGACATAGGTGACGTTCTGGAGGTTCTTGTGATAGATGTTCCGCTCCCCGAGGGTCGACTCGACGGTAACAAGCTCGCGCAGCGGCACAAGCGGGGCCGCCGGGTTCATCTCGGAGCGGACAGAGAGGGCGAGGAGGTCGTCCGGGCGGGCGCGCCGGGCGCGGGGCACCTCGAGGACGATGTTCACGTCCTCCCGGGCCGAGGGGGAGTGGAGCAGGGTGACCGGGTAACCCTGCACCGCGAGCTGGATGGTGCGGGCGATGGCGGCCTCGGTGATGCCGCGCAGGGCGGCCTTCTCCTTGTCGATGTGGAAGACGGTCTTGGGCTGCCGGTCCTCAACATACCAGTCGATGTCGACGACGCCGGGCGTCGCGCGGTAGATGTCGCGGACCCTGGCGGCGAGCTTGAGGCGGGCGTCCTCGGTCGGGCCGTAGACCTCGGCGACGAGGGTGGAGAGCACGGGCGGGCCGGGGGGCACCTCGGCCACGACCACGACGGCGCCGTATTTCTCCGCGAGGGCGGCGAGGCGCGGCCGGACGCGCTTGGCGATGTCGTGGCTCTGGGCGCGGCGCTCGTGCTTGGGCAGGAGGTTGACCTGCAGATCGGCGACGTTGCTGCCGCGGCGCATGAAGTAATGGCGGACGAGGCCGTTGAAGTTAAAAGGCGACGCGGTGCCGGCGTAGACCTGGTAGTCGCGCACCTCGGGCTCGGTGCGGATGGCGGCGGCCATCTCGCGGGCGACGCGGGCGGTCTGCTCCAGCGTGCTGCCCTCGGGCATGTTGAGGATGACCTGGAACTCCGACTTGTTGTCGAAGGGCAGCATCTTGACCTTGACCGCGCCGAGACCGACGAGGGCCATGGCCCCGACGGTGGCGGCCGCGACCACGGCGAGAAACGCCCAGCGCCAACGGCGGTGCGCGAGCAACGGCCCCATGAAGCGCTGGTAGAGGCGCGTGAAGGCGGTGTCGGGCATCGTCTCATCGGCGGCTTCCTCCTCCTCGGAGAGAGGGGCGTCGACGAAGCCGGCGGCGTTGGGATCGTGCCGGGCGTGGCCGCGGAGCATCTGCAGCGCGGCCCAGGGCGTGACCACGAAGGCGACGAGCAGCGAGAAGATCATGGCGGCGCTCGAGCCGATCGGAATCGGGCGCATGTAGGGGCCCATCAGGCCGCTCACGAACGCCATCGGGAGGACGGCGGCGATCACGGCCCAAGTGGCGAGGATGGTCGGGTTGCCGACCTCGTCGACGGCCTCGACGGCGATCTGCAGCAGGCGCTTCTGGCGGCAACTCGCCAGCCCCATGTGGCGGACGATGTTCTCGACGACGACGATGGCGTCGTCCACGAGGATGCCGATGGAAAAGATCAGCGCGAAGAGGGTGATGCGGTTCAGCGTGTAGCCGTAGAGGTAGAAAACCAGCAAGGTCAGGCCGAGCGTGACCGGGATGGCCAGCAGCACGACGAGCGACTCGCGCCAGCCGAGGAAAAGAAGGATGAGCAGCGCGACGCCGAAGACGGCGATACCCATGTGCAGGAGCAGCTCGTTGGATTTCTCGGACGCCGTGGCCCCATAGTTGCGCGTGACGGAAACCGAGAGGTCGGCGGGGATGAGCGTGCCCTTGAGGCCGTCCACGCGGGCGAGGACGGCGGTGACGACATCGACGGCATTGGCACCCGGGCGCTTGGCGATGCTGAGCGTGACGGCGGCCTCGTCATTGCCGGCCGCGGTGCCGCCTCGGCCAAAGAGGACGTAGTCAGCGGGCTCGGCGGCAGCGTCGGTGATGGTGGCGACGTCGCGCAGGTAGACGGGATGGCCGTCGGACACGCCGAGCACGACGGCGCCGACATCGCGGGCATCGCGGAAGAAGGTGCCGGTCTGCAGGAGGGTCTCCTGATTGGCGGCGGCCTGCGCGCCGGTGTGCGCCTGGGCGTTGGCCTGTTGCAGCAGGGGGATGAGGTAGCCGGCGCTGAGATTGCGCGAGGCGAGGCGCGCGGGATCCAGCTGCACGCGGATCTGGCGGGCCTGGCCGCCGATGAGGGTGGTCTCGGCGACCGCCGGCAGGACCTTGACGGTGTCATCCACCTGGGCCGCGATGCGGCGGAGCGTGGCGTGGTCGTAGCGCACGCTGTGAAACGTGAGGGCCAAAATGGGGACATCGTCGATGGTGCGCGGCTTGACGAGCGGCGGGACCACACCGAGCGGCAGGCGGTCGAAGTTGCCCTGCAGCTTCTGGTTCAGGCGGACGAGGCTCTGCTCGAGGTCGGAGCCGACCCGGAAGCGGACGATCGTCATGTTGCCGCCCGGCATGGCGGTGGAGTAGAGGTATTCCACGCCGGGGATCTCCCAGAGGAGCTTCTCCATGGGGCGCGTGATCCGGTTCTCCACCTCGGCGGCGGAGGCACCGGGCATGGCGACCATGACGTCGATCATCGGCACCTTGATCTGTGGCTCCTCTTCGCGGGGCAGCATCAGGATGGCGAAGAGGCCGAGCAGCAGCGAGGCCACCACGATCATCGGGGTCAGTTTCGAATGGATGAACATCGCGGCCAGGCGGCCCGCGAAGCCATATTTCGCCTGATCCGGGAACACGGCAGAGGCGGGGGCGCTCACGGCAGGATCTCGAGGGTCTGGCCTTCGCGGAGACCGGTGGGCGGGGTGACGACGATCCGCTCGCCCGCGTCGAGGCCGGCAAGGATCTCGATACGGTCACCATGGACCGCCCCGGATTTTACGAGGCGGAGGACCGCCCGCGAACCGGAGTCGGCGACAAAGACGCGCTCCATCTGGCCGAGAAGGGACAGGGCGGTGGCGGGAATCAGGAGGGTAGGGGCGGCGGCGCCGGGCACCCGCACCCGGGCGAACTCGCCCGAGCGCACCGCAGTGCCGGCCGGCACGGTAATTTTCGCGAGCACCGAACGGGATTGGAGGTCGGCCGCCGAGGACAACTCGGCCAACCCGCCGGTGAAGGTGAGCCCGGCGGCGGGCAGATCGACCGTGAGCGCCGTGCCGCGGACGAGACTGGAGGCAAGTGAGTCGGGCACGGCGGCCTCGACCTGGAAATCAGCGGTGCCCTCGACCTCGAGGAGCACCATCCCTGGCGCGGCCAGGTCGCCGGGATGGGCGGACTTGCGGGCGACGACACCGTCGAACGGCGCCCGGATCTCGGCGTAGCCCAGCATGACCTCGGCCTCGCGCACCATGGCCTGCATGATGGTGAGACGATCCTCGAGGCCGCGCACCATGTCCGCGGTGCTGGCGCCCTGCGGCAGAAGGGCGCGCTCCCGCGCAAGATCGCGGCGGGCGACGTTTAGCTGCGCCTGGGCCTGGGTGAGGCGGGCGGAGATTTCCCCGGCGGAAATTTTAACCAGCAGGTCGCCGGCGCGCACGGGCTGGCCGAGGGTGACGGGCATCTCCTCGATCGCGCCCATCAGCTTCGCGGCGAGCTGGGCCCGCTGCACGGGGCGGACGGTGCCGGTGACCTCGGTGAGGCTGGCGATGTTTTCCGCGACGACAACGGCGGTTCGGACCCCGGCCGGTGGCAGGTTGGCCGCGGCGGCAACAGCAGAGGCGGCCGGTTTGGCGCAACCCGCGAACAGCGCGAGGGCGGGGAGGAGACAGAGGGCGGATTTCATGGGGGGCAAAGGGTCAGGGTCGGGGGAGGGGGTCGAGACCGAGGGCGCGCCGGAGTTCGACCAGCGCGAGGCGCTCGTCGGCCGCGGCGATGGTGCGGCGGAGCTTCGCCTCAAGGAGGCGGCTTTCGACGCCGATCAAGTCGGCGGTGAGGAGGGCTTCCTTCTCAAAACGGGCGCGGCTGAGCCGGGCGCTCTCCTCCGCCTGCTCGACCGCGCGGGCGCTGACGGCGAGACGTTCGGCGGCGTCGGCGTGCGCGAGGCGGGCCTGCTCGACCTCGAGGGCGAGGCCCAGCGTGACCTTGCGGAGCATCTCCTTGACCTGGGTGAATTCGGCTTTGCTCTGCCGGAGCTTGCCGGTGGTCTGGCCGCCGTCGAAGAGGTTTACGTCGACGGAGAGGCCCGCGAGCCAGCTATCGCCATGGCGGTCTGTCTTCCAGCCCTGGTCATATTGGTAGCCGGCAAAGGCATTGACGGTCGGGCGGCGGGCGCCGCGGGCGGCCTCGACCATCGCCCCGGCCGCGCGGACCCGGGCCTGCAGGCTCAGGAGCTCGGGACGCTGCGAAAAGTCGCGGGTGTCGGGCGGGGCGAGGCGGCCTAGGGCCGGATCGTCATCCATGAGTTCCACGGGTGCGCCGGTGGGCTCGAGGCCGAGCACAAACTGAAAGGCGAGCCCGGCGAGCGCGGCGCCGTGTCGGGCGGCGCTGAGATTTTCCCGGGTTTGCGCGAGCTGGACCTCGAGGCTGAGGAGGTCGGCCTTGAGGAGCTGACCGGCCTCGAAACGGGCCTGCGCCGCGGTGACGGCCGCCGCGAAGGCTTGCACCCCGCCGGCGACGGCGGTGACGGCCTCGCGGGCCTTGCGGAGATTGAGCACGGCCTTGACCACCTCGGTGGCCAGCTGTTGCTGCGCGGTGCGCAGATCGTGGCCGGCGGCCTCAGCGCCGGCGCGGGCGGCGGTGCGGCCGGCGGTGGCGCGGCCGCCGCTGTAGATATTATAAGCCACCGTGCCGGTGGCGTTCAGGTTATCGATCCGGCCGGGATGGTTGAAATCGAGACCGAAGTTGAAGGCACGCTGGTTGAGGATGGAACCGAAGGCCAGCATCGGGCTGTTGGTGTCGGTGTAGCGGCCGGAAACCGAGACCTGTGGCAGCCAGGCGGCGCCGGCCTGGTCCACGAAGGCCTGCGCCCCGTCGACCCGGGCCCGGGCAACCCGGGCGTCAGGACTGTTCTCCAAGGCGGTCGCGACCGCGCGGTCGAGCGTCCAGGGCTCGGCGGACAGCGCGCCGGGGACGAGGCAGGCAACGAGGAGGAACAGCGGGAACTTTCGGAGCTGGGACATGGCGGGATCAGGGGGAGCGCCCGTTGAGCGCGATTATCAGGCCGAGGAAGCCGCCATAGAGTGCGCCCCGCCACCACGTGGAGGTAAGGGGGCAGGTGCCGGAGGTGCACTGGCCGAAGTAGCCCAGCGCGGCACCCAAGGCGGCGCCGGCGAGGACGGTGAGGGTGAAGCGCAATACGGGAGTCATCGGTGGCCACCCCAGTGGATGATGCCGTCGTCGCCCAGCCAGCCGAGCTTGCGCAGGACAATACTGGGCGGGCAGAAGCCGGTGAAAACCGACTGGATGAGGTTTATGCCAGCGAAGGAGGTGAGGAGCAGCCACCACGGGCTCACGAAGCAAACCAGCGCCGCGCTCGCGAGGACCATGGAGCCGGCCAGCAGACGGATCAGGGAATCGATTTTCATAAAATGAATGAGTATATACGTATATGCTTGATTTATTGTCAAGGGGGTATTTGCTGACGGCATGACCCGCCGGCTCCCGCTCAACGACCAGGCCCTCGAGATCGTCGCCCGCCGCTTCGCCGTGCTGGCGGAGCCGATGCGCCTGCGGCTCATTTCGGCGCTGTTCGACGGGGAGAAGAACGTGACCGGGCTGGTGGCGGCCACCGGGGGCACCCAGGCCAACGTCTCCCGGCACCTGCAGACGCTCCTCGCCGCGCACATGCTCGACCGCCGGAAGGAGGGGCTGCAGGTCTACTACCGGATCAGCGACCCGAACATCCCCAGGTTGTGCCAGCTGGTGTGCGGCGGGCTGGAGAAATCACTCGCGCGGCAGGCCGCGCATTTCGCGCCGGCCGGCTGAGGTTCAGATGTCGTAGCCCAGGCCCATCCGGGCCCACTCCCCGGCCACGACGCCGGTGGTGGCGAACTCATTGAACCACTCGTGCACCCGGCGGCCGATGGCGCCGGTGTCGCGGCGATGGGTGAACTCGTTGGTCGCGGAATCGTAGGTGTAGTCGGCGGCCCACTCCCGGTGGTGCGCGGCGAGGGTCTCGATGGCCGCCACCAGCCGGAGGGCCTCCGCGTCGGTGGTGGTCGGGTGGAGCGAAAGGCGGACCCAGCCGGGCTTTTCGGCCCGGTCGCCGAGGTTGATCCGGTCGGTGATGGACTTGGATTGCTCGCGGGAGACGTGCAGCAGGTAGTGGCCGTAGGTGCCGGCGCAGGAGCAGCCGCCGCGGGTCTGGATGCCGTAGCGGTCGTTGAGCAGGCGCACCGCGAGGTTGTAGTGCAGGTTATCGATGTAGAAGGAAATGATCGCGAGCCGGTCGCGGTGCTGGTCGGCCAGGAGGTGCAGGCCGGGGACGGCCATGAGCCGGTCCCACACCAGGTCGAGCAGCTCGTGCTCGCGGCGCCGGATGTTTTCCACCCCCATGGCCTCCTTGAGGCGGATGCAGAGGGCGGTGCGGATGGCCTGGGTGAAGCCGGGTGTGCCACCGTCCTCCCGGGCCTCGATGTCGTCGAAATATTTGCGCCCGCCCCACGGGTTGGTCCAGTCGACCGTGCCGCCGCCGGGGTTGTCGGGCACGCGGTTGGTGTAGAGCCGCTTGTTGAAGACCAGGACGCCGCTCGTGCCGGGGCCGCCGAGAAACTTGTGCGGCGAGAAATAAATCGCGTCGAGATACTCGTCCGGCCGGTCCGCCGGGTGCATGTTGATCGCGAGGTAGGGTGCGCTCGCCGCAAAGTCCACAAAACAAAGGCCGCCGGCGCGGTGCATGAGCCCCGCGATGGCGTGCCACGGCGTGAGGAGGCCGGTGACGTTCGAGCAGCTCGTGACGGCGGCGATCTTGACCCGGCGTTCGCGGTATTGGTCGAGGAGCGCCGCGAGGTGCCCGAGGTCGACGAGGCCGCGGGCGTCGGCGTTGATCACGCGGACCTCGGCCACGGACTCGATCCACGAGGTCTGGTTGGAATGGTGTTCCATGTGGGTGACAAAGACGACGGGCCGGTCGGCGTCGGGGAGCCGGAGCTGCGCGCGGTATTTCTCGTGGACCCGCAGGCCGAGGATGCGTTGGAACTTGTTTGCGACGGCCGTCATGCCGGAGCCGTAGCAGATGATGGCGTCAGTGGAGCCGGCCTGGACGTGCTGCTTGATGATATGGAGCGCCTCATGATAGGCGCGGGTCATCGTGGTGCCCGTGACGGTGGTCTCGGTGTGGGTGTTGCCAATGAACGGGGCGATCTCCTCCGCCAGCATTTTTTCGATCGGGCCGAACATGCGGCCGCTGGCGGTCCAGTCCGCGTAAAGGATGCGCTGGCGGCCAAACGGGGTCTCGAAATCCTGGTCGATGCCGATGATGTTCGCGCGGAACGGGGCGAAATGGGATTCGTGGTTCATGGCGGTTGGCCGGAAAGCTGCCCGCGACCGCGCGGGGATTCAATCCGCAACACGCGCTTGGGCCAAAAGCATCAGGACGCGTGACCCCAGGAGGATCCGCCGGCGGCCGCCTCGGCGAGGGCGTCGTCCATCTCCTCGTTGGAGAAGACGGCCGACACATCCTCCTCGGCCTCGAGCGCATCGTGGAGCTTCAGGATCGCCTGCGCCAGTTCCAACCGGGTGATCGGAACCGTGACATTGGGCAGGTAGGCGATCTCGGCGCTGGCGGGCTTGAGGCCGGCCTTTTCCAGGGCGTGCGCGACCTTGTCGAATTCGTGGATGTTGCAGCGCACCTCGTAGCCCTCCTTCGTGGTGAGGATGTCGTCCGCGCCGGCTTCGAGCGCGACCTCCATGAGGCCTTCCTCGGTGGCCTGCTCCGCCGGGACGAGAAACTGGCCGGCGTGCAGGAACTGGAAGGTCACCGCGCCGTTCAGCGCGAGGTTGCCGCCGTGGTTGGCGAAGATGGAGCGGATGAGCTGGGCCGTGCGCTGCTTGTTGTCGGTGGTGACCAGGACGACGAAGGCCACGCCGCCGGGGCCGTAACCCTCGTAATGCAGCTCCTCGAACACCACGCCCGGCAGCTCGCCGGTGCCCTTCTTGATGGCGCGGTCGACGTTGTCGGCGGGCATGTTGGCCACGCGCGCCTTGAGGATGAGCGTGCGCAGGCGGGCGTTGCCGGCGGGGTCGCCGCCGCCCGCCCGGGCCGCCATCGTGATGTCCCGCGAGAGGCGGGAGAAGACCTTGCCCTTGCGTGCGTCGGTGACCGCCTTGAGACGCTTCACCTTGGACCATTTGTTGTGACCGGCCATGGCTGGCTGTAAGGTTTAAGAGCGTAAGCTTTAAGCAGGGAAGGGCGGGCAAGCCAAGCCGCGGATTGCGCGGCTTACGCCCTTACAACTTATCACTTACCCCGCTTCTTTGGGGGCGTGACGTTCTTCATGCCGCCGGGGCCGGGCTTGGCCCCGGGTTCGGCGGCCGGCACGCCGGGCAGATGGGGCTCCGGCAGGCGGTTGATGACGAGCTGCTGGCCGATCGTGAAGAGGCCGTTGATGGTCGAGTAAAGCGCGAGGCCGGCGCCGAAGTTGTAGCAGAAGAGCGTGAACATCCACGGCATGATCTTCATCATGGTGGCCTGCGCGTTGTCGGTGGTCGGGGTGGGCGTGAGCCGCATCTGGATGATCATGGTCGCGCCCATGAAAAGCGGCATGATGTTCAGCGGCAGGCCGAAAAGGCGCAGCACGGTGTCGGGCGCGGCGAGGTCGTGCACCCACAGGAAGGAGGCAAAGCGGAGATCGCAGGCGCTTTGCAGCATCGCGAAGAAGCCGACAAAGAACGGGATCGTGATCAGGATGGGGATGCAGCCGCCGAGCGGGTTGACCTTGTTCTCCTTGAAGAGGCGCAGCGTCTCCGTCTGGATTTTTTGGGGGTTGTCCTTGTATTTCTCGCGCATGGCCTGCATGAGCGGGTTCAGCTTGGCCATGCGCTTCGCGGAGCGGGAGGCGGCGAGGGTGAAGGGCAGGAAGACAATCTTCAGGATGAGGGTGGTGATGACAATGGCCCAGCCCCAGTTGCCGACGCCGGAATGGATCCAGGTCATGATGGTCAGCAGCAGCGGCGCAAAAAACCCGGAGAAGAACATCCGGTTGAAAAAGTAGGTGTCGAATTGCAGGACCTTCGCCTCGTTGTGCGTGAAGATGTCGGCGTTGGCCAGGCGCTTGTATTCCTTCGGGCCGGCGAAGTAGTTCGCGCCGAGGGTCTCGCTGGCGCCGGCGGCGAGCGGCTTCAGCTCGAAGCGCGCGTAACTGGTGACGCCGTAGGACTGGCGGTTCAGCGGATCCGCCTTCGGGTCGAGCAGCACGCGCTCGGTCCGCACGCCCGTGCCCGGCTGGTCGGGCGTGAGGACCAGGGCGAAGAACTGGTTCTTGACCGACGCCCAGACAAAGGCGGCCGGTTTCTCGATGAAAGATAGCGGGGTGCCGTCCTTCAGGCCGACGCCAGCCAGCAGGCCGCCCCCCTCGAGGTCGCTGCGCCCGATAAAGGTGGCGTCCTTGCCGTCAAAAAAGCCCGTGTTGAGGTAGATGCCCATGTCGCTCTCATCGAGAGGCGCGGCGGTGCCAAGGTTGAACGACAGCCGCGGCAGCGGCAGGAGCTTGTCGCCCAGGTTCCGGAAGGTCGTCTCATGGCGGATATGGTAGTCGTCCTGCCCGGCGGCCTTCGCCAGGGAGTAGCGGCGCGTGACCTCAAGGTTGTCGGCGACCGCCCGGTAGACCACCTCGGTGGCGGTCTGGGAGACCAGAGCGTAGGCGGTGAAGCGATCGGCGCCGGGGAAATCCGCCAGGCTGAGGGCGGGGGCGGCCTGCGCGGCGTTGAGCGTGTAGCGTTCGGGCCGGCCCAGGACCGCCGCGTGTTTCTTCAGGGCGATGCGGTCGATGGCGCCGCCTTGGTTCGTGAAGCGGACCTCAAGGAAGTCATTGGCGAGGGTCGTGAATTCGGGGGGTGCGGCGGTGGTGGCCTGGGAGGCGACGACGGGGGAGGTGGCAACGGGCGTGGTTGTCGCGGACGGGGTGGCCGCCGGGGTGGCCGCCGGCGCGCTGGAGATGGCCGCGGGGCCGGCCGGCGGGCGCGTGGTCGGAGCGGGGGCGGCGAATCTGGCGCTGAACCAGAAGCAGGCGACGGCGCCAAGCAGCAGCAGCACACCGATCGTGATATTTTTTTTGTCCATGAAAGCGGGGATCAGGCGGGGTTGACGCGGGCGCACACCGGCCGGCGGCGCAGGGGGGGAACGGGATCGTCGCCGCCCGGATGCCACGGGCCGCACTTCGCGAGCCGCACGGCGGTGAGGACGGAGCCAGCCAGGAAACCATGGTCACGCAGCGCCGCGCGGGCGTAATGCGAGCAGGTCGGGGCGAAGCGGCAGCCGCACGAGGGGAACGCCGCGGTGAGCGCGGGCGACACCGTGCGCTGGTAGGCCCAGACCACGCCGGAGAGCGTGCGGGCGGGGATTGTCATCGCGAGGCACGCCAAGCGCGCCGTGGCGATCCCGATGGATTGCTTCGTCGCGTTGCTCCTCGCAATTACCATTAAGGAATCAGACATCTTTTGCCGGAGAGGGGGTCAATTTCTGGCAGACTTGGGTGAAGCGTTCCTCCACCGCGGAAAATTCAAGCTTCAGCAGGGCGGCGCGGGCGGTCAGCACGAGGTCAAGGCCGGGAGGCACGAGTTGCTGGTGCTTGCGGTAGATTTCACGGAGGCGGCGCTTGGCCCGGTTGCGGTGGACGGCATCGCCGACGGCGGCGCGGGAGGCGACGACCCCGACGCGGGCGGGACCGGCGGCGGACCGGACCCGCCAGGTCAGGAGGAAGGCCCCGCAATCGACGCGGCGGCCCTGCTCCCGGACGGCGCCGAAGTCAGCGTTGCGCCGCAGGTGTTGGCCGGCGCGCAGGCGCATCTCAGACGACCGTGAGGCGCTTGCGGCCCTTGCGGCGGCGGTTGGCGAGGACCTTGCGGCCACCGCGGGTGGCCTTGCGGGCGCGAAAGCCGATCTTGCGGGCGCGTTTCTTGCGATGCGGGCGGAATGTAGGTTGCATGGATTGATGGGAAAAAGAGGGCCAAAGTCAGGGCAGGGGCGCGGGGGTGTCAAGCGATAGGTTTCCCCCGAAAACGCCCCCGCCGCAAGCCCGCGGTCATTACAAATCACCCCGGCATTGCGAGGAGCCCGGCGGTGAACGACACGGAACTGTCGGGCGGGATCGCGACGAGGGCGTTGGCGGCGGCGGCTGATCCCGCCAAAACCAGCAAAAAAGGCGGAGTCAGCGACCCCGCCCGGCAAGGTGGCAGCGAACGCCGGCTTATTTGCTCAGCTCAGCGAGGATGGCCTCGGCCTGCTTCTCGGTCGTGCCCTTGTAGTCGGCGTAGACGATCTTGCCTTCCTTGATGAGGTAGGCCGAGCGGTGGGCCATGTCGGTCATCGGCATCGCGGCCGGGACGCCGAAGGCGTTGATGAACGCCTTGTCCATGTCGGCGATGAGGGTGAAGGGCAGGTGGTATTTCTCCTTGAAGGCCTTTTGCGTCGCGACGTCGTCGTGACTCACGCCGATGACGGCGACGCCCTGCTTGGTGAGCGCCTCGTAGCCGTCGCGGAGCGAGCAACCCTGCTTGGTGCAGCCGGGGGTGTCGGCCTTCGGGTAGAAATAAACCAGCGTATAGGGCTGCTGCTTGTAGACGTCGGCCAGCGCCAGCCTGGCGCCGGTGTCAGTCACACCCGTGACGGCGGGCGCGGGATCGCCGACCTTGAGCGGCGCGGCGGAGGCAAAGACGGAGAGGAGGGACATGGTGGCGAAAAGGGTGAGGAGGCGTGGGGTTTTCATGGGACGGCAAGCTAGCCGGGCGGGGCCAATATGCAAGGGCGCCGCCGGAAAAAGGGGCGGGCGACAACAAACCGGGCCGCTGGTTCCGGCCGGGGGAAAATATTTCCGGCAAGATTTTCCGGCGCGGAACAACCGGATCCGCGGCGCGTCTGGGGGGATGTCGTTCCCGCGGTAAGGCGGGGACGGCGCAAAACCAACAAACATGAAAAAGAACCTCATCCTGAAATCCCTCCTGGTTTCCGCGATGGCCGCTGCCGGCCTCGCGACCTCCGCCTTCGCCGGCGGCAACGAGCCGAACGGCCCGGCACCTGCGCCGGGCGCGGCCCTGTCGTCCGGCACCCCCGGACTGTTGGGGCAGACCTACGCCGGCCTGAGCTACAGTTACGTCCATCTCGACGCCGCGCCGGTCAACGCCGCGAGCTACGGCTTCGAATACAACCTCCCGCTCAACGCCGGCTTTGACGCCGTGTTCAACTACGACTGGACGCAATCGGGGCCCTTCGCAGGCGACCGCGCCCATGAGCAGAAGCTGGCCGCGGCGCTGCGCGCCTTCACCGCCCAGGGCTGGGGCACACCTTACCTTGAGGCCGGCGTCGGCTACGACCGGATGCGTTTCGCCGGCGTGAAGGACGACTCCTTCGTGTGGATCGCGGGCGCGGGCGTCGAGTTCCAGACGGGCACCGCGCTGACAGTGACGCCCTTCGTGCGCTACGAGCAGGCCAACGGCTACACCGACAACCATGAGTTCACCTACGGCGTGAGGGCCAATTACTGGCTCAGCCGGCAGGTGGCGCTCACGGCGGCCGTCAGCCGCAACGACAGCCAGGACATGGCCTACCGGTTCGGCGTCAACGTCCGCTTCTGACTTGTTGGGTGAACGTGTGCGCAAGCCGCGGCGCCGCAATGCGCCGCGGTTTTCTTTAGGCCTTGTGGGCGGAGCGCCCTCTCCCCGCGAGGCAGGCGCAACGAGGGCGAGACTTCGCGGGGTGAGGGCACCCCGCCGGCAACAAATCACATCGGCGGGTGAAAGCCTGCGCTGGCGCCGACCCAGGTGCGGCCCTTGTTGAAATCCACGCCGTGCATCGCGCCCTTCGTCAGGCGCACCAACTGGTTGATCAGTTTCGGCATCCCGGTGCCGTCACCGGCGAAGATGAGCCGGATCTCCGCCTTGGCGGGGCCGGCCGGCGTCTCCATGACCGGCGCGTAGGCGACCTTGCGCTGCAGCAGCCACTCGGCGGGTTTCTCGAGGGCGGCGATCTTCTCGCGCGTCGGCGCGAGGTCCACGCCGAGCCCGGCGAAGGAATAGAGCGGCTTGCAGACGTAGTTCCCGAGATCAGCGGGAAGGGCGTCGGGGCATAAAGCCCCTCCCGCAATAAAATCAGAAAGAAAGCGGCAGGCGGGCACGTAGGGGCTCTTGAGGTAAGGCAGCGTGTGCTTGCTGATGCGGAAATACCAGTTGGGGTGCCCGGCCCACTGCACGTCGAGGTCGGCGAAGAAACTGAAACGCATCGGCGGCTTTTTGCGCAGCAGTTCATCGAAGATGACGCGGTTGAAGATGCGCTCGATGCGCACTTCGCGTCCGCCCGAGGGATAAAAAAGCTGCCGGCCGCGGCGGATGACCTTCGTGACGCACATCGGCCGGACATTTAGAAAGGAATGGGTGCAGGCGAAATCGATGCGGGTCTTCTGCTGGTCGGGCGTGATCTCCAGCAGCACCGTATTCTCGGGCAGGCAGTCGCCGGTCATGGCGTGGCGCAGGTCGTTGAGGTAGGTCTCCTCGTCGAGTCCGCCGAAATAAGGGGTGAATTCCGCGGGAATCTCGGGGAAATGTTTCTTGTAGGTGCCAGTCAGCAGCGCCTGCCAGCAGGCGACGGTCGGGAAGCCCTGCAGCTCGATCAGCTGGGGCAGGACCTGGCCGGAGGCGTCGTGGCACAGTGCGAAGTCCACCGCGAGAAAGTGCGGCCATTCGGTTTCCTTCGGCACCGCGAACCCTTGCGGAATCGCGGTCTTCGCGTGCTGCCGGAATTCCGGCTTGGCCAGCTGGCCGATGATGTCATCCGAGGCGCGGATCAACCCGCGCGTCGTGGCCTCGTCGAGGAACAGCGGCGATTCAGCGACGCGGAAATCCACCGGCCAGTAAACCGCCTGGTTCAGTTCCTTGGTGAACGCCGTGTAGCGCGCTTCGGTGAACGCGGCATTGTAGCGCTGGCGGAGGGCGGGGATCATCGGAAAAGCAATTTGGCCACGAATTCCACGGATGAAACGGATAGAAATCACCGAACAATCCGCTTCCAGCACGAAGCGGAAAATTGGAAGTTCAGGAGAAAGGAGACGTGGAGATTCGTGAGGTTCAGACAACCGAGCATCTGGGCCGTATGCGATTCATTGAAGGCAGGGACAACCTGCGGATCGGCAATGACGGCATCATCAACAAGCAGGTCGAGGCCCAGCGTTCCTGGCTCCGCGCCAGCATAGTAAACCGGGAAGGCTTTCGGTTGATCGATCCTGTGCCCGCGTTTGATGTGTTCGACAACCAGGGCGCGCCCATAAAGCTTTTCGGCCAAGCCAGGTTTGAGCGTGTTTAGCATGAGCAGCACCGCCCCAATGATATCCCGGGTTACCATCTCGTGAAGCATTGAGGGATCCGTGCCACAGCTAATCCGGGGTTAAAACCTCAGATCATGAACTTCCCCTGCGCCATGACCGGCTCGTCGTCGAGCCAGATGTCGAAGAAACGGCCGACGCAGTCGATGTGGGTCGTGCTCTTCCAGGTCTGGCCGGTGTGCTCGCAGTAGGGGTGACCGAAGGCGATGTGGATGCCGGGGAGCTTCTCGTCCTGCAGGATGTGGCCGATGATGTGCGTGCAGGCGAGGTTGGTGCCGATGGCGAACTCACCAACGCGGTCCGAGTTTTCGTCCGTGTGGCAATAGGCGTCGAACTCGGCGAGCAGTTCCCGGTTGGCGCAGGCGAGGCCGGCGATGCGGTTGTCCTTGATGTCGATCGTCAGCGGCGTCTTTCCGATGTCGCCGTATTTCTGACAGAGGTAATCGCCGACGACGCCGTCGACGACGAAGCGGCCGTTCGAGTTGGAGGGCGAGGTGAAGATTTCGCCACCGGGCAGGTTGCCCCACTTGGCGGAGGAAATGAGGCCGGAGGTCTTCACCCAGTTCAAGCTGGGCGAGAGTTCGGCGACGTAATCGGTGCCGGCGGCGGTCTTGCACGTGACGCGCCTGACGCGGCGACATTTCTCAATGAGTTGCTGGGAGAGGCGGTCGACCTCCACGAAATCGGCGCGCATGCCCTCGGCCATGATCTGCTTGTTGATGTTCACCATGTGCCCGTGGCGGATGCGGCGCGGGTTGATGACGTCCATCATCTGCATGCGGGTGCGGAGCTCGCCGGTCTGGGTGAGGCAGGCGTAGATGCTGACCGAGGACTGCGCGAGGTCGTCGAGCACGGCCCGGGGCATGTCGCGGTGCGGGCGCGCGCCGTATTCCTCGAGGACGAGGACGTTGTAGCTGGCGCCGGTCTTTTCGATCTCGGCGACGAGGGCGGCGGCGATCTCGGCGCTGGCCTGGTCGGTGATGAGCGTCAGGCGCTCGTTCGGCTGCAGCTTCAGGCAGACGTGGATGGCGTTGGCGGCACCCGGGCTCAGCGCGGGATCGAAGCGGGTCGGCAGCGAGGCGGCGTGCGGCATCGGGGAATTGCGGAGGGCGGAAGGCGGAGTGCGGAACGCGCGGGAAGGGCCTGCGGGTTGGGAGAGTGGCATCAGTAGTGAGCAGCGGGTCGCGGGTGGTGAGGAGTAAAGGCGCAAAGGGGCCGTCGCCCGGTATGCTCGTTACTCGCTACTCGATGCTCGATACTGCTTGGGTCGCGCTGGTCAGAGATCAAGGCCGTGGTGGGTTTCGGTGATGATGTAGTCGACGACTTGTTTGAGGTCTTTGGTGCGGTTGTAAACCTCAACCTGCCGGTCGGCGCCGGTGCCGAGACGCAGGATCTGGTGGACGTAGTCGACCTCCTCGCGCGAGCCGAGGTCGTCGACCACGTCGTCGATGAACTCGAGCAATTCGCTGATGAGGTCGCGGGTGGGGACCTCCTCCTGCTTGCCGAAGTCGATCATCTTGCCGTTGATGCCGTAGCGGGAGGCGCGCCAGCGGTTCTCGTTGATCAGGCGGGCGCGGTAGGTGCGGAAGCCGAGGTTTTTCCGGTGCAGCGTGTGGAGCTTGGCGATGACGGCCTGCATGATGGCCGCGAGGCAGATGGTCTCGTCGACGCGCATCGGGATGTCGCACACCCGGAACTCCAGCGTGTGGAAGAGCGGATGCAGGCGGATGTCCCACCAGATCTTCTTCGCGTTGTCGATACAGCCGGTCTTGATGAGCAGGTTGACGTAGTCGTCGAACTCGTTGACCGAGTCGAAGAGGTCGGGGATGCCGGTGCGCGGGAAACGCTGGAAGACCTGCAGGCGGTAGGAGGCGAAGCCGGTGTTGCGGCCGACCCAGAACGGCGAGTTGGTGGACAGCGCGAAGATGTGCGGCAGGAAATAGCGCGCGGTGTTCTGCAGCTGGATGGCCGTCTCGCGGTCGGGCATGCCGACGTGGACATGGAGGCCGAAAATGAGGTTGGCGCGAGCGACCTGCTGGAGGTCGTTCAGCACGCCCTGGTAGCGCTCGCCCGGGGAGATCTTCTGGTCCACCCAGTGCGAGAACGGGTGCGTGCCGGCGGCGGCGATGCGGAGGCCGGCCTTCTGCGCGAGGCCGGCCAGGTCGCGGCGCAGGCCGGTGACGGACTTGCGCGCCGCGGCGATGTCCTCGCAGATGTCGGTGCCGACCTCGACGACCGATTGGTGCAGCTCGGGGCGCACGCGCTCCTTCAGGATGAGCTTCCCTCCCTCGATGATCTCCTCGATGTGCGACTTCAGCTCGCGCGTGACCGGGTCGACGATCTGGAACTCCTCCTCGATGCCGAGGGTGAAATGGTGCTTCTTCTTCGCGGCGGCCATAAATCAGAGAACGGAGGACAGAGGACGAAGGACAGAAGGCGGATTGTTTCCGAAGCGTGTCATCCCGAGCAAAGCGAAGGATCCAGTTTCATGCGCGAGTCCATCTGGATTCTTCGCGGTGCGCAGAAGGACAGGCGGTGGATATGACGAGTCGTTTGTCATTTCTTCCCCGGCAGCGCGGCGGGGAGGCCGGTTCTGGCGGCCCCCTGGACATAGTCGCCCCAGGTGGTGTTGTTCTGCGCCGGGTTGTGCCCCTTGGCCTTGCGGACGAGCATCCGTGCCGCGGCGTCGACGACCCAGTTGAAGTTGTCCTCGCCGACGGACTTGCGGTCGGCATCGGGCGCCGGGTTGCAGAAATCGATGGCGTAGGGCACGCCGCCGCTCACGCCGAACTCCACGGTGTTGAACTCGTAGCCGAGCGCGTGGTTCAGCGCAACGACGTCGCGCTCGATGCGTGCGAGCAGCTCGGGCGGGCCGGGCGGGCGGTCCACGACGTAGCGGAGGTGGTGCGGGTTGCGCGGCTCGTAGGGCATGATGCGGACGTCGGTGCCGCCGATGCAGTAGCAGCGGTAGTAGTCGTCGAAGCGCACCTCGGACTGCAGGAGCATGACCAGCTGGCCGGTCTCGTCGTAGGCCTTGAAGAACTCGTCGCGGTCGCGGACCTTGTAGACGTTCTTCCAGCCGCCGCCGGCGTGCGGCTTGAAGTAGGCGGGCCAGCCGATGTAGTCGAAGATGCCGTCCCAATCGAGGGGGAACGCGAGGTTGCTGAACGACTCCGCGCTGCAGTCGGCCGGATGGTCCTTGGAGGGGAGGACGACGGTCCGCGGCACGGCGACGCCGAGCTTGGTCGCGAGGCAGTTGTTGAAGAACTTCTCGTCGGCGGACCACCAGAACGGGTTGTTGACGACGGCGGTGCCGTTGAGCGCGGCGTTCTTGAGGAAGGCGCGGTAGAAGGGGACGTCCTGCGAGATGCGGTCGAGGATGACGGCGTAGGGCGAGGGCTCGCCCTGCGTGACCTGGTTGATGAGGACCGCCTCGGCCATGAGGCCGGGCTCGCCGAGGGAGTTGATGCGCTCGATGAGCGCCGCCGGGAAGCTGCGTTCCTTGCCGTGGAGGATGCCGATGATTTTCATGGGAAAAAGGAGGGAGGGGGACGTGAAGGGCGGGGCCGTGCCGCTGGATTGATTCCATCCTGCCCCGCCCGGCGGCGGGCGTCCAGAAAATGCGGGTTTCGCCCCCGGCCGCAGGCGCGCGGCGGCGAAAAGCGCTTGGCTTCGCCCGGGGCGGCTTGCAGCGTGCGGCCTTCGTCATGCCGCCCCAGCCCAAGTCCCCGCTCCGTCTGCACCGCCGCTTCTTCTCACGGGGGCTGCGCAACAATCGCGATCTCGTCGTGTGGCTGCCCCCCGGCTACGGCTTGGCGCGCCGTCGGCACCCGGTTGTTTATTTCCAGGACGGGCAGAACATCTTCGACCCGCTCACGGCCTTCCTCGGCCACGCCTGGCACGCCGGCGACCGCGCGACGGAACTCATCCGGGCCCACGCCATCGTCGCCCCGATCCTGGTCGGCATCCATAACACCGGCTCCAACCGGATGAACGAATACGCGCCGACCCCCGGCGAATTCTCCGGCTGGGACGGCGAGCCCTGCCAGAGCACCGGCGACGCGAAGCGCTACGCGAGGTTCGTCGTGACCGAGCTGAAGCC
>Ga0315295_10001616_pt1 | contig 19296 bp, 24 predicted proteins | sample YL17G14_0_MG_FD_204453 | JGI IMG/M metagenome (GOLD analysis project Ga0315295, IMG submission 204453) | Sediment microbial communities from Yellowstone Lake, YNP, Wyoming, USA - YL17G14_0 | ecosystem: Environmental > Aquatic > Freshwater > Lake > Sediment | place: USA: Wyoming | collected... | reverse complement strand
CCCCAAGCCCCCTGAGAAGAAGGAAATTCCTGTTTCTAAGAAGGAGCATGTTGCTGAGAAAAAAGCGGAGGAAAGGCCTAAGGAGGTGGTGAGGCCTCCAGAGCCAAAGAAGGAGGTTCCTGCGCCAGCTCCTTTGCAAAAGAAGGAGATTATTGTAGGGAAGGTTGCCGAGAGGGAGTCGGAGAAGCTTGAGAAGAAGGTGAGGAAGGACATATTCTCAGCGGTTAAGGAGACCATTTCCGGAGCCTCGGAAATAAAGGAAGGGGAGATATCTGATTTATTGGAGGAGCTGGAGCTCGGGCTCATAGAAAGCGACGTGGCCCTGGAAGTCGCTGAAGAGATAAAGAACGAGCTGAAAACGAGGGTGGTCGGGGCGAAGGTGCCTAAAGGGAAGACCGCGGAATTCGTGCATGAGCAATTGAAGGAGACTCTTATAGGGATGGTGAGCACTGGGAAGGGTTTTGCTTTGCCTGAGAAGGTGAGAAGCCTGGAAAAGCCTGTGAAGATAATGGTTTTGGGGCCGAACGGCTCAGGGAAGACGACTACTATTGCTAAAATAACTAAAATGCTGCAGGAGGCGGGGTTCTCGGTGGTGATTGCTGCCTCGGATACCTTCAGGGCGGCCGCGGTGGAGCAGCTCCAGCACCATGCGGACAAGCTCGGGGTGAAGGTTGTTTCCGGGGCTTATGGGTCTGACCCAACCGCGCTTGCGTTTGATGCTGTGGAATATGCGAAGGCGCACAAGGCGGATGTGGTGCTCATAGACACTGCGGGAAGGCAGGATACGAATTTGAATTTATTGAACCAATTAAAGAAGATGAACAGGGTGATTGCCCCGCAGGTGAAGATTTATGTGGGCGAGAGCATCGCGGGGAACGCGATTGTGGAGCAGATTTCTGTTTTCAATAAGGAGATAGGGGTGGACGGGGTGGTGCTCACCAAATTGGACTGCGACGCGAAGGGGGGGACGGTTGTTTCCATCTCCAAGGTTACGGGAATACCGATAATTTATGTTGGGACGGGGCAGGGATATGCTGATATAGAGCTGTTCGATGCAAAGAAGATAATAGGGGAGATTTTGTCATGATAATTGTTCTGGATACCAATTTCCTTCTGATTCCTTTTCAGTTCAAAATAGATGTTTTCAGGCAAATAGAAGGGATTCTGGAGGTTCCACATGAGATTGTTGTTCCTTCGGGGGTCCTATCTGAGCTCAGGAAGCTGAGCAAGGGGCACGGGAAGGAGGGGGCGGCCGCAAGGTTTGCCTTAAAGCTCGTGGAATCCTCAAAGGTGAGGAAGGTTCGGAGCACAGGGAATGTAGATGATTGGATAGTGCGGTACGCCACTAAAGAAGAGGCGATAGTGTGCACGAACGACGTTGGGCTCAGGCATAGGTTAAAAAATGAGGGCGTGAAGATGATTGCGCTGCGCTCCCGTGCGAGGCTTGGGGTGGTATAGTGGACATAAAGCTCGTGCTTCTCGGGGTTTTCGCTTTCTTCGCGATACTTGTCCTGCTCATAATCATCTATTTTGTGTGGAGGAGGTTCTCCTCTCTTGTGAAATTCGAAAAGACGGCGCAGGATGGGAAGAGCAGGGTCTTTTTCCAGACTTTTATCCCCCTGAAGAGGGTAACTATAGAGGATAATGTGGATGGGGAGCCTTTGCTCTTTGTGAGGGAGGATATGAAGCCTGGGGACAAGCTGGAGCTTTTCTACCCCCTTACCCAAACCCCTGCGAAATTGACTGTGGAGGGGGAAGAGAACTTCACCCTGGAAGGCCACCTTAGGGCCTGATTTTCTCCGCAAGCTTGACTATTTCCTCGGGGCTAATTTCCCTCGCCCTTATCTTTGGGAGATCTATCTTTGGTTCTATTCCCGAATGCTTCAGCGCCTTGGAAACCATCTGGTTCTTGTGCTGGAAGAGGGCTAGGATTACTTTTTCCACCCATGGGTCTAAAGATGACGCCTTCTTTCCCAAGAGGACTATTGCGGAATCAACTTCTGGAGGGGGGGAGAAGGAACCCCTCTTTACTTTCTTGATTATCTTTATTTGGAAAAGGAGCTGGGAGGTGACGCTCAGGCGGCCGTATTCGCTTGTTTTTGGCTTTGCGGCCATCCTTTCCGCGAACTCCTCCTGCACCATGAGCAGGGCGCGCTGGAAATCCTTCTTTGCGATTGAGAAGAGGATTGGGGAAGAGATATAATAGGGGATATTTCCCACATATATTTCCGCATCCTTGTCGGATTCGAGAAAGTCCCCCTCTATTAGCTCTATTTTTTCCCCGAACCTTTGCCTGAGGAATTCCGCCCATCTCCTGTCCTTTTCAAATACAATTAGTTTTCTTGGATTCTTTGCGAGAAGGGCCTCGGTGAGCCTTCCGTCCCCTCCGCCTATTTCGATTACGGTTTTCCCTTCTATCCCTGCGGCTTCTGCCTCGAATTCAAGGATGTGTGGGCTGTTGAGGAAGTGCTGCCCGAGCCGCTTGTTCTTCCTAGGTCCTTGTCGCGGTTCTCTTGTGGTATTCATAGCGCTTTGACTCATCATCCACCCTCAGCCCGGCCCTCATATATACGATTACATAATAAGACCATACGACCCATGCGATGAGCCAGTGGTCGTTGGGAGGCTCTGCGGAGCGCCTTAATACGCCCTTGTCCTTGAGGGAGCTCTTTGCGGCTTCGACTTTCATGAAGCTTGCGGTATTGGTCCTGGTCTCTGCGGGCCTGAATGAAGGCATCTCTGGCTCAGGCTTCCTGCCCCTGAAAGGCAGCACCTTGGCTAGGTGCGTTGGAGCATCTGAAACTTGGAACTGCCGCAATTCTCTTGCCGCAGAAATCGACCCCATAGGTTTGTATATCTGGGGAAGGTATAAAAAGGTTGTTGCGTGCCGCATATGTCTACGGCTTTTGACGTAGGCAATCGGCAACTGCCGTAAGGAACTCGTTTAGTTTTTCCGACGGAATATTTGCGCCAGCGGCTATCTTGTGGCCGCCGCCCACTCCCCCGGAAATTTTTACTCCAGCCGCCATTGCATTCCCTAAATTCAGGCCGGCATTTATCTGGGCGCGGGTTCCCCTTCCTGAGACCTTTATGGCTTTTCCATCCTCGGAGGATGCTATTCCGAGTATTGGCTTGGGGGAGCCGCCTATCGCCATGCCGCAGACTATTCCTACGATTGAATCTTCAATTTTGTTCCTTGCGTCCAGGAAAAGGAAGGGCCCGAAATCCACTATTGATTCACGGGCGAAGAGAATTCCTTCCCTAATTCTGGTTTTGTGCAGGCGGAGGAGCTGCGCTGCCTCTTCCTCTGCCCATTTTTCCCCTAAACATACTGCTACTCCGATATCCGGGCGGCCGTGCCTTCCACATGCGTTGAGCATGGTGGAGAATTCCGATGCGTCGAAGGTTTCGCTCCTCTTTTCCCTTTTTGTGAGGAGGTAGGTTTCTCCTACTAAATTTTCCGCTAAGAAGGGCTTTCCTTTTTCCACCAGAAGGTCGGAGAGGGAGGATACGAGCTTTTTCTTCTCTGTTTCATTCAAATCTGAATAGGTGCGCCACCTTTCCCCTTTCTGGAGAGGGATTTGCAAATCTGAAAGGAATTTTTCTGCATTCAATTCGTTGAAGGAGATGCCTGGAAGGTAGGGTTCATCTGAATATGCGAGGAATTGGGTGAGCGGGCGGGAGTACCTTCCGAACATGCGGAGCTCGTTGGCGAGCTCTATTTCCCCTTTCTTTTGCCCGCGTTCGATAAGGAGGCGGTTTGCGCCTCTGAGGGGGTATTGCATATCTCCTACTGCGCCCACCACACCCAAATCATAGTGGGAATCAAATACGAGGGCGGCTGTGCCTGCGGCGCTAAGTTCGTCCCCGCCATCTATTCCATACAATAAGGGGTTGATTTGGTGCTTGGTGACATCCTTGGTCTGGTGATGGTCTATAATTAGGACGTCGTGCAACTCATTTACGCGGGGATTGCCTCCGCCCAAATCCACAAATATTATTTCCTTTTCATCCTTTATCTGCTCTATTTCGCTGTCGCCCAATTTCTTTATGCAAATCCTCCGGTGCTTTTTCCAATCCGCACGGAAGGCGGACTCAACTATTGCTCCGGAGCTTACCCCGTCCGCGTCAAGATGATGCACGATTAGAGGATTGGAAAAAGAGAAGGCAATGCGCCTGGCTTCGGCGCACGCTTCCAAAAAGGGGGAAAAATCAAATCCCATAATATGGAAATGCGGGAAGGAGTATAAAAATAAGACGGGGCGTCTGTGCCGGCCATCATGCCTTTCCCAAGGAAGGCTCCATCGTAGAATGAATCACCCAAAGGATTATCGTAAATATGCCTATCTGCGTTGCGATGCATGGGGAATAAAACCCAAAACTGAGGGCACAGAGCAGGATGTTAAGGAATGCCATGCCCGCGATTAACATTGGGTAGACAAAACCGCCTTTAAGCTTCTCCTCCGGATGGTCGGCAAGGATGAAATCCTGCCAGGGCTCGCCTTTTGACACTACGAGGGCGTTGGAAACATCATAAGTTGGCTGGGATTTCGGTATCTTCGCATTCCCAAAAACATAGATTTCGTCTCCTTCGGAGATGGTGAATTCCCTCACCCGGTACCTTTGCGTAATCATTCCAGATAAAAAGTTGGCAATGCGGTCTGGGATTGGCTCGCCGCGCGATTTCTTGTCCAGGAAATCTCGCATATCTTTAGGGAATTTGGAAAGGGGGCCTATGCAGTACATGTCCCTCTTTAGAATGTAGATGGATGCGTCTTTTGGGTCAACGGTTATGGTTCCGGTCTCGTCCTCAAGAAGGAATGGGGCTGTGCTCTCCAAGCGGGCATTCTTTAATTCGGTGTAATGGTTGCTGCCGCTTTTGCCCTTTCTCTCGTCCTCCACAACCACTGCATAGTAAAGGCATTTGAAACCGTAGAAGGGAGAGACAAGTGGCTCGCCAAGGGATTTTGCCTTTCCATGGAGCTCAACCATCCCGACCGCGGCCGAGCGGGCCTTGGCGGTGGGAAGGTTCTGGATGGACATCCTTCTCAGGTATGCGAGAATGCCTTTTACGAAAAAGTAGGATGAGTATATTATCACTAGCAACAAGAAGAATTCTATGCCTGGCGGCCGGGAAGCAATTTCGGCGAGGATGATTGGGGCAAAACCCATGATAAAGAAAAGAAAGATAGAAAATAAAAAGAGAAACTAATCGATTACGCCGCCCTTTGTGACCTTGAAGACCGTCTCGCCTTCAGGCATGTTGGGCGAATCCACGAGCCTCGCAATCCTTTTCTCCTCCTTGCTTTTGCGCAAATAGAGGCGGTAGGTCGCTGCGTGCGCCAGTATGTGCCCCCCAATCGGCATGGTCGGGTCTCCGAAGAGGATTCCCGGATTATCCATCACCTGGTTGGTCACATAGATTGCGATGTTGTACTTGTCCGCGTACCTCTGCAAAGTGTGGATGTGCTTGTTCAGCTTCTGCTGCCTTTCACTCAGGGCGCCCCTGCCTGCGTAATCTGCGCGGAAGTGGGAGGTGAGGGAGTCCACAATTATGAGTTTTATGTTCTCCTTCTCGATTACGTTGCCGGCCTTCTCAACGAGAATCAGCTGGTGGTCTGAGTTCTCGGCCTTTGCGACCAGGATGTTCTTCAAAACCTCCTGCGGGTCCAGGCCCTGCGCCTCCGCAATCTGTATTATTCTTTCCGGGCGGAAGGTGCTTTCAGAGTCTATGAAGAGGACTTTTGCGGGGATGTCGTTCGAGGAAAGGGCCTTTTGCGCATTCACCGCGAGTTGGAAGCCGACCTGGGTTTTTCCGCTTGAAAATTTTCCGAAGCATTCGGTTATCGCCTGGGTTTCCACTCCCCCTCCAATCAGATCATCGAAGTTTTTGGAGCCGGTTGGAATCCTCTTGATCTCCTTCCTGCGCTCAAATATTATATCTGCGGTCTCGTAACCGGTCTCCACAGCCCCCTGCGCGACTGTGATTGCCTTCTTTGCGGCCTCAACCCCGAAATCGCCCGCTTCCGCGAGCTCGTGTGGCATTGCCGCGGCAATCTGATCCATGCTTGTGTAGCCGGCCTTGCGGAGCCTCTCCGCGGTCGCCTCCCCTATCCCTGGGAGGTCCTCCAAATCTTTTGGAAGCTCATATTTCTTCTCTGTTGTCTTCTCTGCCATAGGAACCACCATCTCTGTCATTTGGGAATACGAGCAGCCTGAGCTTTCCTATGCTCATGCTGTAATACACATTTCCATTCTTGCTTGTGCGCTTCCACATCCCGCCCACGTTCTTGTAGAGGGTCTTCCCCTCCTTGTCCATTTCCGTCTGGACTATGCGGAACTCCGGCCTTGCGCCCGCGCTTTCTGCCGGGGTTGATTCCGGTTCCTCGGAAGCAGGCTTTCCCTTTTTCTTGGGATGCTCCTCTATTTCCTCAAACTCCTCCAATCTTTCTTCCATTTTCCCACCTTTTCAGAACCCCATATATGTTCTGTTCTATAGGTATTTATATGGGGGGCAATATTTAAAGAAAAGGAGACCTCTCCGCCACTAATGCCAGTAACCATTTTTGATAGATTGTGGGGAGGGGGACAGAATGACCGATAATCATTTCTGGATTATCCTTCCCGCCGTCTCAAGGAATGCTTTCGCCCAGCCGATTACGGTTTCCGCGGAATGCTCGGAATAGATCAACCCGTAATCCGCATCTTCGCGCAGCTCCATGCAATCGCGGAAATGCTCGAAATGGGATTGCCCGAGCAGGCCTTCATCAACCAAGAGGGACCTTAGGGCTATGGAAAGGCACATGTGGCTCTTCTCGCGGTAGCCCCTGGACAAGACGAGGGCCTTGGCGGTATGGAACATTGAATAGTATGCCTGCACCGTAGCCCATTTGTGGTTTCCTTCGGAAAATGACTCTTCCGCGGTTTTCAGGTCGAAAGCTGCGGCGTCCATCTCTTTTTTGACAAGGTCGGGTTGAAGGGGAATCTGGATTATCTTCTTCTCATCAATGCATTTCTTCAGCCTGCTATCCATTCTGCCCACCGTAGAGCTCTATGCCTCGGTTAATCCTTTCGTAAAGGGGCCTGTCTTTCTTCTCCAGTTCCGCGTATTCCTGCGGGGAAAGGATTATTGCCTGTATTCTCGGGTAGGCGTCCAGGATTCTGCGCATTGAGGATTTCTCGTTTGAAAGGATGAACAGGTCTATGTCGCTGGATTCCGTGTTCGTGCCCTGGGCGCAGCTCCCGAAAAGGATTATCCTCCTCGCGAGGGGGGATAGTTTGTCTATTGCCGGCATTATGCCATTCAGCGTCATGACCACTTTTAGTTGGCGGACCATCGGGTTCTCGTCGTTCCTCTGGTAGAAGAGCATCCTTCCGGCCCTGGATTTCTTCACTATTCCCGCCTTTTCGAAGCCCTTCAGGATGGAATTGGCCGAGCCCGTGCTTATGCCGCTTTCCTCGGCAATCTGGCGCTCGTATAGTTCCCCGTCCTTTTCCGAGATAAAGGAAAGCAGCTTCCACTCTGTTTTTGAAAACAAATTCAATTTTTTGAACATGTATTCATTATTTTGAACAAGGCTTAAGAACATTTCGGAGGCGGACGGGGAGGGGGATTCAAAAACGAACATGGAAATGGATGGGAAAATGGAGTATAAAAAGAAGGGGAGACCTCTCCGCCACTAATGCCGGTAATGGTTTTACGGGAGAAATCTATTTGAAGAACCAAGGCAACATGTTGGATAGGAAAGCCGCCAAAACAAGGTACATCACGAAATCGGTGAAGCGCTTGTTGTTTACGGACAATTCCAGAAGGCGCATTCCATCGAAAAAGGGAAGCGGAAGCAAATTGACTACTCCGATGATGAAGTTGAGGGCGAACACCAACACTAAAGTTTTGAAGATGAAGGATAGAATCGGATTTTCATACTGGGTGAAGGGCGCGTAATCCATCGGGATATATGAAATGTCATATCCTCCTGTTTCATTTGCTATGCGCTCCACCAATCCATGGTTGGTGGTGAGGTTGATTGTGGCGTTCGAGGCGGTGTAGTTCTCGGGAAGGTTTTCCACTGGGATTCCATTTATCTCGTAGATGATTGTTCCATTATCCATTCCGCTGAGCACATACCATCCCTTTTCCTTGAATGAATCCGTGGTGCCGAGGAAGGCGAGAAGAAGGAGGAAAAAGAAGATGGAGGTGACGAGGTTGGCTGCTGAGCCGGCGACAACCACCCTCTTTTGCACCTCGTTGGATTTGGTTGCGAGGCGCTTCTCATCAGGCTCCACAAATGCCCCTATGGGGATTATGCCAAAGAATGCGACGCCTGAAGAGAGAATGGGTATTTTTCCAATAACTGAAAGGATGGCGTGTGAGCCTTCATGGACCAAAAGGATGATTATGAGGGCGAGCAATCCCTCGAAAAGCGGGATGTTTATGCCTGGAAGGATTAAGGTTAGGCCAGGTGCGGTGTCTGCGATTGCGGTTGTTCCGAAAATAAGGGTGGATGCAACTGCACTTACGACTATGAATGCGTACATGAGGAGGCTGAGTGTTATGAAGGCTGCAAATCCCCCGAGGTAGACCATTCCGAGGATTGCGAAGGACATTATCTGGTCCCCGCTTCCCTCCATATGTGCGGCCCTTCCGCCTCCTATCGGCATTCCCAAGGTGTAGGAAAGGAATGGGAGGATGGTGGGCGAAACGAAAACGAGAAGAACGGTTATGGTGATTAATGCGGAGAAGATTAATCCTATTCTCTCTTTTACGCTTCTCTTGATTATGAAGAAGGAGAGAATGCCGTAGGCAAGGGCGAGGCCGAAATCGGCGAAAAGGTTCCAGAATTTTTCCCTTTTCGCAAGCCCCTGCGCGATGTCTATTCCCTTCTGCGTCCTTAGAAGAATCAAACCCCAGTCGCTGTGCAGTTTTGCTATTCTTGCGATTATCTCTCCTGCAATTGCAAGGATTGCGATGGAAGCTATGAATTTCACTGTGGGCGCAAGGTCGGTCTGCACAATCGCCCAGATTGCAATTGCCGTGAGAAGTATCACTGCGAATAGCTTGACATTATCCATTGGGGTGGATTTGGAGAGGGGGAATTAAAACCATTTGGGTTTTTCTTTGGGTTTTGCCTCAGCTTTTCTGGAGCTTTTCCAGTGCCTTCATCGCATCATCTTTTCTATCGTACGGAACCAGAAGATGGTCGTGGTGGTAGGCGGAGAAAGCGTTCATGCTTATTTTTTCCTTGGCTAAAGCTTCGGTGATTTTTGCGAGGAAGCCCACTGCCATCAAATCGGAATAAACATTCATTGTTATGAGGGCGAACGGGCCGATGATTTTCTTTTCGGTTAATTCTCCCATCTCTTCTTTTATTTCTTCGGAAAAGACTATGCTGAGGCCTTCTTTCTCCCGGAATATGTCGGTTATGTAATCCACATAGCCCGCGAGCGCCATTAATTCGGATTCATCCACCGAAGCCATGTAAAATTTTCCCTTTGCAAGAGTGGGCTTCATGTTTTTGAGCAGTTCTTTGAGATTGGAAATCGTTTTCATGGTCTAATCCCGGAACACTACTGCCAGCAGCGGAACAATCAATAGAATGAATGCGGTTCCGCAGCAGGAGCCCCCCTCCAAATCATTCCACCACCTGGATTCGCCCGCAGTGTTGAATTCCTGCGGATAGTTGGGTGCGGACGCACCGGTTTCAAGCACCGAGTATTCCCCTTCGTTCAGGAGCACTCTTGCATCCGAGCCTGCGCGGTAGAAATCCACTGTTCCGTCCAAAACCTTCACTTTTGTGTAGGAATCCGTGGACTCAACCACAAATTCCGTCCCCTTTATGCCAATGACAGCGCCGTTCGGGCGGATTTCAAACTGCTCAATGCGGTCCGTGGAAATCATGTAATGGTAGACGCCCTTCACCATCTCCATTGTTATGTAGCCCGTGGACTCAAGAATGGTTGGCCTGTCGAAATGGAGGCCGTCGAACCTGAATTGGCTTCCCGAGGCCATGTCCATTGCTCCTCCGTCAAAAAGCATTATGCGGCCCTTGGAGCTGTCGGTCGCGTATACGAAATCCCCTGGCTGTAGGGCAAGCCCGGTATATGCGAGGCACCATTCTCCGTTCCTTTGGATCCCAACCCTTCCGGAGATGGACCTTATCTCGCCGCATCCTTCGCAGGGCCCAGTTGCAGTATCCTGGCAGGCGGGAGCGTTGTCAAGAAAAGAATCTGCGGTAGTGGGGCGCTCGGTGATTTCGCCGGTGCCGGCCTGGGGCTCCTCTCCCTCAACCGGGCAGTAGCACACGCATCCTTCGGGCGGGCATTCGCAGGAAACGTAATCGCCCGTGCTTTCGCTCCAGTGGCCCTGGCAGTCGGTGGTGCAGGGGATTCCGCCCACTCCTCCGCAGAGGAACTCTCCTGCAAAGGAGAGGGAAAATAGCAAAATTAAGGATGCGAAAATGGATGCATTCTTCATATGAATCACGGATTTGGTTCTCCTGTAGGAATTATAATAATTGCTGAGAAACTGGCGCATGCAAAGGCAGGGGTTCGGGCAGGAAGGGCAGGGGAACACAAATCCTGGAAATGTTTTTGGTTCTGCAAGCCATGCTTCCGGCCTGCGGGTTGTGCAAACGCGCTGCAGGAGAATCCTTTTTGTGACCAAGGACCCAGAATTCTCAAGGGGGGCGCTGGAATTTGCGAATATGCGGAGAGTCCCGGTAAGAGTGGCGGATTTTGGGAGCGCCCTGGGCGAGGTTGAACGGTCAGAAAAGCGGGGGCTGGTGGTGGTCGTTGATTTTGCTGATTTTGAATGGGGATTGATGGTGCGGAAACAGGCTGCGGAGCGCGGCGTGCATGTGATTGCGCTGGCAAATCCAAGCCCCACGGAAAGCCAACAGAAGAGGTTGGACGAAACCGATGCGGGACCGGCATTTTTTATAAGGACTTTTGATGGCGGCAGGGATGCCGGGCATTATCTGGATTTGGTGCTGCATTATAGATGATTGGCGTTTCCGGTATGGATTATAAGAATTGCTGAGAAACTAGCGCATGGTTGACTGCGACATTTGCGGAAAGAAGGGGGTTTCTTTCATCATAGAGGTGGAGGGCGCGAAGATGGCTGTCTGTCCCCGTTGCGCCTACCACGGGAAGATTTTGCATTCATTGGGCACCGGGGAAAAGGAGGAAGAGGCGCCGGTGAAGATGGATTATTCTACCCCGAAGCAATTCCGCATGGAAGAGGAGATTGTGGACGGGTACGGAAGAAAGATAAGGAGGGCGCGGGAGGCTGTGAAGATCACTTATGAGGAAGTGAATGAGTACGGGAAGAAGGAGAAGAAGACGCGCGGGATGACGATTGAGGAATTGGCGAAGAAGGTGAATGAGAAGGCCTCCTGGCTGGACAGGGTGGAGAACGAGAGGATGGAGCCAAATATTGCGGAGGCGAAGAAGCTGGAGAAGGCTCTGGGAATAAAATTGATTGAGAAGGTCGAGGTTTCGGTCACTCCTACCCCTAAAAGCGGAGGGGGAAAGACGGAGCTTACTCTCTTTGACATGATGGAGATGCAGAAGAAAAAGAAGGAGAAATAGATGGGAGTTGATTTGGGCGACCTTGCGATAAAGCACAAGGTTGAATTGGAAGAGCTTGCGGGCAAATCGGTAGCCATAGATGGGATGAATATCCTCTATCAGTTCCTTGCATCCATACGGCAGGAGGATGGGACGCCCCTCATGGACATGAAGGGGAGGGTGACTGGGCATTTATCCGGGTTGTTTTACCGGAGCATTAGATTGGTGAATGCCGGGCTTAAGCCGATTTATGTGTTTGACGGGCCGCCTCCGGAACTTAAGAGGAAAACTATAGAGGAAAGGATAGAAATACGCAGGGAGGCGGAGCACAAGTGGAAGAAGGCCCTCGCCGAAGAGAAAATAGAAGAGGCGAAGAAATACGCACAGGGAAGCTCCCGCCTTACGAAAGAGATGGTGGATGAGAGCAAGAGACTGCTCTCGTTTATGGGGATTCCCTGGGTGCAGGCCCCGAGCGAGGGGGAGGCGCAGGCGGCTTGGATGGTGCACAAGGGGATGTGCTATGCTTCCGCTTCGCAGGATTATGATTCTCTATTGTTTGGAAGTCCGGTATTGCTTCGGAATTTGTCCATTACGGGAAAAAGGAAAGTGCCGAAGCAGAATAGGTTCATTGATATAGAAATAGAAAGAGTGGAATTGGAAGAGACACTAAAAAACATAGGGCTGCGGCGGGAGCAGTTGATATTGGTTGGGATAATGGTGGGAACGGACTTCAATGAAGGGGTGCGGGGAATCGGGCCGAAGACCGCACTCAAGATTGTGAAGGAGCAGGATACGCTGGAAAAAGTTAAGGCGTATTTGAAGACGGAAAAACAGTACGAGTTCCCGGAAGAAGTGGATAAGATTTATGAGTTCTTCATGGCTCCTCCCTACAAAGAAGTGGAGGAAATCAAGTGGGGGAAGCCCACGCGGGAGGGAGTAATACAATTGCTTGTGGATGAGCATGATTTCTCATTGGAAAGGGTGGATAAGGCGCTGGAAGGGATGATAGCGAACGTAAAGGAGACGAGGAGCCAGCGGACGCTGGATAAATGGTTTTGAGAGTTTTGCAACTCCCACATGTTACATATATTTATAAACATTTAGCGAATAGAATGTTACAGGAAAAGCATACAAGGTGAATGAAATGAAAAACGGAAACAGAAAGGAATGCGATGCGGATTGCCCAGCCAGTGGTAGAGTGCTTTTCCTTTATCTTTGGCAGGAAAACTGATTCTGGAAGGCCAAGCCGAAGGATTATTGATGATGAGCAATTAGAGCGGGCGCTGCATCTCATAATCGAAGAGCGGCTGAGCATACGGAAAGCTGCGGATGTGTTGGGAGTCTCGCACATGACGCTCCACAGGGCGCTGGAAAGGGCAGGTTCTGAGGGGTGACATGATGTATGAAGGATATATGTTTGCCCAGCAGGATCCATGCCACACGGTTCTTCATGGAAAAGGTGCTGAAGGGCGATTTCAGCCATCCCTTAGTGGATGCTGTGAAAGCTAAACCTGATGGAATTCAGGCAAATTCCGGACATTCCCCAGACCCTGCGAGGGTAATTGAGAAGCACCAGCCCAGCACCATCCTAAGGCTGACCGGCGCCTGCCCACAGATTTGCTCCTACTGCATGTGCCCGACCGAGGACAGGCGTGTGCTCAGCAGGGATGAGATAGATGCGGCGTTCGCGCAAATGGGGCAGAATAAGCAGCTGCTGGAATTGGTCCTTTCGGGAGGGGACCCTCTCTTTGTGAAGCCGGAGCTGCTGCTCTTCATAGCGGATAAGGTGAGGGAGCTGAACTCGGGAAGAAGACTGCCGGTTTCGCTTTCATTAAGCACCCGCATGCCGGTGGTCGCCCCGGAAAGGTTCAATGGAGCCCTTATGGATGCGGTAAGGGAGCTGAATCCCTCGCATATGGACATCCACATACTGCATCCGGATGAGATAACATGGGAATTCCTGTCTGTGTGCAATATGCTGAATGGCTCAATACCGGGGCTTTCCATGGGGACCGTGCATCCGCTGCTTTCAGGCATCAATGCGGATGCGGCCCTGTTGAAAGAACTCTACTCCAGGCTTAATGCGGAGGCGAGGATAAGGCCGAGGGACCTTGCCATGCCTGTGCCTGAGGTGACGCCAAAGAAGCTGCTGGTTTCGCTGGAGGAGGCGATGGCGATAATGAGGGAACTGGTCAGAATGCTGCCGGGGAAGCTTGTGCCCAACCTTACGATGTTCTGCTACTCCAGGAACTGGAAGGGGAGCGACGTGGACCCTTTCCATACAAAAGCGGACGGCACATTCGGCTACGATGTGGAGGGCGGGCACTTCAGGGGGCTTCTGTTCCGTGATGGGAGCGGGCCCCAGCCCGCAGCCTAGAGATAGATGCCGGTGTATTTTGCTATTTTTCTTTTTATCAAAGAGGTGCGCTTTCCTACTATTTTTGCGTTCTTTAAGGCTTTGAGAAGGGGCTTGGGCTGTAATTGGTCCGGAGTTAGGTCTATTTCTGTGTAGGTCGTTCCGAACTCATAGGGATAGTGGGAATCGCTTCCCGCAGCCATGAGCTTTCCTTCCCTTTTGGCGAATTCCTCTGCTTTCTTGTCGAAACTTGCTATTGAGCGGGCGTTGAACACTTCTATTATGTCCGCGGCTTTTCCGTATTCCTCCTTTTTCACTCCGGGGCGGAGGGAATCGAACATATGGGGGATGTAAGGAATGGCGCCCTGGGAGCGGATTGCATCCAATGCTTCGTAGAAATCCACCCCCTTCTTCACTGGCTCGGTGAGGAAGAGGCCGATGAAATCGCCCTGGGCGGTTTCTATTTCCTCACCGGGAATAAATGGGACTTGGAATTTTCGGAATTCGGAATGCGCGCTTATGGAATTGTGGTCTGTGATTGCTGGGATTACGCCGGTTTTTTTGGAGAGTGCGGCGAGCTCCTCCAATTTGATGCGGCCGTCGAAGGAAAAGGAGGTATGCACGTGAAAATCAATCTTCATTCCGAAAGGCACCCCTTCTTCTCCAGAAGTGCAAATATCTCCTTGAGCAGTGCTTTTGCCTCATCGGATTCGGAATCCTTCACTATTATCTTTCCGGAAGGGTAGAGGGAAAAGGATTTGCCCTTGTATGCGAGGGTGAGGAATACTTCGGTGAGCGCGAGGATATCTACGTCTGGGGGAAGGGATTTCTCCGCCTTGCGTATGTCTATTTTGCCGCGCATGCGCAGCTCGCGGGTCTTTGCGGTCACGCACGGGGAAAGGATGATGTAGTCCATATGTGCACCAGATACGTAAGGGATGTGCGAAGAAGGTTAAATATATTTCTATTCCCTCATCAGGCCCTCGAAGAACTTCCGGATGGAGGCCTGGTTGTTTCCCGAGAACTTTATGTAGAGCATCAGGCGGCTGAACACACGGGGCGAAACGGCGCCCACGAGGTCCTCTGCCTTTATCGCCTCGTTTCCGTCCACGAAATCTATCATGCGGGCGAGGTCCTTTTGAGGGTAGTGGCTGGTCTTGCGGGGGTTGGAATCCCTCAGCTTAATCTTTGCGAGGGTGGTTGCGAACTCCCGGCTGTGCCCTAAAACCATTTTTTCGTATGCCTTGAGCCTCTCCTCGGGGGAAAGGGCGAGTATTTCGTGGAAGTCCTGGACGGTTTCCCGCATGTGCGGGACGTAGGTCCAGATTATCTGGTTTTTGTGGTTGTCGGAAAGAACATGGTAGTGCTCGGGCAGCATCGGCACTGGAAACTGCGGGAGGTGGGGGAAGCCATTTTGTTCCTTTTTCTCCTTTTCCTCCTGAGATTTCGTATTTTCATATCTCAGTATCATATGCCACCTTGTGCGGGGAATAGTGGGACTGAGGTAGTTTATAAAGATTTCTATTTTTGCATTAAGGAGGAGAGGCAGTGCACGGCGAGCCTGGGGTGGAGAATTCTTGTGGGGTGGTCCATGTTTTCCCTCTCCTCCAAGTATTTCTCTATTTTGAAGAATGAGAAAGCCCTGCCTGAGAGGCTGAGGGCGGAATCCGGGAGGAGGCCGTAGAAGATATGGGCAAACTTGTGCATCCTGAGGTCCTTTTTGTACAGGCGCTTCCATTCTTTTTCGTAGAGTTCTGGGGAGAAGGCGTGCCTTCCAGCGAGGCGGGCGCAGGAGGTCCCGAAGAATACCCCCCCTCCTGTGGTGGATTTCACCTGGCCGGCCGCATCCCCTGCGAGGAGGATTGTTTTGCCATCGGAACGGAGGGATGTCTTTTTCCTGCACTCCAAAGGAATGAGGGCGAATCGGATTTCTTTTGAAAGCGGGATTCCTATTTTTTTGGAAAAGGAATGCAACGCGGGGAGGGGGGTTTTTGGAAGGAGGGTGCCGGTGCCCATCTCTGCCCATTCCTCGTTATGCGGGATGAGCCAGGAGAAGAAGCCGGGGGAAACCCTGTTCGAGAGGTAGGCGCGGATGAAATGCCGGTTTTCACCGTCGTAGCGGACCTTGCAGCGGGCGGTGAGGGCGAAGCGGCGGATTGTTGGAAATTGGAAATGAGATGCGACCGAGGAATTGGGGCCGTCTGCACCGATTATGGAATCCCCCCGGAACTGGGAAGAGATGCGCTCGTTGCAGGCGAGCTTTGCGCCCTCGGATTCCGCTTTTGTGGAAAGGGCGAAATCAAAGGAGGCGCGGTTTACTACGAAGGCGACGGGCTTCTTTGCGTCTATCTTCATCTGGTGGCCGGAGAAGTCAAGGATTGCGCCGTGCATGGGATTGAGGGAATATTTTTTGTAATCTATGAGGTCGGAAAGGGACTCCAGGCCATCTTTGGAAATGAGGCCGGAGCAGTCTATGGGAAAGCCGGGGACGCTGTGCTCCTCGCTTATTTCTACTTTATGGCCCTCGCGCAAAGCGGAAATCGCCGCGACCGAGCCTGCGGGGCCCGCGCCGATGACGTGGACTTGGTTCATTGGGTTGATTAGCGCGAAAAGGTTAATAAAAACGAGAGTGGGCTAGGACGCGGCCGGGCCCGCGGGAGGCTCCAGGGCGGCTTGCGCATCCTTCTTTGCTTCGGCCTGCCCCGCAGCTGGGCCAATCTGCTCTTCCGGCAGCTTCCCCTTCCTCTTGCAGTTGCACCATTCGATGAAATCCTTGAGGGGGGAGGCCAGCAACTCGAGCCCTTTTACAAGTGCGTATGCGAACAGCGGCACGAGGGTGGCCGGAGCCGCGGAGAAAAACTGGTTCAGGAACTGCTGCGCCTGGGCCACTGGGCTCAGGCCCGGGTCGAACTCCACGAGGCTGCGGCCGGCATCCATGAGGTTCGGCATGTGATAGCAGGTGAGCGCAACGAATGCGGCCTTGGAGACGGACCTGGTGAACTCTGCCGCCGCCCTTATCCTTGCGGCCAGCTTTTCCTTGGCAAGCGCCGCCTGGTTTCCGGCGGATTCGGCGGCTGCCCTCCATGCTTTCCTGAGACGTTGCCATGCCATGCGGCCCCAGAGGAAGCCTGCCCCCAATGCCGCGCCGAGCGTGACAAGCGGCGATGAAAGGGTGTCTCCCGCGCCGGTGAAGTTGTCCGTTATTACACCATACACTGAGCTGGCTGCGTCCCTGCTGCCGCTCAGCCAGTCCTCAAGATTGTCCGCCACTTGATAGAGCAATGTTGCGCCTATGGCGCCTGCGCCGGCCTTGCCTCCCTTAAGCAGAAGGGTTTTCGTGGGCCCGTCCTTCATCCTGCCTAGAAGTCCCTTTTTGGCGGGGTGCGCAGGGGCGGCCTCTGGCTTCTGTTCTTCCACGGGCTTTGGCTGCTCCCGGGCAATGGCCTGAGGCTGCGGATTGGGCTGCGTTGTTCCGGCAAGCGTTTCGAGAAAGTGCCTGGTGAACCCAGGGTTCGTCCTTTCAATATCCCTGAGAAGCTTGCGCTGGCGATTAGTCAATGCCAAACAATTCTGGCATACGCGAGGATGGCCTCCGGCAAAATTATTCTGGACCGCCATAGGATAAAGACCGCAAAACTCTTTTTAAATGCACCTTTTTTTACATAAATGGACACTCGCAAACAAAGACGCAAATGCTTAATAGAATACTGGCGAAGGGAAAGCGGTGCGCATATGTTTGAGAAGAATGTTGGAAAGATGGATAAAATAGTGAGGATTGTTGTGGGCGTTCTGGCGCTGGCGGGATTTTTCCTTAACTGGCTTGCGGCGCCATTGAGCTATTTGCTGGTGCTCATGGCGATAGTGATGTTTGCGACTGCGGCGCTGGGGACGTGCGGGCTTTACTCCCTATTGGGAATGAGCACAAACAAGAAATAAAGGCAAGCGATTAAGCCGGGGTTGGGCCCTCTGGCGGCTTTGTGGGCTCTGGCCCTGACAGCACTGCCGGCGCGATAGGTTGTGCGGCGGCCTGCGCCACGGCGGCCTGCTCGGCCTCGTGGTCCAACTCCTCCTGTACGCGCAGGGCGAGCTGCTCGGCTATCAACATGTTCCTCTCCTCGTTTGCAGCCTTCTGATTCTTACTATCCTGGTGCATGTCGAACAGCTTCTTGATTCCTGCGGACGTGGCAAACCAAGCGACGCCGACCCCCGCAAGGACGAAGAGCGACCATGCTGCGGCCGGGGCATGCTTGAAGAACATGTCTATTCCGTGCTTTATGTTTTCGAATACCTTCATTTCCTTATGCACAGCCACTATCTCGGAGCCTTTTGCAACTAGGGACGGGAGGTGGCAGATGAAAAGGGATACGAAGGCGGTCTTGGTGAGCTTCCAGGCAAGGGAGAATGATTCGTTTATCTTGTCCCATGTCTTGTAGTAGCTCGCCTTTTCGGACCCGGATATGTTTTTCCAGGACCTGATGAAATTGCGAACGTTCTTGAACGTCCAGACACCGGCGACACCTATCCCGGCCGAAATTGCCCAGCCCGGGGAGGAAGTTATCTTTTCCCCGACCCACTTTACGGCATCCCAGAAGCCGCTGGTTATGTCGGTAACGATGCCAACGAGTGCGTCTCCTGCGGCCCTTCCGGCTGCAAGCTCTATTGCATTGTCAACTATTTGGTAAGCGACCGCAACGCATGCCGAGATGAGCCCCCCGACCTTTGCCTTGCTGGGAAGATTTGATGTGACGAAGTCCACTGTTGAGTTTATTGCGCCCATAACGCCGCTCCTTTTCGGCTTCGCCCCCTGGGCTGGCGCTTCCGCCTCCTCGGTAGGAGTCGCTAAGGTCCCCTCAACTGCTGCAATGGCTCCTGCAATGCCTGCGGCAGGACTCTCCTGCACCGTGTGCGGGACTGTCGGGGCTGCAACCGGGGAATCTGCGTTCGCCGCTGCATCTGCCGCGGCTTCGGCAGGAGTAACGACTGCTGGAGCTGGTTTTGGAGCGGGAACCGGGGCTGCTGCGACAGGCACTTCCGGCGCCTTTGCAAGCGCTGTTGGCAGGAGCGCTACTGCCCTCCTGTCTTTTATTACAAGTGTCGGGCCCTCGGTAGAAGGGTCTTTCTGCCCTTTTCTGCCCTGCCCGCGTGCAAGCTCTGGATCACCATGACCTGGCGTTCTATGAGTGGGATTCATATAAATATTACTGCAAAAGCCTTTTTAAACATTTCCTTTTTTATCCATAAACAAACACTCTAAATCTTTATAAATAGTTTTATGATTAAATAGGAATGCTCTTTGGTTAGAAGAGCTGTTCAACGCGGCCGTAGTCTAGCGGTAGGATTCTAGGTTGCCAATCTAGCGACCCGGGTTCAAA
>Ga0315295_10001615_pt1 | contig 19296 bp, 14 predicted proteins | sample YL17G14_0_MG_FD_204453 | JGI IMG/M metagenome (GOLD analysis project Ga0315295, IMG submission 204453) | Sediment microbial communities from Yellowstone Lake, YNP, Wyoming, USA - YL17G14_0 | ecosystem: Environmental > Aquatic > Freshwater > Lake > Sediment | place: USA: Wyoming | collected... | reverse complement strand
GAAGGCTTTGGAAATGCTTCAAAATGAATCAGTAACTGCTTCTGAAGTTGCATACAAGGTTGGATTCAGCAGCCCTGCTTACTTCAATACTTGTTTTCATGAGTTTTTCGGCTATCCACCAGGAAAAGTTAAAAAAAGAAGTTTAGAGAGTCCGGAAGAAGACATACTCACTCATGTCACTGCCCGGCAGGAACAAAAAAGACCTGCCTGGCAAGCTTTTGCTTTTAGCAAGCTGTGGATCCTGTTTCTTTCTGTTTTAATTGTAATTGTTGGTATTCTTATATATCCTAAAATCTTCAAACGAAAAACATTAGATGATCTGAGATCTTCCGACGGGAGAATTATTGTTGCTGTAATGCCATTTCAGAATATAACCAATGACAGGATCTGGGACGGGGTTCAGATTAATTTAATCAGCTATCTATCAAACTACGAAGAATTAACAGTAAGGCAAAAAGAAACTATCGACAATTTACTTGAAAGAATGGGTAATGAAGATTATGCGTCATTCACGCCTTCGGTGGCGAGGGCAATATCACATAAGCTCGATGCGAATGTCTTTATCTATGGCAGTATAGATAAAGCAGGATCTGAAGTCCGTGTAAATGCTCAATTGATTAACTCTAAATCAAGAAAGGTTTTTAGATCCTTTCAGATAGACGGACCTTCAACGGAAGATGAGATATTCAAAATTATCGATTCGGTGTCAGTATTAGTTAAAAACTACCTTGTTATATCTGATATGGAAAAGGGAATATCTCCTGATCTTAAACCTTATAAATATACCAACTCCCCGGAAGCATACAGATATTTCATTTTAGCCGAAGATGCTTTTAAAAGAAATGATGTAATGGGACAAATAGATCTATATTCAAAAGCAGTAGCCAAAGACTCAAACTTTATACCAGCAATTATATTCCTTTCAATGCGTTATGAGGAACTCGGCTTATACGAAGATGCCAGGAAGTTGTGTCTCATAGCATATAAAAAAAGGGATCAGACACCTTATAAGGACGGGCTAATGGCGGAATGGCACCATGCCAGATATTTTGAAACTCCAGACGACGAAATTAAATATTTAAGACAATTCGAAACACTTGATGATCAGGTGCCAGTAGTTTACTGGCAAATAGGAAATGCTTATTGTAAGTTGTTTCAATATAGTAAAGCAATCCCTGAATATGAAAAAACCCTGGAAATCTACAAGAAATGGGGAATAAAGCCCATGTTTGTTTTAAACTATACTAACCTTGGAATTGCATACCATATGACGGGTAAGGTTAAGGAAGAAAAAAAGCTTTATAAGAAAGCTGAGCAGGATTTTCCTGATAAACCTGTTCTGATTTACAGGCAGGCTGTCCTGGCATTATCTGCTGGTGATACGGTTACAGCAAATCAATATATTGAGAAATTCATATCTGTACATAAAGGGAGCGGAACATCTGAAGCTGACATAACAACAGCCTTGGCAGATATTTACTCTAAAGCAGAGTTATTAGAGAAAGCTGAGTATTTCTATCGGAAAGCACTCTCATTAGAATCCTCAAGTGCAGTAAGACTAAATAATCTTGCTTATTTTCTGATAGATAAGGGACGGGACATCGATTCAGGATTGGAGCTCGCAGATAAAGCTTTGGAATTGAATCCGGAAAACTATAATTATCTACATACACAAGGATGGGGATTATATAAACAGGGAAGATATCAGGAGGCTCTTGATATTCTTCTGAAAAGTTGGGAATTGAGAAAACAATATGCTATTTATAATTATGACCGTTCAACATTCCTTCATATCGAAGAAGTAAAAAGAGCTATTGCAAACAAAAAATAAGCAGTAAGATCTGCACAGCTCAAATCAATTACCTTTTTAAGTACAGTTTTTTCTTTTTTTATAGTTTGTCCTTCATTCAAATAAAATTTCCTTTGTCTGAAAAGATACATTCTAAAAAAAGTTTGTCGGCATTTACTAAATCAGAAGTTTAAGCATCATAATTGAAATCCGGCTTCAAAAATTGAAACTTTTTGGATCAATATTGCTATGTACCCTGCAGTTATTTATCCGAACTTCTCACTTTGGAATATTTTACAGATTAGACTTGATTTATTAACTTAAATCCCTCGTTTATGAAAACACTAAAAAGATTATTGTTTTTTATTGCAGGAATTTGCCTGATGATTGCCTGCTCGAAATCTGATGACTTCTGGGGTAATGATTCCTTTGGGAACAGATCTAAAAACAACCATGATAGTCCTATGACCTCTAATAAATACATTCCGGGGACTATCCTGACCTTTTCCGGCAAGACGGTTTATAAATATGTGCAAGTAATTGGCAATAATGTTTTAGCTGAAATGTATTGTCCGAATAATGTTAAAATAACATTTCTTGAGAATCATGAAATCGAACTTTTTATTACTGAAAATGGAGGTTGCGGAGGAAGAAGTTTCTATGCTTATGGACAAATTACACCTTCGGGTACTACAAAATTTGAATATGCGGTCCCAGTAATAACACTACCTGATGGTACAGGGTTGAAAATCACAGATATCATTCAGGGGCATCTGGGTTGCACTATCAACGGGCCGGGCATTGATAGAGGCACTTTAATATTTTTTGGGAAATTTGATAGCTCCACCTTAGTAGCTACATCGCATTTCAATTCAAAATGCGATGTTGTGGGGCCAAACAATAACATATTTTCTACACCAGTAAACGGACCTGTACAATGCTCATGGACTTATGTCCTTACACTTGATGAGTAATCCAGCTCACATCACAACCATATTCAACTTGGAAAGAAAATAGGAGACCTATAATGGATAAAATATTCAACCCTCGGCAATCACCTCCGGGGGTTTTTTTGTTTTAAATGTTTCTTAAAAGTTTCTAATTTAACATATAGAACCCGTAAACCATAGATATACAGGCTTCTATCACTCCACTTTATAGGCAAGACGTTTGAAATATCTAACCAAAGGTTAATAGAGACATTATTGGCATTATTCAGCTGGATGAGGTTTTTTCTGTAACAATTTATCAGCTTCATGATCGTAGGAGATATTAGGATTGACTATAATTGGCTGGTATAAATTGACCACCCAAACCCAGAGTTAAATCCTTGTTGTTTTTTAATGTAGGTTTGATGTTATCAGACCGTCTTTTGAAGTGGTCGAAGAAGGACGGATTTTAAAACTAACGGTTGGTGGTAGTTATCACCATCATTTTCTTAAAAGGTCAGATAATAAATAATTATATCTTTGTAAATAGATGAACAAACGTATGAAAAATAACAATCAGATTGTTGAAATAATTAAGAATACTGCACACGAATATCTTCCTGATGCGGAAGTACTTCTCTTTGGATCTCATGCCAGAAATGAAGCATCTACCGAAAGTGATTATGATATTCTCCTGATTACAAAAACAAAACTTTCACCTAAGGAGAAGCTGCCAATCAGAACCAAAATTAGAAAATCACTATTATTGATCGGCATTCGTTCTGACATTTTGATACAGAGCAAATCAGAGGTAGACAAAAAGAAAAAACTACCTGGGCATATAGTAAGGAAAATATTAAGAGAAGCCATACTACTATGACAAAAGACCAGAATGACTACTTGAAAACATGGCTATTCCGTGCAAATGAAAATATTGCAGTCATAGAGAAACTTTTTGAATCAGAACCGGAATTATATGCCAGTACTATTTGTTTTCATGCACAACAAGCGGTTGAAAAATTCCTTAAAGCATTCCTTGTCTTTCACAATATAGATTTTCCCAAAACCCTTGATCTGGATTACTTGCTTCTTGAGTGTAATAAGATTGATGCTAAAGATTTCGATATTGATCTTGGTAGTTTAACTGACTTTGGTGTAAATATAAGGTATCCAGATGACTTTTACCTGCCTGACAAAGACGAGACTGCTCAATATCGGGGCATTGCACTTAAAGTAAAAAAAGTTATAGGGGATATTATAAACATCTAAGAGCACTCTATTTAAGAATCTCAGGTAAATAATCTATTGTCGGCATCCCTATAATTCGCTTAAATTTAAACGAAGGTTGGTGGTAGTTGCCACCATTCTTTTCTTAACAACATACTCAATATACTTCCAAATATGATAACTACTTGACTTTGGTTTCAGGATGGTTTAACTTTACTTGTACATATTGATAATTATTTGGTAACCTTATGGCAATCTGGTCATCCGAAATAAAAGAGCTTGAGAGACTTTATGAATCCTTCAAAGGTCAGTTACCCGATCTGGAAAAGGAACTGGAACGGTTGATTAAAGCTGATGATGAGAACATGATTCTCCTGTATTCAAGGAGATGCCTTGAAGTCATGGTTACAGACCTGTGTGAATGTGAGCTGAAAAGACCTCGAAAGACCGAACCACTGAAGGGTATCATAGATAAGCTGCACAAAGAAGAAAAAATCCCTTCTCATATTGTTGCATCAATGCACAGCCTGAACAGTTTGTCAACATTTGGCACACATCCCAAAGATTTTGATCCTGAACAAGTGAAACCAGTTCTCAATAATCTTGATATAATTATCAAGTGGTATCTGAAATATAAGGGTCCCCAAATTTTTGGTAAATCAAAATCAGAAGAAGAAAAGTTTGAAATCAAACACCCCGTAATCTCTCCAGTAGAAAAATCAATAATTGTCCTGCCATTTGAAAATATGAGCTCCGATCCTGAGCAGGAGTACTTCAGTGATGGTCTAACAGAGGAGGTTATTACTGATCTTTCTCACATTCATGACCTCCTGGTTATTTCGAGAAGTTCAGCAATGACTTTTAAAGGAACAAAAAAGACAATTCCTGAAATAGCTCAAGCTGTAAAAGTCCGATATGTCCTCGAAGGTAGTATCCGTAAGGCTGGAAATAACCTCAGAATTACAGCTCAGCTTATTGATTCGATTACTGATGCTCACCTGTGGGCCGAAAAGTATAGTGGTACTTTGGAAAATATATTTGATATTCAGGAGAAGGTATCACGATCTATAGCAGATGCATTGAAGTTGAAGTTAAGCTACCGAGAAAAAGAGAAAATTCATGAAAGACCGATAGATAATGTTCTTGCTTTTGATTGTTATAAAAAGGCCTCTCCTGAAATAATTTCTTATGTAAAAGGGAGGGTGGATTATGGATTAAACCTACTACAAAAAGGACTAGATATTTCAGGTGAAAATGCTGTTATATATGCTGGAATGGCATCTGCATATTGGCAGTACTGTAACCTTGGTATTGAATATGAAAAGTATATCAAAAAAGCAGAAGAATACGTACAGAAAGCTCTCAATCTGGATCCTGAATTAGCAGAGGCACAAATTGTTATAGGTCAAATAATCATAATTAATGGTAATTTGCTCAATGGCATTGAGCATGTGGCACGAGCTCATACAGGTAAATCAGGCGATCCTGAAATAATGTTTTGGTTAGCTTTCGGTTATAGTCTTATAGGTAAAAATGACGTTGCAAGGTCTTTAATTGACAGATTAGTCAAAATCGACCCGATTAATCGAATGATAGACGCAAGTATTGGCTATAATCACTTTTGGGGTGGCAGATTCGATCTGGCACTTAATCCACTACTTGCAGCATATAATCTATCTCCCGACAGTGGTATGGCTCAGTTTTGGAAGGCTCTTGTCCTCCTTTACAATGATCGTGCTAATGAAGCTTATGAATTCATCTGCAAATTTGTTGAAGAACCAGGAAAAGATCTTTATTCTCAGCTAACAATATTTCTAAAATACGTAATAAAAGGGCATAAAGAAAAATTAACCTCATTGCTGACCTCTGATTTTATTAGATTTACTCGAATTCATCAGGATTCTTATCATATGGCAACTTTCTATTCTTATCTTGATGAAAAGGAAAAATCTCTTGAATATCTTGAAAATGCAGTAAAACAGGGTGTAATAAATTATCCATTATTAAGCGAACAAGACAAATTGTTGAATAACATCCGTGGTGAGGAACGATTTAAAAAGTTAATGGAACGAGTAAAATACGAATGGGAGAACTTTGAAGTATAAAGCATTTTTAAACACTATTAAAAAATGAATAAAAAGGAGGTACATCATGTCCTTTACACCAACTTTTGAAATAGGTTTATGGAATGCCTGGATACTTTGGGCATTAATATTTGTATCAATGATTATTCCTGATTTCTTTATGAGTAAAGAAGCAAAAACAAGAACGAAAAGAGCACCTCAATTAGTACCCATCAGTAAAAAAATGGTAAAGATTTTAGCCCTTTCAACCCATATGGTAATAATGCCCATTTCTATTATCTACTCTATCTTCCTGCCTCTGAAAATAGGTACAGCCTGGTTCTATATAGGTCTTCTTATCTTTATCTTAGCTTTTGTTATCAGCCTTATGACAACCATAAGCTTTGCTACTACACCAGTTGATAAGCCCGTTACCAATGGGATTTACAGGATTTCAAGACACCCTATATACTTTAGCGGCTTCTTAATTAACCTCAGTATAGGCATTATCTGTGCTTCGTGGATTATTTTGCTCTGCGCAATTTTATGGATAGTGTTTTTCCATATTATTCTCCCGACAGAAGAAAGTTTCCTGATCGGTCAATATGGAGATGCTTATCGTGAGTATATGAATAGAACTCCAAAATGGATAGGAATACCGAAATCGCGGAAAGGTTAGTATGGTGTTACTATAAAAGCCAGTGACCCTACCAATATATAACTGTTTCAAATTGACCACCCAAGCCAGAGTTAAATCCATGTTGTTTCATAATGTATGTTAAGTGTAATCTGACCGGATTTTGAAGTGGTCAAAGAAAGGTGGATTTTGCATTATGTAATGGTCGGTGGGAGTTAACACTATTCTTTTTTTAATTATAATATAGCTTAATTATAACAATAATATAGCTTAACCTTTCAAATCTGAATTATCAGATACTGCCACAGAAAGGTAGCAAATACAATGGTTGGATAACGGAGTTTGTTGATCACCTGAAAAAGTTACTGGAGGCTACCTTTAAAGAAGGAGTAAGTGTCTATTTTGAGAACCACCCCACGATAAAAGTTTGGAGACACATGATGTTGATGTTTCGTCAGATTAGTAATTATCAGTAATGAGGATTGTCATTTATGTTGCTTAAGATATTATAAACAAAATCGTTAAAAATACTCAGCAAATAGCATCTGGCAATTTAAACCAATTGCATAACTTTACAGTTAACATTTCCGGATTTTCACTATGGAAATCAGTAATATACAAATAGTAGTTAATCCGACTGCCGGAAGCGGGAAAGCAGGAAAAATTGCGATGGTCATATTTCAAAAGATCAAGAGTCTTTCTGATTCTGTCATTAACCTGACTTTTACTGAAAAGAAAAATGATGCTTCGTTTATTACCCGCGAAGCTATAATCAAAGGAGCAGGAATGATAGTTGCAGTTGGAGGTGATGGAACTATTAACGAGGTTGTTAATGGATTTTTTAAAGATAATGAACCATTAAATCCATTCTGCGAACTCGGAATCATAAACTGTGGGACCGGAGGCGGTTATGCCAAAACACTAGGTATCCCTCAGAAACTTGAACAACAAATTGAATTAATTCTCCGGCCTGGGAGCATTAATCTTGATCTGGGATACATTATTTATCAGGATTTTTCAAACAATACTTTAAGTCGACTTTTTGTAAACGAATGTCAGACGGGGATTGGCAGTAAAGTAGCTTCTGTTGTCGGGAAAAATTATAAAGTATTTGGTGGTACCCTGGCCTTCGGCTTAATGGCCACCATTCAGGCAATACTAATAAAACCGGTAACATTGGAATTAGAGTATGACAATGAACCTGTTAAGAAAACAAGCCTTATAGGGTTGGTTGTTGGGAACGGAATTGAATGTGCAGGTGGTATGAAGCTGACGCCGGATGCAAAACTGAATGATGGTTTTTTTGATGTCCTGTCAATGCATAATATGAGTATAGCTCAAAGACTGTTGAATCTTTCAAAAGTATATTCGGGTAAACATATTTTGTCGCCTTATTTTTCAGTAAAAAGGTGCAAAAGAATTAAGATTGGATCTAACCAGAAGGTGACATTGGAAGCTGATGGAGAAGTGCTGGGATATTCTCCATTTGAAATAATAAATCTGCCTTCTGCAATCAGAATTAAGGCCGTAAATAATAGGTCATGATTATATGCAGCCATTTTTTATCCTGATAAGGAAATCATGGTTTGAGGTAAGAATTTTTATTTCTCTTTCCATAGTTCTGATCATATCATTACTTTCATTTCTCGTATTTAAATCTCAGCCAACCAGTATTGAAATAGCAGGCAGCTGGTTTGGATTATCGGGCAAATTATCAATAAGGTACGGATATTATTTTATAGCTTTTCTGGTTCTTATCGCATCTCTGATCCGCATGTGGGCAGGAAGTATACTTACTTCCCGAACCGTCATGGCATTTAAGATTCAAAACAACAAATTTCTTATTTCAGGCCCATATAAATTTGTCAGAAATCCCATTTATTTTGTTGACCTGATTGCTTTTACTGCTTTGTCATTTTGTCTCAGACCCATAGGTCTTTTAATACCCTTGTTGATTTATTTACATTATTATCAGCTTATTAAATATGAAGAAGAAAAGCTGAAAACTGAATTTGGAAATACCTATGAAAAATATATCAGCTCTACCCCTGCTATTTTTCCGGGTGTCCGGCAAATCAAGAAACTCTTCATAACTCCTTTAAATTTTTATATAAATTTTGATGGATTCAGGCATAATGCTCAATATATTCTTTTTATCCCCGGATTAATAGTAGCAGCTTATACAGGAAAATTTATTCATGCAATACTGATTGGTCTTCCGGCGATAGTCGATTGGGCAGTTGTTCATACTATTATTGGATTATCCAAAGGTACTGCATCTAAAAAAAGTTCATCATCTCAGAAAAAACAATTCCAGGGTTCAAAGGTATTCAGGGATATATTATATGCACAATGCTGGGAGGATCCTGAAGTGGACAGGATTGCATTTATGATCAAACCAGGGGATACAATATTTTCAATTACATCAGGAGGATGTAATGCGCTTTCATTCCTGGTTGATGATCCGGGAAAGATAGTCTGTCTTGATTTGAGTAAATACCAGAATTATTTGCTTTCGCTCAAAATGAATGCTTTTAAATCTCTTACTTATAATGAACTACTGGAATTCTTAGGAGTATATCCTTCGGAAAGACGTTCAAAGTTGTATGAAAAGCTGAAGTCTGGTCTTTCTGAAGAAGAACAATCATACTGGGATAGCAAACTCAGAGATATAAATCGTGGAATTATCCATTGTGGACGTTATGAGAGATATATGCATCTTCTTAAAAATGTTTTCAGGATCCTAATTGGAAAAACAATTATAAATGATTTATTTAATGCAGGTAGTAACGAAGAGAGACTGAAATTGTTTAATAAAAAGTGGGAGAATTTCAGATGGCGGCTATTTTGCCGGATATTTTTAAGCCGGTCCTTTGCAAGCATCTTTTTCGATAAGGCATTTTACAAATATCTGGATTCTGATTTCTCATTTGAAAAATACTACAGGTCGGCTGTAAGAAGAGTAGTGACTGAACTTCCTGTGAAAGAAAATTACTTTCTCGCATATATTTTACTTGGAAATTATCTTGAAAATAACTTTCCTCCATATTTGAAAAGTGAAAACTATGACCTTATCCGCACACGTATAAATCGAATTGAATCAATCACTTCTGGATGCATCGAATACTTCAGGTTGCTGCCTCCCGGATCAATATCCAAATTCAATTTCACGAATATTTTTGAATGGATGTCACTTGATGAATTCAGCGATCTTCTCAAAGAGACGGTCAGAGTAGCAAAGAGTGGAGCGATAATCACTTATCGCAATCATCTGGTAACCAGACATCGACCCGAGAATATGGCAGACCAGATAATCCCGGATGAAAAACTATCTGCTGAACTTCATGACAGAGACTTGTCTTTTATTTATAAAGCATACGTAGTCGAACGAATAGAAAAGAACTGATGTCATATTATGTCAGGAATATATCAGATAATGTGGGATGGAAGGATTTCCTTTCCCTTCCTTATTCTATTTATAAGGACGATCCTAACTGGATACCGCAACTGAATTCTGAAGTGAAGCGTGTTCTTAATTCTGCAAAGAATCCCTATTTTAAAAATGCCTCATTAAAGCTGTATGTATGCTATTCAGATAATAAGCCTGTTTCAAGATCAATTATGGTTATAAACCGACAGCACTGGACAAAATGGAATAAAAAAGCAGCCTTTTTCGGGTATTTCGAATCATTTAATGATGTTGAAGCTGTAAAATATCTGTTCTCCGAAATAGAAGGTGAATGCAAATCAGCTGGTGCGGAATATCTTGAAGGTCCCTTTAACCCGAACCATTATTCAGAACTGGGGATCCTTACAGATAATTTTAAGATTGATCCAATATTCTTTGAAACACATAATCCGTCTTATTATTCACAATTACTTAATGAAACAGGTTTCTCCGAAATTTTCCAGATCCATACAAGAATAAATACCAATATTTCTGATACATTTTCAAAAGGCATAAATATAAATGATACCGGCGACTCAGGAAAAAGTATCTCTATCAGGAAGTTTAATATCTGGAAGATGAAAAGGGATCTTGAAATATTGCGGGAAATTAATAATGATGCTTTTGAGGAAAATCCTTATTTTTTACCACTGACCATGGATGAGTACAAGTTTTCTTCAAGGTTTTTATTTTTTGTAACTACTCCGGGACTGATCCTTTTTGCCGAGTACAAGGGGCAACCTGTTGGAGCATTTCAATGTGTGATAAATTTTAACAGGTTAATCAAACCTCTTAAAGGCAGAATAATGCCTTGGGACCTGCCTGCTTTATTTCTGAAGAGAAATAGTTTAAAAGAGCTTGTGATCTTTACTGTCGGAATAAAAAAAGCTTTCCGGAATACAAGAATATCTGCAATGTTGATAAAATCTGCTGAAAAAATATTCCAAAAATATTCAACTGTTTCAACAACATGGACTTATGATGAAAACAAAGCCATAATACATATAGGAGAATTATTTGAGATGAAACCACATAAGCATTTTGGTATCTTTTCAAAACTATTGAGGAATTAGAAAATGTCTGAAAAGAAACATATAGTCAATAATATCATTGGTGAGTGGGATCTTGAAGCTGATCATAATGGTGAGCTTCTCGTAGGTGGATGCAATACAGTTTATTTAAGCAAGCTCTACGGAACCCCACTTCACATTGTTAACGAAGGAAGGTTGAAGAAAACTGCAGAATCATTTCTTGAAGCTGTAAAATCGAAGTTTCCCGGGAAAATATCAGTTCATTTTGCTTTCAAGTGTAATCCGGTGCCAGGGATAATTAAACTCATAAAGAGTGCCGGGGTAAAGGCCGAAGTAATGAGTGAGCCTGAGCTTTTGCTTGCGCTGAAATTGGGCTATACCGGTAATGAAATAGTTGTCAACGGCCCTTACAAAACGGAGAAAATGATTACTGCCTGCCTTGAAAATAACATAAGGTTTATAAATGTAGATTCTCTTTTTGAACTGGAGCAGATCAACCTGCTCTGTAATAATCTTAATAAAAACGCTGATGTTCTGTTAAGGATTAATCCTGATTTTGTACCCACCGGCATGAACAAAGGAAGCGCAGCATCCGGCCGTAGCGGTTCCCCTTTCGGGTTGGATCTGAAAGGAGGTGAAGTTACTCGTGCAATTGATATGATAAAAGGAATGAAAAGAATTCATTTAAAAGGATTTCACATTCATATCGGTTCCGGTATTCAAAATACAAATGATTACAAGAGAGCACTCTCAAGGCTTAAAAATATTGTGATTTATGCCAGGCAATCCGGATTTAATATTGATGTACTGGATGTCGGAGGTGGTTTAGGGGTACCTGATTCACGGGAAATGACAACAATGGAACTGCTGTTGTATCAGGCATTCGATTTTCTGCCTTATGGCAGGTTCCGTAATAATAACATTTCTTTTGGGAGATTTGCAGATTCAGTCACTTCGGGAGTATTGGATTTATTCAAAAATATACAACTCCCTGAACTTATTTTTGAGCCTGGAAGATGTATTACCAGCCCAAATCAACTGCTCCTTTTAAAAATTCATCAGGTTAAGGAGCGTAAGGGGATAAAAAAATGGCTCATTGCTGATGCGGGAATCGGAACTTTAACTATGCCAACTTTTTATGAGCATCATGAAATCATTTTATGCAACGATGTAAACAGGAGACTCTCCGGTAAAGTTACAATTACCGGTCCTGGATGTTTTGCTGCTGATGTAGTTTACCGGAATAAACCTATGCCGGAAATATCGCCTGGTGAAATAATTGCCATTATGGACAGTGGCGCGTATTTTACATCATGGGAATCTTCTTTTGGCTTTCCCCGACCGGCAATAGTATCAGTAATTGATGGCAGGTATACAATAATCCGTGAAAGAGAAACTCTTGAAAATATGGTGTCACTCGATAAATTTTGATAAGGAATCGAACCAATTCTTAAAGAAATGAAATTCAAGGTCAACAAAGCATCAGAATCCCAAGAGTTGCTTTACCAATGCGATATTCTGACCGGGGAAATAATAAAAAGAGGTCATGAAAAGATTGGATCGGAAGAGAAATCTAATTTCGTTCTGAACTTAATAGATTTGGATCTCCCTAAAGCGTACAGGAGAAAAGGTCAGGAGGAAATTGTTGTCTCATTAGCTCTTCTTAACGAATACAGATCAGACTTGAAATCAGCCTGTTATGCAGCATTGGTAAAAAGCATTTCAAATATGTTGTTTTGTATTATTACGTCAGGAAGCGATGGAAAGATGAAAGGTTATAGTATTACTCCTGAAGTTGGATTTACAGAATTCCTATATAGTCCGGAGAAGATATTTACACGTATGTATCCCGTTATAAGCTCACATTTTGTCCTCAGGAATAAACTTTCCCATGATTTGTTTTTACAAGAAGATCAAAAAATGCCTGAGGTTGATGATATAATTATATTTGCCAAGGAGCTTAAAAAGCTTGGCGTTTTACCTGCTCCTTTCCCTTTAACTGAACTTCTGGATCAGGAACTTATCGATCATCTTTTCAGACTTTATCAGATCAAAGGTCTTAGCTATGGAAATTTAAGCATCCGAAATACACATTATAATGTTGATGGGATAACCTTCTGGATGACGGCCCGTGGAGTTGATAAATCACAGCTTAAAGGAATCGGAAAGGATATTCTTCTGGTAAAAGGATACGACAGGATAACTGATGAAATGCTTATATCTGTTCCTCCTGAATATGATCGAAGGATAAGGGTTTCTGTTGATGCCGTTGAGCATTATATGATTTATCGTGAATTCCCTGAAACGGGCGCAATTGTTCACGTTCATGCCTGGATTGACAATGTCCTCTGTTCAACGCAGACTTATCCCTGCGGTACCAGGGAATTAGCAGAATCGGCAGTAGCTTTGCTGAAACGCTCACCAGTACCGGAAAGGGCAGAAATTGGTTTAAAGAATCATGGCTTGACAATTACAGGTCCTGATATTAGAGATATCTTTGATAGAATAAGAGGAAGATTGATGATAAATGTACCGATGTTTGACTGACTATGTATGCATTTAATATGTTGATGGAACACAGGATGAGATATATCATGACTTCACTTGGGATATCATTTTGTGCACTATTAATGCTGTTCCTTGTCTCGATTTACAAAGGTGTTTCTTATGGTTCAGTGGAATATGTCAGAGCAAGTAATGCTGATCTATGGGTGCTCCAGGAACATGCTACAAATATTTTACGCAGTACATCCCTTTTACCTGCGACTTATCAAGGTGATCTCGAAAAAATTAAAGGAATAGAAACTGTATCTCCTGTTTTCTTTATTCTTGCTTCAATAAAACTCCATAAATTGAATGCTACTTTATATCTAACCGGATTTGATCCGAAGACAGGAATAGGAGGTCCTCCTGAAATAATCAATGGACGAAATATAAAAAATGAAAACGAAATAGTACTTGATAAAGCATTTGCTGCTAAAAATAAGATAAGAATTGGAGATAAAATCCCGGTAAGACAAGATTCCCTTGTTGTTACTGGTATTAGTACAGGGACCAATATGTTTGTCATTCAGTATGCTTTTATTTCTCTTGAGGAAGCATACAAGATAATAGGCTTTAAAAATGTGGTTTCATGTTTTCAGGTTCATACAATTTCCGGGGCTGATCTTGTAAACATAAAATCAGATATTTATTCAGGATTAAAGAATATTATAGTTTTTGATAAAGCAACTTTCCTTTATAACAATATACGGGAAATGGAAAGCGGTATAATGCCGTTGCTGTATATTGTTAACCTGATATCTGCAATTGTGCTTACAGCAATTTTAAGTCTCATTTTATCAATCAGTGTCCTAGAAAAACGCAGAGATTTTGCAATAATAAAAGCAGTAGGCGCTCCCCACGGATTTCTAGCAAAACTTATCGTTGGTCAATCTATGATATTATCCATGACGGGACTGGCTTTTGCTCTGGTTTTTTACTTCCCGATGATAGAGATAGTAGAAAAGATTTCACCTGAAGTATCTGCTAAAACATCTGTCTTCCAGATGCTTATTGTCTCATCAGGAGTATTGATTATCAGTCTTATCAGTTCTGTCCTGCCGACCCGCAGGATTCGCAAAATATATCCATTGGAAGTATTTATGTAGTTATGGAAGAGAATAGTAAATATACAGCTCAACTAGTTAATGTGACAAAAATATATGAGGGACCTGGGGGAGGAACTGTCGCGCTAAAAAACATATCAATTGATGCAAGTCCCGGTGAAATGATTTTACTTCTTGGACCAAGCGGAAGCGGAAAGACTACCTTCTTGACTCTTTTGGCTGGTTTGCAGAGTCCTACTTCAGGTAAAGTATATCTCTTCGGAAAACAGACACAAGATTATTCGCAAAGGGAGCTTCAGCTAATCCGTGCAGTAAGATTGGGCTTCATATTCCAGACATTCTATCTTCTGGACTCTTTATCCGTAATTCAGAATGTAATGATGGTAAAAAGGTTTTCGGGTGCAGGAATGAAAGAGGCAAGAAATGTTTCTATGGAGTATCTTGTAAGGTTTGGGGTTGATAAACTGTCCAATATGTTGCCGCCTAAAATCAGTCAGGGTGAAAAACAAAGAGTAGCCATTGCCCGTGCTTTGGTCAACGGGGCAGAGCTGATAATTGCTGATGAGCCAACCGGCAGTCTGGCATCAAAACAAGGTATGGAAATTGTTGATCTTCTGAAAAGAAGCTCAGTGGATGCGAATAGATGTGTGGTAATTGCCAGTCATGATGAACGGATTGTCAGGTATGCAGACAGAGTCCTGTACCTTATAGACGGTGAACTGAAATAATACTTGTTTAACAATAACTGAAGGACTCTTTGGGAGGGTGGCAAAACCAGTAGTCTTAACCGCCATTTCGGAATAAATTAATCATCCACGGTCGAATTTAGGTGTTTATTGTTTATCCAAGAATGTTAAGTCTTATCAGACCGGATTTTGAAGTGGCCAAAGAAGGACGAATTTTCAACAAAATCAAACACCTACACTTATCTATTCTAGATTCTAGTTGCTATCAAGTCATCCCTGCAGTCTGGCTCCTTCGCTAAATCCCGCCACCGGCAGGATTCTTTACGCTCGGCCCTGTGCCAAATTTTGAATGAAATTCGACAAATTAGCTCTGATACTTTTATTCTAAAAGCCATTATCTTTATATGCGTTATTTATAACAAGTGATATCCGGCACCAGTATCTGAATTAATAATTACTATGAAAACAGGCATTTCTTATTTACGGTTTTTATCCTGTGCGGTTTTGTTTCAGGCAGGTATGTGTTCATTTTCACAGTCGAGAGGACTTAAAACCATCACGGAAAAGGAACTGAGATATCATCTTGAGTTTCTTGGAGCCAGGGAATTCAGAGGAAGGGAAACACCCTCTCCTGATCTGGAAATTGCGACTCTTTATCTGGGTAACTGGTTAAAGAGCGCCGGTCTCAAACCATTGATGGGAGATGAGACATTTTACCAGAGCGTTCCATTAACTGTTACATCTGTTTTTCAACCTGATACAAAGATAACACTATCGAAAGGGAGCGGTGAACAGGTATATTATTTCGGGAAGGGATTTAGCGGAAATTTTTCCGTCAGCGGATCATATTCAGGAAATGTTGTTTTTGCCGGAGCTGGTATATATGACCCTGAAAACGGTTGGGATGATCTTAGTGTTCTGGATCTTTCAGGCAAAGTTGTTATTATTCTTGATGTACAGCGTCCGGGTACGAAATATGCGCTGGGATCAACCTTAACCAACAGACTAAATTCACGGATTTCAGAAATCCGGAAAAGAGGAGCCTCAGCTGTTTTATCAATTGTAGGTCCGGAGAGACAAAATCGAATGGCTGAAGGGTTCAACATTTTTGATTACATACCAACAGGAAGATTAGGTACCATTTATGATTCGCAAAGGACAAATTTTGGGTTGAGTACAGGGATAAACACAGGTGCCGCAGATAATTTGCGTCCACTTCCGTTCGAAAGGGCTGAGATCAGTCATGAGGTGGCTTCTGAGATACTTGAGGCTACTGGAAGTGAAATAGCAGGCATGTTTGAGATGATCAGAAGAGGGCAACAGGTTCCTGCAAAAGAAGTACCAGATATGCATATCCGTCTTGATATTGATGTTGATTCTTACAGTTCGGCTTCCCGGAATGTTGTTGCACTTGTTGAAGGGACCGATCCAGTACTGAAAAATGAATATATTGTTATCTGTGGTCACCATGATGGTCGTGGTATTGATGACGGAGAGATAATTTCCGGGGCTGACGACAATGGCACAGCTACTGTTGCGCTGATGGAGATTGCCCAGGCTTTGATTACCGAGCGACCTAAACGATCAGTGATACTTGCCTGGTTCACAGGCGAGGAACAGGGCATGAATGGCTCCCATTTTTTCATCAATAACTGCCCCATTCCTGTTGAGAAGATAAGCGCCTGCCTTAATATGGATATGATAGGTCGTAATGATCCCGACAGCCTTTTCCTTGTTGGGTCCGACTTACTGAGTACAGGTCTGGACGAATCAATTAACAGAGTGAACAGGAAGGAGGGGATTAATTTCGGATTTGATTACAGGTATTCTGATCCGGCTCATCCCCAGAGAGTCTATTTCAGGAGTGATCATTACCCGTTCATCAGGTTCGGGATCCCGGGCGTATGGTTTTTTTCCGGGTTCACGCCTGATTATCATACCTCCCGTGATGTTACCGAATTTGTCAATTACATGAAGGTTTTCAAAACTACTAAGCTCGTCTATCTTACAGCCTTTAATATTGGTAACATGAAGGAACTTTTAAAGCTCGACGTAAACCCTGCGGTTACAACCCGTGGAATTCATAATTTTACTGAAAGAAGCTTGTTCGAGTGAGACTAAAGGGACTTAAGATTGTAGGGCATCTACAGTAGAAAAACCAAGGATCCTGCCTATATATAACCGCACAAAGTTGACCACCGAAATCCGGAGTTAAATCCTTGTTGTTTTGTTATGTATGTCAAATGGAATCTTACAGGACAAATGTGGTTAATATGTCCGGCTTTTAAACTCATGGAATAACCCATGATAAAAGTACGGAGCCCAAATATTAAACATATAATTTCTTAGCCTTTCCCTCCACTGTTTGAAAGACCCGTAGAAAATTGCCTCCAAGGATTTTGTGAATGGCTTCTTCCCTGTAGCCTCTATTTAAAAGTACTTGAGTGATGTAAGGGAAACAGGATACATCTTCAAGATAATCAGGCCCGGCAGGAATGCCATCGAAGTCAGATCCGAGGCCAACATGATCAATGCCTGCAATCTTCACTATATGTTCAATATGGTCCGCAACATCCTCAACTGAGCATTTGGGTACCGGATGTTCCTCCAGCCATTTGTCTTCCAGTTTATTGATTTCATTTTCACTTATACTTTGATCACTTTCAAGATAATGTACATATTCCCAGAAGTGTTGAGAGATTTCTGCACCTTCCTGAGTTAAATAAGCCGGGAAAAAATTAACCATCACTATACCCCCGTTTTTGGCTATACTTTGAAGAACATCATCAGGAACATTCCGTGGTGTCGGGGCCAGAGTGAAGGCTGATGAATGTGAAGCAATGACCGGTGCCTGGCTGACTCTTAATACATCTCTCATTGCTTCTGCCGATATATGCGAAATATCTACCAGCATACCGAGACGGTTCATTTCAAGAACAACCTGCTCCCCAAATTCTGTTATACCGCCATGTTTGGCAACATCTGTGGCGGAATCGACCCAATCGATTGTGTCTGATAAAGTAAGCGTCATATAGCGTGCTCCAAGCCGGTAATATGCATCCAGAACACCCAATGTATTCTCAATAGCCTTGCCACCCTCTATTCCTATCAAAGAGGCAATCTTGCCCTTCCGTCGGATACGAATAATATCATCTGCTGTATAAGCCATTTCAAGCACAGCAGGATATTTTTCTGTCATTTTTTGAATCAGTTCGATCTCTTCCAGGCAATAAGATGGCCCGGATCTGCCGTTTCCTTTTTTCCCCTTCCAACCGACCGCCACCCAGAATTGTGCACCAATACCTCCTTTAAGCAAACGCGGTATATCCGTTTGAAATTCCGGTTGATTTGTAATCAGATCCAGGGTTTCAAGAGCAGAAGGCCCTTTGAGTCGTATCTTATAGGGTAAATCGTTGTGACCGTCCACAACAATTGCAGAACGGTGAATTCGCAAAGCTTCCTCAGTAAGTACGATATCTTTAATATCGACCTGCAGCCACTGCCTGCCAAAATTATTAAATGCAGGATATGCAATTCCCGCAGCGGCTAATCTTAAAAAGTATCTTCTGTTTACCATTTTGTTTCAGATTTGAGGACTCAATAGATTTATCTTACTAATTACCAAGAGATATTTTCTCTCCAACTTTAATGTTTACATAAGAATCCGGAAATTTCTGTCTGAAGATTGAAATGCTTTCATCGGAACTATCATGACCTGAAAGTCCAACTAATTTCACATTTCTAGCTTTCAATAATTCACAATTCATTTTAACATCATCCACTGTAAGACGGTCCCAGGGTAATTTGCCAACAACAAAATATTTTTGATACCAGACTATATTCCGTCCTTCTTCAATAGGATAATGGAAGCCTCCCAG
>Ga0315295_10001614_pt1 | contig 19298 bp, 22 predicted proteins | sample YL17G14_0_MG_FD_204453 | JGI IMG/M metagenome (GOLD analysis project Ga0315295, IMG submission 204453) | Sediment microbial communities from Yellowstone Lake, YNP, Wyoming, USA - YL17G14_0 | ecosystem: Environmental > Aquatic > Freshwater > Lake > Sediment | place: USA: Wyoming | collected... | reverse complement strand
GTATGACAATATCCCCGTTGTCTCGTTTTTTGTTCTTAAAGGAAAATGTAGGAAGTGTAGAAAACCGATCTCCCCTCGTTACCCCTTGATAGAGCTTTCAAGTGCCATGGTTTTTGTTGGATTGGGTTTTGCATTAAAAAACGCACTGCTCTGGCCTTACAATTTGGGCGCTTTCCTACTTCCGGTTTACGTCGTTTTATTTTCTACCCTTATCGCAATATTTGTCATTGACCTGGAAACCCAGTTGATTCCGGATGGGTTGGTATTTTTTCTGTTGGTATTGGTGGCGGTGGGCCTTTTTGTTTTCGGTAAAACTCCTGCATTCGCCCATCTGGCCGCGGGATTCGGGGCATCTTTTTTTCTTCTGTTTCTGACTTTTATAACCCGTGGACGTGGAATGGGCTTGGGGGATGTTAAGCTTGCTCTACCTCTGGGGGCTATGTTGGGTTGGCCGCAGGTGGCAGTGTGGCTTTTTTTGAGTTTTTTAACGGGCGGGGTCTTTGCTATACTTTTGTTAATAGCGAAAAAAGCGTCGTTCGGCAATAGGATTGCTTTTGGGCCGTTTTTGGTTCTCGGGTTTATAGTGACCCTTTTTTGGGGAGAGAAATTGTTTCAATTATTTAGGCTGTGAGAAAACATTTAAGGGCTTACACCATAGTTGAGGTTTTGTTAATAACTGGCATTATTACTATCCTGGTTATGGCAGCGATTGCCTTTTTTGCCCCCCAGTCCAAAAAAGCAAGGGACGCAAAAAGAAAGACCGACCTTTATGCTATCGCCAAGATTTTGGAGGAATACGAGACGGACTACGCGGCTTATCCTACGGCTCTCACCCAGTGCGGAACAACCACTTCTGGATCTCCCCTAGACGACTACACTACCTCTTTTCCCTGTGACCCCCGAACCGATACAAATTACATATATGAGGTAGGACCCACTGCTACCTCCAGAACATGGTTTCGGGTATATTCCCAGTTGGATAATACTGGCGATGATGACATAACCCAAGTGGGCTGTTCCGGAGGCTGCGGACCCGGAGGAACCTACAACTATTACGTAGCCAGTGCCAATGCACCTAGCGTAGCAACTACAGGTGTTTTTCCAACACTCTTCCCTACACCATAACTGATGCACTTTTTTAATAAACAAGAGACTTTTATTGTCGGGTTAATAATTCTTGCGATTATTGGAGTCTCAATCCCCAATTTTGCAACTTCCATAATGCGTGCGCGGGATTCCCAAAGAAAAAACGATTTGGGGACCTTAAAAAACGGCCTCGCCACTTTTCAGAACGACTTGGGAAGCTATCCTTTATCCTCTTCAGACGGAAAGATTTTGGCATGCGACCCGGTTGAGAGAACAACTTCTAATAAACAAACCTTCATTGAATATGGTCCGTGCGATTGGGGCAAAGATGCCCTAGCAGATGAGCTGGCTCCAACATACCCTGCTTATATAAAGCCTCTTGCTCAAGACCCAAAGTCGCGAGAGGGTGCTTTCTATTTGTATTTTTCAAATGGAGCCAGGTTCCAAGTGTATGCCCATCTGGAAGTGGAGACAGACGATGAATACGATCCCAAGATAGTTGCCAGGCGACTAGCCTGTGGAGATCAAATTTGTAATTTCGGGAAATCCTCTGGAGATACACCGCTTGAAAAATCCATAGAAGAGTACGAAAATGAATTATTGGAAGAACAAAGGCTTCCAAATTAAATGAAAGCACTACTGTCCCACAGATCGTCTGATCCACGAAATCTTCTCGGTTTTACTTTGGTAGAGCTTCTTATCGTCATGGGCATTATCGGAGTCTTGGCAACGTTTTTTATTGGAAGCTATACCGGTGTACAAAGAAGAGCCAGGGACGCGAATAGAAAAAGCGACTTGGCCCAGATGTCTAAAGCACTCGAGCTTTATTTCAACGACTATCGCAGGTACCCTGCAGCAGCAGCGGATGCTTCCGGAAAGATAATGGGCTGTCCTTATCTTTTGGCCGGTTCAACGGCGTGTGTTTGGGACAATACGGACCAGTTTACCGACAATCGTACCGTGTATTATAAAACTGTTCCGGGAGATCCTCAATTTAATCTTGGGGCACTTTATCTTTACCGAACCAACGCAAATGGTACTTACTACAAACTCTACGCAAAACTCGAAAATCCCGACGACCCGGATATAATTACCGTTTCTGAAACAGGTTGTTTTTCGGGAAGTTGCAATTTTGCGATAACGTCTGGAAACACTACACCCTAGTCGTGTAGTATTAAATTAACCTGGCAATGCTAAAGATAAAACGCGGATTTACACTAATTGAGCTTCTGGTAGTCATTTCAATCATTGGGATTCTTGCGACTTTGATGGTTGCAAATTATAACGCGGCGAGAGAAAGAGCCAGAGACGCGCAAAGAAAAAGCGACATACGAAATATTCAAACTGCCCTTCGAATTTATTACAACGATACCCAAAGATATCCTTGTGAAGATACAACTGGTACAGATCCGGGCGATATCAGAGCTTGCAACAACAATGCCGCATGTGCAAGCGTTACCACTTGCAACTGGAATGGAACTTGGGCAGTGGGAAGCCGTACTTATATGAGTAAGCTTCCGGACGACCCTTCCCCGAATAGAAACTATAGATACGACCAAATAGATAATGACAACTACACACTTAAAGCTTGTTTGGAAAATCCGAGCGATGACAAATGCTCCGTAACCGCTGAGGCCTGGTGTAATACCACCCTAGCAGGTTGTGTTTATGTCGTCCAGCCTTAACACCTATCCTTATTTGAAATTATTAAAAAAATTCGTCTTCAACGCTAAATCCAAACCCAGGAACCTTTTAAACGTTCCGGGATTCTCTTTAATCGAGCTTTTGGTTGTCATTTCAATCATAGGAATACTGGCCGGGATTGCGCTTGTTTCATTTACGGGAGCCCAGAGGCAAGCCAGAGACTCCGAAAGGAAGTCGGATATCAAGCAGTACCAGGCTTCTCTGGAGACCTATGCCAATGCTCGAGCAGGTTTTTACCCGATTTATACGATCTCCACCTCCTTGGTGAGTGTATGCAACACAGATCTTGATGCACCGACCTGTCCCGAGGATAAAACTACAGGGCAAACATATCGATATATATCCAATACCCAAGGGACTAAATATGCAGTCTGGGCAACTCTGGAAAGCTCCGGACAATACTGGACGGGCTGTTCCGATGGAAGAATCGGACAGGTTGCCGCCCAAAGCACCAACGGTGATTGCCCAGTTGTAGTATCGGCCTATTTTCAAAATATCTTAGCTAGCGGACCCGGTGGAAACGCTTGGTTTGACGACTTGTCCTTGCAGTAAAAGGTATTAAGACTATAAAATAAAAAAAGTCTGCCATGCATAATTCAAAATTAGGTTTTACCCTCATAGAGCTTCTGGTTGTCATTTCAATAATCGGAATTCTGGCTGGGCTTACCTTGGTCTCGTTTACAGCCGCTCAAAAGCAGGCCAGAGATACCCAGCGTCAGTCAGACCTTAAGCAGTACCAAAATCTTCTTGAGGCTTTCGCGAGTAGCAATCGAGGACTTTATCCGGTCAGAACAACCTCTACTGAGGCAAGTACTTTGTGTAATAACAATCCCCTACCCGCCCCCGCTTGTCCACAGGATCCCTCGGGTGGGACTTGGGCCTACCGTTATATTTCCGATCAAACAGTAGTAGGTCCCGCAACTGCAACCCAGTACGTGCTTTGGGTTTATCAAGAGGCCAAGAGTCAATATTTTGTGATTTGTTCACAGGGTGACACGGGTACCACCGCCACCGAACCAACGACATACACTTGTCCATCGGGACTATGATAGACAACAACCGCCAGATTAATTTAAAAAATCATAAAGGTTTTAGCTTAATTGAACTTTTGGTTGTCATTTCTATTATTGGTGTTCTAATAGGCTTGTCGGCCTTCGGTCTTCAAGGAGCACGCCAGTCGGCCAGGGACGCAAGGAGGGTTGCCGATATAGAACAGATACGCTCGGGACTGGAGTTGTATAAGGCAGATTGCGGAAACTATCCCTCTACTACTGATTTTCCTGGTGCCGGAGGAAATTTGCTCGGAGACGGTTCGCCTTTGTCGTGCTTATCCAGTAATACCTATATATCCAATCGACCCCAAGACCCAAACCCCGGGAAAATTTATCGATATAACCGTATCAGTCCTACCACCTACGAAATCTGCGCAGCCATGGAAGCCAACACCTCAACAATTTCATGCCAGGGAATGACCCCGGGCTTATGTCCTGATGCGAGCCACCCTTGTAACTATAAAGTTAAAAACCCTTAAATATAAAAATGCCTGATGTCAAAAGAAACCTTCTATCTGTTAAAAAGTAACAACTTCTTGGGTTACACGCTTATAGAAATTCTTGTTGCGATTACCATTATGGTTCTTCTTTTTCTTACAGGTTTTGCAAGCTATAGAGAGTTCTCCAGACGCCAAGAGTTGGTTTCGGCCGTTAGGCAGGTCCACGGTGATATTAGACAAGCCCAGGAGAATGCAATTGCAAGCAAGAAACCGGCAGGTTGTGCGGTTTTGGACGGTTTCTATTTTGTGGTTATACCCGCGGGTTCATACGAAATCAGATGGGTTTGCGGGGCATCAACGGGAATTGAGAAGTCGGTAACCCTTCCAGCAGGAATCACGATTTCGGGACTTTCTCCCAACCTTACTCCATCCAATTCGATCCTTTTTAAGACTTTAGGACAGGGAACGAACATTGCAGCGGCCGGATCAACTTCCTTTATCCTAACCCAAGCCAATTACGCCAAAACCGCCACAATTACCGTAACTGCAGGAGGAGAAATAAGATGAGAAAAGCAAAATCACAAAAAGGTCAATCTCTTTTTGAGGTTGTTGTTGCCGTTGGGGTATTTGCCCTTATCATCGCTGCAATTGTTGGGCTTGCGACGTCTTCTATTCGAAATACCACATTTACCAGGAATAATTCCCTTGCCACACGCTACTCCCAGGAAGCGGTAGAGTGGTTAAGAACCCAAAGGGATACAGATTGGGTAAGCTTCCATGCTTTTGCCTTGGCCGTTCCTCCTACTTATTGTTTATCAAATTTATCCTGGGCAGATATTGGAGACTGTGGCCCGGGAGATTCAATTCCCGAAACGATACTTTTTCGTCAAGTAGACTTTTTGGACGTTACCGACACTTCGGTTACGGCAACAATTACTACCTCCTGGACCGATTCGCAGGGCACACATCAAGTTGAGGTAAGTACGGAATTTACGGATTGGAGGGCAAGATGAGAATAAAAGGTCAAAAAGGGATATCGATGATTGAAATTTTAGTTGTTGTTTTGGTGTTTAGCGTAATATCCATTTTGGGCACTCAAAGCATCCTGCTTTCATTGCGGGGCTCAAAAAGAAGCGAATCTACAATAGGAGTCAGGGAAAATGTAAATTATTCTCTGTCGGTTATGGAGAGGCAGCTTCATAATGCGGATAGCATAACTTGCCCGGATTCTACAACAATATCGTACACCGATGAATTTTCCCAGCCCAACATTACCTTTTCCTGCAACTTATCAGATCCCCAAGACGGCTTTGTTGCCTCTGGTTCCGCCAGACTTACGGGTTCTGAAATAAATGTTACCGCTTGTTCGTTTTTCTGTGATACGGGAGGGGCTGGGGTTCCTCCTTCGGTTATGATTTCGATAACCGCAAAAGACAAAGACGCAGTGGAACTTGAGGGAGCACAGTTTACAACCAATACAAGGATAAATTTAAGAACCTACTAAACATAGATTAAAAGTCCTTGACCAGCAAGTAAGCCGTTGCTAGACTTAAACTATCAATGAAGAAACTTCTGCCCAGAAGGTATAGAGAAACTGGCCAGGCTCTTCTTGTAGTGCTTCTGGTTATGGCCGTAATTCTTACTGTGGTTCTTTCGGTAATATCTCGTTCCGTGACCGACATTTCGGTTACTTCCCTAGACGAAGAGGCTTTGAGGGCTTTCTCGGCGGCCGAGGCTGGAGTGGAAAGAGCGTTAATTGTAGGAACCAGCGTATCTGACTCCGTTGGCGAGTCTTCGTTTAATGCTACTGTAAGCGGTATTGCCCAGGGAGCACAATCATTTGCTTATCCGACTGAAATTTATTCGGGAGAAAGTGTGTATATTTGGTTTGCATCACACGACACCAACGGAAATTTGGTATGCAATGCACCCGGAGGACTTCCCTGTTTTACCGGGACTGGTGCGTCATTTTGTTGGGGTAGTGAAGGGGTAAGTTCGGATAGTATTACCACCCCGGCTATCGAGGTTTCTGTGTTTTACGACCCCGCCCTTACCGGTGTTTCGGCAGATAATTTTTCTTCTGTAAGGGTAGGAAGAGCGACCTTTGATTCCAATACTACCAGAAGATTAAGTAATAGTTTTGCTGCTGAGCTAGGAGCTTGTCCCGCAGGAGGGGAAAATTATGCTTTTTCAGGAGATATTGCCTTTGGTACGGATGCCAACCCGTCTACGGTTGATCTGGGGATTTCTTGCGTGGGAAGCCCAGGCTGTCTTTTAGCTGCTAGGGTTAGGGCTGTTTATAATACAGATTTTACCCATCCGATAGGTATCGACGTGGCTCCCGCAACACTTCCCGCTCAGGGAAAGAAGATTAATTCTACGGGGACTTCGGCATCTGGTGTGTCTGTTAGAAAAATTGAGGCTTATAGAACTTTTGGTGGGCCACCTCCAATTTTTGATGCCTCCGTCTTTAGTCAGGAAAGTGTAACTAAGTAGCTAAAAATGAGTGTAGGACTGGATATCGGCTCCAAGACTATCAAAATGGTCGAGCTTTCGAAAGAAGGCTCTGGTTGGCGTCTTAGGGGATCAGGAGTAATAGGTTATACAGGAAGCCCCCCGGAACGTTTAAGCGACGACAAAGATTTTGCCGCTCTTGCAGCAGCCATAAAAAAACTACACAGGGAGGCCAATATCTCCTCAACACAGATTTGTGTTTCCCTTCCGGAACAGCAGGTATTCACAAGGACTATAAAATTTCCACCGCTTAATGACGCAGAGATTGCCTCGGCCGTTAAATGGGAAGCCGAGCAATATATACCTATCCCCGTTAATGAAGCAATTATCCAGCACCAGATTATCGAGCGCATAGAAGATACCACTCCCCCGGGGGTTTTGGTACTTTTAGTGGCCGCTCCAAGAGTCTTGGTTGAAAAATACGTCAAGGTTGTTGAAATGGCCGGACTTAATCCGGTGACTGTTGAGACTGAGCTTATGGCTTTGACCCGGGCTTTGGCTCCTATCGACCAGACGGTTCTACTGGTTGATTTTGGAGCTCGTTCAACGGATATCGCAATTGCCAAAAACGCAGTTCTCTCTTTTTCCCGGTCGCTTTCAACTGCCGGGGAGGCATTTACCAGAGCCGTTGCCCAAAGCTTGGGTATTCAGGAAGCCCAGGCAGAAGAGTACAAGAAGGCCTACGGACTTTCGGAAGGGCAGCTCGAGGGAAAAATCAGAAGTGCGCTAGATCCGGTTTTTGGCATAGTAAGCGAGGAGATCAGAAAAGCAATTCATTATTACCAGACCGAAGAAAAAGGAGAAAGTCCCCGCTCCATAATTGTCTCTGGGGGCTCAGCAGGGATGCCAGAGATTGTATCCATGCTTACAAAAATTATCGGTCTTGAAGTAGTTGTGGGAAATCCTTTTGCCAAGATTGCAATGTCCCCGGAAACAGCTCGGGCTTTGGCTGCATATGCCCCCTTATATCCCATTGCTGTGGGACTTGCACAAAGGGGCTAATAAACATGCCGCAAATTAACCTTCTCCCGACAGACCTTGCCCCAAAGGGTTCCGTTGTCAAAGCATCGGGTGTTGTCAGAAAGCTCACAACCGTCGGGGTTATCCTTTTTATCCTCTCACTAGGGGCTTCGATTATTCTTTTTTTGGTCTTTTCTAATCAGCTTAAAGACTCCAGCTTAAGAAAAGTGGAGCTTGAACAGAGCATTAAAGCCCTTCAAGCAACCGAACAGCGTCTGATGCTTATTAAAGACCGTCTCTTCTTAATAAAAGACGTTATGGGTCGGGAAACAGCCACGGATGAGTTGTCTGCAATATCTACCCTTATTAGTAACCTACCCGAAAGAGTTACGATAAAGGACGCCCAACTACAAAAGAATACGACCTCTGCCACTTTGGCCGCGCAAGATTCTTTAGCTCTTACCCAGATGATGTCATCAATCGTTTCTTTGGGCACATACGATCAGGTCGATCTTTTGTCCATAAGATTTTCCCCGACTACCGGTTTTTCGGCGGATTTTGAATTGGCAATACAATGAAAATACTAGAATCAGCAGGTAGAAGGGCTCTGGGAACCAATTTAAGGGCACTGGGTATCCCCCTTATATTTTTGGGGGTTTTAGTAATTTTGATAGCGTTTGTTGTCAATACTGGATTTAAACAAGTATCCGAGGTAAGAAGTAAACTTATGGAGTCAAAAAGGCAAGAATCAATTCTAACCTCCAAGCTTGAGACTTTACAACAAGGTGCAGAAAGCTACCAAGCATTTTCCGACCTTTCGGCTGTTGCCATTCCAGAAAAAAGCCCTGCTGCGATAGTTTCTTCCCAGGTTAAATCTTTGGGAGCTTTGGCAGGTGTTATTGTTACCAAGGTATCTATCCAAGGCGGCGGAAATACCGAAGTCGGACTTAAAGAATTGGGAGTAGAAATCTCGGCTCAGGGGGAACTTACAAATATGTTAAGTTATTTTGATTCGTTGCGATCCTTTCTTCCTTTAACGGAGGTAAACGATGTAAGTTTTTCTCAGGGTGAAACTGGTGTTTCTACGCAGGCCAAGATTACCTCATTTTTTGCACCCTTTCCCGAATCTCTCCCTTCTTTGACCTCTCCGATATCAGATTTAACCGTGGAGGAAAAAGAGATACTGGGAAATTTTGCGAGCTTTGCACAACCTACTTTTACTCACGCTGGGGTTTCTGTTGGAGGACCCTATGATAGGGCTGACCTTTTCAATTTTTAAGCTTAATCAAGCTCAATAACCGTAAGGCCAACCGCTTTCTTTTCCAAAGTTGCTCTGACCTTAAGAAGATTTCGAATCGCTTTAATGGTTTTGCCGCCTTTGCCTATGATTTTTCCTACATAGTCGGGGTTGGCACGAATTACGTATTCTATTCTTCCGTCCGATTCGCTTTCTTCTATCTCAAAATCGTCTGTAGCCGCGATGCCTTTTACCAGAAATTCTAGAAGTGGTCTCATTTTGATAATAGTTTGGACAGAGTTTTTGAAAGCTTTGCTCCTTTAGAAATCCAGTAATTTAGTCTATCTTTTTGAACGCTTTTGTTGTCTTTTGCCGGATGCCAAAAGCCCAAGACCTCAAGATTCTTACCGCCTTTTTTTTGAGAATCTTCAACAACAACGATTCGATAAACCGGTTTTCCTCGAACTCCAACCCTGTCTAGTCTTATTTTAATCATATAAGTTTTAGTATTTTAGCCTATTTTGTCCTCTCCCACAAGCTATCAAGGGCGACCTTGGCAGCCTCCTGTTCGGCTTCGGCTTTACTTTTACCTTCACCGCTGCCCACCTTTTTTCCGTCAACAACTACCTCCATAACAAACTTCTTGTCGTGGTCCGGGCCCGATTCTTCAACAACAACGTATCTTGGAGAGGTAGCCCCTTTTGACTGGACAATCTCTTGGAGACTACTTTTAGCGTCTTTGAGAGATTGGGAGGCTTTTTGTGTAATTTGCACAAAAAGGTTTTTTTCCAAAAAGTCAGATACCGCCTCAAGACCAGAATCAATGAATAAGGCTCCTATTATTGCCTCTAGAGTATCTGCCAATAAAGAGGGATTTTCTCTTCCCCCTCCGTCCTCCTCTCCCTTAGAAAGAAAAAGCGATTTTCCTACATCAAGCTTTTGGGCTATTAGAAAAAGGTTTTGAGTATTAACAAGGCTTGCCCTAAGTGCCGTCAAAAAGCCCTCCTCTTGTTCGGGAAAGCCCTGGTAAAGATTTTTTGATACCAAAAATTCCAAAATCGCGTCTCCGAGAAATTCCAGCCTTTCGTTGGATCCCCGGCCGTTCGGGTGTTCATTGACCCACGATTTGTGGGTAAGTGCAAGGTCTAATAAGCTTTTGTCTTTAAATATTTTCTGAAGATCCGATATTCCCATTATTTCATTTAATATCTTCGTGGGAGGAAAGCATCTCCGACAAATCCCCCACTGTTTCGATTTCTATTAAAGCCAGGTTTGACGTTTCGAATCCCGATGACGATAGGGACTCTACGAAATCCGCAATTTTATCTGGAGACATATGTAAATCTTCAGCAAATGAATCATCCTCAGAAATATCCTCGGTTTCAACACCCAAGTTATCGGCCAAAAGCTTTATTACTTTTATAGAAAGTTGGTTGTGATTTTGATCTTCCATAATCTAGGGTAGGCTTTCTTGGTCCTTCTTGTAAATAGTTCCAAGTACTCCGTTTATGAATGAAGGGCTTGATTCTGCTCCGAATTCTTTGGCAAGTTCCACAGCCTCGTCAATAACAACCTTAGGTGGAGTATCGGTATTTTCAAGTTCGTATATTGCCAGCCTTAATATAGCCAAGTCGATTTTATTAAGCTTGTCTATCGGCCATTCAGTAGCAGAGGCTTGAATCATTGTATCTATTTGGGCCAGTTTGGAAACGACCTTTCGAGCAACGTCGTTTAATTCTTCCTGTTTAGTAAAACTTTCGGCAAAAAGAAGCTTAACAGTCTCTCTTCTTTTTTGGTGTCTGGGGTCGTGGGCGGTTTTCATCGTCGTGCACTAACCTTTATAGTAGCCACAAAACGGACAAGCTCGGTGCATTGGCCTTAGTTTTTTGCATGAAGGACAAGGCGATAGACCGGCCATGACCGAAGAAAGAGCCCGGCTGCGTGCCGCGCTTCTCGCTTTTGTACTCTTTTTCTTCGGAAGTGGTGCCATAATTAAATATATTTACAATACGCACAATTTTAAACCACGAGAGCGTAACTTAGCAACAGCCAGATTAATTTGGGGCAACACCTTTGCTTTTGAGTGTTTTTGTAAGCTCTAAATAATCCTTAGGGCTTTTTAAAATATCTACGCCTGTCTGCCCCGCCTTTTTAATAAGATCACTGTCTTGCCAAGAAGCGATTTTTAAATTGAGAAACCCGTGCTGTCTTACCCCAAAAACCTCTCCCGGACCTCTCAGTTTAAGATCCAACTCGGCAAGTTCAAATCCCGACAACGATCGTGTCAAGGCGTTGAGTCTTGTTGATACATTCCTGCCTTGGCTTTCGCTAAACACCAAACAATATGATTTTTTGTCGCTTCGGCCAACTCTTCCTCTTAATTGGTGTAGTTGAGCCAGTCCAAAGCGCTCTGCTCCTTCGATGACCATTATAGTTGCATTGGGAATATCTATTCCTACCTCGACCACGGGGGTTGCAACCAAAACTTGGGTTTTACCTTTTGCAAAGGCGTCAATTGCCGAATATTTTTCTTTTAGGGACATTTTGCCGTGAATAAGCCCAATTGTAAGTTTAGGCATTAAAGTTTTTATGTTTTCGAATTCCTTGGTGGCCGCTTTGACCTGGGCCATAGATTCCTGGATTGACTCTTCTATTAAAGGACAAATCACAAAAGCTTGGACTTTCTTTTTATAAATATTTTCCTGGATCCAAGAGTAGGCCCTCTGCCTTTTAATGGGAGGAACTATCCAGGTGGTTATCTTTTTTCTTCCAAAAGGAAGCTCCCTTAGTGTGGAAAGATCAAGATCCCCATAGAGAGTTAAAGCAATCGTTCTGGGAATAGGAGTTGCGGTCATGGTCAGAACATGCGGAGACAATTTTCTTTTACCAACCTTTCTTATCAAATGGGCTCTTTGCTCAACGCCGAAGCGGTGCTGTTCGTCTATTACCACCAAAGCCACCTTGTCAAAATCTACTTTCTTGTGAATTAAGGCGTGTGTTCCTACAAAAATATCGGTTTTACCTACGTCTTTGGTTACTCCGCCGGAGGTTACCAGAGTAACCCTTGCCTTAAAGTCAGAAAAAAGTGAATTCAGGGTTTGATAGTGCTGTTGTGCTAATATTTGGGTAGGAGCCATGATAACGGACTGATATCCGTTTGAAAATGCTACGAAGCAGGCCATGGCCGCAACCACGGTTTTGCCGCTACCGACGTCTCCTTCTAGGATTCTATTCATTGGAGAGGCTTTGGTAAGATCCCAGAGGATCTCTTTTGAGGAGGCCATCTGGGACGATGTTAGGGAAAATGGCAAAGACGAGATAAATAAGTCCAGCTCTTTTTGATTGACCCCAAGTTTAAAAGCAGCTTCATTTTTCAGCCACTCTTGCTTTCTATAAAGGCTTGATAGCTGCAAAAACAATAGTTCATTGAAAGAAAGGCGCTTTCTGCCCATCTGAGCTTCCTTAAGAGTCTTAGGAAAATGTACAGACTCAATTGATGAGGCATAAGCTGGGAGATCATAAGAAGAAAGAACCCTTTGGGGGAGAAATTCCTTGAATTCATCTTTTAATAAAGGAAAGAGCGTTGAGACTTTAGAGCGTAACCACTTGGAGGAAATGCCGGAAGTTTCGTGGTAGACGGGAATGAGTCTTCCCGTATGGACGCTTGGTCCACCCTTGGCCACTTCGTATTCAGGAGAAACCAGAGCAGGTTTTCTGGAAAACCACCCTACCTTACCTGCCAAAAAAACTTTAGCTCCCAGGGTTAGTGTTTTTATAAGATAAGGTTGGTTAAACCATACAACGTCGATAGAACCCGTTGGATCCTGAACTTTCGCAAGCTGAATTTTTTTACCCCACTTTGTGTAGATGTTTTTTATGGACGTAACTTCCCCTGATATACTGACGAGCTCATCAGGAACTATTGAATAAATTGGCTTGGTGTTTCTAAGGTCTAAATATCTATAAGGAACGTGCAGAAGAATGTCCTCGAGTGTGAATATTTCGAGTTTCTCAAGCCTTCTTGCAAATGCAGGTCCAACGTTGGGAAGGATTGTTATGGATGAAGAGAGTTTCATAACACCACAATATTACTACAAGTTAAAAAGCGCTAAGGAAGGGAATTATTGAAGTAAGAATTAAGGCTAGGGTAGCAATAACTACCAAAAAGACGAAAAATTTTCTTTGGTTTTTGGTCAATAGCATTTATTCAACCTTTACAATCCTTCTTTTTCCTACAAGTATTACTGTTCCAGGCTTTAAGTCTATGGGTTCGGACCAATCGTTCGGTTTTAAAGTTTCCCCATCAATTGTAATTGCTCCTTGCCTAATAAGTTCTTTGGCCCGGACAGTGCTGGTAGTTACTCCCGAAGCCGTGCCTATTTCCGTGGGTTTGTAGGCCCCCGCAGGTAAAATATTTTCGATAAGTTGATTTTCCTGGTATTTACCTTCCTGAAAAACCTTTTTAAAATTTTTTTCTGCCTGTTTAGAGCTTTCTTCGCCGTAATAAAGTCTAACGATTTCCCTTGCGAGTGTCTTTTTCTGACCAAACTTATCCTCAGATTCTCTAGATATATTTTCATCAAGGTCAGTGCAAAGCTCAATATATATGGGAATCAGGTCATCAGAAATAGACATAACTTTTCCGTACATGTCATAGGGATTTGCGGTAAGAGAAATATAATTATTGGCAGACTTACTCATCTTGGCACCGTCGGTTCCGGGAAGGAGTTTGAGAGTAACAACCTCCTGTTCTTGCTGACCATATCGTTTTTGGATTTGACGCCCCATAAGCAGGTTAAATTTCTGGTCCGTCCCTCCTAGTTCAACGTCGGCCTTGAGAGCCACCGAATCGTATCCTTGCATAAGAGGATAAAACATTTCCAGATAAGGAACATCGACATCGTGAGCTAGCCTATCTCTGAATTCCTTTCTTTCCATTATTTGGGAGACAGTAGCTTTAGCGGCAAGTTCTAGAACACCAGTAAGACCAAGCTTTTCTAGCCAAGAGCTGTTGTAGCTAAAATCAGCTTTTTGTATATCAAGAATCTTTCCCGCCTGCTCCTTATAGGATTTCATGTTTTCTTTTATTTGGTTATCAGTGAGATTATTTCGTTCTTCAGTTCTTCCGCTGGGGTCTCCAATTTTAGCTGTGAAATCGCCTATAACCAACACGACCTTGTGTCCTAAATCTTGAAATTCACGAAGCTTTCTTAGAACCACAGAGTGTCCTAAATGAAGTTCGGAGCCTGTAGGATCAATACCAAGTTTGATTGTTAGAATCTTTTTAGAATTAAGCCTCTCGAAAAGGGATTCTTTAACAATAACTTCATCAACCGCGCGGGTTAAGAGTTGTTCAATTTTCTTTTTTTGTTCGTCCATTTGTACATATTTTATGCGTAGTTTGGTACAATGACAAGAAGGATGTGGAAGGATAAACTTCGAAGACGAAGAAAATTGGGAAGTTTTGGGAAAAGCTACGAGAGGAGCAAGAAACTCGTAAAGTTGGCCAAGCTGGCTTTCCTTGGGGTAATAGGAATATTTCTGGCTTCTTTTGTAATCTTTCCTCTTTTTGCATTTAATCTTCCCTCTCCGGATAAGGTGGTAAGACGCGAAGGATTTTCCACTAAGATTTTGGACAGAAACGGCAAAGTGCTTTACGACATTTTCGAAGACGAAAGAAGAACTCCCGTTAACCTTGAAGAAGTTCCCGAGTATCTAAAACAAGCAACGGTTGCAATCGAAGACAAGAATTTCTACAAACATCAAGGCTTCGACCCCGTGGGAATGTTACGAGGTTTCTCGAGGATATTTACCAGAGGCCATGCCCAAGGAGGCTCCACTCTTACACAGCAGCTTGTAAAAAATGTTCTTTTGACCCCGGAAAGAAGCGTTTTCAGAAAGATTAAGGAATTTATTCTTGCTGTACAGATTGAAAGAAGATATTCCAAAGACGAGATTTTGCAGATGTATCTTAACGAAGCACCTTATGGCGGTACGGCCTGGGGGGTAGCTTCGGCTTCCGAGACCTATTTCGACAAAAAAGTTCAGGATTTGACCTTGGTTGAGTCTGCCATTTTGGCCGGCCTACCACAGAGACCTTCGACTTACTCACCGTACTCCTCCACCCCCGATGCTTATGTTGGTCGTACCCAAGAGGTTTTAAGACGAATGCGCGAAGACGGTTATATTACAAAAGATCAAGAGGAATCGACCAGAAACGTACTTGAGAGCGTTGTGTTCCAGGAAAGAGGAGCCAGCTTCAAAGCTCCTCATTTTGTCCAATATGTAGAGAAAATTCTTGAAGAGCGATATGGAGCCAACGTAGTTGAACAAGGAGGACTTCGTGTAACAACCACCTTGGATTTAGGACTTCAGGAGAAGGCTCAGGACGTGGTTAGCGAGGAAATTGCCAAAGTTGAAAAGCTTCATATTACAAACGGAGCCGCGGTGGTTATAAATCCGGAAACTGGAGAGATTCTGGCAATGGTGGGATCCAAAAACTTTAACGACCCCAATTATGACGGGCAGGTAAATGTCACAACGAGCCTAAGACAGCCGGGTTCGGCAATAAAGCCCGTAACCTACGCTACGGCTCTTAAAGAGGGCTACACAGCCTCTACGCTTATTATGGATGTGTCTACTACATTCCCGGGAGGCGTGGGACAACCGGATTATAAGCCGGTCAACTACGACGGAAAGTTTAGAGGACCAATCCAGCTAAGATATGCTCTGGGAAATTCAATAAACGTGCCTGCGGTTAAAATGTTGGCTATGGTGGGCATAAAAGACGTTTTGGAAACGGCTTACGAGCTTGGTTTAACCACTCTTGAGCCCAGCCAGGAGACGCTAAATAGAGTAGGGCTTTCTCTAACTCTTGGGGGAGGAGACGTACGTCTTTTGGAGCTAACGGGGGCATATGCGGCATTTGTAAACCAAGGGTATAGAGTAGACCCCGTTGCTATTCTTAAAGTTGAAGATTCAAACGGCAAGGTTTTGGAAGAGGTCAAGCCCAAAAAGGGTAAAAGAGTACTTAGCGAGGAACAAGCCTATATTATTGCCAATATCCTTTCAGACAATAGTGCCAGAACCGAGGTTTTCGGTTCCAATTCGCAGCTTAATATTCCGGGAAGATCGGTTGCGGTTAAGACCGGTACAACAAACAACCGTAGAGATAACTGGACATTGGGAGGAAATTCTCAAGGTATAGTAGGGGTATGGGTAGGCAATAACGACAATAGCGAGATGTTACAAGTTGCCTCTGGAGTTACCGGCGCCTCCCCAATTTGGAGAAGAATAATCTTGGAGGCTTTATCGGGGAAACCAGACGTTAAATTTATTTCTCCTTCGGGAATCGTCACCGCTTCGGTAGATAGTATTTCGGGTTATCGAGCCCACGACGGTTTTCCTTCAAGAACGGAATATTTCATTAAAGGAACGGAACCGGGGGACGACCCCGTACATACGAAGCTTAAAATTTGCAAATCTGACGGAAAATTGGCAACTCCCAGCGATATTGCATCGGGTAATTACGAGGAAAAAGAATTTTTTGTTTTCAAAGAAGAAGATCCAACTGCAGGCCCGGGAGAGTCTAACCGATGGCAGGAAGGAATATTGGCCTGGGCTTCGGCCCAAACCGACTCTCGCAATCACCCACCCAATGATTATTGTGGAACTTCAAATCCTGTAAATGTAGAGTTTGACAGCCCGACAGAGCATTCTTCCAATTTACCCAACAGTTTCAAGGTAAAAATAAGGGCTGACTCAACGGTGGAGATTGTCCAGGTAGAGCTGGAAATAGACGGAGCAAAGGTTAGAACTTTTACAGGTCCCCCCTTTGAATATGATGCAAACCTATCCGACGGTACCCATAGCCTGAGAGTAAAAGCCAAAGATGCAAGTGGGAAAGAATCTGACAGAACCATAACTGTGGGCGTAAATGTTGCCTGGGATTATACAACTTCCCCTACCCCAACTCCTTAACGCCGCTGTGATATAATTTTCTGACCTGCCAGATAAAATATGAGCTCAGAGCAGGGTGAAAAAGTAGAAAGCGTTAATCTTTCGGTGGTTTTGGTTGAATCTTTTCAGGACGGACAACAAAACCTCAGGCCCGTTATAGTCGGCGTAGCGGGGGAAGATAAAATATCGAACTTTCTTTCAAAAGAAAGCTGGAAACTAAAAAGGTTTATTGAAGAAAAAGAATCCCAACTTAGCCAACCTTCAAGGCAAGAATCCCACAACAGAGAAAAAAGTCTAAGACAGATGCGCGATGAGAGAATTTCCCACGAAGCAGAATTAAGAAAAGCAAAGGCAAGAATGGATATATTGGAGAGTAGGGTATTGCTGCCAGTCAAAATTTTGGATGAGGATGGTGAGATAGTAGGTTTCGAGTTAACGACGTTTTCGAATAATATGGAAAAAAGATGGTGGAATTTTGCCAGGAGTAAAAAAATTATAGTTAGAGCCGCCGAGGTTAGCGGTCAATTTCCAGAAGCTTTGGGTTGGCTATTCGGCGCATTTTCCGCCAGAATGAAGATATTCGATGCATTAACCGGCGAGGATAAAGACGCAGCCAAGGTAGAGCTGAAAGGCTTCCAGCAAAGATATGGTGAGGTTGTTTCACAAGATCTAGCGACAGCGTTATCTCCAATGATGCGAGAGATTTCGATGGGTATACCTTATTAGGTCAGGTTGTAGCACCAAATCTTCTTTTAGTTTGTATAAGAATGCTTTCCCTTATTGATGTGACTTCCGAATCGGTGAGAGTTTTAGTGGGGTGTTGATAATGTACCCTAAATGTATAAGAGTTTTTGAAAATGTCGATTAATTGGACATATGAGATAAGCTTGTTTGATGTTTTTATTGCTTCGAGCACCTCGCCTATTCTGGTTCTTTCGGGAAGAATAAGAGTAATGTCCTCTATCTGTACAGGATATTTGGGAATAGGAGTAAATTTTTTAGTTTGATGGCTTGACTGCTGAAGTAGTTTCATATCAAATTCGTAGTAGATAAGTTTTTCATCTTCTAAAATTCCCATTTCGCCGACCACTTTTCCGGATGATTTGATTTCCAAATATTTAGAGGGAGAATAGTGTTCTTTCTCGTTTGGACTAAACTTGGCACTTAAGTTTAATTTTTCCAATAAAGCCTCGATAATTCCTTTGGCTTCACGAAAGTCAATTTTGTAAAATATTCCAGCAAGAACCATTTTCTCATCAGGAAGCTCTCCCCTTCTTGGCGGATAAATATTTGCCATCTCGAATAAATGGAAAGTTTCTTCTGCTTTATTTTGATTTGCGGCGAAGACCAAAGAAGGCATTAGAGAAATTCGTAGATACTCCGAGTCCTTCCCCAAGGGGTTTTTAAGACGAAGAGCTGGTAAGTTTCCTGTATACTCTTTTGATACCAAGCTTAAGGTATAGACCTCAATTGCTCCCCAACCAGCCAGTAAGTCCTTTACTTTTTTTTCAAAGGTAAATGGTGTGTTTTGAGGAGGCTTGGGAATAACTCCCGACATAAGCCTACTTGGAAGTTTGTGATAGCCATAAATTCTGGCCACCTCTTCAACGATATCAACCGGCATTGAGATGTCACCAGATCGGTAAGATGGAATCGTTGCCTCAAGTGTATTTTCTTTCCATCGTGTTTCTATGCCCAAGGGCTCTAGGATCTTTGTTATTTCGTCTTTGGAAAGTGTGATACCTAGGCATTTCTCTATAAACTCAAGCTGGGTTTGTACAGTCCTTTTTTTATAAGGATTGGGGTAGATATCCAAAATTTCTTTGTCGGGTTTGCCTTGAGTGAGATTGGTAAATAGCCCAATTCCACGCCTAACCGCTAAAGTTACAAGTTCGGTATCTAGGCCCTTTTCAAAAAGCTCGGCAGCTTGGGTCCTATGAGCCAAAGACATTGAAGTTGTCCTAATATTTACCGGATTATACGTTTGAACAAATAAAAGGACGTTTTTGGTTTTGTCGTCCACCGCGCTATTAAGCCCTCCCATTATTCCGGCAAGGTCGATAAGCCTGCCCGAACCGTCTTCAATTACAATATCTCCGCCGGGCAGTGTATGAGTTTTTGAGTCTAAGGTAGTTAACTTCTCGCCCTTTTTCGAGACTCTTAGTATCATTTTCGAGCCTTTAATCTTGTTGTAGTCGAATGTATGAACGGGCTGGCCGAGCTCGTGCATAATATAGTTTGAGATATCTACAACGTTGTTTATTGGTCGAACCCCAACGTCTAAAAGTCTTTTTTTCATCCAATCGGGGGATGGTTTTATCTTAACGTCCCTTATTACAACAGCCG
>Ga0315295_10001613_pt1 | contig 19307 bp, 17 predicted proteins | sample YL17G14_0_MG_FD_204453 | JGI IMG/M metagenome (GOLD analysis project Ga0315295, IMG submission 204453) | Sediment microbial communities from Yellowstone Lake, YNP, Wyoming, USA - YL17G14_0 | ecosystem: Environmental > Aquatic > Freshwater > Lake > Sediment | place: USA: Wyoming | collected... | reverse complement strand
GAAGAGGGACAATAGAACCCGTCAGCTGTCCGATTCATTCTATTATGGCAGGAAAATTAGCAAAATAGAAAACAACGTCCCCAAAATGTTGCCACACGATTTTTAATCGCTCGGGGAAGGAAGGGGTTTAATAATGTAAAGGAATGACCGTGAACCCCTCTTTATGAGCGGCTTCTCGTAGGTTTTTATCTAAGCAGACTATTTCAAGGCCCTGTGGATTCTCCTGGGCCCAAATCAATGCGGCTCCAAGCTGAAACGCATCTCCGGATGTTAAGGTATGAATAGCCAGGAGTCTTTCAACCCGCTGTCGAACAGGTTCGCTGGGTTGCACTTCTGACCATTCAGATGAGAGCGTGGAGAGTATTATTTTTGCTTTAAATTCTGATTCAGTATTGAGAACTCCTTCTCTTCGTCGCCTTGACAGGGCTGACAAACATTCTACCCTTGTTGCCCACCAAACGACGAGGTCTTCGTCAGCTTTAATCAATCGTTTGACCGTTTCAGACATTTGCTCTTTGAGACACAGAGGGATGATAGCAGAGGAATCCCAAAATTTCATCTGCCTCCCTCTCTCTCTTCAATCAAGGCTTTACGCACAAGCCCTTTTGGATCCTCCGGTCGGGGGAGGGCCCAAAATTCTTTTGGAAGTCTTCCTGATCCAAGTTTAATCAAACCCTGTTTTTCCATTTCGGTCAGCGATTCTCCGGCGGCTTTTTTGCGTGAGATTGGCACCAGTCGAGCTACAGGCTTACCACGATCTGTGATCAGAACTTCGGTGCCGGCTTTGACTTGACTTAGATAGTCACTAAGATAGGCCTTTAACTTTGAAACAGCTGCTGTCTTCATGGCCCTTGCTACTCCTTTATACGATTTTTGTGACCATTATAGTCATATTTAATTAACCTGTCAAGGCCTATTTGTTTTATGGCGTCACCCATGACATGGTTGCTCATAGAATATTATTTTCTCTTAAAGGCAGGGGGCATTGATTCAAATATGTGGGCCCTGAATATGTGGTCCTAAAGGCAATGCCCACTGTCAGTTGGGAGTTTCTCCTGGGCTGATGGAAGGATAGGGATTGCCAACAGATTTTAACATTGCCAACGATTGATTACAGTTTGAATCCTTTCTTTTTAATATCTGAAAAGCAATCGGAGTTCAAATATCCTTAGAAATCAATCAATTACAAAAACTGTCCCAGTATTACAACTTTGGAATGTAAATTGCTAATAGAGAAAAGGGATGGATTCTGACTGATGGAGGAAGAATGATAAATGGGAAATAGGAAATGGGAAATTGCAACAAAAAGGCTTGGGACGAACTTCTGATGTGATGTATTTGAGAAAAAGTGAACAAGGTCAGAAATTGATCAAATTTTGATTGACATTACTCTTGGGTTGGATATTAAATACAGGCATGACATAAGCGTTATTCAAATAATGGGTATAGTTTAAACAGGACCTCAGAATCCGGGGGGAAAATGGGTCCAAACCAGCAAAAAGAGAAAGCCCTTATAGTTCTAATCGGTCCCGATAATATCGGGAGAGGCATTAGACTGTAAGGGCTTTTTTGTTTTAATTCTACGGAGGCGGAGATCGGATACGGTCACGATAAAATGAAGAGGGAGGCCCAAAAAAGATGGAGAGGGACAATAGAACCCGTAAGCTGTCCGATTCATTCTATTATGGCAGGAAAATTAGCAAAATAGAAAACAACGTCCCCAAAATGCTTCCACTGAAGGAGTGATTTCGGAGTTCAATGGCTGGCCTATGCTTCCCCTGTCAACGCTTCACGTGCGATCTCACGACCGCCCGCGCATGATTCGGGGCCATAATGGAGCAGCTCCTCCTTTTATGTGGGGGACTTTCACCCCCTGCTCTATGCCGGTTTATCCCGGCGCTTTCACAACGTCCCTTCGTACCTAAAAAAGTGCAAGAGTTTAGTAAATTTATAGAAAAGAAAAGGTTCTCTTGACAAATAAAATACAATATGTAATATGTTGGACATTATGGTACTCTTTAAAGTAGTAAAAAGTCCAACAAGACTGCCAGAGGCGATCGTTCGGCAGATTGAGAACAAAATCCTTCTGGGTCAGCTTAAACCAGATTCCATGCTTCCTCCTGAAACTAAACTTATGAAGCAATTCGGTGTAAGTCGGAATACCGTTAGGGAAGCCTTGAGGATGCTCGAAGCTTCGGGAATGATTAAGATCAAACAGGGCTCTCGAGGGGGGTCGTTGGTTACTCGGTTGACAAATGAATTCATAGGTGAATTTTTACTTAAAGCATTACGGTTAAGTGGGGTTTCTGGGGCTAACCTATATCAATTCAGATTGGTCTTAGAGCCTTCCATGGTGGAGATGCTTGCAAAAATGTACATAGATCCAGAATTACTTTCAGAGATGGGAAAAAATATTGAGGAAGTGAAAGAACTCTCCAAAGCTAATGAGGTCACGGGCTATCGGAACATGGATTTCCATGTTCTTCTTGCAATGGCGACAGGTAACCCAATGTTCATTATTATTCTGAACACATTGAGAACATGCTTAGATGTGATAACACCCATAGTGAAGATAAGGCCAAAGACTCAGAATGACACGATTGGACACCATCAGAAAATCTTAGATGCAATCAAAAAACAAGATCCAGTTAAGGCCCGACGGCAGATGCACAAGCACCTAGTTCAACTATATGAAGTTTTGCAAAAAGTGGATAGATCTTGATAGAAAAGGGGAGATAATGGAAATAAAAAAGAAGGTTGATGTCATAGTTGTGGGCGGGGGTATTGCAGGGGTAAGTGCTGCTATCAGAGCTCATAATAATGGTCTGAAAGTATTTCTAGCGTGCAAAGGGTTGGTAGGCAAAAGCGGTGCCTCCCCCTTCGCTGGTATCCTTGGGGGATATAGGCCTCCAGGCGGATATGCTTCTCCGCAGTACGATTGGTTTAATATGTTGGTGAGGCAGAAAACTCATTGGCTTGGAGACCAGGATTACATGAAAAGTCTGGCAGAATATACTAGCTCCCAGTATCTACAAGACCTTGAAGATATTGGAGTCTATATAAGAAGGAAGACCAATGGATCACTCCTCACCAATATCGGCCCTTCGCTAATCACAATCGCTCCGAAGTGGGGTCTTTCAAGTATGGTAGTTATGGAATACCTGAAAAGCGAAATGATTAAGCGAAGGATCGATTTTACCGAAGAAACTTATGTAACCTCAGTATTGACTCGTGATGGGCAGGTTGCCGGGGCAATATTATTGAATATCCTTACTGGAGAGATTTACTCGGTCCAGGCTAAAGCTGTATTTATGGCGACTGGTTTAGCTAATAGATTGTGTAAACGAAGTACAGGAACCCGTGAACAAACAGCAAACGGCATTGCTATGGCGTATAGGTTAGGAATCCCTGTCCAGGGTCTCGAAATGCAATGGTTTCATACTAATGACATTGCTAGGCCAAAATGCTGGCAGAGGCTTCATATGTTTCCAAATCAAATTCCAGGTACAGCTGAAGTCGGGTGGTTGAGAAATTCGGACGGTGAAGTTTTTTTCACACAAAATCAATTTCCAAATTGCATCCCCCCATATTTTATGCAGTGTCGCCAGCTCATAAAAGAGGTTTACAAGGGAAAAGCTCGTAAAGACGGTGGATATTATCAAGATTATCGTCATGTTGAACCCGATGTACTAGAAGAACATGCTTACCAACTTTATCCTCTCAAAAAGTTGGGGATAAATCCAACCAAACAACTAATTGAACTGGGAATGTCGTGGCATATGACTTTTGGAGGTATACGGACTAACAACAAATTGGAAACCGAAATCAAGGGTTTGTATGCCATTGGTGGAGTTTCAGGGACCTATTGCCCAGGCATTAATGCAGCCATTCACGATTCCATTTATATTGAGAGATTGGGAGTTTTTGAAGACATCAAAACTAGCAACCTGCTTAATCCTGTTCGTGCGGATATTGATAAAGAAGAGAGGCAACTCCTTAAACTTTTACGAACAGAGCCTCGACAGGGACTCTTACCTGAGCGGATAAAAGTAAAGATTAGGCAAATCATGTGGGATTATATGTCATATAACAAGAATGAGACTGGGATGGTAAAAGCTTTGGAGGAATTAAATGAAGTGAAGAATAGATTTGTGCCTCAAATGAGGTTGGACTCAAATACAAGACTGTATAATTGGGACTGGGTGGATGCCATTGATATTGAAGATATGCTGATAGCATGTGAAATTAGCATCGAACAATCCAGGTTCAGAAAAGAGAGTCGCGGACCTCACTACCGCGAAGATTATCCTTTTGTAGATAATGAGAATTGGATCGTGAATGTCGTTGCTAAAAAGATTAATGGAGATATGAAGGTGTATAAGGAACCAATTACGTTAAAATATGCATTCCCTGAAGAACCCATGAAGGAGGACATTCTCTCATGCTTATGGTGAGGAGTTTCCCGAGAAAAAGGAGGAGCAATTAGAAAATGGAAACAGTGAAAGCGAAGATCTTTCGGTTCGATCCGGGTGTTGATGAAAGGCCAAGATATGAAAATTATGAAGTGCCTTATGAAAAAGATATGAGGATCCTGGATGTCCTAATTGCGATTGGAGAAGACCTTGGAAAAGGAATTGCCCATCGTTGGTATTGTGGTGTGAAAAGGTGTGGTGCCTGCAGTGCTATGGTTAATGGAAAACCAGTAGTTGTATGCTGGGAACCAGCAGAGGAGAGAATGGTTATCGAACCCTTGCCTAATTTCCCAATCATAAGGGATTTGGTTATCGATAGAACCGGATATGATAAGGTGGTATCAAGCTTTAGAAAATTTCTGGTTAGGAAGGAAAAACCCACAAAATTTCCCGAAGACATTACCCATGAAGAGATGATTCATGTATATAATCTCGTTCAATGTACAGAGTGTTTACTTTGTGTCTCAGTCTGTCCTGACGTTGATATTGGGTATAAGGAATTTGCAGGACCGATGGCATTAACTCAGTTGGCCAAACATGCCTTAGATCCTAGGGATGGATTAGATAGAACTGAAGAGATGATCGGTTTGGGAGTGCATAATTGTGTTTCTTGCTATGCATGTGTAGATATTTGTCCTTCAGAAATTAACCCTCTTGAAAAAGCAATCTATCCTCTAAGATCAAAACTATTAAAGACAAAAAAAGGTCCAGAGGCAAAACACTTAGCCTCTTTCGAAGAGATGGTGAAAAAAGAAGGTATGATTACCCCGGCGAAATTGTTTCTCAAGGATAAAGGGATAGCTGCTTTATTGAAGTTACCCTTTGCTCTTAAGATGGGCATCAGGGGCAAGATTCCAACCAAACTTGGTGCTGAAGTTCCCCAAATCGAAGAAATTCGAGATCTCATCAACTATTCGGAGAGAGAAAATGTCTAGATTTGCTTACTACCCAGGTTGTTCACCTAAGAGCAGCACTACAGAGTCTGACCAATCTATGCGAGCCCTTGCTAAAGAACTGAGCATGGAGCTAATCGAATTGGAATCAGTGGCCTGCTGTGGTTCTAGAGAGCTCAGAATTAGCAATCCGCGACTTTCATTAATCTTAAATGCCAGGACATTAGCACTCGCTGAAAAAGATAACTTAGATATCCTGACAATTTGCAATACTTGTCAACTCAATTTGCAGGAGGACAATCTGAAACTTCGTGGGGACAATGGGTTGCTTAAAGAGGTAAATGAAATTCTTTCAAAGAACAACCTGAGCTACCGAGGAACAGTAAAGGTTTTCCACCTAGTTTGGGTATTGAATCACTACTGGGCTGTGGAGGCATTGAAGAAAAAGGTTAAACATAGTCTCGGTGGATTGAAAGTTGCCCCCTTCTACGGGTGTCACCTACTCAGACCATATCAGGTTTTGAAAATGGATGACCCCTATCACCCAGTCTCACTTAAAAAGATCTTTGAGGCCGTAGGTGGAGAATACGTGGACTTCAAAGCAAGCTCTAAGTGTTGTGGATTTCATGTCCTAATGACCAATGAAACCCTCGCCACTCGAATGAGTGGTATATTCATAAAGGAAGCGATGAGCCAAGGGGCTGAGTGTATGGTTACGCCTTGTCCATTGTGTCATGTGGCATTGGATGCTTATCAGGGAGAGGCAGAGAAAGAGATCGGCGAGAAACTGAATATGCCAATCTTTCACCTTCAACAATTGATTGGGTTGGCACTGGGGTTAAGTGAAAAGGATTTAGGTTTGTCAAAGCATTTCGTTTCGACAAAAGGGATTATCTCAAGGATTATAAGTTAGTTTGTAAATAACAATGAATTTTGTAGATAATGAGGGTTGTAATAAATTTTGGCAAGATCTGACGAATACTTTTGATATTGAGGGGTGGCCAGAAGCAGGGAAGCCACACGAGAGATGTTCATATTAAGCAGAGATAAGAAAATTTGGTGTTGGCAATCTTAGTGAGGTTTTGTTATTTTCTTTTAGACAAACAAAGGTGTAAACATGGGAAATTAATTTTCTACCCAAGAAAGGAGAAGGTATATGAAAGTTGCTAAATGTTTACTTATGTTGATCTTTGCTATTCCCCTATTTCCGTTCTTCCCGGTGATTGGTGTAACGGCGCCTATTGAAAAATATCCAGATAAGACAATAGAAGTAATTGTGCCGTATGCTCCTGGAGGGCCTAACGACATTGCGGCGAGAGTAATTGCAGAGAAGCTTGCTAAAATATTGAAAGTTCCCGTGGTGATAGTCAACAAAGCGGGTGCGGGGGGCATTTTGGGAACTTCATTTGTTGCGCGGGCAAAGAAGGACGGATATACATTACTTTGTACTAATGCAGCGCCAATCGTCAGTGTGCCAGTGATAGACTCACAGAATGTGAACTATGATGTAATAAAGGATTTTGAACCTCTTGGACGCTTTGTTTATATCCCTGTCGTTATACTGGTTAGAAGCGATTCTCCATATCGCAGTTTCGAGGAGCTTGCTGATTTCGTGAAGAAGCATCCCGAGAAGTTGAATTGCGGGATCCCGCAAATTGGACTCGGACCACATCTTGTTTTGGAAACCCTGCGGTCTTTAGGCCTGAATATGACGATGGTCGTAACGAAGGGGGTTCCCGAAAACATATCGTTTCTGATGGGCGGGCATGTGGATGTGACAGTCGACAGCTTGTCATCAAATGCTGGCCATATTCGTGACGGTAAATTCAGACCTTTGGCTATCGTCCTTGAGAAAAGGTTTCAAGATTTTCCAAATATTCCCACATTAGCTGAGAAAGGATTTCCTCAGGCTACCCTTCTATTCTGGGCTGGTTTCTTTGCTCCGGCAGGCATCTCCCAGGATGTAAAAAATGTTTTAGTTCCGGCAATTAAGCAGGCAAGTGTCGATCCGGAAACTGTTGAAAAACTTAGGAAGCTGGTATTCTTTACAGAGTATGCGGGCCCCGAAGATTTTCGAAAGGAAATTCCTAAAATGATGGAAATCATTAGAGACGTGGCGACCAAGGCAGGGATGATAAAAGACCTAAAAAAGTAAGGAAATATACAGAATGCGATTTCCTGATCTATGGACCAGTTTCTTTTGCTTAGCAACGGGGATTTTTGTTTGTGTTTTTTCTTATACTAACCTTGGGTTGGGTCATCTTTACAACCCAGGTAGTGGCTTATTCCCTTTTGTCACTGGATCGGTAATGGGAGTTCTTTCTATTTTTCTAATTTGGAAGACTCTATTCCTCAAAGGCAAAAGGGGTGAAAACAAGAAAATAAAACATGGATATAGTAAAGCTGCGTTTGTAATGATTTCCCTACTTTGTTATGGTCTGTTATTTGATCCTATAGGTTTTGATCTCTCCACCTTTATGCTAGTCCTTTTTCTACTAAAGATTAGCGCCTATTCTTGGAAGAAAGCTATCTTCTGGTCTGTCATTATAGTTGGAGCCTCTCACATTACCTTTCAATCTCTACTGGAATTGAATCTACCCATAGGCTTTTTAAAAATGCTACATATGTAGAGCGAGAATATTGGATACTTTTAGCAATATCATTTACGGATTTTCAGTTGCTCTCCAACCAACAAATCTCTTATTCTGTTTCATCGGAGTCTTCCTTGGAACTCTTATTGGTGTCCTTCCAGGGATTGGGCCGGTGGGCGCTCTCTCCATTTTATTACCTATAACCTATTACCTTAACCCAGTAACGTCGATAATTATGATGGCGGGTATTTTCATTGGAACTCAATATGGTGGGTCAACGACTTCCATCCTGGTTAACATTCCAGGAGAAGCTTCGTCAGTGGCTACTTGTTTTGACGGTTACGCAATGTGTCGGAAGGGTAGGGCTGGGCCAGCGTTGGGCATTTCTGCTTTCGGTTCCTTTATTGCAGGAACACTAAGTGTCTTTGGATTAGCTGTTTTTTCTTCAGCTCTGGCCAGATTCGGTTTGAGATTTGGACCGCCTGAATTTTTCTCCCTTATGATTCTAGCACTAACGATGGTTTCCTATCTAGCTAGGGGTTCCATGATTAAAGCTCTGATCATGGCTGCCTGGGGGCTGCTTCTAAGTTCTGTGGGGAAGGATCTAGTTACTGGAAAAGATCGCTTCGTGTTTGGGATTCCGTTCTTTCTCGACGGCATCAACCTCATTCCTATACTCATGGGGTTGTTTGGAATCTCAGAGGTCGTTTCTAACATGGAAGTCTCAATCAAAAGGGAGGTATTTGTTAAAAGGATAGGCGGGCTCTTCCCCGATGCTCGGGATTGGAAAGATTCCATCGGGGCGATCTTTCGGGGAGGCTTTGTAGGTTTTTTCCTTGGGGCAGTCCCAGGGGTTGGGACTATTATCCCAACTTTTTTGGCCTATGGCATTGAGAAAAAGATATCAAAAACGCCTGAACGATTTGGAGAAGGAATGATCCAAGGAGTGGCGGCTCCGGAAGCAGCTAACAACGCGGCAGCTCAAGCAAGTTTTATTCCATTATTTAGTTTAGGAATTCCCAGTACTGCAGTTATGGCCATTTTAATGAGTGCTTTGATGATTCACGGTCTTCAGCCGAGTCCTCTTATGATTCAAAATAATCCGGATCTTTTTTGGGGTGTTGTTTCAAGCATGTATATCGGAAACGTGATGCTCCTCATTCTAAACCTTCCCCTCATTCCACTCTGGGTCCAGATCTTAAGGGTACCCTATTCTCTTCTCTTCCCCCTCATCTTGATTTTTTCTACAGTGGGTTCTTATGCAATTCGCAACAACGTTGGCGATCTCATCGTCATGATCGCATTTGGTTTCATTGGTTACTTAATTAAAAAGCTAAAATTTGAACCAGCTCCTCTCATTTTGGCATTTATACTTGGGCCTTTGATAGAGGTGGCATTCCGTCAATCTCTGACAATTTCCAGAGGGAATCTTGCGATTTTCCTAACGCGGCCAATGTCTCTTATATTGTTAACCATAACTATCATCTTATTAGGGTCATCATTACTGTTTAAAAGAAAAATTGATGTAATCAAGGATCATGAAGAGTAAAAAATAATCCGAAATTGTTTTCCACATATAGAAAAAATAGAACTCATAGAAATAAATTCACCGGGCATATGGGAAATCCTAGTGTGGTGATATAGAAAACATTAGAGGCTATATTGAATTTTTGTAAACAGATAGAACTTGCTTTAGTCAAGATAAATGAAGAAACTCAACTACTACCGCCTGAAGCCGGTAGGTTACAAACCGGCTGCAAGCCGGCTGAAGGTATAGCCCATGTCAGGTACTTATCCTGAACTCATAATCTCTTTGAGGCTCTTTCTCTTGGGACTATATGTACTCCATAATCACCTCCTCCGCCACATTTCCCGAACTTACCACAAAGTACCTTCTGCCCCAGATGTGACCTTCCCAATACCTCTTCCTTATGTGTGGAAACTCCATAAGTACCTTTCGGGATGTCTTCTCCTTGATATATTGCATCAGCTTACTTGCCGAAAGACTCGATGGTCGCGACACAAACAGATGTACATGGCCCCGAGATATATGCCCCTTCAGGATCTGTACCTCGTTTTCCAAACAGATCTCCCGAACCAGTTCTCTGATCCGAACCGCTACTTTCTCGGTCAATATTGGCCTCCGATATTCCGTGATCCATACAAAATGAAGCTTGATATCGTAACGAGTATGCGACGTGGTTCTATAAAATTGCACGCCGCAATTATGCTAAAGTGATCGCCTGAAGGCGAGGGATTTTTCCAATCCTAAAAGGAGACATTAAGCAAGAATATTAAATTCTTGCTGATTTATTGTGTTCTAAATGGTAAGTATTTCCCCCTTTCATATAAAATCGCAAATGCCTTAGGGTGTAGTTTAGTCATTGAACTACTCTGAATTCAACAGATCAATTCTTTAGTCAGAATAAAAGGAGTATAATGAAATGGATAAATATCCAGAGTATTGGAATGAAGAAATAGAAACTCTATCCCCGGAAAGATTTCACGATATTCAGGAGAAGGCACTCTTAAAACAGCTTAAATACGTGTGGAAGAACTCAGCCTTCTACAAGAAAAAATTTGGCGAAGTCGGTCTGGGGGTTAGAGATATCAAAAAACTTGAAGACTTGAGCATGCTCCCTTTCACCGAGAAGGCCGAACTGCGTAATAGCCAGATCGCTTCTCCTCCGTTGGGTACACACATTGCATGTCCCATCGAAAAAGTTAAAAGGATCTATTCGACCAGTGGTACGACGGGCAGGCCAACTTTCATCGGGTTGACCAAGCGCGATTTAAAGACCTGGCGCGAGGCTTCCTGTAGGGCATTCTGGACAGGTGGATTTCGTCCGGATAGTATCGTACCCCTTGTAGTTGCTCCTTTCTTTATAGCCGCTTCTTATGCCGATTCAATAGAGGCCATTGGCACAGTTGTTCCCATTGGCGTAGGAGCTACGGATAGATTAATCGGAGCTTTTCAACACATCGGGGCCAATGCATTTCTTGCCACCTCATCTTTCCCTCTCCATTTTGCCGATTCTCTCCAGAAACGGGGTATCGATCCAAGAAGTTTAGGAATTAAAGTCATTCTGGCAGGAGGTGAACCTGGAGCTGCCATTCCATCTGTACGTCAGAAAGTAGAAGAAACCTTTGGCTGCATATTTCTCGAAATGATGGGGAACGGAGACATGTGCGGCGAAATTTGGTCAGAATGCAAATACAAAAGGGGAATGCACTTCATTGCGCAAGGGATTGTTCATCCTGAAATCATTGATCCAGATACAGGGAAAGTTTTAAAGATCCAAGACGGAACACAGGGAGAGCTAGTCTATACCTCCCTCGTCAGAGAATGTATCCCTTTGGTTCGATTCAGGACAAGGGATCATGTAGAGGTGACACAAACGAGCTGTGAGTGCGGACGAACAGGTTATGGCATCCGGGTATTCGGAAGAACAGATGATATGATTATTGTGCAAGGTGTGAATGTCTATCCGGCAGCGGTTCGGGATATAGTAGCCAGTTTAACTCCTAAAACAACCGGTGCCATAGAAATTCAATTGTATATGCCTCCCCCTGAAGGGTGGAATCCACCAATTTACATAAAAGTAGAGTACGGCGAAGAATCATGTGACTTGGATCTCCTCAAAAAAGAAATTGAATCTCTAATTAGGGAAAAGCTCATTTTTCGAGCAGATGTTGAGTTAGTACCTCCGGGGACCCTGCCCAAGTATGAATATAAAGCTAAACTTGTAAGGAAACTCTATAAGGAAGAAAAGAGATTGCCAAGTTTTTAGTTGAAATTTCTGTGGCCCCCCGATGCGTACATTTTCAAATATTCCTATGCCGCTTTCTGGAATGCATATTTTTCTTCTTGTATTTGCTCAATCGTTGCTATCACTTCCGCAATGCCTAAATACCCTTTGACTCTTCGAAACCCCTTCTCACAATGAAGGAGGGCGGTTGCAAACCATCTCTGGGACATAGCGCTGTTTCGATACCGTTTGATATTTCCCTCGCACTCCCAATCACATGACGTTTACCCAATCAAATAAATTGTAGGGCATGCCGTGTAAAACGTATGACTTGTCAGTTAAAGTCCGACCGTGGGAATTCGGCAGTTCGCCCACGTAGCTGGAGGGAGGTGTTAAGGGTAACCTGAAGCACTGAGTTCTCTGACAAAGGCTCAGTAAGTGAGTCAAGCAAACCTGCGGGTTGCAGCGTAAGCGAACCTACATGTAGCCTCGTAATTGAGGAAGGAGTTGCCGACCCTGTGGACGTTAGGGGAAGGCTGGGGCATCTGTCCTGACGAAAACTGCCAGAACCGACAGATGAGCTTCCGGGGTAGCAGGGGTGACACGCAGGGGAAGTCATGAGGGATAGCACGGGAGGCCCTTGTCGATGTTGCGCAGGCGGCAACGGGTGGATATAAGGAAACGAAGTTTCATCCGGTCGGCAAGGGAGTTGGAGTTGCCCATAGTACCGTTTGGATCTCAAAGACAGCATAACTTTGGGAGAGGGAAGGGGCAATGCTTTCATTGTGTTTCCGAAGGAGGATGGGACAGGAGACTGCGAAAGCCTCTGGAAGAAGATGATCGGAAAGCCCCGCCTTAGCGGGAGAAAACTGAACGTACGGTTTGACGAGGGGGAGCTGGAAATAGAGCCTCAGTCACTACGCCAGCTCTCTACTCTACCTTCGTACCCATAGATTTAATGGTGTTCATGATAGAACGGTATGTGGCTATTCGATTGTCAAAGAGCGTTTGTGAACGATGTCTTTAACGTTAATTTTGTGAACGATGTCCTGAACGTTGTCAATTATGAATTAAAAAAGATTACTTAAAGAATTCTTGACATTCTCTTTTGCTTGATCTAATATAGCGTCGGTTGGAATGATTGCAGTTCCGTAGCCATTGGGGTCGGAAGAGTTTTTGGTTATACATATAACTTTAGTGAAATTCTCCACGGCTTCATTACATCAAGGTCTTCGACGGTAAACAATGTTATAACAATCTGTATTTCTAATAAAAAGAAAGGAGGACAGATTATGAGATACACAGCAATTATCATTCAACCCGACCATTACAATGTTTGGTATAGGAAGACTTTGGAAAAGAATTTAAAACGATATCTGGACCTGATAGATTTCGCTTGTACCTCTGCAGGAACAACTACTGCCAAGAGTAAAAGTTCCGCTTACGCTCCGGTCAAGTTAGTATCTTTCCCTGAGTTTTTCCTTCAAGGGTTTACTACTGTTGCAGATATTGACAAGTATAAAAAGGATATATTGATTACAATCCCTGGGGAAGAGACGGAGAGATTGGGGGAAAAAGCAAAAAAGTACGGGATCTATATTTGTGGAGCAGCGCTCGAAACTTTGGAGGCTTTTGAGGGCGCCATTCTTAATTGTGCATTTATTATTGGGCCCGATGGCCGTGTGGTTCACAAATATCACAAATTTACTCCAGCAATCCAATGGGAATTGAGTACAAGCCCACACGATATCTTCGATGACTATATCAAACATTTTGGCCGTGGGAAATCGTTGCTTCAAACATTCTTTCCGGTAACGGAGACTGAAATTGGTAACTTGGGGACTCTAATATGTATGGACGGACATTTCCCTGAGATTAGCAGGTCCCTTGCCTTGAATGGAGCAGAGATTCTTATACGTCCCACAGCATTTCCAGAACCTATAACCTATGAGCCCAGAAATTGGTGGGAAATAGAAAATAGAGCTCGTGCACTTGAAAATGTAGCATATGTGGTTGCGCCTAATACCGGATACCTAAGGAGTGGGGTGGACGGCGAAGAACATGTACAAACGTTCCCAAGAGCTTTTCTCCCTGGGGATTCTATGATAGTGGATTTTGAAGGGCAAATCATAGGTAGAACCCAATATCCGGGAGAGACCTTGTGCATAGGAGTTATAGACCTGGAAGGGCTGAGGGAAAGACGTTGTGAATCTGCCCGTAACTTTCTCACGCTTTTAAGAACCGAACCGTTTGCAGAAGCATATAAAGATCCCATTTATCCTGCCAACTTGTTCTCAAAGCTTAAATGGGCTGATTATACAGCGCTTTCGCAGCGGAGTCCTGAGGCTTTAGGTCTTATCACAAAGTTTTTCGAAAAAGGTATATATAAGAAACCCAAAAGTCAGAGAGATGATGATTAAGGGCGGAATAAGTTAGTCACCCATAGGAAGAAGTGCAGAAAAATGTTTTCTAGAAAGTGGCGGACATCAGAGCGAAAATATAACGTTGTTGTAGAATACGATGTTGCAATTCCGATGAGGAATGGGATTAACATTATTTGTGACGTATTCAGGCCGAATGATGGGGGAAAGTTCCCGGCAATTCTGAGTGAATCCTGTTACGGTAAAGCCCTGCAATCAGCACCTATAATGCCTGCTGGCATGGATATGAAAAATGCTGCCGCAGAAGCAGGCGACCCATACTTCTATGGGCGCCGAGGATACTTGCATGTTATCGCTGATGTCCGTGGCTCGGGAAAATCAGGGGGCAAATATACGAATTATGGTTTGCAAGAGCAAAAAGATACTTACGAGATTATAGAGTGGATCGCTAACCACCCGAGGTGTGACGGAAATGTGACAATGTTTGGATTTTCATACTTCTCTATTGTTCAACAGCAGGTTGCTGCATTAAATCCGCCGCATCTTAAGACGATATTTTCCCCGTATGCTTACACAGATTTTTACAGAGACAAGTTCTACCACGGTGGTATATTGTCATACGGTTTCATGCTAGCTTGGACTGGCCTATTTTCCCACGCTCGAGTCGACTCTTGGTCTTTAAGGAATATGACCCCAGAGGCATATGAAGAGGCAATAGACAGGATGTTGCAGGATGAAGATGTCCGCGCTGTGCCGCAACTTGTAGAGGCTTTGAAAAACCCAGATGTGGGGGCAAATCCACTTATAGCAGATATTCTAATCAACCGATTTGATGGTCCTTATTACCAGGAGCGCAACATAAAATATGAGGATATTAAAATACCCACCTATCTCGGTTCTGATTGGTCTTTATACGGGTTAGAAGGAGTGGGTCCAGCAACTCGTAGTTGGGAAAACATAAATGCCCCTAAAAGGATGATTATTGGACCACCTTATTATACTGACCGGCCTTTATATCAGTACCAGTACGAGTCATTGCGATGGTTCGACTACTGGCTTAAGGGAATAAATACGGGCATAATGGAGGAATCCCCAATCAAAATTTTTGTTATGGGGGCAAATGAATGGAAGCAAACAGATGACTGGCCCTTGCCAGAGACAAAGTGGACTCCTTTTTATCTTCATGAAAATGGCCTTTTAAGCGAGCATGAATTCTGGCCCAACGAAGGTTGCTCCTCTTTTGATGATTCTCCTATGTTAAGTACTCGCGGGAGCCTCAAATTCATTTCGCCGCCTTTAGTAGAAAATACAGAAGTGATAGGACCAATTATACTGAATTTGTATGCTTCCACTACAGACGATGAGATACTTTGGTTCGTGAGTTTGTGGGATATTGACTCTAAGGGTAAAGGTAGACTTGTAAATGATGAAGGAGAGAGGTTGCTTACAAGAGGTTGGTTGAGGGGTTCCCAGCGTCAAATAGACCCGGAACGGTCCAAACCCTATGAACCATTTCATGTTCACCTTAAGAAGGAACATTTGATTCCTGGTAAAATTTATGAATTTAATATAAGAATTGAACCAACAGGTAACCTCTTTAAGATTGGTCACCGAATTGGACTCAAGATCAGTGCTGGAGACGGTGAGCCACCAAAGAGCTTTCTTGAAGGGGTCTTTGGAACAGGCCATCTTTTGAGGCAGGCTTCTTCTAGAATAACTGTATACCACAATGCGGACTATCCATCCCATCTCCTTCTACCTATTACTAAAGGAAATGTAGTTGGAACATTTATATCAGGAGGAAAAACATCAACTCTTGCGTAGTTACATAAATACGCAAGATCAAAAATGCCCCCAACTTTTTGTATTGGGGAGGCCTGATAATTTGATTATTGGTACTTCGGGACTTAATCATGAGCTTTTAAAGGTCCTTGAAAGCGTCGGAAAGAAATTACTATTTTAAGAAAGGAGGAGGCAAATGAAAAAGAAAACACTTCGATTTTCAGTATTATTTTGGTTATTCTGTTTCCTTATTTCTCTTAACACGGCTTCAGAGGCGACAGAAGTGTTCAAATGGAATTTACAAACTTTGCTACCTGCAGGTCTACCTATGCAAAAAGAAATATTTCTTTCTTTTGCAAGCAATCTGCGTGCTGCGACAGGAGGACGGTTAGACATAACTGTACATCCCGCGGGTTCACTAGTGGGGACTTTTGAGATGTTTGATGCCGTTTCTAAAGGAGTATTTGAAGCATACATGGCAAATCCTACTTATTGGAGCGGCAAAGATCCTGCCTTCGCTCCCTTGAGTAGTCCAACGATGGGTTTTCCAGAAGTTTGGCAACTTGATGCTTGGTACTGGCGGCGAGGGGGACTTCAGCTCGCCCAAAAACTTTATGCAAAATATAATCTCTATTTCCTTCCCATAAATTATGGACCAGATAGTATTCATTCAAAAAAGAAACTAGTTAGAGGCGCAGATTTCAAGGGCGTGAAATTTAGAACCCCTCAAGGTATGCCTGCGGATTTGCTGGCTAAGCTAGGGGCATCAATAGTTGTAGTACCGGGAGGAGAGGTTTACTCATCACTCCAGAAGGGCATTATTGAAGCTGCGGAATGGGGATCCCCAGATTTACACTATACGGTTGGTTGGCACGAAGTAACAAAATATGTAATATATCCTGCATTCCATCAACCTACAAATGGAAACGAAGTAACGGTAAATATGGATGCTTGGAAAAAACTACCGGATGATCTGAAGATTATTTTTACAAATGCTGTCGTTAAGCTTGGTCACGACATGCAACAGTATATGGCTAGTAGGGATTATGAAGCAATGTCCAAGATGGTTGCTTATGGAAACGAATGGGTAGTAATGCCTGAGAATGAGCTTGCGAAAATTCAGCAAATTGCGGTAACAGTGTGGGACCAGTGGGCAGCAAGATCTCCGGCATGCAAGGAAATAATAGATTCTCAAAAAGACTTCATGAGATTGCTAAGAGTTATTAAGTAAAAACACTTGGATCCAGAAAAAAGAAAAATGGATTAGGCGGAAAACTCTGATCCATTTTTCTTTATGGGGGAGAGATGAAATTTTGGAATTTTATAGATATTATAAGCAGTTGGTCAGGGAAAGCTGTAAGCTTTCTTTTTCTAGTCGTAACTGGAGTAATCGTATACGAAGTCGTAGCGAGATATATCTTCAACGCTCCTACGCAGTGGGTTTTCGAAGCTACCCTTCACCTTTGCGCGATTGTTTACACAATAGGTGGTGCTTATACCCTGTACGTTCGGGGTCATATAATCATTGACGTGGTATATGAGAAATTTTCGCCGCGGTTAAAAGCAATTTCTGATTCGATTACCTCCATTTTTTTCTTTCTTTTTAGTGGTGTATTATTGTGGCAAGGAATAGTACACGCATGGAGATCAGTGGCTATTAGCGAAACGAGTGGCTCCCCTTGGAATCCGCCCCTATATCCTATGTGGATAACAATGACGTTAGGGGCTTTGCTGATATTGTTGCAGGGAGTAGCTAAATTATTTCGAGACTTAAATATTGCCATAAGGAGAAAGTAATGGACATTGAATTGATAACTTTACTTTCAGTAGCTTTGTTCGTTTTATTATTGATGTTAGGAGTTCCATTTGCGTTTGCAATGGGGGGGATAGCGGTACTTCTTGTTCTTATTCTTTGGGGTCCTGCGAGACTCCCCATAATTGCGTCCCGTGTATTTACAATAATGCTAAACGACACTTTGGTAGCTATTCCGATGTTCATTTTTATGGCAAGCATACTTGAGCGGTCAGGTATTGTTAGTGACGCCTATGAAGCCGCGCACGTCTGGATGGGACCACTAAAAGGTGGTTTGGCAATTGCCACGATAGTTATTTGCACAATAATGGCAGCGATGGTTGGGGTAATCGGCGCCAGTGTTACAAGTATGGGACTTATTGCTCTCCCTAATATGCTGAGACGGGGTTATGACAAGAAATTAACTTTGGGGACTATCTGTGCAGGAGGTTCTCTGGGAACATTAATTCCTCCGAGTGTAGTATTTATTGTTTACGGGATGATAGCAGGGGAGTCGGTTGGAAAATTATTTATGAGCGGTATCGTTCCTGGTCTGCTTCTTTCCGCTCTATTTATAGGATATATAAGTATTAGATGTTATTTGAATCCAAGTTTAGGCCCAGCACTGCCAGCAGAAGAGAGAATGCTACGGCTAAGAGAAAAACTGAGTCACCTTAAGTCTCTTATCTTCCCCTTTATTCTTATAATCTGTGTTCTTGGGTCAATTTTTTTTGGAATTGCTACCCCGGTAGAAGCTTCTGGTGTGGGATGCGCAGGTGCTATAGTTTGTGCAGCTATTAATCGCAGGTTAAGCTGGCGAATGATAGCCGGTTCCTTGTATCCTACCCTGAGCATTTCTTGTATGGTTCTTTGGTGCATGTTTGGAGCTTCAGCTTTTATCGGTGTTTATAGCCTTGCCGGTGGTAACCAGTTCATGGAAAAGTTCATTGTCGGGCTCCAACTAACTCCATGGGGTATAATAATAGCATCACAAATCCTTTTCTTATTTATGGGATGTTTGGTGGACTGGTTAGCAATTCTGATGCTTGCCGGCCCTATTCTTTTTCCCATAGTGAGAGGGTTAGGTTTTGACATGGTTTGGTTTGGTACAATATTCGTCATGAATATCCAATTGTCCTATTTGACTCCTCCTGTTGGCCCGGCTTTATTTTATTTAAAAGGAGTGGCTCCCCCAGAAGTGACGATGAGGGATATTTGGAAGTCAGTTCCACCTTTTCTTTTGCTCCAGGCACTAGGCTTAATTTTAGTTTTATTGATCCCAGATATAGCCCTTTGGCTTCCTAAGAAGATGATAAAATAATAATGGTAAAGATGTCTGTTTGAGTTTTACAATGGCGTAAGTTTTTGCGAATTAAGCTCTTTGGATAATAGCCCGTATTGTAGTAGCGAATATTGTTTACGCCTGACGTATTACTTTGCGGATAGTAGCTTTCATCAATTTCTCGGTTTTTGATTAGACCTTGTGGAAAAGGGTGACATCAACAAAGAATAGAACGGAAAGAAAGCTGGGGACGTAGGTTCTAAAACATTTTATGGAGTTTCTTCAAATCTGCCGTTTCTTCAGAAACAGCTAACCGTTTAACGGAGGAAGTTGTAACTCCAAGGAATCGAGCAACCTCAGCTCCA
>Ga0315295_10001611_pt1 | contig 19324 bp, 16 predicted proteins | sample YL17G14_0_MG_FD_204453 | JGI IMG/M metagenome (GOLD analysis project Ga0315295, IMG submission 204453) | Sediment microbial communities from Yellowstone Lake, YNP, Wyoming, USA - YL17G14_0 | ecosystem: Environmental > Aquatic > Freshwater > Lake > Sediment | place: USA: Wyoming | collected... | reverse complement strand
CATTTGCCCAATGGCACTATCCCTTCGAGAACAAAGAGATATTCTCTGCCAATTTTCCCGTCGATTACATATCGGAAGGATTGGACCAGACCCGCGGATGGTTCTACTCCTTGCACGCGGAGTCCACTTTGCTTTTCGACAAACCAGCATATCGCCATTGCGTCGCAACAGGATTGGGGCTCGGTGCGGATGGCTTGAGGATGAGCAAGAGCAGAGGAACAGCTGTTGACCCATGGGATATATTCAAAACATACGGCGCCGACTCGCTGAGATGGTTCATACTCGTGACGAATCCCCCCTGGGAGAATATCCTGTTCTCCAAGGACGTGGTGGGTGAGGCTCAGAAGAGGATGATAAATACGCTGTGGAATGTATATAGTTTCTTTGTCACCTATGCCACACTCGATGATTATGGGGGGAATGAGGGGAAGATGCCTTACGAGAAAAGGGAAGAACTTGACAGATGGCTCCTCTCGAGATTCAACGAACTTGTGGCAGAAGTCACAGACAGGATGGAGCACTACATGTTTCACCAGGCGACTCGCGCCGTAGAGTACTTCGTGGAAGAGGAACTCTCCAACTGGTATGTGAGGCGCTCCCGGAGACGGTTCTGGGAACAGGAGAAGAGTGAAGAAAAAAAATCTGCCTACGATACCATGTTTGACGTGCTCACCGCACTCGCAAGGCTTCTCGCACCTTTCACCCCATACCTCGCAGAGGAGATATTCAAGAACCTCACGGGTCGCGAGAGCGTTCACCTTGAAGATTACCCCGACTCAGGATTCATAGACAGTGGATTGAATGAAGCCATGACCCTCGCGATGAGTGCTGCTCAGGCTGGTCGCGAAGCCCGAGCCACCGCGAACATAAAACTAAGGCAGCCAATACAGGCAGCGTATGTCGTGTGTTTTGAGCCCGGCATAGAGCGATTCACTGAACTCATAGGAGACGAACTCAATACAAAGACCATTCTTCTAAAGAAGGAAGCATCCGACTTCATCCACTATTCAATCAAACCCAACTTCGCCTCCTTCGGACCCAAGTTCAAGGGAGACTCTGGCTTTGTGCAGACCCTCCTCTCACGAGAGAATCCCGATGAAGTCGTCGAAAAGATGAAGAGAGGGAACCTCATACTGGAAGGGAGCGGCAAGTCTTTCACGCTCACACCGGATGACATAGCCATACATGCAGAGGTTGCCGAGGGATATGCCTACGGGGAATCACGGAAGGTAAAGGTGTTCATAGATACCCACCTCACACCCGAGCTTTTAGAGGAGGGACTCGTGCGAGACATAGTACGCCGCATACAGGACATGAGGAAGGAAATGAACTTACCCTACAAGAACGAAATCGATGTGCACTACGATGGCGGTCCGGAAGTGAGAAAGGCTTTCAAGACATGGGAAGACTATATAAAAAGAGAGACCCTTGCCAAGACTCTCCATATGGGTGAAATCAAGGAGGGATTCCAGAAACGCTGGGTCATAGAGAGTCAGGAAGTATACCTTGCGATACAGTGAGATGAGGTATCTATTCTAAACATCACAAAATAATCTTTCCCATCGATGCCCTTTCTGAACTCCTGTCGGATGGCTCATCGCCCAAATCATCACCATCGGGGTCATTATCCTTCTCAATTTCAGGATTTGCCAATGTGAGAAAGGTTCTCTTCCTAGAAGTCCCAATCCAGATGGGGTTGGGGGAGTCTCAGCACACGGTCGAGATCCTCGAGCAATTCTTGGGGTCCTGCGATGTCATCGGTCATGGCGAGACCTGTGGCAGGCTTGACCCCTAACCACATTCGCGTGAAAGCATTGACTGACGCCTCGAGTGTCGGTAGGATTTCGCTTTTTCCCTTCTCGGCGAACGACTCTTTTCCGAGGGTGACCACATATTCTCCGGTGATACCCCTCCATGATTCATCCTCTGGGATGATATTTTCAATAGGGTCTTTCAGGATGAGGTTGAAAGATACCTCACCATCTTCAAGATGAGTTTTCTCCATGCACCCCGCAAGGTCGAGTATTCTTGCCTGCCAGTAGGCTGTGGCGTTCGCCCTCTGTTCGAACTCGGATTTCTTTGTCATCTGGCGCCCCTTGAAGGGTTGTAATATGAGGTCCTGGAGCTGAATGCCGGGCGGTTCGAGCATCTCTATGAGACGCACCTGGTCTCCCAGATTCCGTATAAGGGCGAGAAGCTCTAAGAATTCCTCTTTATTTTTATATGCCATCCACCTCACCCAGTACGGACCGTGTAACGCCTTCTCGACGCCTATCCAGACACAGTGTGTCAGTTCCCCGCTCTGGTCGAAATATCCGAACCCAAATGAGTTCTTCCACTTCAGCTCTGCGAGTACGATTCTGCTTGAGAGAATATTGAGAGATCCGTGTCTATGTCTCCTCCTGAGGCGGCACTCGTATGCCTTCTCCCAGTCTTTGTCGGTGAGTCTCTTTGGTACCCGCGCCTCAAAGGCTACCCTCAGATTAGCAGGATCAAACGCCAGCCAGTGTTCGTAGGACCCCGTGCCAAATCCCAGTCTATTGTAGAATCCCTGCTCAAATACACCCAATCCCGCGACGAGGGAGCCCTGGGCAGCAGATCGTGCCAACGCACTCGCAGTCGTCTTCTGAGCGAGTCCCTGCCTGCGCGCGAGTCTGCTCGTCCCGACACTCGCGACGCAGCAGAATGGCAGTTCTTCGGCAAGATACCTCATGGACCCGGGAATGGTCATGACAAGGCACTCTGCCTCTCCCTCTATGTCTGCCACCATGACATCCCCCGAGGAAAGGAAAATATCCAAAGGTTCTTCCAAGCCTTCCTCGAACCAGCCTATCTCCTTCCAGATACGACGGACAGCCTCTCTGTCCTTCTCCGGATTATACGCGTGAATGTGGTGAATAGAATCGCCTCTCATTGATGGAGTGATGGTTAAGTGCCACCTCTATATAAATGTATGCGGTGGCGTATGACTCTTATATAATAATCTTTATAAATTGGCTCTTAAGAGAGCAATCATGAAACTCTATGAGTACGAGGCAAAAGAAATCTTCGCCAAATACGGGATTCCTACACAGAGAGGCTCAGTCATAGGAAATGTCTCCGAGCTTGAAAATGAAGCCATAGCGTACCCGGCGGTGCTCAAGGCGCAGGTGCTTGTGGGCGGAAGGGGGAAGGCAGGAGGCATAGCCGTGGTGGAATCAAAAGAGCAAGCCGTGTCTGAGGCTTCCCGCATCTTTTCACTCAGGATAAAAGGCATTCCTGTAAGAAAAATCCTCGTGGTGGATTCTGTGGATATTGAGAAGGAATATTATCTGAGTTTTACGGTAGACAGGTCAGAAAAAAAGATTGTATGCATCGCCTCCTCCTCCGGTGGTGTTGACATAGAAGAGGTGGCGCGCACCGATTCGAAAAAGATAATAAAGACATATGTAGACTCATTCAGAGGATTTTTACCCTACCATGCACGTCAGATTGCTATAGACCTCGGTCTCGGAGGAGACACAATCGTTCAATTTGCATCCATCGCCACCAACCTCTTCAGAATATGTGATGAGTACGATTGTGAGCTTGCGGAGATTAACCCACTCGCCACCACGAAGAAAGGATTTATCGCAGTAGATGCGAAGATTATAATAGACAACAACGCACTTTTCCGCCACAAATCCATTTCCGCAAGTCAATCTGAGGAATACACCGAACTCGAGAGAATGGCGAACGCCGCGGGTCTCTCCTATGTTGAACTTGAAGGGACTGTGGCTGTCATAGGGTGCGGCGCAGGCCTTGTCATGGCTTCCCTTGATGCAGTTAAGAAATTCGGAGGTGAACCTGCCAACTTCTGTGACGTGGGGGGCGGTGCCACAGCAGAAAACATGAGGCAGGCCTTGGACATCGTGTCAAGAAAGGAGGGAGTGAAATCCGTATTCTGCAATATCTTTGGCGGAATTACACGTTGCGATGATGTCGCTCGCGGCATAGTAGAATACAATCCAGTAGTACCCCTTTCCATACGCATGATGGGCACGAATGAAAAGGAGGGCATAGAGCTTCTCAGAAAAGCAGGATATCCCGTCTTTGACAATATGAATGATGCCGCAAGAAATGCTGTTGAAATGGCGAGGTGATTGAATGCCTATACTCATCGATGATAGAACGCGCGTTCTCGTTCAAAACATAACTGGCAGACAGGGCATGTTTCACACGTTGCACATGCTTGAGTGCGGGACAAAGGTTGTCGCGGGGGTAACCCCGGGCAAGGGAGGTCAGAAGGTGGAAGGTGTTCCCGTTTTTGATTCCATAGAAGAAGCGGTGAAGATGAAGAAGGCAACAGCTTCCATTATATTTGTCCCTGCACCTTTCGCCCTCGATGCAGCTTTTGAAGCCATCACCGCTAATCTCGACCCCATAGTCATCATAACTGAGCACATTCCGGTTCATGACTCCATAAAAATAGTGGAATATGCACGCCAGAATGATGTTCACATCGTCGGTCCCAATACACCCGGTCTCATGAGTCCTGGCATGTGCAAGATGGGCATCATGCCTAATCATATCTTCTCCTGCGGAAAGATAGGCGTCGTATCTCGAAGTGGCACATTGACCTATGAAATTGCATCGTCACTCACACAATCCAGGCTGGGGCAGAGCACTGCCGTGGGCCTGGGCGGAGACCCTGTGGTGGGATTAAGTTTCACCGATGTGCTCGCAATGTTTGAAAGAGATGGACAGACCAAGGGCATCGCCATGATTGGAGAAATCGGGGGAAATGCGGAGGAGAGAGCTGCCGAGTTCATAAGAAAAAACATAAAGAAGCCTGTCGTCGCATATATTGCGGGAAGAACAGCGCCACCAGGAAAAACGATGGGTCACGCGGGTGCCGTGATATCGGGAACGAGTGGCACGGCACAATCGAAGATAGAGGCATTGAAGAAAGCAGGTGTTTCCACGGCTGAATTGCCTGGTGATTTGGCGAATCTCCTCATGAAAAAACTCAGAAGCAAAAAGCTTTAATGGCATATGTTTACAGAAAAGCATGGTAAATTGGTGTGGATGGGGTAATGAAAACGAGTCTTATGCATTAGATGATCACCCCTTCTTTTTACCCTTTCTGGAAATGAAATTCAAGGTCAGGCTTTCACATAGACCTCCCCCGGAAAAACCACCTCAAAAAATCCCAGCATCTGCACTTAAAGCTAGGACAAGAAAATCCCTCATTTCAATTGTCGGGGATGATAATTTCTCGGAAGATGGATATCTACGCCTTACCCATTCAAGGGGAAAAAGCTACAAGGATTTGGTCCTTTTGAAGGACGGGCATGCAGGAAAAATAGTGGATGCCGTCCTTTTTCCCAGAGACGAAAGGGAGATTCTCAAAATATTAGGGATGGCTTCAAAAGAATTCATAGAAATCATACCCTTTGGGGGAGGAACCACCGTATTGGGCGGCGTCACCCCCACAAAGAATCCTTCCTTATGTGTAGACATGATGCATTTCAAGACATTGGACCTCGACGAAATCTCTCATACCGCGACGCTCGATGCGGGGCTCCGAGGACCCGAGATTGAAGAGAGACTCGTAAGGAATGGATTCACCCTCGGTCATTTCCCGCAGTCTTTCGAGTTTTCAACCTTGGGTGGATGGGTCGCCACACGGTCAGCGGGTCAGGCCTCTACAAAATACGGTAAGATAGAAGACATGGTTTTGGGGCTGAGGATGGTGACGCCAAAAGGAATAATCAAAGTGCTTCCACATCCTGCTTCCTCCACAGGCCCAGGGTTGAAAAATCTTTATGTAGGCTCTGAGGGTATTTTTGGCATAATCACGTCTGCAACATTACGGGTCAAGTCCATCCCCAAAGTGAGGGATTATGAAGGATTCTTCTTCAAGACCTTTCATGAGGGCATACGAGCCATTCGCACCTTCATGCAGAATGGCATCGCGCCTGCGGTGGTGAGACTCTCAGACGCAGAAGAGACCGCAGTCTCACTTGCACTCTCGCAAAAAAAAGGTATCACAAAAGAGGGATTGGGGAGTTGGTTCCTGCAAAAATCAGGATTTAGGTGTCTTCTCATACTGGGCATGGAAGGGAACAGGGAGGAGGTCACCCATGAGAGTGAGGTTTCAAGACACGCGATAAAAGAATTTCATGGATTGGGAGTTGGCAAATCCGTGGGAGAGGCATGGATGCGAGAACGATTCAGGCATCCCTATCTGAGGGATACCCTGCTTGACAGAGGAGTCATGATAGACACACTCGAGACTGTGACATCATGGAATAATCTGGAAGAGCTCCACAGAAAGACAAAGGAGGCAATAGAGAAGACAATAGGGAAAAGAAACGTTAGGAGCATAGTCATGGCGCATATCTCCCATGTATATGAGACGGGTGCCTGTCTCTATTTCACTTTTATGGCACCTCAGGCAAAGGATAAGATATCTCAGTGGGAGGATGTAAAGAGTGCAGCCACACGCACAATCTTGGAGGGCGGGGGAGCACTCAGCCACCATCATGGTGTCGGTGCAGACCATGCGCCATTTTTCATCGCCGAGCATGGAAAGGAAGGAGCAGAAACGGTGAGAAGGACAAAGATGCTCTTCGACCCCTCTGGCATACTGAATCCTGGAAAGGTACTGGTGAGGACACGTGCGAGAAAGGCGAAAGGTAATTGAGAGGATGAAGGAGGCCCCATTTGACATAGCAATCATCGGAGGGGGAATTGTGGGATGCTGGTGCGCATACGATGCGGCATTGCGTGGATTCAATGTCGCCCTCTTCGAGAAGGAGGATTTCGGCTCAGGAACGAGCGGAAGGTCATCGAAGCTCATACATGGCGGACTGAGATATCTCCAATACTTCCAATTCCATTTTGTGTTTGAAGCCCTCTCTGAGAGGCACATTCTGAGGCACATCGCACCTCAACTTATTTCCCCCATGCCCTTCCTCCTGCCCATTCGGAAAGGGAGCAAGACTGGCTATGGGAAGATGAGATTGGGCATGTGGCTCTACGATTCCCTCTCACTTTTCAGGGCAGAGCAATTGCACAGGATGCTCCGTCCCCACAAGGTCAGGACAATCGAACCGCAACTCAGACAGGAAAATCTTGTAGGTGCAGCTTTCTACCATGATTGCTTTGTGGATGATGCAAGGCTGACCCTCGCGCTCGCCAAAACCAGCTACGATTTGGGTGTTTCTTGCGGTAACTATTTGCGCGTGAGAGAGATAAAAAAAGAAGAATCCATGTTTCGCTTACGGGTGGCAGATGTCATAGGAGGAGAGGAATTAGATGTGCGGGCAGCGAGGATAATAAACGCTTCAGGTGTCTGGACTGATGAGGTGGCAGGTCTGGCAGGCATGAGTGCAGCCCATCTGAGAATAACAAAAGGGATTCATGTTATTGTGAGTGGTGAAAGGCTCTCAAATAAAAATACGGTAGTCCTCACCGCGCCTGATGGTCGTTTCATTTATGCAATACCGTGGGGAAATTTCAGGCTCATTGGGACCACAGAGAATGACTACGGGGGGTCCCTTGAAGAACCGTACGCGACACGGGAGGAGGTCGCCTATCTATTAGGGACCGTAAACGATGCCTTCACATCCAACTTAAGTATAAATGATGTGGTGAGCACATATGCAGGACTGAGGCCCCTCGTGGAAGACTGGAACGTCTCTGCCTACAGGGTCTCACGTGAGCATAGGATACTCGAGTCGGATGGATTCTTTTCCATAATAGGAGGAAAACTCACTACTGGTCGCAAGATGGCGCAGGAAGTTGTCGATAGAGTGGTGCGTAGCCTCGCCAATGAGAAGAAAAGGAGTAGGTGTGTTACCCATCAGAGGAAGCTTGACGCGTGGAATTTTGATTATTCTCTAATATGGAAAAGATTGCGCGAGAAAAATATACCAGAAGACATAAGCTTTCATCTCATCAGTTCCTATGGAAAGGAAGTTTCCTCAATGCATCTGGATACCAGAGATGAGATGGCGGGGAGAATATGTCCTCCGCTACCTTACCTCATTTCCGAGATCCCTTTCTGCGTGCAGGAAGAATTCGCTCAGACGCTTGAGGATTTTATGCTGAGAAGAACACGCATCGTCAATGAGGATTCAAAGCAAGGTCTCGAGTGTGCATCGCTGGTAGTCGAGGAAATGGGAAGGCTTCTCGGATGGGACAGAGAAAGGAAGGAGACTGAGATAGAGCGATACAGAAAGAATGTCGCAAGGACACGGTTGTACAAGGCTTAGACTTTCCCTCTGAGTTTTTTAGCCAGTGGAGTATCTGGATATTTCTCCATATATATCTTTTGAGGGAAATATTTTCCCCGGGGAGTATCGCATATGAGCATGCCCTCCGGACATCCTGACGGTCTCCTGCATCCGGGGCCTGCATCACGGAAAATCAAAGGTGCGATTCGTATCATCTCGCGAAGCATTGCATCGTATATGTCCCTTATCTCCCACTGGGCGCGCAGGCAGCACCTGAGCGCGAAGGCTTTGCAGAGGTTTCTGAAATCGAAGTCTGAGATGATGTGGGCTTTGGCCGCGTTGAGGATGACATAGGAGGCGTCATGAATAGGGATGCCTTCTTTCAGGAGTGAGCGGTATGTATGTTCTGAGAGTGTGCGCAAATCTCCGAGCCACTCCTCAAATATTTCCCCTTTGAAAGAAGGGGGCATGACTACTTCACCCTCCTCTATGATTGAATCAAAAGGTTGTACTGTCATCGTGCGCATGCGGTGCCGTATGTCCTGATGGGCAGAGGCGAGGGATTCCTCATATGCGAATGTCGCATGGGCATACTCAAACTCACGGGGAAAATTACTTGTCTCCTTCAATTCCTTAATGATTTTAGAACAATCATTATAAGGAAGACTTCCCGCATGATCCCCTGTTTTGCCTTCCACCACTCTTCTCGAAATGAGTTCCACAGGCTTATCAGAGCATTGAAGAATAGTCACCCCATCCATCCTTTTCTTTTTTTTTCTCGCCTTCCGCTGTGTCTCGCTTCCCGCAAAGAGCATTCTGGATGAGAATCTATTGGCATCTCTTAATGATTGCCTTTCCCCATATTCTCCGAAGAGGGAAGTGTCTTTTGTGCCCTCATAGAGTCGCGCGCACAAAGGCGCCTTCTCACTTATGCATGAGAGCATCGATTGAGAAATGTCTGCAATCTCTTTGGGGACGAATTGGATGTTGGAGCTTATAATGTGAAGCAGCTCACGAAGGTTTGCGGTGAACATCATGTGGGTCCGCACGGCTATGGGGAGCCCATAGCGAGCATCCTCTCTCTCGTGACCCGCCTCGACTACATCATTATGAAACTTGAAACATTCCCCGATGAATTCGTCGAATAATTCTTTGGCTCTCTCATTTCTTTCTATGCTCTCTGGGGTGACTATGCTGCTATCATTCACAGGTGTGTATCGTTGTGAGACCTGTGTGAAGGTGGGAATCCGGTGCCGCACGAGGAGAAAGCTTGCGAGACGAGAAATGTCATTCAGGGAGAAGGTGAATGTCACATGCTCCAGGATGTCCAGATGTCCGCTGTTAAGGACGTCTATGAGCTTGCGAGAATCATCCTCCCACATGCCATTCTTCACCAGATGAAAATAAATATCGGAAGGAGGACTTCCCGTGATGCTTGTGAGGGCAGCGGTTGCCACCTTGAGATCCGGCGTCGGCGAGTGGTCGATGAGTCGTACTGGCATTGTTCTTAAAGGGAAAGGCGTTTTTTAAAGATTGCGATGGAGTCACCTCTAATTCATGCGGATTGACCACAATGTTTATATAATAGTGGCTATCTTCTATAGTAGCATAATTGAGTGCTCGACCCCTATCGTATGACATGAGGGGATAGTCTTCATGAAGGATACATTACCCACGCCAAGGATAGAAGTCTTCGTCTCGAGTATGGAGTATGCCACACTGACCTACCAGTCCAAGATTCTCAAATACCAGCATGAAGTTTTCAGGCTCACCAGCGATACACTCGGGCGTACCATCACCTGTGGCAAATTCTTCCCCGACAAGGATAGGGAAGCCTTGACCCTCGTCGCCGGACTCGAAGGGAAAGAGACCTATGAAATCAAAATCTATGATCTTTCAGAGAAATTTTCCGTGAGGCTTTCCGCCCTCATCCGCGGCATATTGAAGACTCCCGCGATTTTTGTGAATGGAAAGAGGCTCAAAAGAATAACTGAAGACGAAATGGAATCTGCTCTTCACAAGAGTCCGAACTAGTTTCGCCCTGACACAATGCGATTGATTCTTTCACCCTCCCTGAATCCCTCTTCGATGGCAGCAAGATTTATCTTATGTGTTGGGGGGGAGAGCGTTCTTATGATGGCACTCTGCAGGGTCGCGTGGGGAAGCCCTATGAGTTCTGAGACAACGGCTGTCATGACCATGTTGGATGCGAGGCGTGTCCCCATGCATTCTGCAATCTTTGTAGCCTCGACAAAGAATACGCCTTCTGTGTGGTTTAAGACATAGTGAGGGTCAACGAGAATCAACGCATCGGGAGCGATTTCCTTCACATATCTGTCAAACCCTGGCTGAGACATGGCGACAAGAATATCTGCGGCAAGAACTGCAGGAAAGTCAATTTCTGAATCAGAAATAACAACCTCGCTGCGCGATGCGCCTCCCGTTGCCTCGGGTCCATATGACTGGGTCTGCGTTACATTGAATCCGGCCTCAAGACACGCCTTTCCCAGTATGAATCCTGCGAGTACTATGCCCTGCCCGCCCAGGCCACAAAACCTTATCTGTCTGTGCATGCGACCCTCTCCAATAGCTTATTCCACTCCGAGACGTACTCGGGCTTTTCTATATCCTGAAGGACGCCTACGATAATTTTTTTCTCTGCTTCCTTAATCTCTACTTCTTCACTGGTTGCTCTTAAGACCTCAAGTTTCTTTATATGTATTGTATTATTCTTATACCATTCCCATTGATCCCTCACCATCTTGAGCTCATTCCTCCTCCCAAACGCGGTGGGGCAGGGGGAGAGCATCTCTATGAAGGCGAACCCATGCTTCCGTATGCCTTCCCCTATTGATTTTATGGACTGGTGAGGATCAAGAACGCTCCACCGCGCCACATAGGGTGCACCCGCAACCTTTGCGAGGTGCGCCATGTCGAAGGCGTGTTCAATGTTGCCGTATGGAGTGGTCGTGGTATAGCTCCCACGCGGAGTGGTGGGTGCGAGCTGGCCCCCTGTCATTCCATAGGTGAAATTATTGACTGCGATGACGGTGATGTCTATGTTACGGCGTATGCCGTGTATGAAATGGTTCCCCCCTATGCCCACGCAGTCCCCGTCTCCCGTAAAGACTATGACATTCAGCTCCGGGTTGCATATTTTTATCCCTGTCGCAAAGGCGATGGCACGTCCATGAGTCGTGTGTAATCCATCTGCGTGGATGTATCCAGGAATGCGTGAGGAGCAGCCAATGCCTGACACAAAAATGGTCTTGTTTATGTTTAGGGAGAGCCTCTCTATAGCGCGCAGGACATAATTCATTATACTCCCCACGCCGCATCCCGCGCAAAAGATTGTAGGAAGCATCTCGCGACGCAGGTATTTTTCTACTATCAACCCCCTGCTTTCCACTACATCACCCTCTCCATTTCCTCAGGGAGGAAGATTTCTCCCCCCACCTTTGTGATATTCCGGGCTCCGCCAAAAATTTCGCGCACGGGCATGATGAGTTGACCCAGATTCATCTCTGCGACAATGACGTCATGCGCATCGTGAAGTATGTGCTGGAGAGTCTTTTTTGGGAAAGGCCATATGGTCTTGAGCCTCACATACCCCACCTTTTTCTCCTTTTGTCGCGCATTCTTCACCGCAGCAAGAGCGGTCCGCGAGGTAATTCCATATGTTATGAGAAACGTCTCTGCATCCTCGCAAAATCGGGTCTCGAGGTAAGATAGAGCTTCCTCATCATCAAGGATTTTTTCAGAAAGCCTCCTCACAAGCCTGTCGTGGGCATGAGGGTCGGTGGTGGAGGGAAATCCATGTTCCTCGTGCGTCAACCCCGTCACATAGGTATGGTACCCCGAACCGAATGGCGCAAATTCTGGAACCTTGCTTCCGGGATGGGTGAACCCTGTCCTGAAGGGATGGTATTCCTTTGTGTCTATTGTCACAAGAACACGATTTATGATTAAGAAATCATCGGGTATGACGAGTTTTTCTCTCATGTGGGCAATCTCTGCATCGAGAAGGAGTATGACGGGAACTCTGTATTTCTCCGAGAGATTGAAAGCCTGGATTGCAAGATCCAAGGACTCCTGAACGGAATTGGGATAGAGTGCTATGATTTCATGGTCTCCATGTGTTCCGAATCGCGCCTGCATGATGTCACCCTGGGCAGCCAGCGTGGGCTGTCCCGTGGAAGGCCCCGACCGCATGACATTGACAATGACCAAGGGCGTCTCGGTCATACAGGCGTACCCTATATTCTCTTGCATGAGTGAAAACCCAGGGCCCGAGGTTGCGGTGAGGCATTTTCTCCCGGTCCATGATGCGCCTATGCAGGCGGCAAGTGAGGAAATCTCGTCTTCCATCTGCATATAGATACCTCCAATCTTGGGGAGGAGCCGCGCCATACCCTCCGCAATCTCAGTGGCAGGGGTGATGGGGTACCCTGCGAAGAAGGTGCATCCTGCGAGTAGTGCGCCATAGCAGACTGCATCATCCCCAGAGACAAATTGCACCTTCTCTCCAATCACCTTCATTTCTTATCACCCACGCTAATCGCAAAGTCGGGGCACATGAGTTCACACAGCTTGCATGCCGTGCACTTCTCGATATACTCTGGATGCGGCGGATAAACACCAGCCACAGTAATCTTATCAGAAATGATGAAAACCTCTAAAGGACAGAATTCGATGCAAACATAGCATCCCTTGCAGAGCGACTCGTCTATCTCTATCATCAGTTGACGTTTTTAGGCTCTCATTTAAAGATTTCGGTGGGTATTCGTTCAGCCATTACAAAATTCTCTCGTCAGGCATATACTCTCTCAAGACTCATTAGAATCGAGAACGCGATTGTGTGTGAAATATCACCCTGAACTTGCATGCATCATGAGAATCCACATTGCACCGATACTCCTGCGTATGCACAATTCTTATAAGGCAATAAACGTCCCTCTCACAGTAGAGGCATCCCATGTCAATTGTAAAGCTCCCCATGATGGACAAAGAGGAATATGACATGCTGATACAGCAGGAATATGTGGCACGTGTCGTCTTCAACGGGAAACCCTATCCTCACATCGCCCCCTTCCTCTACATATTCGAGGGAGGTCACATGTATTTCCTCTCCACGAGGTATGGGCGCAAGATTTCTCACTTCAAGATGGATAGCCACGTCTCTGTCGAGGTGGAACGATATACGCCCGACCTTTCTGCCTACTCTTTTGCGACCCTTCGTGGAAGAATAAAACTGGTGGAGGATACCGCAGAAAAGAAGGAAGTTCTCAACGAATTTATCGCCATGATTCGGAAGAGAGGACTGTCAAAAAACATATTAGTTGCCCTCGGCTACTCCCCCAAAGATCCTGTCGAAGCCATAGCAGGGGGAGAGAGGACATATGTATGGAAGCTAGTTGGTGTCAGACGAATCGTCGGATTCAGGAAGCAATAATGAAGGTGCCTTGTATCTCATATTTTCTCAATGAATTATTCATCAGGGAGGGAGTGATAGAATCGATTATGCAAATATGCTTCCGTTGTGTTAAAACCAGCTATACAAAAGAAAGATGAAATGATCTCCATAATGTAACTTCTATCTCTAAAATACTCATTAATGAGAATAGACATCAAGATGAAACTTATTAAGAAACCACAAAACATCATGATTGACCACTTATCCATAAGATATCTATATCTCAATGGATTCTCTTCCCTTATCCCTTTCATATATTTATCGTGATTTCTTGTATAATTCTTTATCATATTATCTTCATAATAATATGCAGAAGTAATGCTCAAATAAATGAAGGGAATCAGAAAGAGTAATTCGTAAGTCTCTCCTTCTATCATAATTTTTTCTATGATTATGAAAAGACATAATAAAAGCATTAGAAGAAAGCCTATCCTGACACCCCACTTCGATGGTCTCATTTCCTCGGGAATATCCTTCTTAGTCAGCCTTCTCTCTTCACTCATGTTCACTAGAATGAGCGTTAGTATTTAAATTTTTCTATGATTCCTCTGAGCGACAACCTTTTAAGGCAAACTCGGCTTTTTTTTCTAAGAAATTAAAAAATATGATTGAATGGGGCGCCCATGATATGAATCAACACGACATGGTCTTTTTCTTCCTGCAGATTGGCGTCATGCTCGCCTTCGCACTCGTCTTTGGGAACCTTATGCGGAGGCTCCACCAACCTGCAATACTCGGGGAATTGATTGGAGGCATTCTTCTTGGACCGACAATTTTCGGTATGTTTTTTCCGGATTCCTATGAATGGTTGTTCCAGGCGAGTACCACTGCTGTATTGAGTAGGGAAGCTGTGGTCGAGATAGGCATGCTCTTCTTCCTGTTCGTGGCAGGACTCGAAGTGAATCTCTCCTTTCTGAGAAAACAGATGGTCAACGTCGCCATGACAAGCCTCCCCAGCATTCTTGTTCCATTCTGCTTTGGTGTTGCCTGTGTCCTTCTCTTTCCTGGATTGTGGAACGTTCAATCCACCTCTACTATTCCCATGCTTGCGATATTCATGGGTGTTGCACTTTCAATTTCGGCCTTACCCATCATTGCACGAACCCTCATGGACCTTAGGCTCATTAATGCTGATATTGGTGTCATCATCATGGGAGCAGCCACCATCAACGACCTTATAGGCTGGTCGCTCTTCGCCGTCATTCTGAGCACAATCACATCAACCAGTATGCTAGGAGGGAATGTGTTCTTCACTCTCGCTGTCTTTCTCGGATTGTTTATTCTCGGACTCACAGGCGGAAGGTGGGCTGGCCAGCGATTCATGGACTTTTTAAGACGAACTATGCCATGGCCGAGTAGTTTCATAGGGGTGGCAATGGTACTTGTGCTTCTCGCTTCTGCGGTCTTTGAGGCAATCGGTATTCATGCGTTTTTTGGCGCATTCCTCGTGGGTGTCGTGTTTGCTCGAAATACACAGGTTCGAGACCAGGCCCACGAAGTGTTCTACCAATTTACTATTAGTAAATTTGCTCCCCTTTATTTTGTTTCCCTCGGTCTGCGGGCGGACTTCATTTCAGATTTCAATATCGGCCTGACGACCCTCATATTACTTATCGCCTGTGCGGGCAAAATCGGTGGAGCGAGTATCGGTGCGTGGGCGAGTGGCATGAGTTCCAGAGAAGCCCTTGCTATAGGATTCGGAATGAACTCCCGAGGTGCCATGGAGCTCATACTCGCCTCTGTGGCTCTTCAATATGGGCTGATACATGCTGATGTCTATGTCGCTCTGGTCATCATGGCATTCGTCACCTCCATGCTCTCGGGGCCTATGATGCAGAAGATACTAGGGATAAAGATGATCGATTGAGAATTATAGGGAAAGAGAAGTCGCAATGGAGGAAGAGGGAAAGGTGAAGGTCAGAAGAATCCATAATCCACCAAACCTGTAAACTGTGCCCCTTCAGCAAAATGTAGAATCCCTCTGAAGAAAAGATTTAAATAGTAGGAAACCCACAAGCGTCATGGACATCGCCCGCAAGACTTACATTCTCGATACAAATGCCCGCTACTTTGGGTTCTCTGTTCTTCAGATGATGGAGAATGCAGGGCGGGGCATCGCAGAAGGGATTGAAACCCTCTATGGGAAAGGAAAAAGGATTGCAGTTGTCTGCGGGACAGGTAACAATGGCGGAGATGGATTCGCCGCCTCTCGATTTCTTCAGAACAGCAATGAGGTGCATGTGTTCCTCTGTGGAGAGGAAGAGGAGATAAAGACAGAGGAGGCACGATTGAATTTCTCCTCACTCAGGAATAGTGATATACACATTTCCTACATAAGGGATTCATCGGAAGCCACAGACATCTTCGAGGGATTTGACATCATTGTGGATGCCCTCTTTGGGATTGGGATAACGGGCGAATTGAGAGAACCGGCACGGTCAATCGTGTGCGCTATGAACGCCTCCAGGGCGAAAAAGGTAAGCATAGACGTTCCATCCGGATGGGGAACATCCTTTGTCGTCCGTCCTGACCTTGTTTTCAATCTTCACTTCCAAAAAACAGAAGGGGGACATGTGCTGCCTTTGGGCATTCCTTATGATCTTGAAAAAAACATAGGACCCGGAGAAGTCAGGTATCTCTCATGGAAAAAAAAGGATTCTCATAAGGGTGACAACGGACGCGTGCTTGTGGTAGGCGGCAGCGAGGTGTATGTCGGTGCACCTGTGTATTGTGGACTTGCCTCTTCTCGCATCGCAGACCTCGTATATGTGTGCGCCCCAAAGGATGCACTGCCTTACATAAAACCTCATCCCGAATTCATCACATCCGATTTTTCAGCACTCGACATCTTCATCCCTAAATCAGATGTCATCGCCTGCGGATGCGGGTTGGGTACGAATGCAGAATCAAAAAAGATACTCACAAAGGTCCTCGCATCAGACAAGAAAAAACTCTTTGATGCAGACGCCTTAAAACTGCTCGAACCGAACCAGCTCGACAAGAAGTGCATAGTCACCCCTCATGCTGGAGAGTATTTTGACCTTTTTGGCGAGGAGCCCTCATCCGACAATATCCAAAGAAATGCACGGATGTATGGCGTCACCATAGTCCTCAAAGGAAGAACAGACATCGTGTGTCAGAAGGAAATGAGATTTAACCATACAGGAAACGAAGGCATGACCACAGGCGGAACGGGAGACGTACTCGCAGGCATCATCGCGGCTTTCGCGTCTACTAACGACAATTTCGAGGCGGCATGTGCGGGCACATTCGTGTGCGGCATGGCGGGCGATATGGTCAAAAAGGAGAAAGGCATTCACTTCACAGCATCAGATGTTTTAGAGAAAATCTCTCAAGCGATACAGTGGTGCATGGATTTCTAGAAATCCTCGAGCCTCATCTGTCCTTCTTTATGGGTAGCTTTACCCTTTTCCTTTTCTGTCTCCACTTCCTCCTCTGTATCAATTTTCATTCTTCCTATTTTTCCCTTTTTTCCCTCTGCGAGTTCTTCCATGATGGATGCCGCAATCTTTTCTCCGAGAATGCGTGAGAGCAGTGAAGAATCAGCCTCTCTCAATTGCTCTAGATTTTTTATGCCGAAGCTGAAGAGTCTGCGTGCCCTCACGCGCCCTATGTTTCTCACAGAGACGAGAGATAGCAGTTCTGTGGAAACGCCATACATGACCCTCCTCCTCACATCCTCTATCCCTCGTCTTTTTACCTTGAACAATCGTGCGACTTCAGAAAAGCTGTAGAGTAACCAGTCTGCGGATTCTCGCAATCGGTAAAGATCGCCAGGACCGATATCATGCCTGCTGCATATGTCGTTCTCAGGTATTTCAGATATCCACTCCTCAAGAATGCACGCTGTTTTCAGAGAGGAGAGAAAGATTTCATATTTTTCAGGCTCATAGAAATAATCGGGGACATCGAGTAGGAACTCCCCCCTCCTCTCCTGTGCGTACGCATCATAGGTCTCATAGTCCCCCCTCCTCAAGTAGAACCCTTCCACGTCTGGTGTGGCGCACACGGCGTGAAGTATCCCGATGCAGGACATCTTTTCCCTGAGGGCGCTTTTAAGGATGATTCCGCTCTCGGGGTCGATGTAGAGCTGGGAGATGCGTTCACCGAAAGGTGTCGGCTCAAACTCACTCACTAACTCATTCTCCTCGAGGAATATGAGCACCTTCTCCACATTCTGCAACACATCATCTATGTCAAATTGCCGGGCATAGAAAGTCTTGCTGAAGAATGCGTGTAACTCCTCCTCATTTGAGATAAGCCGCGAGGCGATGAGGGACAACACATGAGAGCGAAGGACGCCCTCGATGGCAAGCTTGGAGGTAATGTCTTCAATAGGCGCATTGATGTAGTTGTCGAAGAGACCGTCTTTTTCCTTTTCACTGGAGGCGACAAGCAAGGCTTCACCGACGCTGTCATACTGCGGTCTTCCCGCTCTCCCGAGCATCTGCTGCACCTCGAGGTTGGGGATGTAGGAGGAACGTCCCCTCTCAAACCGTCGCACATCCCTCACTATTACACGCCGGGCAGGGAGATTGACGCCTGCAGCGAGGGTGGGGGTCGCGACGAGCGCCTTTATTCTTGCGGATTTAAAATTATCTTCGATGATGCGCCTGTCCTCACCGGATAATCCCGCGTGGTGAAAAGAGACGGAGAATCGGGAGAGGAATTCTAGTTCTCCTTTGTATATACTCTCAGAAAATCTGAGAGGCGGAGAATTGATTTTCTTTTCTGAGAAAAATAAGGCTATCCTTCGGGCGAGCGCCTGAGAGGATTTTCTCGTATTGACGAATATGAGTGCCTGCCCGCCTTCGATGATTGTATCATGGGCGAGGGAAACACACGGGTCACCGTTCTCAATTTTCTTTTCACCCTCTGGATAAAATATTTCTCCATCGTAGAAGACACCCTTCCTCAGAGGAACGGGTCGCCACTCAGATGTGATACAGTCCGCATTCAACCACTCCGCAATGTCTCGCGCATTCGCAATCGTGGCGGAGAGAGCAAGCATCTGCTTTCCTTTGAGTTTGGTGAGGACAACCTCAAGTGTCGGTCCCCTCCGGGGTGAGTCGAGGAGGTGCACCTCATCTGCGACAACAAGTGAGAAATCAGCAAAGAAGGCAGGGCTGTGGCGCAAGAGGGAATCAACCCTCTCGCATGTCGCAATGACGACATCGTGCCGTGCGATGCGTTTGTCAGTGACGTCATAATCTCCCGTGGTGAGTATGACATCGAGACCGAGAATGGTCATCTCGGAGAATTTCTCCTCTGCCAATGCCTTGAGAGGAACGATGTAAAGCGCCTTCCTTCTCTCGGAGATCGCCTTGATGATGGCAAGCAGGGCAATGAGTGTCTTTCCTGAGGCCGTGGGGACCGCGAGGACGAGATTCTTCCCACTCAGAAGCCCAGCTTCTATGGCGTCTTCCTGAGGAGGATACAGTGTCCTGTAGCCCATGCTAGAAAGCTTCTCTTTGTATGTCTGGGGAATATCTAACTCTGAGATTTCCATCATCGAACCCTTAAAACACACCCTCGCAAGACCTTTTCCCCGGAAAATTCCACGCCTTCATATTCCAAAAGCTTCCTCTTCATCCATACACCCCCTCCAAAATCATTGAGGGTGAGATCT
>Ga0315295_10001609_pt1 | contig 19341 bp, 18 predicted proteins | sample YL17G14_0_MG_FD_204453 | JGI IMG/M metagenome (GOLD analysis project Ga0315295, IMG submission 204453) | Sediment microbial communities from Yellowstone Lake, YNP, Wyoming, USA - YL17G14_0 | ecosystem: Environmental > Aquatic > Freshwater > Lake > Sediment | place: USA: Wyoming | collected... | reverse complement strand
GTGTGCGCTGCGCGGACGGGCCACCCAGGTCCGCAGGCGGTCGGGGGCGACGCCGTCGTGGTCGGCCGCCGCCCGCTGCACTTCCCCGATGGGGGGATCGCCGGCGGCGACCAGCACGAGCACCCGGTGGGCCTCGTTCCGGGTCGCTGCCGGCAGCTCGGCGGGCGCTGGGCCGGAGACGGCCGGCGGGGCGGCGAGAAGGGCGGCGAGGAGCAGGATCACGCGCTCGGACGGGAGCACGCTGCGCGCCAGCGCCGGAGATGGCCCCGGGCTCGTCCCGCCCCGGGGAATGGACCACGCCGTGGACCGACGTCCGCGGCGCGAACTCCCGCGTCCGCTACCTCGCCTGCGCCGCCTCCCAGGCCGGTGACATCTCCCGCAGCCTGCGCGCCTTCTCGACGACGAGCCGTGCCACGTGGTCCACCTCCTCCTCGGTGTTGAAGCGGCCGAGGCCGAAACGGATGGACGCATGGGCCATGTCGTCCGGCACCCCCATGGCGCGAAGCACGTAGGAGGGCTCGAGCGACGCCGACGTGCAGGCCGAGCCGCTGCTCACCGCCACGTCCTTCATGGCGATCATGAGCGCCTCCCCCTCCACGTGCTCGAAGCTCATGTTCAGGTTCCCGGGCAGGCGACGCTCCAGGCTCCCGTTCACCACCACCCGGTCGAGTCCGGCCAGGATGGCCCGCCGCAGCCGCTCCCGCAGCGCCAGGATGCGCGGCGCCTCGACCGGCACCTCCTCCCGCGCCAGCGCCGCAGCCTTCCCGAACCCGACGATGCCGGGGACGTTGAGCGTCCCGGAGCGGTAGCCGCGCTCGTGCCCTCCTCCGTCGATCTGGGCCACCAGCCGCGCCCGGGGCCGGCGCCGCACGTAGAGCGCGCCCACGCCCTTCGGCCCGTACATCTTGTGGGCCGAGAGTGAAACCAGGTCGGCGCCGGCCGACTCGACGTCGAAGGGGATTCGCCCCAGCGACTGCACGGCGTCGGTGTGGAAGAGAACGCCCCTCTCGCGGGTGATCCGCCCGATCTCCTCCACCGGCTGCACCGTGCCCACCTCGTTGCTGGCGTGGATCACCGAGACGAGGACGGTGTCGGGGCGGATGGCGGCGCGGACCGATTCCGGGTCGACGATCCCCTCCCCGCTCACCGGCAGGATCGTGACCTCGAACCCCTCGCGCGAGAGCGCCGCCATCGAGTCGAGCACCGCCTTGTGCTCGATGGCGGTGGTGACGAGGTGGCGCCCCTTCCCGGCGTGGAAGCGGGCCACCCCCTTCACCGCCAGGTTGTCCGACTCGGTGGCGCCGCTCGTCCAGACGATCTCCCGCGCGGTGGCGCCGACGAGCCGGGCCACCTCCTCGCGCGCCTCCTCCACCGCCTCCTCGGCCCTCCAGCCGAAGGAGTGGCTCCTGGACGCAGCATTGCCGAAGCGCTCCGTGAAGTACGGGAGCATGGCCTCGAGGACGCGGGGGTCGACCGGCGTCGTCGAGTGGCAGTCCATGTAGATCGGAACCTTCACGCCTCGGCCTGTCTCCCAGGGAATGGAACGGATCGCCGTGGCGTTCCGGACTGGCCATCTATAATGGAGGGAGGGATGCGGATCTTCACGAGAATCCTGGTCGCCGGCCTGACCTTCGCCGGCGTCGCCTGGCTGCCCGACCTGGTCGCCTCCGGGCCCACCGGCGCGACCACCGACCTGGGCCTGGGCAGCCTTCTCGCGGAGGGCTCGGGGCTCGCCTACGCCGCGGCCTTCGGCGGGGGCGTGCTGACCTCCCTCACGCCCTGCGTCTACCCGCTCATCCCCATCACGGTCTCGATCTTCGGAGCGCGCGAGGCCACCTCGCGCCGCCACGCCATGGGGCTCTCGGCGCTCTACGTGCTCGGCATCGCCATCATGTACTCGGCGCTCGGCATGGGCGCGGCGCTGACCGGCAAGGCCTTCGGCAGCGTGATGCAGAACCCCTTCGTCATCGGCGGCGTGGCGCTCGTCTTCGCCACCATGGCGGCGTCCATGTTCGGCGCCTTCGAGGTGCAGCTGCCGGCGAGCATGCAGGCGCGGCTCCAGTCGGTGGGCGGCGCGGGCTACCTGGGCGCGGTCGGCATGGGGCTCGTGTCCGGCGTCGTCGCCGCACCGTGCACCGGGCCGGTCCTGGCGGCCGCGCTGGCCTTCGTGGCCACCAGGGGCTCGGTGGTCTTCGGCATGGGCATCATGTTCACGTACGCGCTCGGGCTGGGGCTCCTCTTCTTCCTGATCGGGGCCTTCTCGGTGTCGCTCCCGAAGAGCGGCCCGTGGATGGACACCGTGAAGAGCGTCTTCGGCGTCGCGCTGCTGGCCGCCGCCGGCGTCTTCCTCAAGGACGCCCTGCCGGCGCTCACGCCCGTCTTCCTTGCCTCGCGAGCCGCGGCCCTGGCCGCCGCCGGCCTGGCCGGCGCGGGGGTGCTGCTCGGCGCCTTCAGCGGCAGCTTCCACGGGAGCGCGCTCCACAAGGCCGCGAAGGGGCTCGGCGTGGCGCTCGTGGTCGGAGGGATCGTCTACGCCTCCGGCGCCGCCTCGGCCCGCTCCCGCGCCCAGGGCGACCGGCTGGCCTGGCTCTTCCACCAGGACGAGGCGGCGGCCATCGCCCAGGCCCGCGCCCAGGGCAAGCCGATCATCATCGACTTCTGGGCCGAGTGGTGCACCGCCTGCAAGGAGCTCGACAGGACCGCCTGGGCCGACCCGCGCGTCCAGGCCTCGGCCGGGCGCTTCGTCACCTTGAAGATGGACGGCACCCACGACACCGACGCCTTCCAGACGGTCTTCGAGAAGTACGGCGTGGTGGGCATGCCCACGGTGGTCTTCATCGACTCGTCGGGGCGAGAGGTTCCGCAGCGGATCGTCGGCGCCATCGAGGCCGACGAGATGCTCAAGTACCTCGAGTCGGTCGAGAAGACCTGCAGCCCGGCCATCGCCTGCGTGGCGCGCTGGTAGGGCGGGTCGAGGCGCTAGAAGACCTTCCAGGTGACGAGGGCGACCAGCTCGCCGAGGAGCTTGCGGTCCACGCCCGGGATGCCGGCGCTGCCGCTGGCCCACCGGGCCCAGATCCCCGCCCGTGCCCCGATGGTGATGTCCTTCACCACCTGGGCCTCGTAGGCGACCCCGAACCGCGGCAGGAAGGCGAGCCCCATGCCGCGCTGGAAGGCCCACTCGAGGCCGAGGTCGAGGGTCACGCTCGCGAGGCCTGGGCCGGCCGAGGCCGTCCACCCGGCGCCAGGCGCCACGAGCAGCCCGAGGTTCGCGCGGTTGTCGGGGTAGATCCAGGTCGCGCCGAAGTTGAACCACGGCCCGGCCAGGAGCCGGAAACCGGCCCGGCTTCCCGCATCGCCTGCCAGCTCTCGTCGCCAGACCAGGCCCAGGACCATCTCTCCGGTCGTCCAGCCCACCCCCACCGTCCCGCCCAGGTCGTTCCACTCGTCGAGCCCCTGGGCGTAGGTCACGGAGAGCTCTGGGTAGCCGACCTCGGCGAGCCAGGCCGCGCCGCCGGGCCCCAGCGCTCCGGCGCCGACCAGGGTGACCGGCGCGTTCGGAGAGGGAGCGGCGGAGAGGGCGGCGGAGAGGAGCGCGGCGGCGAGGTTCATGGCGGCGGCATTGTAGCCTTGAATGCCGTTGACACCGGACGCCTCCCCCCGCTAATGAGGGGCGCACTTGCCCAGGTGGCGAAACTGGTAGACGCACTAGATTCAGGGTCTAGCGGCTGAAAGGCCATGGAGGTTCGAGTCCTCTCCTGGGCACCATGAACTCGGGGCGGCGGGTCGAGAGGCTCGCCGCCCTTGCCTTTTCCGGCCGGAATTGCATATTCATGCAACTCCATGCATACGCTCTCCGTCGCCGTGGTCGGGGCCTCCGGATACTCCGGGCTCGAGCTCACCCGCATCGTCGCCCGCCATCCCCGCCTCTCTCTCTCGGCGCTCTACTCCGACCGCTGGGCCGACGAGGCCGCCGGGGAGCGCCTGCCCCTCTCCGGCGCCGCCGCGGCGCTCCGCTACCTGCCCCAGTCGCACGCCCCCGACCTCCGGGCCGACGTGGCCTTCCTGGCGACGCCGGCCGAGGTCTCGCTGGCGCTCGGGCCGGCCCTTCACGCCCGGGGCGTCAGGGTGGTGGACCTCTCCGGCGCCTTCCGGCTCCACGACCCGGCCGCCTACCCGCAGTGGTACGGATTCGAGCACACCGCGCCGGCCCTCCTCGCGCAGGCGCGCTACGGGCTCCCGGAGCTCGACCGGGCGGCCCTCGGCGGCGCCACCTTCGTCACCAACCCCGGCTGCTACGCCACCGCCATCGCGCTGGCGCTCTCGCCGCTGGTTCGTTCCGGGATGGTGGCGCGCCAGGGGATCGCGGTGGCCGCGATGAGCGGCGTCTCCGGCGCCGGACGCAAGTCGAGCGAGGAGTTCTCCTTCTGCGAGGTGGACGAGGATCTGCGCGCCTACCGGATCGGCCGTCACCAGCACGTCCCCGAGATCGAGCAGACCGTGGGGCGCTTCGCCGGCGGCGTCGGCCCCATCTCCTTCACACCCCACCTCGTCCCTCTCCGGCGAGGCATCCTCGCCACCTGCACCCTGCGGGCGGCGCCCGGCGCCACCGAGGCCGGCCTGCGCGACGCCTACCAGGAGGCCTACGGGGCCGAGCCGTTCGTGCGGGTGCTCGCGCCGGATCGGGTGGCGGTGAAGGACGTGGTCCGCACCAACCGTTGCCACCTGGGCACGGCGCTCGACGCCCGGACCGGCATCGTCGTGGCGGTGTCGGCCATCGACAATCTCCTGAAGGGGGCGGCCGGCCAGGCGGTCCAGGCCCTGAACGCCACGCAGGGGTGGGACGAGACCCTCGGGCTCGATCTCCTCGGAGGCTAGCCGTGAAGATCCCCAAGGGCTTCCGCTTCAGCGGCGTCGCGGTGGGCCTGAAGCCGCAGCGGCGCGACGTGGCGCTCGTCGTCTCCGACGTCCCGGCCGCGGCCGCCGGCCTGTTCACCATCAACAAGGCCGCAGCGGCCCCGGTGATGGACGCCCGCGACCGGGTTCCCGCCGAGGGCATGCGCGCCGTGCTCGTGAACAGCGGCAACGCCAACGCCCTGACCGGCCCACGCGGCCTGGAGGACGTGGCCAACCTGCGCGGAGCCCTGGCCGACGCGCTGGGCGTCCAGAAGCGCGCCGTGCTCACCGCCTCCACCGGCGTCATCGGGGTGCGGCTGCCCGCCCAGAAGATCCTGGACGGGCTCGCGGCGCTCGTCGAGCAGCTGGGCGCTCGCGCCGACTTCGCGGCCGAGGCCATCATGACCACCGACACGCGGCCGAAGATGGCCTCGCGCGAGGTGGTGGTGGGCGGGAAGGCCGCCACCGTGTCCGCCATCGCCAAGGGCTCCGGCATGCTGGCCCCGCAGCTGGCCACCATGATCTGCGTGCTCGTCACCGACGTCTCGGTGACGCCGAAGATGCTGCAGGACGTCCTGGGGCGCGCCGTGAAGCGCACCTTCGAGATGCTCACCGTGGACGGCGACATGTCCACCAACGACACCCTCGTCGCGCTCGCCAACGGCCTGGCCGGCAACGCCCGGATCGCCGAGGCCGGTCCGGACCTGGAGGTGCTCGAGGCCGCGGTCACCGACCTCTTCCGGGAGATGACCCGGGCCATGGCCTCGGACGGGGAGGGAGCGACCAAGCTGCTCGAGGTGGTGGTGACGGGCGCACCGTCGGACGCCGCCGCCCGCGACGTGGCCCGCTCCATCGCCAATTCACCCCTCGTGAAGGCGGCGCTCTTCGGAGCCGATCCGAACTGGGGGCGCGTGCTGGCCACGGTGGGGGCGCGGGCCGGCACGCGCGGCTGGCTCATCGACCCGTACCGGGCCCGGGTGCTGTTGCAGGGCGTGGCGGTCTTCGCCAGCGGCGCGCCCGCCGAGATCGACCGGGAGGCGCTGCGGGTCCGCATGCGGGAGCCGGCCATCGATCTCCGGGTGGAGCTGGCCGACGGGGACGTCTCGGCCACGGCCTGGGGGTGCGACCTCTCCTACGACTACGTGAAGATCAACGCCGACTACGCCTCGCAGATCGTGCAGAAGGAGGACGGTGGGATGGCACGCGAGGACCACGTGGCCAACTACTCCCCGGCCTTCAAGCGTGCGCTGCTCGCCGAGGCGCTCAAGTACATCGCCGCCTTCTCCGGCCAGGTGGCGGTGATCAAGTACGGCGGCGCGGCCATGGTGAAGGAGTCGCTCAAGGAGGCCTTCGCCGAGGACGTGGCCCTGCTCAAGCGGGTGGGGCTGAAGCCGGTGGTGGTCCACGGCGGCGCCCAGGAGGTCACCCGCACCATGGAGCGGCTGGGCGAGCGCTCCGAGTTCGTGGACGGGCTGCGCATCACCGACGCCGCCTCGCTGCCGGTGGTGGAGATGGTGCTCACCGGCAAGGTGAACCAGGAGCTGGTGACGCTCCTCAACGCGCGGGACGTGTCGGCGGTCGGACTCTCCGGCAAGGACGGGCAGCTGCTCCGGGCCCGGAAGATCGTCCACGAGAGCGGCCGCGACCTCGGTCACGTCGGCGAGGTCGTCGAGGTGAACAAGGACTTCCTCCGCATGCTGCTCAAGTCGAGCTACGTGCCGGTCATCTCCCCCATCGGCAGCGGCGAGGATGGGGGCGGACTCTCGGTGAATGCCGACGACGTGGCCGCGGCGGTGGCGGTCGCGCTGGGGGCGAAGAAGCTCATCTACCTGACCGACGTGCCCGGCATCCTCGAGTCGGCACCCGACGGCGGCCTGGTGCGCCAGATCTCCGGCTCCGATCTGGAGAAGCGCCTGGAGGCCGGGGCCATCACCGGCGGCATGAAGCACAAGGCCCGTGCCATCCTCCGGGCGCTGGCCGGCGGCGTGGAGCGGGTCCACGTCCTCGACGGCCGCGTCCCCCACACCGTCATCGCCGAGCTCTTCACGGACCGCGGCGTCGGCACGCTGGTGTTCCGGTGAGCGCGCAGGACACCCGTCGCCGCCGCGAGGCGGTGGCCCGCATCCTCCGGGTCGACCGGGTGGCCACGCAGGAGGAGCTGCTCGGATCTCTCCGGCGGGAGGGGTTCCGGGCCACGCAGGGCACGCTGTCGCGCGACCTGGCTCGTCTCGGCGCCCGGCGCGTCTCCCGCCCGGACGGCTCCTACTACGAGGCCGGGGACGGCGCGCCCGCAACCGTGGCCGCGGCCGTGGCGGGGCTCGTCTCGGACGTCGCCACCAACGGGTCCCTGGTGGTCATCCGCACGCTTCCCGGCAGCGCGCCGGCGGTGGCCCGGGCCATCGACCTGGCGCGGCGCACCGACGTGCTCGGCACCATCGCCGGCGACGACACGGTCTTCGTGGCTCCGGCCCGGGGGCGGGGCTCCCGCGCGCTGGCCAGCCGGCTGGCGGGGCTCTTCGAGGCCGGCCGGGCGGGGAGCTAGACCATGGCCGCGACCCGAGCCCATTCGGCCCGGGAGCGCAGCACGCAGTCCTCGATGGCCAGCCCCTCGAAGTAGTTCCCGGTGAGCGCGAGTCGCTGGCCTGCGAGCATCCGGTCGAGCTCGGCGACGACCCGGTCGTGGCCGATCACCGGCGAGGGGAGCAGCGTCATCCGCTGCGACACCTCCTCGAAGTCCGGCTCGGCGATCCCCAGGATCTGCGCGATGCGGGCGCGCTTCTCCGCATCGGTCTTGCCGGTCCTGAAGTGGAAGGCGAAGGCGCGCCATTCCGGGTCGGGCACCGGATCGCGGGTCACGGCCGACCAGAAGATGTCGTCGGCCGGGACCAGGAAGGCCATCTCGGGCAGCTTCAGCCGGTCCCGCCGGACCACGACCCCCATCGAGTCGGTGGCCGCCATCTTCAGCCGCGCCAGCTCCGCCGCGAGCTCCGGAAAGTCGGCCCGGAGGAGGGCCGACGCCATGGCCGGCGGCACCGCCAGGGAGAGGAGCGGCGCCTCGTACGAGCGCCCGTCGACGAGACGGACCTCGAAGCCTGCGCCGCGCCGCCTCACCTCGCGCACCGTCGCCCGGGTGACGACCTCGATGCCCGGCTGCGCCGCCAGCGCCGCGGCGACGGTGCCCACGCCTCCGTCGAGGGTGAAGCTCCTCACCACGTCCTTGCGCCGCTCCCGCTTCTTGAAGAGCGAACCCGGACCGGCCGCCGGGAAGGCGTCGACGTCCTGCGAGGGAACCGCGGAGAGGAACGGGGCCAGGATGCGGGAGTAGTTGCGCTTCCCGACCACCCCGCCGTACCAGCCGGCCGTGGTCGCGCCCGCCTTGGGCGCGCGAAGGCCGCTCAGGGCGTTCCGGAGGAGCTCCCCCTTGTCGAAGCGCCAGAGGACGGAGATCGGGCCCAGCATGTCGAGCGCGCCATCGCGCAGGAAGGCGAAGCGCTTGCGGGCCTCGCCGCGGGGGATGATCCGGTCGCGGAGGCCGATCCCCTCGACGAGCTCCAGGAATCCGCCGTAGGAGTTGTAGCAGGTGTGGGCGCCCATCTCGTACCAGTAGCCGGACGCCGTGCTCCGGGAGTCGAGACATCCGCCGGTCCGCTCGCTCCCCTCCAGGACGAGCACCTTCTTCCCGGCCCGGGTGGCGTGCCAGGCGAAGGCCAGGCCGCTGATCCCTCCCCCGACGACGACGACATCCCTCGATTCCATCTCGACTTTCCGACCTCCCCGCGCCCGCCGACGCGACCGCTCACCGTCGCATGGCGCGGCGCGGCACGCCAGCGGTTTTGGCCCCGTGGAGGGCTTCCGATCGCGCTTTCGCCACTCGCCTCCTTGGGCTACAACCGTCGGACCATGAAGATCGGATTCCTCGGAACGGGAACCATGGGCGCGCCCATGGCCAACAACCTGCGAAAGTCTGGCCACACCGTCACGGTCTGGAACCGCACGCCTTCCAGGGCGGAACCGGTCGTGAAGAAGGGCTGCAGGAGTGCGGCGACGCCCCGCGAGGCCGCCGCCGGACAGGACCTGGTCTTCCTGTGCCTCGCCGACGAGAAGGCCGTCGACTCGGTCCTCGACGGCCCCGACGGTGCGCTGGCCGGCCTGGGCCAGGGAGCGGTGCTCGTCGACACCTCGACCGCTGGCGTCCGCAGCGCGAGGTCGGTGGAGGAGCGCGTCCGGGCGAGGGGAGCGAGCTTCGTCGCCGCCCCGCTTCTCGGCTCGAAGGCCGCCGCCGAGAAGGCCCAGATCACCATCGTCGCCGGCGGTCCCCCCGAGGCCCGCGAGAAGGTCCGGCCGGCGCTGCGCGCCATCTCCGCCCGCGTCATCGAGCTGGAGAGCGCGCCGCAGGCCGCCCTCATGAAGCTGGTGGTGAACGCGGTGGGCGGCGCGATGATGGCCGCCTACGCCGAGGGGCTGGCGCTGGGCGCTTCCGGTGGCCTCGATCTCGCCCGGGTGGTGGAGACGCTGCAGGCCTCGAGCTTCCACTCGCCGCTCTTCCTCATGAAGGGCGAGCAGATCCTGGCCAAGGACTGGGCGCCCCGCTTCGCGGTGGCGCTCGCCGAGAAGGACCAGCGGCTCGCCCAGGAGGCGGCCGCCGACCAGGGCGCGAAGATGCCGGTGGCCTCCGCGGTGCGCCGCCTCTTCACCGACGCCATCGAGAGCGGGCGCGGCGGGGACGACATGTGCGCCGTCGCCGACGTCTACTTCGGGTGGGCCGGGCTGAAGAAGTAGCCTCGCCGGGCGTTCAGCTCGCCAGGACCTCGCGCACCGTCTTCCACAGCTCCTCGAGGTGGAAGGGCTTCTTCACGAACCCGGAGCACTCGAGCCCGGTCGGCAGCAGCTTCTCCCGGACCTCTTCGGATGGCGTGGCCGAGACGAAGAGCACCTTCGGGCACCTCTCGCCGAGCTGGTGATTCATGGCACCGAAGAAGGCCACGCCGTCCATTCCCGGCATGCGGTAGTCCACGATGGCGAGGTCGGGCGGGTTCAGGCGCGCCAGCTCCAGCGCCTCCACGGGGTCGGAGGCACCCTCGACCTCGTGGCCGAGCCTCTCCACCCCGACCTGCAGGGCCTTCCGGACGATCTCGACGTCGTCGATGATGAGGACTCGGGCCACGTTGCCACCTCCGCGGTGATACCTTGCGCGGGCCGTGCCGGAAAAAGCCGAGGAATCCTGGCCACGCCGATCGGGTCGATCGGCACCCTGGGGTCCCGCCACCTGCCCCTTCGAGACCCATCCGGGGACCCGTGACCGGTCAGCGGTAGCGAGCCAGCGCGCGCCGGACCGCGTCGCCGTAGTGGCGCCGGGCCGATGGCGGCGACAGCACCTCGGCGTCGCCTCCGAAGGAGAGGGCGAACCGGGTTGCCCATTCGTCGCTCACGCCGGGCACCTCCACGACGGCGCCGCCCTTCGCGTCCCGCTTCACCACCCGCCACTGGCCAGGGCGGGCGAGCGCCCAGGCCGCCGCGAGAGGCCCCATCCGCAGCCGGACCGGGGTCCCCCGGGCCTCGGAGAAGAGCCGGCCGCGGGCCAGCTCGGCGTCGCTGGGCGGCTCGAAGCGCTTCCCGTCCAGCGCGCACTCGCGGATCCGGTCGAGCCGGAACGGCAGGGCCTTGCCGCGGGCCTCGTCGTGGCCCCACAGGTACCAGTGGCCGAGCCGCTGCGCGAGCGTGTACGGGTGCACCACCCGTTCGGTCTCCTCGCCACGGGTGTCGGTGAAGTAGCGGATGCGGAGCGCTCGCCGGGCGGCGATGGCCTGCTCGATGCGCCCGAGCAACGAGTCCCTGGCCGGCGGAGAGCCGGCGAATATCCGATCGAGCAGCTCGTCGAAGAGGGCGCGCCGGTCCCTGGGCACGGCGTCCCGCAGCGCCCGGACCACCCGCTCCCGTCCCTCCCCTCCCAGCGCCCGGGCCGCCGCCGCCAGCGCGGCCGCTTCGCTCTCCGTGAATCGCGGCGGCCGGGAGAAGCTCTGGTGGAGCGCCACGTGGACCTTGTCCCCCTCGACGTAGAGATCGAGGAAGTCGTCCGGCGCGAAGGGCGGGCACCCCACGCCGAGCAGGAAGTCGAGGTCCTCGAGGATCTGCTTCTCCGACACGCCGCACTTCCGGGCCAGGTCCCGGACCGGGATGCCCGGGTGGCGGACCGCGTAGGGAACCAGGAACAGGACCCGGCGGAGCCGGTCGCGCGAGTCGGCCTTGGCGGCGACCTTCCGGGTCACGCCACCCTCCGCGCCAGCGCGGCCAGCACCTTGCGCGCCTTCTCCCGCAGCGCCCTCGGCTCCAGGATCTCGGCCCGGTCTCCCTGGGAGAGCACGTGACGGAGCAGCGCCGCCTCGTTCGTGGCCTCCACCTCGACCACCACCACGCCGTCCACGTCCTTCCAGGTGGCGCGCGGACCGAACGACTCCCGCTCCTCCTGGATGGCCGGCCCGTCGAGGCGGATCCGGCAGCGCACCGGGGCGTGCATGCGAAACTCCCAGGACTCGCGGGTGGCGAGCTCGGCGAGCGAGAACCCCTTCCGGACCTCGAAGTCCGGCGTGCGCGGCGCGGCGGCGTTCACCTCCACCGACACGATCCGGCCGAGGTGGAAGCTGCGGATGTCCTGGCGAAGCCGGCAGAACCCGGCCAGGAACCAGGCCCCGCCCCGCTGGTAGAGACCGTAGGGATCGACGTCGCGCTCGGTCCGGCCGCGACGCTCCGCCCCGGCGTAGACGAGGTGCACCCGCTTCCGTCCCGCCACCGCGAGCGAGAGCGCCTCGAGCCGCCGTGCCGCCTCGGCCCGGGCGCCCTCCTCGGCGTCGTCGGCCGAGAGCTGCAGCGCCGCCACCGCAGCCACCTCCGAGGCGCCCGGCGCGCGGGCGGCGAAGGAGAGCTTGTTCATGGCGTGCGCCAGGTCGCGCGCGTACGGGAAGACCCGCTGGGCCAGCGCCGCCGAGCCGGCCACGTAGAGCAGCGCCAGGTCCTCGGGCGGGAGCTTCAGATCCGGGAGGTAGAAGTCCTCCTTGTCCACCAGGTAGCCGGCGGAGAGGTCCTCGTCGCCGCCCACCCAGCGAACCGGGATGCCGAGCTCGAGCAGCTCGGCCTTGTCCCGCTCGAACTTGCGGATGGCCGCCTCGCCCGGTCCGCCGTAGTCGTCGGGGAACTGCTCCTGGATCTCGCGCCACGAGACGGGCTCGGAGGCGCGCAGGAGCAGCGCGGCCAGATCCAGGAGTCGCTCGGCCTTCTGCACGGGGCGAAGAGGCCCTTGCGGTTCGCCTACTCCGCGGCCGGCGGAGCGGCCGTGGCCGGAGGGGCGGGCGGCTCCGGGACCGGGGTCGCGACCGAGCCCTCCTGGGCCCGCTTCTCCTCGCGGGCCGCCTGCCGCACGGCGTCGATGAGCTCCTCGTGCTCCTTGCGGAGCGCGTCGTAGCGGCGGCGGAGCTCGGCGTGCCTGTCGTGGGCGACGTCGAGCTCGCCCTTCTGCACCATGTAGACGCGCCGGTCGGTCTCCAGCCGACCGCGGGCTGCCTTGAGCTCGCGCTCCAGGTCGCCCGTCTTCTTGCGCAGCTCGGCGAGCTTGGCCTCGGCCTTGTCGGCCCGATCCTTCTCGGCGAGGAGTGGCCCTTCATCGGTCGCCGCCGGAGCCGGCGCAGCCGAGGGCGCCGGTGCCGCGGCCTGCGCGGCCTGGGCGCGCGCCTGGGCCACGGCCTCGGCGGCCGAAGCCTTCTCGCGCTCCAGCTGCTTCACCGCATTCGACGACTGGGTCTCGAGCGCCTTGGCCCGCTCCGCGGCTGCGGCGGCCTCGGCCCGCGCGTCGGCCAGCCGGGCGGTGAGCTTCTCGATCTCCTCGCGCAGCGCCGGGGCGCCGGCGGCCTTCCTCACCCCGTCGGCCTGATCGAAGGCGCGCTTCTTGGCCTCCTTCAGCTGATCGCGGAGCAGGGCGGCCTCCTCGCGCCGCTCCTTCGCCTCGGCCCGGTAGCCGGCGGCCTCCTTCGAGGCCGCCTCGGCCTGCTCCTGCAGCTTTCGAACGGCCGCCTCCTTGCCGGCGAGCTCGGTGCGGACGGTCCGGTGGGAGGCGAAGAAGAAGACGGCCGCCAGCATGGCGGCGAGGGCGATGAAGAAGAAGAGGCCGGTCATGGGGGGTCGAAGCTATCCCCCGTCCGGACCTCTTGGCAAGGTCGGAAGACGTGCGGGAAGGGCCACCGGCAAGGAATCCGTCGCTGGGGTACCATTCCCGGCTTGCGCCGCGTCGCCACCAAGATCTTTCTCGCATTCGGCGTGTCCCTGGCGGCCTTCGCGCTGGTCTCCGCCTTCGGGATCGTGCGGCTCCACGACCTGGGGCGGAAGCTGCGCCTCCTCAGCGAGGGGTACCTTCCCCTCACCCGCATCGCCGCCCAGATCGACGTGAAGGACTGGGTGACCCCGCGCATCCTGGAGGCCGGCACCCTCGATCCGGCGGCGCGGCGCGCCTGGATCCCGCTGGCACGCGCGCGCTTCCCCGCGCTGGTGCGGGAGAAGATCGCCGAGGGTCGCTCGGTGGCCGCCCGGGCCGGGAAGGTCGCCTCCGGAGAGGAGGCCGCCTTCCTGGCCGAGGTGGTGGGGCGGCTCGACGCCCTCGACGCCGCCTGGACCCGCTACGACGCGGCCGCCCGGGCGCTCCTCGACGCGGCCGAAGCCGGGGAGGCTCCTCCGCCGGAGGCGACCATCCAGGCCACCCGAACGCTCGAGAAAGCGCTCGCCATCGACGTGAAGCTCCTGCAGGCCGCGCTGGAGAGCCACACGAGCGAGCTCGTCCTCGCCGCCGAGCGGGAGGAGTCCCGGACGGTGGCGTCCATCGTCATCTACACGATGCTCGCGCTCTCGGTGGGGGCCGGAGCGGCACTCGTGTCCCAGAGGCTGCTGGCGCCCATTCGCACGCTGACCGAGGGGGTGAAGGCGGTGGCCGCCGGCGACCTCTCCCGGCAGGTGGCCGTCCGGGGCGCGGACGAGCTGGGCGTGCTGGCACGGGAGTTCAACACCATGGCGGCCTCGCTCGAGAGGCAGCGCCAGGAGCTGCAGCGGGCCGAGCGGCTCGCCGCCGTGGGCCGGATCTCTGCCCACATCACCCACGAGATCCGCAACCCGCTCAACTCGCTCGGGCTGAACGCCGAGCTTCTCGCGGAGGAGATCGAGCCTGGCGCCTCGGCGGAGGCTCGCGCGCTCGTCGGCGCCATCACCCGGGAGGTGGACCGGCTGAACGGCGTCGCCGAGGAATACCTGCGCTTCGCGCGCCTTCCGCGGCTGGTGATGGCGCGGGAGGACCTGAACGAGATCATCGACGGGCTGCTCGACTTCGTCACCCCGGAGATGCAGGCCGCCGGCGTCGCCGTGGAGCGGGAGCTCGCCCCGGACCTCCCGCCGATCCGGGGAGACGAGGGTCAGCTGCGCGCCGCCTTTCTCAACCTGCTGCGCAACAGCCGCGAGGCGATGTCCGGCGGCGGGACCATCCGGGTCCGGACGGTCCGGGCCGCGGACGGCGGCATCGACTTGACGGTGGCAGACACCGGATCGGGTATCCCATTGGAACAACTGGGAAATATATTCGATCCCTTCTTTTCCACCAAGACGGGAGGAACCGGGCTAGGTCTGGCGTTCACGTTGCAGGTCGTAGAGGAGCACGGCGGAACCATCCGGTGCCAGAGCGAGGTCGGCCGCGGAACCACCTTCGCGGTCCGGATCCCGTCTGCGCCACCCGATGGGGCAACGGCTTGAGCGAGGTGGAGATCAGGTGAGCCGGGCAAAGCGGGTGACGGGGCGTTTTCGGGATCCGCTTCGCGGCGTCTCCCCCATGGCCGAAGGTCCCTTCCTGCTCGGCCAGAGGGCGCAGCTCGAGAACGGCGCCCGGGTGGTGGTCGCGCGCACCCCCGGCCTCCACTCGGCCATGCTCGCGCTCTACGTGCGGGCCGGCTCGCGTCACGAGAGCCCGGCCACGAGCGGCGTCTCCCACTTCGTCGAGCACCTGCTCTTTCGCGGGAGCCAGGGCTACCCCGACAGCCGGGCCATGAACGCTGCGGTCGAGGCGGCGGGCGGCAGCATGAACGCCATGACCGGCCGCGATCACACCTGCTACTACACCTCGCTCCACCCGGCTGGCCTCGAGACCGGCATCGACGTCTTCACCGATCTGGCCCGCCGACCGCTCCTCCGCGACATCGAGGTGGAGCGCGGGGTGGTCCTCGAGGAGATCCTCGACGAGGTGGACTCCCGCGGGCGCGACATCGACGCCGACAATCTATTGAAGCGCATCGTCTTTCCGGAGCACGGACTCGGGCAGAAGATCGCCGGCTCGCGCGCCAGCGTGCAGGCGCTCGGCGAGGGAGCCATCCGCGCGCACCACGCCCGCCACTACACCGGCGCGAACGTGGTGCTGGTCGCGGCCGGCCCGGTCTTCCACGAGGAGGTGCTGGAGCTGGCGGCAGCCCGGCTCGGCGCGCTCCCGCGCGGGACGGCGGCCCGCTCCGAGGCCCCGCCCCCGTGGCCCTCGGGCCCGATCTTCCGGGCCGTCGAGCACGACGACGCGCAGGTCGAGTTCTCGCTGGCCTTCCCGAGCGTCCCGGAGCGCCACCGCGACCACCCGACGGCCCTCGTCATCCGCCGCCTCCTCGACGACGGCCTCTCGTCCCGGCTGCCCTTCGAGATCGTGGAACGGCACGGGCTCGCGTACTCGATCCACGCCAGCCTCGAGACCTACGAGGACGCGGCCCTCTTCACCTTCGAGGGCGCCTGCACGCCCTCCAAGCTGGGCCGGGTGGTCCAGGAGATCTTCCGGGTGGTGAGCGACCTGTGGGGCTCGCTCCTTCCCGACGAGGAGCTGGCGCGGGTCCAGGAGCGCCACCGGATGTCGCTCACCTTCGCGCTCGACAACCCGTCGGAGCTGGCCGGGTGGTTCGGAGTGGGCGAGCTCTTCGGCACCGACGAGACCCTGGAGGAGCGCTGCCGGCGGGTCGAGCGGGTCACGGCAGCCGACGTCCGGCGAGTGGCCCGCTCGATGTTCCAGCGGCGCCACCTCGTCGCGGTCGCCGTCGGGCCCGGGGCATCGACCCTGCGTCGCTCCCTGTGTCGGGCCGCCGGGAGCTCGCCGCTCGCGTGACGGGCACCATCCCGGTCGGGTAGGCTCTCCCGATGGACGCCGTCCTCCTCGAGTGGACCGCCGCGCTCGCGGTGGGGATCGAGGAGATCGACGCCCAGCACCGGGAACTCTTCCTTCGCGTGGCCCGGGTGCGGGATGCCGCCTTCGCCGGTGACGCATCCGAGGTCGACCGGACCATCGCCTTCCTCCAGCGGTACGTCGAGTTCCACTTCGCGGCCGAGGAGCGCTTCATGGCGGAACAGCGCTATCCCGGCCTCGACCGACACCGGGAAGAGCACGCCTGGCTCCTCCAGGCGGTGCGAGAGATCGAGGCCGACCACCGTCGCGACGGCCCATCGGCCGGGGCGACCGCCCGGGTCGAGCGCTTCCTCTCCGACTGGGTTCGCACCCACATCGGCGTCTCCGACCTGGGCATGGCGCGCTTCGTTCGCCGCGCGCGCCCTCGCTGAAGGCGCCGGCGGCTCCTGGCCCCGGAAGGGGGCCCTCTGGTAGCCTCGACCGGGTGGACGGTTTCGTCGAGAGAGCGGTGCGCCGGATGCGCGAGGACCGCGGCTTCAGCCGCAACCGGCACTTCCTCGCCCTCTCCTCGCCGGAGGGACGCCGTGCGGTGCGGATCGCCCGGCACCTGCGCTCCATCGAGCACGATCTGGAGCTGGGCTGGCCGGCGCGCGCCGAGCGGCGCGACGGGCGCATCCTCGTCACCGTGGCCTACCGATCCGGCACCCGAACCGCGTGGCTGACCGGGGCGGAGTATCGAATGCTGCTCTCGAATCCCGCCGCCAGGAACGCACTTGGAGTGAACGAAGCGGTCGACGACTAGAGCGCATCCCCGTCCTCGAGCCGGACGCCCCCGGGGGTCATCTCAGAGCTCGGTCTCGCCGGCGAAGACCCGTTCGGCCGGTCCCTTCATGAAGACGGACAGGTCGGCGTCCACCGAGATCTCGAGCGCGCCGCCCGGGAGCCGAACCGTCACCGGCCCGGATGCCGAGAGCCGTCCCTCGTGAAGCGCCGCGACCACCGCGGCACAGGCGCCGGTGCCGCAGGCCTCGGTCAGGCCGGCGCCGCGCTCCCAGACCACGAGGTCGATGGCCTGGCCTGCTGCCCGGCCGATCCCGACGTTCACGCCGCCCGGCACGCGGGCCTCGATGGCAGGTCCTAGGGTCGAGGCCCTTCCCGGCTCCGGGCCGTCGAGGATCACCGCGTGCGGGTTTCCCATCGACACCCGCAGGGTGCGCACCAGCTCGGCGCCGACCTCGAACTCCTGCGGGCCCTCGACGCGAGCACGCCCCATGTCCACGGTGACCGAGTCGATGCCGGCCGGCCCGCGGTGCACCTTGCAGCGCCTGGGCCCGGAGTCGGTCTCGACCACGATCTCGCCGTCGAGCCCGCGGGTCTCGGCGAGATGGCGGGCCACGCAGCGGATGCCGTTTCCGCACATGGCCGCGACCGATCCGTCGGGGTTGTAGATGTGCATGTAGGCCGCGCCGCCCTCGCGGGCCGGCAGGACGGTGAGCACGCCGTCGGCCCCGATGCCACGACGCCGGTCGCAGATGCGCACGGCGCGTCCGGGCGTCATGAGAGCCGGCCCCTCGACCACGACGAAGTCGTTGCCGAGGCCGTGAAACTTCCAGAAGCGCAGCGCCACGTGGCGGATCCTAGTCGATTCCCTCACCCGCAGAAACGGGCGATGGCGCGCCCGTAGATGTCGGCGGCCCGCTGCAGCTCGGGGAGCGGGACGAATTCCCCCGTCCGGTGGGCCACCCGGATGTCGCCCGGGCCGAACACGCAGGCCTCGGCGCCCAGGTGGATGAGCTCCGGAAGCTCGGTGCCGAAGGGGATGGCGGTGGAGCCGTTTCCACTCTCGGCCTCGAGGAACCGCACCACCTCGGCGTCGGGCGAGGTCACGCCGGCCGGGTCCACCCGCAGCGGCGTCCGGGAGACCCGGAGCTTGCCGCCGCCGGCCTCCTCGAGCGCCCGGGAGGCCGCGTCGACCATGTCGAGCGCACGCTCGGGCGGCTGCTCCGGCAGCGGGCGCCACTCCAGCGTGAAGAAGCAATCTCCGGCCAGCACGTTTCGTGCCTTGCCGCCGCGGATGACGCCCACGTGGAAGGTGGTGTGGGGCGGCGAGAAGGCCGGGTCGGTGTGCTCGGCGGCCAGGAGGCCCTGGATGCGCTCGATCTCGGTGACGAGGCGCACCGCGGCGTGGATGGCCGAGGCCCCCACGTCGGGAAAGGCGCTGTGCCCCTCCACCCCGGTGAGCGTGAAGTCGACCGCGCAGTAGCCCTTGTGGGCGCGCACGGGCACCAGGCGCGTCGGCTCGCCGATGATCGCCTTGGCGGGGTGGACCCGCGCCTCGTGCGCCAGCGCCTTCGCTCCCTGGCAGCCCACCTCCTCGTCGGCGGTGAAGAGCAGCCAGAGCGTGCCCTTCCCGGGTCGCACCCGCGACGCCGCCGAGAGCATGGCGGCGATGCTGCCCTTGGTGTCGGCCGACCCGCGGCCGTGGAGCTTCCCGTCGCGGACCACGCCCGAGAGCGCCTCGCTCCAGTCGGGGTCGAAGGGAACGCAGTCGGTGTGCCCCACCAGCGCCAGGCCGCCCGGCTCGTCGGGACCGAGCCGCCCGATCAGGTTTCCCTTCTCGACGCCGTCGGCGTCCTTCCAGGTCATGCGGCGGGTCTCGAAGCCCAGGCGCCGGACCCGCGGCTCCAGCCAGTCGAGCACGGGAAGGTTCGACCGCGACGAGGTCGAGTCGATGGCGACGAGTTGCCGGAGCGTGTCGACGAGGTCCATCTCAGCCTCCCCACAGCTTCCTCATGGTGCGCGCGAAGTCACGGGCGATCCGGCCCGCGGCGGGCCGGCCCGGCGACGCTTCACCATCCGTCACGATCGCCTCGCCCCCGACCAGCACGTCGCGAACGGCGGTGCGGGCCGCCGAGAAGACCACGGCGGGCAGGAGGTCGGCCGACGAGGCGCCGGCGATGGATGGATCCTCCAGATCGACCGTGAGGAAGTCGGCCGGGCCACCCGGGTCGAGCGAGCCGCCCGGAAGCCCCAGCGAGCGCATCCCGCCTCGCGAGGCGATGCCGTACAGACGCGCGGCCAGACCGTCCACACGGCCGTCGACCGGGCCGTCTCCAGCGGCGGGCGCGAGCATCCCGCGCTCCCGGCGCAGGAGGCGCAGGTTCCCCTCGAGCGCCCGGGCGTCCTCGAGGAGGTCGATCTGGACGTTGGAGTCGGTGCCGAGCGCCAGCGCGGCGCCGGCCTGCAGCAGCTCGTCTGCGGGCACGACGCCA
>Ga0315295_10001607_pt1 | contig 19355 bp, 13 predicted proteins | sample YL17G14_0_MG_FD_204453 | JGI IMG/M metagenome (GOLD analysis project Ga0315295, IMG submission 204453) | Sediment microbial communities from Yellowstone Lake, YNP, Wyoming, USA - YL17G14_0 | ecosystem: Environmental > Aquatic > Freshwater > Lake > Sediment | place: USA: Wyoming | collected... | reverse complement strand
AAGAACAGGTTCCAGGAAATAGCTCACAGAATGCCTTCTGAAATCAGGGGATACATAACCGACCTTCAGTCTTCGCGAAGTTGAAGGGGTATTCGTATGTGGCAAAATAGCAGAAGATAAAGGTTCTGCAAATTGTTTTGAAAAAGCTAAATGCTTGGAAAATATCGTCTGCGAGTCATAACTGGAATTATAGAGCATATTCATTAATAGAGCCTCATGCAGAATAATATCATTTGGTTGAATCTGTAAGGCACGTCTGTAAAGGTTCTCTGCTTCAATAACTTTGCCCTGCTTCTGAAGTGTTTGGCCAAGCCGGCTAAGAGCAATAAAGGAATGAGGGTTTATCCTTAACGATGCTTCAAAGTTTTGAATAGCCTCGCTCAGTCTATCCTGACAAAACATGGAGAAACCAAGATAGTTATAAGTCGTTTCGATGTTGGGATTCAGTGATACAGCCTTCTGTAAATAAGTGATGGCATCATCAAACTTTCCATTATTATGCATAGCTATCCCGATGTTGATATATGCAGTAGGATCATCTGGATTTATACGCATAGCCTCCTGATAGTAATGTACGGCTTCATCAAAATTCTTTTTTTCCTGAAGGGAGTTTCCTAATCCATTATATGCGTCAACTAACCCTGGATTGAGTTCAATAACTTTTCGATAACAGTCTATAGTTTTGTCAAAATCTTCCCTGCATTGGTAAATTGTAGCAAGATAATAATATGCTTCATGAGAGTCTGGATTAAACTTAATAGCTTTCTTTAAATATTGAATTGCTGAATCGTAATTTGCCAACTGGGCATAAATCATTCCAAGAAAAATAAGGACTTTTATATTATAAGGCTCTTTCTTTAATATGCTCTTGCAAAGAAGCTCGGCTTCATTGAAATTTCCGGAATGATAATGTTTTAGAACCGATTCAAATGTCTTGCGGATATTCATTATTTGCTCCTGAATATTATTCTACAGAAAAGTTAAATTAATGTTTTTGAGACCAATTATCCCAGGTGAAACTGCATAAATTCTGCAGATTCTCGATGAAATCTTTATTGTTCATTAAGGATGAATGTGTCATCATATCCCGCAGTTTCTCCCTGAGCAAAATTTCCTTTATGATGATGCTCGAAAGCAGAATGAATGACTCTATGAATATTCACTTTACGATAACGTGTTCCTTAGACACTAACCTCTCTTTTACAGATTTATCAAGAAAGTCCTCAAGCACAGTAATACAGTATTTGTCTTTATAGACGATATGTTTGTTTCTTGCAATCTTTTCTGAAATCTCCCGACGCCATTCTGAACTCTGTCCAAGCTTTACTGCTAATGCAACATATTCATCTAAAGAAGCTGCGATGGTCTCTTTCAATCCCATCATAGTTAATATTGCTGTGCTCTCTCTTCCCCTCATCAAGGGGCTCGGAAAAGCTACAACAGGCAAATTGCAGTCGATTGCCTCAAGGGTTGAAGTGCACCCAGACCAGCCTATGGGATCAAGAAAAACATCACATAGTTTGTTCAGTGCTGTATATTTGTCTTTATCGAGAGCCGGCAAAAAAACAACATAATTATTGGCGTCCAGATTGAACTCTTTAAACTTTTGAAAAATACGGGTCTTGAATTGTTCGATTATTGATTCTATTTCAGGCAATGAAGAGAAAAGAAACTGGCAATTACCTGCCTGCTTGGCAATCCGCGGAAAAACCTCATCATACTTAGGAAGATATTTATAGAGTGTCTGACAGCAATGATAAAGAATGGATTTGGGACGCAAACCAAACATATTACGACTTACTTCTGCATCAGGAACCGGATCCGGTGCGTAATAAACAGACAGATTTGGCAGCCGGATGAGCTTTTCAGTGTAATGCTCTTGAGCATCCTTCGGCTCTATAAGATCGCCGCTGAGGTAATAGTCAATGGTCGGCAGGCCTGAGGTATCAGGATGTCCCCAGGAGGTACACTGGACAGGAGCCAATCTCAATGCTGCAAGTTTTAATGTTGTTGGATCCATACCAATTTCCGGATAAAGAAGCACGTGTAGATTATCGTTCCGAATAATCCGGCAAAGTTCCTCGAAAGAATAAATATCTTTAACGAAGCGGGTGAAACAATTTCTTGCAAGTTCAGTCGCCCGATCTTTCTTTTTCCCGGTATGATAACCATACAGACTAAAACGGCTCGAATCAATATTTTCAATCCATCCTTTTATAGGGATTTTCCAGTTGGAATGGTAAAAGAAATAGGCTGAAACTATGCCAATTCTTAAAGGGTCTCCGCAGGAACAGGAAGGCATTGGAAGGTGTTCGGCAAATTCCGGATGCCGGGAAGACATGATTCGGCAAACCAATTCACCATACAGATGTTGAAGATCTCTGTCATTATATCCCTGATATGCCAAAAAGAAGGGCTGATGGCGTCCTACTGCATCAGCAGCGGCTTCTATGTCCTCTGGATTTCTGAGAGAAATAGTACTTTGCAAATTCATGAGTTCTTTGAGATATAATTCGCGGGATATCTGGATGCTTGATTGGTCAGGATAAATGACAGATAACTGAGACATGCAGCGGGCCCATAGTGCTTTAATATAATTTGGATTAGACTTAAGAGCCATGTCATAAGCAGCGATTGCTTCAATCAACCTGTTCTCTTCTTTATAAGCATTCCCTATGTTGTAATGTGCATCGGTAAGGTATTTATCTAATTCTATAGCTTTCTGATAGCAGGAAATAACGTCATCTATGCGCCTATTTTCTTTTAGACTAATTGCATCGCCAAGATTATTGTATGCTATAGCATGCTCGGGATTAATTTGTATAGCTTTTTGATAGTACGAAATAGCCTCATTCAATTGGCCTTTCTCTCTTTGTATAATGCCTAAATTGTTATATGCATCTGCATGAGATGGAGAAATCTGAATAACTTGTTGATAAAAAGATGCAGCTTTATCAAGCTGTCCTTTTGCCTGAAAGATAATCCCTAAATTGTAATAAACATCAGCCAATGCTGAATTAAGAAGTAAAGTTTTTTGGTAACAATTTATAGCCTCATCCAGTTCACCTTTGCTTTGATAAATCATGCCCAAGCTGAAATATGCATTAGCATTATTTGGATTGAGTTCTAAAGATTTTTGATAACAAGATATAGCTTTATTCAGTTGACCTTTATCCCTATAAACATTTCCCAGATTGAAATATGCATGAGCATTGGCAGGATTAAATTTCAATGCTTTTTCAATATAAGATATAGCTATACTATGATTACCACGCTGAGAAGATACAACACCAAGCATATGTAAGGCGTCAAAATTTGAAGGCTCTTTTTTTAATGCCTTTTTGTAAAGGATTTCTGCTTGTTTGAGATTCCCTTTCTGATGGTATTCAAAAGCTGACCGTACTGTTCTGTTCATCATTTAGCTGTCTATTATTTTTCTTTCGAGTTCTTTCAGAATCATTTCAATTACACTTTCCCAGTCTCCAAGTGAGGGTTGTCGGAATAATCTCATTGTAGGATACCAGGGGCTGTCTTCACGTTCCAGGAACCACCTCCAATCAGGTACAAAGGGCAGCATTGTCCAGACAGGTTTACCAAGTGCACCGGCCAAATGAGCCACTGCTGTATCAACAGTGATCACCAAATCGAGGTTCTGGATGAATGCAGCAGTGTCTGAAAAGTCTTTGAAATCATTGGTATAATCAATGAGCCTCATTCCTATAGGAGGATTCTCTGCCTGCTTGGCAGGAGCCCCTTTCTGAAGACTGTAAAAAGTAATGTTTTGAAGATCTGCAAGAGGTGAAAATATTTCAAGAGAACAAGATTTTTTAAAGGGTAAGCCACCACCAGACCAGACTAATCCTGTCTTTAATTTAGAATTATCTTGTAATATCTTTTTCCCCCACTCTGTGGCCAGTTCAGAATCAGCGGTGAGATAAGGTATATTTACCGGTATATTATCAAGATTAGTATTGAAGACCCTGGGAAGACTCATAAGAGGACAATGAACATCAAAATCAGGCAGCTTTTCGCCGTGTGATATAACGCTTTTTATTCCTTTAATATTCCTAAGCAACGAAGTCAATTCTTTTTGGCTCTCGATAATTATCGTTGCACCACGCATAGCAACCAAAGTGGCATAACGGATAAATTGAATTGTATCACCAAACCCCTCTTCAGCATGAAGCAGAATAGTTAGGCCTTCTAAATCAAAACCGTCCCACAGGGGTTGAGGAAAATTACGTTGACGTCTTAAGCAGTCATCTGTTTTCCTGAACCAATCAAATTCTTTCCACCCCTGCTCGAAATCACCAAGCAGTAAAAGGACATTCGAAAGGTTCCAATGTGCATTGGCATCGTTAGGGTTAAGCTCAATAACTTTTTGATAGCAATCTTTGGTTTCGTGATGGCGGCCTTTAATTCGAAGGACGAGTCCCAGATTCATATAGGCATTTACATTATTGGGGTCGAGCTGAAGGACTTTTTGATAACATGCCAGTGATTCGTCGAACCGTCCAATTTCCCTATAAGCATGGCCAAGATTATAATAGGCTCCTATGGCGTTCGGATTAATCTGTATAGCTTTTTGATAACAACCCAATTCGAGGTCAATGCTTCCTTTTGCCCTGAAAAGAATCCCGAGATTGACATATGCATCGGAATACATAGGGTTGAGCTGAAGAACCTTTTTATAACATGATACAGCTTTATCAATATGCCCCGTGTCTCTGTATACATTGCCTAAATTGTAATATGCACCAATATGGGTTGGATTGTTTTCAATTACTTCCTGGAGGTATTGAATTGCAATAGAAAAATTACCGGCCTGAGCGTTTGTTACCCCATTCATAAACAATGAATTTACATTGTCAGGTTGATTTTTCTGTATTTCCATACTCTAAAATCGCATAAAAGTCCTTTGCAGTTTTCTCCCATGTGATTTTGCTTAAATCCTCTCCTGCCCTGGTTCCGATTCCCGAAAGAGCATCTCTATGATGATATGCCCATTCGAGTTTTGATATGGTTTCATCAAGGCTCGGCTCATCCCAAATAGCTGTTTTGATATTATCATGCGTAATAGTGACTGATCTCATATCAACCAACTTGATACTGTTACTGTCTGTCAAGATATCTTTGTGACCGGTATTAAAAGAGGCGATGACCGGTTTCCCGCACGCCATGTATTCCATCAAAACAAGATTCGTACCGCCTTCACACCTGTTAGGGAACAGTCCAATATCGGAGTTTTTGTAAATCCGTGGCATCATAATATTCGGAGAAGGCGGTAAAGTTATGACCCTGTTCAGGTCTATGCCATTTTCTGCTAAAGTTTCATTGACCATGACACTGTAATCATTTTCGTTAGTGGAAAAAGTAATGTATAGTGAGGCTTTCATTGTCAAAAAACTTGCAGGCCAGAAATTAAACCAGCTGTTGATAAGCATTACATCCTTATATTTGTCCTGTAATACTTTGAATGCCTTAATGACAATATCCTGTCCCTTTCTCAGTTCAAATTTGCCACCTGAGAAGATAACGAATAAATCTTTGAAATATTCTTTTTTGGAACGAACCGGATTAAATATTGTTGGATCTATACCCTGAATGATTGTTCTTATGTTTTTCATTTCATAATTCCGCAAGACCTCTTCGCACCATGAAGAGCCTGTAACAATCAGGTCAAAATATCGTCTGCCATTTTCTAAAGAGGATTTCGGCAGGATGTTTTCCTCAAAAAAAGTATATCCAACAGTAATGTTTCCTCTGAGATTTGGGATCATGGGCTCCAGTGTATTTCCAGTAATACATTGAAGCAGCGGAAAACTGATGTACGGAGCAATGCTATTTTTGATAGCCTCATGCTCCTGAGTTGGAATAAGCTTGCTCTTAAGGAGTCTGAAGTCGAACTCATCAAGAATATTATCAAAGTTTAGCTCCTCTGTTATAAGTTTTACCTCAGTAAGATTCGAGAGTTCTTTGACAATATATTTCCCGCAAACTCCCCAGCCATGGAAACTCCCTGTGGGAAGAGCCGTATATATCATGGTTAGCAGTTAATCCATTGTGTTTTTTTTAAATAAATTTTATATTTAATTATAAATTATTTTGGATGATACAATCTATATTTTATGGACAGCGATCAGATAAAAAGAAGTTTTGTTATCCCTGTTTTGGATTTTTCTCCGCATAGTCCTTACAATATAAGGACACTGCTTCAAGACCTCGAAGATATTCCGGGTGAAGTTATATGTATATTTAACAGCCGGGAAGTGTATGATGAACTTAAGACACATAAAAGGATAAATAAGTATTGTTATAATAATCTGAATCCGGGTGTTAGCAGGTCGTGGAATATGGGCATTAACCTGTCTGAAGGAAAAGCTGTATTCATCCTGAATGCAGATCTTCATGTGCTTCCAAGAGCTATTGAGGAACTTGAGCGGTATCTTTTCATATTGGATAAAGCTGTGGTTATAGGACCCCAGGGTACGCATATTGATTATAGTACTCTGAATATTATAAGGTACTTTGAAAAAGGCACATTCAATGCTCCTGTACAGACTCATGATGTTTCAGGCTTCTTTTTTGCTGTACATCTGGAGAGATTTCTCGCACATAAACTAATGTTTGATATTCGGTTCAGCCCGTGTTTTTTTGAGGAATGGGATATGGGCCTGCAGGTAATGCAGGAAGGTCTTGCTTGCTATGCTGTTCCGGTAGCAGATTTTGAGCATCATTGGGGTGTGTCTGTTAATCCGGAATCGCGAATTAATTATTTTGGGCGTGAACTGCAACGGAATGATATTCTTATCGAAAACAGAGAAAAGTTCCTTGCAAAATGGTTTTCGGAAACCTCTAAATAAAAAACATATGAAAGATTATAGGTTTTTTCTGCATAGATGAGAGATATCAGAATATTGTTTTTGACCCATCCATATCCCAACTATGTGCCGGATCTCCTGCTGCACGGACTCAGGAAACTCTTAGGGCCACAGGTTATTGATTATCCGAAAAAAGATTGCGTTTACAAAGGTGTTCTGGGACTGGGCGTGTGTCCTGATGACCAGCTCTGTCCGAACTGGTTCCCTCCTGATAATAATCAAATAGATCGCGAAGATATCCCTCTGAAGGTTTCAAAAGGTTATTTTAGCTACATTATCTGTGACATCAGAGCTTCCTCTATGCTACAAGACATCTTTAATCAATGGCCACGTGGCATTGTTTTAATAGATGGTGAAGACCACCCGGTCAAAATACCAGCTGGTCCTTATGTTATTTGCCGCAGAGAAACAGATGGTACCGATTTCAGCATCCCTTTACCGATGGCACTCCCAGAGGAGATTTATCATTGGATCTTATCGCTCGACAACCTGGAGAAAATATATACAATAGGGTTTTTGGGGTCAATCGGTGAGTTCAATGAGTCTCGCAAAATTATTGTTGAAACCCTCTCAGCGTATTATCCCCACAGTCTGCTTCATACCTCTTTGATTCCTTCCGAAGGCAATCAACAACCTATTGGACGATTTGGCAGAAATGATTATTACACGAACCTTCAGAGATGCAAAATGGTTCTTTCATTGCCGGGAGCGGGATACGACACATTTCGTTTTTGGGAAAATGCTGCTTGCAATGCAGTACATATTTCGCAGAAAATGCGGTTATTTGTGCCACATGATTTTGAGAACGGGCAACATGTTCTTCGTTTTTGTCATGTAGAAGAATTAAGAAGACAGATAGACAATGTTCTTGAGGAAAAAATAGATGTTAATAGAATTATCAATGAGAGTCGTAATCAGCTAATAGGTTTTCATTTAACGACCAAGCGTGCTGAATATTTATTGGATAGATTAATCAGTTTATTTTGATAAGAAGGACATAGTGTGATAATTATTATTCGCCTTTTTATTGCCTTAAATTAATAAGACTGAATAATTTTTACGAGTTGGATATATAAATTCAGCCCTTTCGTGGACAATGGATAATTAGCATCAAGTGTTAAGAATGATTCAGAGGTATTGATTACTGTGCATTGGAATGTTTTACCTCCTCTTTGAACCACTATTTGCTGACCGACTTCTATTTGTTTGCAATCCAATGGCAATATGTCTCGGCTTACTACAAAAACTAATTCCTCTCGGTATGTACCAAATACTTGATCTGACATAACCTTAACACTTTTCCATTCACCAGGACTCATACCTAATACAGCTTGATCGAATTCTCGAGATATCTGATTTTTACCAACTATAAATACTAAAGGTTGGTTAAATGAGCTAACGACTTTGCTTCCGTCATCCAAGGTAGCAGCAAAGTCAACTTGAACGATATCTCCAATTTTTACCTTTACTATTTCTGAGGATGAACCCAATGAATTGTGGAATGTTACGTATCTTCTTTGAGTCTCCATTAACAAAGTCGGATGACGATCATACTGATGAACAACACAAGGGATACCAAAGCCATTAACTATAAATCCTTTTTCACCTATCTCTATATTCTTAGCTTTAACATAATGAAGGTTATATACAGGGCTATATTTGTTATCATAAATAAGGGTGTTGGGAATTAATCCTGATCGGATTAAAAAATTATGAATTCCTTGATCAACCCCCAATATTGGAGGAGATTTAACTAATTCTTTGCAGAGAGTTTCTATATAGTAGCGGATATTCTTATAGCTTCCAATTGTTACACCTGCGCATATGATTGGATTATGGCCTATTGTGTTTAGTGCATTCTTGCCATAAGTATGATATATCCACTGACTGTTGTAAGGACAGGTTGACAATGTCATAGATCTATCTTCTTCAAAGCAGTAGAGTTTATCATCATTACAAACGGTAAACGGATTGCACTGAAATATTACATCTCGAACATCAGTGATCATAATTTGACTTATACGAGGATCTTGTTCTATAAATTGCTTATACAGAAAAAATCTCTGGGAAGCAAGTGGGATATCGCCTTGTCCGAAGAAGCATAATTCTATAGAATGCTGACGAAGGTATGTTGTAGTTTCATTATCTATAGAATTAACAAAAAAGACAATCCGACCTTTATACTCACTCTCAATAAGTGAACGCAGAAATGGCTGCAAGGTTTTAATGTCATAACCAGCAGCCATTCCCAGTATTACATCATGAACCATGATTCAGAATAATATGTATGCTCCAACTACCCATAATATTTCAAGTTAAACCTTTAATTTTATAATATTCATAAATAGTCATGGTCTTTCCTTCTAAATTTATGACAGAATTAGATGCAGTCAAATGTAATACAGAAATTGGTATGTGTGGAAAAGAAGGCCTGACCCATCTTCTGCTTGATGTATCATACATAGGAAATTTGGATGCACAAAGCCAATTCATTGTGCTAGGCGCGGTACAAACATTCATCCCACTTTCAGCGATGGCAACATTCATTGCTTCTTGTTCTTTAATATGGTTGTATGAAGTCTGTAAAGTTTTTGCCAGATTGTTTTTATAATTCTCCCATATATCAGATTCATGAGATATTGCAAATATCCCCGAATTAAAGCAGTAGAAATATTGTAGGATTCCTGCAATATCGGACCCATATACTTCAAGAAGGCGTTCATTTTTTGCTGAATGATAATCTGCCGCTGATCTTGGATCTTGAACAAAAATGTAAGTATTATCTATCTCCTGTGAAATTACAATGGCTTTTTGGTATAAAAGAGCATTGCTAATATAATAATCAAATGCATATGAATCAATTATTCTAATATCAGAATCAATCCACATATAGACATCGTATCCAGGAAATATTTCTCGTAGATAAGGCCTACAAGTCTGTGCATATGCATAAAGAGGAGCATCTTTAAACATAGGTAAACTTTTTAAATTATCAAAGAAAATGACTTTCTGTTCTTTAAGCCAATTCATTTCCTTTTCTTCTAATTCTAAAGGCACGACACAGATATCAAAATCATACTTGCAGTAAAGTCGAACTGAAGCAATACATTCTCGGGCCTGTTGAAACATATTTGAGTCAAAAGATAATACTATACAAACTCGTTCTGATTGCATTTAATTATTCTAAATAATTTCCTGTAAAAAAGCAGATTTCTTTTAAGAAAATTGGATAAAAAGGATGACATCTTATTCTCTTGGGGGCAATTGAGAATGAATGCTTGATGTAAAAAACCTTTAATTCTTTAATAATTCGAGTTATCACTGATTGCCAGTTATCTAATGATGATTGACGGAACAGTCTCATTGACGGATACCAGGGACTATCTTCACGATCTAACATCCATCTCCAGTCAGGTACAAAGGGTAATAGTCTCCATACTAGTTTACATAATGCACCGGCCAAATGCGCTACGGATGTATCAACAGAGATAACTAAATCAAGATTCTCTATCAGTGCTGAGGTATCTGCAAAGTCTTTAAGTTCTTCTGTATAATCAATCAGCTTCATCCCAGCAGTAGAATACTTAAACTCTTCGGCAGCTTTTCCCTTTTGCAAACTGTAAAAAGAGACATAATTGAGCTGAGCAAATTGTGAAAATATATCAAATGGACATGAATGATTACGGTCATTTTTATGTTCTGGTCTCCCAAGAGATAGAAAAGCTTCCACAGTATTTGGTTCAATTTTTAATATTTCTGAATATGCCTCTGCACTGTGCTATAAATTACCTTCTTGCTGATGCCTGAGAGCTAATTGAAATATTTCAGTAATATTCATTGGCTATGCCTGTGATTCTAAAGGATCAATCTATATCAGTATAGCAAATTTAAATTATGAATATTTTGAGAAAGGAATGTTGATTTAGTGAAGTTCTAAAGATACTCTTACGATTCAATAATAAATTCTATTTTATAAAACATTTAACAAACCTTGAAACTCCGTTATTATTGAGTTTATCTTAGATGGGATACAGATGAGGTGTAGTAATTTAGTGGCGTATTATTTAAAATAATCTGCTGTAATTATTAAGAGAGGCGGCAAAATGAAATCGAAGAGTAAACATAAGAATTATTTTTCTATGTCTGTCGAGGCCGACACTCAATTTGAAGCCGAACTTCGCAAGCTGTTTCGTAAAATAAAACCGACAAAAATTATTGAAACTGGAACATATTTAGGACAAGGAACTACTATAATTATTTGGCGCGCCTTACAGGATTTAAAAATAAATGCAGATTTTACAACTATTGAAGTAAATCCTTTCTATTATCATCAAGCTCTTTTATATTTTGAGCATAATAGAATGCAAATTAAAGCGGAATTGGGGCTAAGTATTCCTCGTTCCATGTTACCCAATAAGGAAGAGATTGTTGATAAGTTTGTTTTAAATAAGGAATATGAAAGCATTTACTATGATTTTAGCGAGTCTGAACGGGCGGAACTGTATTTTAAAGAAACCAACTTTCCTGTACCGGACAACCTGCTCTATAATGCAGTGCAGCAATATGACTTTACCCCAGATTTTGTCCTATTAGATAGCTCTGGTCATATTGGGTTTATCGAATTTGAATATCTCCTTAGCCTGATAAGAGGTGATTGTTACTTAATGTTAGATGATATTTACCACTGCAAGCATTACAAGTCTCTACAGACTATTAAGTCAGACCCGCGTTTTGAGATTATTGTGGAATCACCTGAAAAATATGGTTTTTGTATTGCTAAATTTACATATCATTCTTTTGGGGATGATTGAGATTGAATGCATGATGCAAAAGGACCTTTAGTTCTTTTGTAATTCGAGCTATCACTGATTGCCACTCACCTAATGGTGACTGACGGAATAGCCTCATCGATGGATACCAGGGACTGTCCTCTCGTTGTAACATCCATCTCCAGTCAGGAGCAAAGGGCAACAGGGTCCATACTGGCTTACCTAATGCACCGGCCAAATGTGCTACGGCTGTATCAACAGAGATAACTAAATCAAGGTTCTCTATCAGTGCTGCGGTATCTGCAAAGTCTTTTAGTTCTTCTGTATAATCAATCAGTTTCATACCAGCAGGAGTATGCTTAACCTGTTCAGCAGCTTTTCCTTTCTGTAAACTGTAAAAAGTGACATCGTCAAGGTCTGCAAATGGTGAATAAGCCTCAAGTGAACAGGATTTAGAACGAATCTTAATATTATCGGGGTTCCCGGACCATACTATCCCAACTTTAAGTTTTGAATTGTCAGGTAGAACTTTTTCTCTCCATTTTTTGATTAATTGTTTGTCTGCACTGATATAAGGTATTTTTGCTGGAATACTTTCAAGAGTTGTGTCAAACTGCAATGGAAGGCTCAAGAGGGGATAGTGTAGATCGAATTCCGGCAGTTGTTCGCTACGAACTATTAATCGGTGTATACCTTCAATATTCCGCATAAGAGGTGCCAACTCTTTCTGGCATTCAACGATTACTTTTGCACCTTTTTCTCTAACCAGAGGGGCATACCTGATGAATTGAATGGTATCTCCAAAACCCTGCTCAGCATGAAGAAGAATAGTTTTTCCTGTAATATCAGATCCATCCCATACAGGTCGAGGAAAGTCACGATGTAAATATAAAAAGTCTTTTACTTTTAAGCGCCACTCATATTCTTTCCAGCCTTCCTTGTAGTTGCCGGATAGTAAAAATGCAAGCGATTTATTCCAATGTGCGTCGGCATTCTCCGGATTTAGCAGAATAGCTTTTTGAAAACACTCCAACGCATTATCAAGATTATTCTTTTCCTGAAGGACATTGCCCAGATTAATATATGCATCAACAAAGTTTGGGTTCAGCTCAAGTGCTTTCCGGTAATAAAAAATTGCCTTATCATGCTGTTTCTTTTCCCGAATGACATTCCCAAGATTGTTGTATGCGTCTGCAAAATATGGATCAACTTCTATGGCTTTCTGATAATAACTTATTGCTTCTTCAATCTGACCTGTTTCTTTAACAATAACTCCCAGATTATTATATGCATCTGCGAGCAATGGATTTAGAATTATAGCCTTTTGATAGCAAATCACTGCTTCATTCAATTGTTTTTTGCCTTGAAAAATCATTCCAAGGTTATAATAGGCATCAGAGAAGCCGGGATTAAGCTGTATAGCTTGCTGATAAGATGTTATAGCTTTATTCATATCACCTTTTTCCTGTAAAACAATTCCTAAATTATAATATGCTTCGAAATTATCCGGATTTAGACGGAGGGAAGTATCGAAATATTGGATTGCAGAATCATAATTATTTGAATGATAGCAAATTACTCCGAGAAGCTGCAGGGCGTCGGCATTAAGAGGATTCTCTTTTAATATTTCTTTGCAGATAAATTCTGCCTGCTCTAAATTGCCGGATTCAAAATTATCATGTGCTGACTTTATTGCCTCATTGATGTTCATTATTGATCTTTGATCATCTGTCACAATCTTTCAAGTACGGCTTTTTTGAGGAAGTCCTCAAGACCGGTTATACATGTTTTATCACGATATACGAGGTGTTTGTTAAGCGCTATTTTATTTGATATCTGTTGTCTCCATGGTAAATCTTTTCCGAGTCGTGCTGCCAAAGTTATATAGTCGTCAAGTGATTCAGCAATAGTTTCGGTTACATCCATGGTTGTCAGGATAGCAAAGCCCTCACGACCCCTCATCAACTTGGTGGGAAGGGTTACAACGGGCAGATTACAGGAAAGAGCTTCAAGAACAGAATTGCATCCCGACCAGCCTATGGTATCAAGGTAGATATCAGTTAAAAAATTCAGTGTATGGTACCAATCCGGAGGAAGGGGCGGTAGAAATACAACATAATCCTGAGCGTTAAGATTGAAACGACGAAAAGCTTTGTTGATCCGTAAACGGAATTGTTCTATGACCGAACTGATATTAGGATAAGAAGCGAATAGAAACTGACAGTCGCCTGTCTGCATTGCAATTCTCGGAAATATCTCATCATGTTCTGGAAGATGCTTATAAAGTGATTGAACGCAATGATAAAGAACGGATTTCGGACAAAGACCAAATGTTTCACGGTTTAAGTCTAATTTTTGTATTTCGAGAGGTGTGTAATAAAAAGAAAGGTTTGGCAGACGGATTAGCTGCTCAGTATAATGCTCACTACCATCAATTGGTTCTATGATGTCGCTGCTAAGGTAATAATCGATGGTTGGAAGTCCTGATGTATCAGGGTGCCCCCAAGAGGCACACTGGATAGGCGCCAGACTGAGAGCTGCAAGTTTTACTGTCGTTGGATCCATCCCAATTTCCGGATAAATAAGAACATGTAGATTATCTCTGCGAATGATGTGGCAAAATTCTTCAAAAGAATAAGTGTTCTCGACAAAACGGCTGAAACATTTTTTTGCAATGTCAGTCTCATGATCCTTCTTTGTTCCGGTATAATAGCCGTAAAGTTTGAAAGAGTTCCTGTCCAGATTCTCAATCCATCCTTTTATGGGGATTTTCCATATAGCATGATAATAAAAAAAGCCTGATACTATTCCTATCCTTAGGGGTTCTCCCGGAGTCCATGAAGGGATAGAGGGGCGTTCAGCAAAATGCGGGTATCTCACAGACATGATTCTGCAGACTAAGTCACCGTAGATTTTCTGAAGGTCTCTGTCATTTAGTCCCTGGTATGCCAAAAAGAAAGGCTGCTGCTTCCCGATAGTTTCAGCAGCGGATTGTATTTCTTGCGAAGTTTTCAATGAGATTGTATCTCTCAAATTAATGAGTTCCTGGCCGTAGTTCGAACGCGAGATTCCGATGGCTGATTGATCCGGATAAATAACAGGGATTTGCGCCATACATTTAGCCCAGCGTGCTAATACAAGAGAAGGATTACACTGAAGAGCCTTATCATAGGAAACTAAAGCCTCCTTTTGCCTGCCTTGTTCCTGCATGGCAAGTCCCATATTATAGTATGGATCAACACGACCCGGATCAAGTTCTATCGCTTTTTGGTAGCACGATACAGCCTCATCAAGTTGTTTTTTCCCCTGCAAAATGATGCCCAGATTGTAATATGCTCCCGTTAGTAACGGATTAATCTGAAGGGCTTTTTGATAATATTCCTTGGCGGTGTCGAGTTGATTTTTTACATGAAAAGCAGTTCCAAGATTATAAATGGCGAGTGCATGGGAGGGGTTAAGTTGAAGTGTTTTCAGGTAATAATTTATTGCTTCTTCAATCTTTCCATTTTTATGAAAGTCGTATCCTGAATTGTAATATGTATCTGCAAGCTTTAGGTTTTCTTGTTGCTGAGATAAATCTAAATATTCTGAAACTTTTTGTGTCTTCTTTCGTTTAATTTTTTTCATATTCCATTATAAAACAAAAACTGTTTAATAATATGAAGGTTATCTCTGTATAAAAGCATAAAATATCTTAGCAGATTGCATATGCGACTAATATAAAATTACATTTTATCGGAATAGATGAGCAGATAATCCTAATAAGTAATATAAATTCTTTTATTATATTCTGAAATGCTATAAAATAATGTTATTATGCTGTCAAAGGAACAAACATGGCAAAGACTTGTAGACAATAATATTGTGCAGGGATCAATGCCTTCTGAAGGATGGAATCTTTCCGGAGTCGATATCAGTCAGGTTGACTTAAATGAAGCTGACCTCAGAGGAGTTAACCTCATTGGAGCAAATCTGAGCGGTACACAACTTGTTGGGGCGTATCTCAGTCAATCCAATCTCAGCAGAGCTGATCTCAGCAGGGCAAATATGGTAGGGGCTGTTTTTCTTATTGTGAATTTTGAAAATGCCGATCTGAAAGGTGCCAACCTCAGTAATGCAGAACTCGGACAGGCTAACTTCAGTAACGCCAATCTCGACAAAGCCAATCTTAGTGGAGCTTATCTTATCGAAGCAAACCTCAGCGGTGCAAACCTCAAGGGAGCGATTTTGTATAAAGCTGAACTCAGCGGTGCTAATCTGTCCAAAACAGATTTCAGCGAAACTGATCTTACTGAGGCGGGTTTTAGTGGGGCAGATTTTTCTGAAGCATGTCTTAAAGGAGCCAATCTTTCTGGGGCAGATCTCTTTATAGTTAACCTGAATCGGGCAGACCTCAGTGAAGCAAACCTGACTGGAGCTAACCTGAGCGAGGCAAATATGAGTGGAACGAATCTCCAGGGAACGATTCTTAAAGGAGCTGATCTTCAGGAGGCAAATCTATTAGAATCCCATCATTTAACGATTCAGCAGCTAAGTGAAGTTGAAACACTGTCTGCTGCTCAATTGAGTCCAGATCTTAAAAAGAAACTTGAAAGTGATTATCCGCATCTTTTTAAAGACCTGGAAGATTAACTCGCCTGGCAATATTATTTGTTGGAATGTAACGTTTATAGACAGACTTATATGATATTCTCTAAATGTTGTTTCATAATACTCTCAACCTTTTGCTGCCAGTCAAGCCCAGTAGCAGATCTTGGACCATGTGAATGTAAACCCCTTCGATGATACCAGAATGGTAATGGAATTTTTATACATCTATAATGTTCCCAGACACGCAGGTAATAGTCAAAATCTTCTCCTGCGTCAAGCGATTCGTCGAAAGGGGTGGATAGAGCTGCGGATATATTTACAAAATGCCCTATTCCCAATGTTACAAAGGGGTCACCTGACAGTACATCTTCGATAGTGTATAGAAAAGGCAGTTGTTGAGGCCGTTCTTTTGCGGTTGTCTCTCCTTTTTCAATAGGCCAGATAGAGCCCCATATGCCGTCATATTCATCTAAATAGGGAGAGACATATTCAAATGCTAACGGCGCCATTAAATCATCAGCATCAATAAAGAATATCCAATCGACATTCTGTTCAGCCGCTTGTTTGATACCGAGGTTGCGGGCCCTCGACCGGCCAAGTTTTCCGTAAGGGTCGTCAATCCGTATCGGAATAATCTCAGAAAATCTCCCTTTATTCCCAGCAAAAGACTTCTCGATTGATGCAAGACATTCCTGGTACAGGTTTTCATGTCCCGGTCCGACAGGAGTGATGACTGCGCACCTGTATGTCTTTTCAGATGGTACAGGAGGAAAGGGTGTATGAACTGTTATCCCGGATGGTATAGAGCTTTTATATGAACATTTGATCCCGGGCATGACACCGGTTGAGATATATTGCCCGAGGTCTGATGTAACTCGCTCAAAGACTTCATTCCAGTTACCAAAAGTGCCCTGACGGGTTAACCTTACGCTTTTATACCAGGGTGTGTCCTCAAAGTCCCGCATCCACCTCCAGTCACAGGAAAAGGGCAGCAGTACCCAAACAGGTACTCCCAAAGCCCCTGCCATATGCACAGTCGCGTTATCTACAGAAATAACAAGATCAAGCGCTGAAACCTTTGCTGCAAAATCATCAAGATCTGTAAGCGGATCTGCATATTCCCAGTCGTGGATGGTTATGCCCGTTTTTTCTCTTGCTTCTCTTAACTCATTAGTACAATCTCCGTACTGCAGGTTAATGAAATGTACCCCTGAAACAGAAAACAGGTTTTTCCATTGTGCAAGAACTGTCGATCTTGCTAACTTTTCAGCAGGTTTGCTTCCTCCTCGCCAGGAGATGCCTATCTTGAGGCCTTCTCCCAGTTCAGTATATCGTTTTCGCCAGGTTTCGGTTTTGTGGTTATCCGGGATAAGGTACTCACCCTGTTGTGGAAAGCTTGCAAGGTTAGGCCGTAGGAATTTCGGAAGACTGCCCATAGGTATCTGCATATCTGCAAGTGGAATACCGGGACGATATGCATTACCGGAATCAAGGCGTTCTATTACTATTGTTTTTGGAAAAGAACGGGCAAATAGTGGAATTAGTCGCCTATCACATTCAACGACACATAGCTCAGCCTGTGCTATTAACTCCGGCAGGCAAGAAGCAAACATGATCTCGTCGCCAACTCCCTGTTCTGCTGAAATGATTATGCTTTTACCCTTCAGAGGCCTGCCGTCCCACCGGGGATATGGAAATATGGAAGGTCTTGCGTCTTTTTTCAAAAATCGCCATTCGTATTTCTTCCAGCCATCTTTGAAATTCCCTAACGACAGAAGTGTTAGTGACATATTCCAATGGGCATCTGTAAATGTGGGTGCTGTCTCAAGTGCCTTCTGATGATACTTTATCGCTTTATCAAACTGACCTTTTTCCTGAAATGCACTTCCCAGGTTGCTGTAAGATTCAGAATTGTTTGGGTTGAGTTGAAGAGCTTTCTCATAACAGGCTATCGCTTCATCGAACAGCCCCTTATTCTGAAAAGCCTCTCCTAAGTTGTTTAATGCTGCTGTAAATTCCGGATTGATCTGTAATGCTTTTTGATGGCAGGTTATTGCTTCATCAAAATGTCCTTTCCCCTGCAGAGCATTCCCTAAATTATTATATGCAAATGCAAAATCCGGATTGCACTGGATTGCTTTCTGATAACAGGCAATCGCGTCATCGAAATGTCTTTTTTCCTGAAACACATTTCCTAAATTGTTATATGCTGAAGCAAAATGCGGATTGATTTGTAGAGCTCTTTGATAACAGGCAATCGCGTCATTGAATTTGTCATTTTGCTGAAAAAGTACGCCGAGGGTATTGAAGAAATCTTCAGATTTAGGATTGATCTTAATGGCCTTTTGATAATATGTTAACGCCTCATCAAAATGACCTTTTTCCTGAAAAATAGATCCAAGATTATAATATGCATCACTAAGTTCGGGATTTAATTGAATAGCTTTTTGATAATATGTTACTGCTTCGTCAAGTTCTCCTTTTTCCTGTAGAATGTTCCCTAAATTATTGTATGCCTCAGTGAAGTCTGGATTTATCTCTATAGCTTTTTTATAACAAGTTATTGCTTCCCCAGCTTGTCTTTTTATGATAAAAGTATTCCCAAGATTATAATATGCATCAGCTAATGAAGGATTTAAGTTAATCGCCTTTTGAAAATATGTAATAGCTTCATCAATATCTCCCTTTGCCTTCAGTGCACTGCCGAGATGATTATATGCATCGGGATTATCTGGGTTTAGAAGAAGAGATTTATTTATATGTTCAACAGACTGATCATAATTCCCAAGTTGAAAGGATATTATTCCGAGAAGGTGCAGTATGGGGGCAATTTCCGGTTGAACTTTAAGTATTTCCCTGCAGAGACGTTCTGCTATCTGCAGGTTTCCGGATTGATAATGCTCTAAAGCTAACCGGAAATTATTATGGATATCCATATCTCGGATTATTTTTCAATTGTCCAACTCTGCGTATATCTTTTATTTATAATTCTCTCAACCTTTTGCCGCCAGTCAAGCCCAGTAGCAGATCTTGGACCATGTGAATGTAAACCCCTTCGATGATACCAGAATGGTAATGGAATTTTTATACATCTATAATGTTCCCAGACACGCAG
>Ga0315295_10001605_pt1 | contig 19368 bp, 12 predicted proteins | sample YL17G14_0_MG_FD_204453 | JGI IMG/M metagenome (GOLD analysis project Ga0315295, IMG submission 204453) | Sediment microbial communities from Yellowstone Lake, YNP, Wyoming, USA - YL17G14_0 | ecosystem: Environmental > Aquatic > Freshwater > Lake > Sediment | place: USA: Wyoming | collected... | reverse complement strand
TTAAGTGAACTACTAATATCGCAATTAGTAGATATATAGTTTTATAACCACGGAGGGCACGGAGTTTCACGGAGTAAAACCACGGAATATTTTTACAGCGTGACACCGTGATAACTCCATGTAGCTCTGTGGGTAAAAGGTTTATTTGGAGTCATCACTATTGTTGTACAATCAACCTGAACTGCTTCCAGCTTCCGTCTTCCTGCTTTTTAAAGACTGTCATTCCCCGGACTTTATTGGGAATTGTATCCTTACCATCATTCGATATCAGAGTCTGTTCAAATACACCAACTTCAAATGCCATATCTTTATCCACCATACACTCTGTCCTTTCATATTTTACATCCTTAACAATAAAATTGTCAAATAGATTCTTGTTTGATTCCCTTGACTGCTCATAATTTGCAGTTGACCCAGATGACCACATATTGATAAAATCGCTGGCTATAAATGACATACATGAATCAAGGTCCTCCTTAGCCCATGCATCAAAAAACTTAACGGTCATTTGTGACAGTTCATTGCACACATCAGTCTTGTAACTTTCAGGTTGTTTATTCCCCTGCTGACAGCAGGTAAGAATGAGCAGGCATAAAAATGCCATTAATGATACTTGATTTTTCATGATTGTTTATTTTTGGTTAAACATAGGATGCAGTTTTCAGGTTAGCTGCCGTGCCTTCAGATTTTGAGAATTCGCTTTTCCCCCCGGGCAATTGATTTTATGCAAGTTAAGCCCTTGTCAAATACAAGTCAAATTTTTTTGATCTGTTATCCGGATTTTACAGCCTGAAGGTATAAGTATATTTCAGGAGTATTGTTCTTCCCGTAGAGAAGGGCAGTTCCGGGGTTGCCCTTTGAAGATTGGTATTTAATCCTTCGTCATATACTATCCAGAAATCGTTGCCCTCTCTTGGATTATACCTGAAACGGACGTTCGCAATGACCTTGTTGATAGCTGTATTGTACTGGAAGAAAGTGGCAAGAGATGTTTTGGTAGTCAGGGTCATTAATCCTTTTAATCCAAAAATATGATTGGTGAAGCGTTTATCCCTTTCGGGGAAATTAACATAATCCAGATAATAGGTAAGTCCGAAGTCAAAGTCAGTTCCTATTTTTAGCTTTGGACTTGCATAGAATGAAAGCCTCCATCCGTCATAAAAACTGCCTGCCGTCGAGGAAAATTCAGCTGAAAGATCATTAGCGGTCGAGGTTGAATATGCAGCAGTAAGATTAGCAAATGAATATCTTCCCGGGGGAACACTGGCCTGATTATTCCCTAATATTAGGTCATTTGTGAGATCTTCAATAAACCAGTCGACATCAATCCTTCCCCCGAATAATTCTTTTGCCATCCAATACCAGGTCAGTGTTGCATTGGTTGTCTCATGAAGTCCGGATATTGCATTCCAGTAATTATATCCGGAAAGCGAGAAGTAATGATATCTTAAAAAAGAGGTAGTGTCGGGCATCCAGCCATACAGAATTGTTGCTACCGGGCCATGAAAGCTTTTCTTACGCTCAAATCCAATTCCCGGATTATAGCTTTCTCCCGAATATGCATATTGAATATCATAGCCTAATCCTACCTGGCTATCACGGTGCCACTGAAATAAAAACCTGGTCGGCGACATTTCCAGCATTTTATTGTCAGCTTCATCTTCAAATGACTGTGCCAGTTTTAATATAAGGTAATCATCCCCTTTCACCCTGAATTTACCATCAAGCCCGTATGCAACATTATAGGTCCCATTCATCCCCAGTCTGCTTGTCACCATCCCACCTACGAAAGAGTTTTGATTGACGACCTCTCTTTTTAATCTGATTACTCCGAAATTTTCACTGGGATTATCTTCAAAATCTGCTGTTTGCATGTCAAGAAATCCCACGTCCCATTTTTGAATTTTACCTGTCATCCTGGCTCCTCCGTAAATCCTGACAGCGTTGCCTTCATAAATTCCGATCCGGCGACTGTAGAATAAATTGTTGCCTCCCAGAAAAGAAAAATCAAAAACATCGGATTTTTCCAGAAAAAAAATTCTTTTTTCAGGGAAATAAAGGGAATAACGGGTAAGATTTATCATCTGGTCGTCTGCTTCAACCTGTGCAAAATCAGTGTTGACTGAAAAATCGAGTGTCATGTTGTTGGTAATGCTGTATTTTATATCGCCTCCAGCATCCAGTTTGGGGGTTGAATTCATTTTATATCCGGTATCGTCTTCATTTAGTTCATTTACCTGTCCCACACCGCCTATGATATAGGGGGCAATGTATACCGGTTTCTTCGGTTTCAAACCTTCGAATTCAATCACTTTTGACAGTGAAGGTTTGAAGTAGGCTGTACCATAATCTGGTGAAACAGCCGGGAAAGTAACAAGCTCGGGTTTGCCGGGACTCCATCTCACAAGAATAATTCCCATTAATGTTTTTCCCTCCCTGGTTTGAAATCTAAGGCTTGAAATAGGGATCATGAATTCAGCCGACCATCCCTGTTCACCAATACTGGTCTTTACATCCCAAAAAGTATTCCAGCTGCGGTTGCGATCAGTCTCTTCATCCACAATATCATTCATAATTGTGGCATCTGACCTTAATCCGTTTGGATTGGTTACAAATTGTACAGCATTTTCCCTGTCATTAAATGTATCAAGGGTAAATCCAAAAAAGTCTGATGATAAATCACTATAATCTCTTTGTTTTCCAATCGCCTTGAGGTAATTCATATCATGATAATTCAATACACCTGAAACATATAAATATTCATCATCATAGGCAATTTTAACGATGGATATTTCGGTTGGGTCATTACCGGGAACAGGCATAAACATTACCATCGGTAAGGCCTGGATTGCCTGCCATGCTGCTTCATCTGGAACTCCGTCAAATTTGATGCCACCAGAGATTCTGGATACCTTCAGGGATTCAGTTATGTCTGAATCCGTTCTGGTTTGTGCCGGTAAATAGCGGGTTAATGTCCATGCAAGAAATGTGAAGACAATAATTAATGGTTTCATTTGATCATTCTCTACTTGTGATCGTTGAATACGGGTCAGATTAAGAATAAAATCTTTTGGCCGGACGGAATGCAGTCAGATTATGAGAATTCGCTTTTTCCCCCCCGGGCAATTAATTGAATGCAAGTTACACTAGTGAAAACCGAAAGTCAAGTTTTTTTATTGCGGATTTTGGATTTTAGATTGCGGATTTAAATATTGATAAAGAGATTATAGAATAGTTTTTTGTAATTTTATTTCGAGACTATCATGCCTGAAAATTATCATCAGCAATGGAGGAAAAGATACTTTACAAGATTCATGTCATGGGGTATGTTCAGGGTGTTGGATTCCGATGGAGAACTATGAGAGAAGCTGGAAACCGCGACATTAAGGGATTTGTTAAAAATATGTCTGACGGGAGTGTTTACATAGAAGCTGAAGGTTCAAGAAAACAGCTGAAAGATTTTATCGATTGGTGCAAAAAAGGCCCAGGCTATGTTGAATCTGTTACCGCAGATCCATATCCTCCGGTAAACTATAAGGATTTCCGGGTCGAGCACTAATATATTGTGAAACTTATACTTATAAAATTCCTGCAAATGAAAAAAATTCAACTCCTGACATCATTGTTTTTTCTAAGCTTTTCCGTTTTTTCCCAGAAATATGGACTGACCTCACCTGACAGGAAACTGACAACTGCAATTGAAATTGACAATGGAATTTACGTTGCCTTGCTGAAAGGCCATGATGTTGTTTTAAGGATGGGAAATATTTCCCTTCAGAATTATTATATAGCAGACCGGAATGCTGATTTCAAGGTGCAAAAAGTAATTCCAAGCTCAGTTAATGAAGTTATAAAACCTGAAATCCGTGACAAGGCAGCGTTGCTCACCAATTCTTATAATGAGCTGGAAATCAAATTCAGGAAAAGCTTATCTGTTATTTTCAGATTATTTAATGAAGGACTTGCATATAGATTTTCAATTTCAGAGAAGGACAGTCTGAGGATTATCAGTGAAACCCTGGATCTCTATCCTGAAACAAGTGATTCATTAAGATTTCAGTCTTCTGAGACTTTCAATTCACCTTATGAAACGCCTTATGAGCATGAAAAAATGACCGGAATTAAATCCGGAAAGCTGATAAGTCTGCCAATGCTGATAGAGAAACGGTCAGGGCTTTTCGTAATGGTCACAGAAGCTGACCTGTATGATTATCCGGGGCTCTGGTTTAAAGGGACTGGCCAGGCACAGCTTTCAGCCATCAATCCTCCTATCCCCAGATCATTGACCACAGCAGGCAGTGCGTACGTCCGTAACCAGGTTGGTGAAACACACGACTACATTGCACGGGTTAAAGGCACCAGAACCTTTCCATGGCGCATTTTTGCAGTTGCCGGCGATGAAAAAGACCTGATTGCGAACAATATGGTCTATATGCTTGCCTCACCATGCGCGATTGATGATGTCTCATGGATAAAGCCGGGGGTGGTGATGTTCGACTGGTGGGCGAAACACAATATTTATGGTGTCGATTTCAAAGCTGGGATCAACATTGAAACTGCAAAATACTTTATTGATTTCTGTGCTGAACACGGGTTAAGGTATTTCCTTTTTGATGATGGATGGAGCCCGGAGGAAGATTTATTAAGGACAGTTCCGGATTTGAACATAGCCGATGTAACAGCTTATGCTAAGACCAAAGGGGTAGACGTAATGCTCTGGATGGTCTGGCACACGCTTGAAAAGCAATGGTTCCAGGCTTTCGACCAGTTTGAGAAGTGGGGAATTAAAGGCATCAAGGTTGACTTCATGAACCGCGACGATCAACTTATGGTCATGTTTTATGAGGCTGTCGCTCGTGAAGCTGCTAAACGAAAGCTGGTGGTGGATTTCCACGGGGCTTATAAACCCTGCGGATTGAGCCGGAAATATCCGAATGTGCTTACCCGTGAGGCGCTTATAGAGTTTGAATACAACGGCTGGACAAACCAGGACGATCCGGTACATCATAACCTGTTGCCATATATCCGAATGTTTGCAGGTCCAATGGATTATATTCCTGGCACCATGCGCAATTCCACGAAAAATAATTTCAGGGCTGTCGGCGATTATCCCATGGGGCAGGGGACAAGGGCCCATTCCATGGCATTATTTGTAATCCTGAACAGCCCAATGACAATGCTTCCCGATTCCCCGTCGGATTATTACCGGGAAAAGGAGTGCACAGAGTTTTTGAAGAAGATACCCGTAGAATGGGACGAGACGCGGCTTCTTCAGGGCAAAATTGCAAAATATACCGTATTAGCACGCAAGGCAGATAATGAATGGTATATAGGAGCAATTACCGACTGGAGCGAGAGAACGATCGATCTGGAAACTGGTTTCCTGGAACCGGGCAAATACAGGCTGGAAGCAATTGAGGACGGAATAAATGCCAATACAAGGGCTGAAGATTTCAAAAAGATTATCAGAGATTTCCAGGCAGGAGAGGTTTTAAATCTCAAACTCGCATCAGGAGGTGGTTGGGTTGCTCGAATTATCCCAGTCAATTAGATAGGCAAAGATAAGAGTTTTTTTAACCACGGAGTCTCACGGGAAATTTGCCCCCAACCCCCAAAAGGGGGCTTTAAAAGGAAAATGATAAGCCCCCCTTCAGGGGGGATGGGGGGCAAACCTCCGTGGTAAATGGATTTTACTTTAATTCTTTATCAGTTTGTTTTATGTTCCATCCGGCAATTGTCAGGATTGGTGTCGCTCCAGCCAGGTTTTCAGCTGCAAACTCAACTCTGACACTCCTTTTTTCTTTTGGAAGAAGAGAAAAATAATTATCCTCCCAGAAAACCGGTAATACCAGGTCCTTTGAATCATTTTTGACTATCTTGGGATTCACCGAAAAGGCAAGAGATGCTGACGGATTTTCAATATCAATAACGGCAATGTATTTTCCGTTCTCCTGTTTAACTGATGATACCCAACAGTTCAGAGCTACCTCCTGAAGCTTGTTTAAAGCTGTGAAATCTGCATTTTCATCCCCTTTGGAAGAGAGCCAGTAGAAGTTCGAAGAGATCTCTTTCCCCTCTTTATCGCTTAAAACAAGTTTCAGGAAAGTAATATCACCTGCACCTGCAGGCTTTTCAAGAAACAGGACTTTCCTGCTTTCATCTGATTTTATTTCTACAGGAGTATCCGCAGAGTAAATTTCATCCATGCTCATATTATAAAGTTTAGTTGTCGCTTTCAGGCCGGAAAAATCTTTATAGTTCCCGTTTACAACACGGATAGAGTTATCATCATATGAATATTGAATGTGGAGATTCTCACAGGCTTTTCTGGTTCCGTAAAATGCACCATTGGGAGCGAAGAAGTAATCATAAAGCTGCCAGTACATTGAGGGCCATGCAGAGTTGTACATCCAGTAAATAATTCCGCTTGACTTATATTTGTTTCCCGCAAATGCTTCGAACATCGCCCTGGTTGCCTCGTACTGAAGCACCTGCGATTTCATGCTGTACTCTTCCAGCCCTTCGGGCTTGCCATACCGTGAATACAATGCCTTCCGTGCTTCAGGATAAAATGCCTTGTGTAGCCGTATATCCCATGAGGAACTAATGGGCCATAAATCTTTTTCAGGCATCATTTTGCGCATAGTTTCCACAGGTGGTATCTGTTCTCCCGACGGTCCGGCCTCAGTGTTGAATTCGAGCTTCCCGTACCAGTATACAGGTGGTTCATAAGCATAAACTTTTGGATAAGGCCCCATCCAGAGGCCTGTATTCCCGGCAATTGCGCTTGAATCGCTGGTTGCTGAGGATTGATATGGTCTTGTGCCGTCAAGTTCGTTAAGAGTCTGAATGTACATTTTTTCAACGCTGGCAGGAGGAAAGTTGTCGCTTCCGTAAAGCCAGTTAAATACAGAAGGATGATTCCTGAGACGCACAATCTGATCTCTCCAGCTTTTCTGTGCAATGATCTCAACATCAGGTGTCCATCTTTTCCATTGCTCCCATGAGCTGCAGCAGCACCAGCCTACCATCAGCAGTATACCTTCCTCATCGCACTTTTCAAACATATAATCTGATCCGCGCGGCGCTTCCATACGCAATGCATTCAATCCCATATGCTTTGCATACTGAATATCAGCATCGATTCTCTTTTCTGACGGTCGAAGCATCATATCTTCAACATATCCTCCACCTCTGATCACTATATTCTTTCCGTTCACCTGGAAAACCCTTGTATGCTTCCCGTCAAAATTATTCATCCATGAAGTGATCTCACGGATCCCGAAACACAATTTCTCAGAGTCTGAAACATTGCCTTTGACTTCAAAGCTCAAAGTCAGGTCATACAGGTTCTGGGGACCTGCCGTATGTGGCCACCACAATCTGGGATCTGAAATTAAAAGCTGAGTGAATTTTTCAGGATCAAAAGTAACCTGCCTGGCTTCGTTCGGATCCAGAATTAATTCCTGAGAGAAACTTATGTTTTCAATTTTGCCCTTAAGAACACCTTTGACCTTCTTATCTGTACTATTGGAAACATCAGCTGAGATTGTCAGGGTTGCCTTGTTGGTGGAAGGAAGATTAAGTTTGGTAACTACCTTTGGATTTTCAACTGACACAGGCCCTGTTGAGCTGACTGTAATATCATACCAGATACCCATTCCCCTGTCTGGCGGAGTTGGATTCCAGTCAACCCATGTAATCGTAAGATCATTCCCTTTTGGGGGAATGATTTCAATAGCCAGACAGTTCTGTTTGCCTGGAAGGGAAAATTGGCTGATATTGAAGTTATACAACCTGTAAGCTCCCTGAACTGTCATAGTGTCGGCAATTAAATGTCCGTTCAGCCAGATATTGGCTTTATAGTTTATGCTGTGAAATTTGATCCAGGTATTCCGGGATTTAAAATCAGACGGCAATTCAAATACTGTCCGGTACCACCATGAAGATTTAAAAGGACTCTCCTGAGGTATTTCACCCGCTCTCCTGGCAATATACCCGGGAATTGTTTCAATATTTGTTCCGTAATAGGGATCAGGATAGACTTTATTTCCCACCAGAGTGCCGAAAACAGTGGAAGGTACCGTTGCAGGATACCATTTTTCAGGCTGAAATGCAGTGGTTGATATTATGCTGCCATCTTCACCTGTGATCTTTGAAGATTGAATTGCCCAGTTTTCCCTGAGCAAAAACGATTTCTGCGCAGCAGTCTGACTTGCACATGCATTCAATGAAATTATCGCTGCCATAATGATGTAGTAAAGGTTTCTTGGTTTCATAATACCCCGGTTTGGTTTTTGTATTATAAATATAGGTTAATTATATGAATTACTTTTTCTCTATAACAACTCCTGTGGACTTATAAGTATACACAGGTTCCTTTTTGATGCCGGGTTCACGGACTTTTAATGACTTAAATGTTGCTACTGTCACGTCATCAAGAACTACGGCAGTCCGATAATCTTTTTTTGTACAGGTGAGATTCACATTTTCGAACCTGACTCCCTTCGCATGTCGGACATAAAATCCCCATGCAGGAAGTTCTTTAAACATAGAGAATTCAGGGTAGCTTGCCCCCATTTCAGGAACTTTATCCAGTTCATCGAGTCCGATTTTGGCATAGGATGGATTTCCTCCTCCCGGGTAACGGATCTCAATATTCTTCAAAGTGACATTTTCAATTGCAGCATCAGGCATTCCGACAATCGAAGAGGGAGAAATGTTCCTGGGCAGATCCTCAACCGGACCTTCATAATTATAGCCCGCATCTGGTTTGGTGGAAGGGACTTCGGCATACACGTTCGAAATAGAGATATTGATCATTTTCCCCATTTTGCCTGCCCTCCGTTCACCTATCCTCAGAAAGAGCACGTTACCGGTGTTTATTGATCGCAGGCTGTCGACAACCACATTTTCAACAATACCTCCGTCAACTGCAGCGAATGTAATGGCTGACCTGTATGTATCAAATACAAGATTACTGATTATCCTGATATTCCGGAATCCTCCGTAGGATGCGGTGCCGAATTTAATGCCATTGGCGCTCGTTCTGACAGTATTATTGTGGATATAAACATTCTGGCATATAAAGTCGGCTGAATGTGATTTCAGGCAAATTCCATCGTCGGCCGCATCAAAGTACGAGTTTGTGACACTTACGGAGTCGCAGTCAACAATGTCCACACCATCATTGTTCCAGTATGATTTGCTGTCAACCGTTATACCATCGATAATGACATTCCTGCACTGGTCGTACTGCTGATTCCAGCTTCCGGGATCTTTCAGCAAAATACCGCGGATAATAACATTCCGGCATCCGCGGAAATAAATATTCTGGGGACGAATAGTTTCCCGCGGCCTGTCATATTTAAGCGGATCGCTTATTACCCCTTTATGGACCAGGTCGACAAGATTGTTGGCAACCTCAAATCCGCGCCCGTCAATTACTCCCTTGCCGGTAATACCAATATTCTGCTGATTAAGTGCAAAGATCAGGGCTGTCCAGTTGTTATTCATTTCATAATCCAGGGGATTAAGGGAGCCTGCAAGAATGGCTCCTTCCTCGAGCTGAATTGTGACATTCGACTTCAGATAAATCGTGCCTGTAAGATACCGTCCAACATAAAACACGAGCCTTCCTCCGCCATTTTCACTGATAAAGTCGATGCCTTTCTGGATGGAGGTAGTGTTCAGTGAGGTACCGTTTGATTTGACTCCGAACATCGAAGCATTGTAATCCTTCGCCTGGATCAGGCTTGAAGAGAAAATAAGTATCAGGATTAAAGTAGTTTTTGTTTTCATATTGTAGTGTGTCTTATGGTCTTTCAGTCATGCGGTCTTGCGATCTGTTAAATCAATACAAAGTAACGGGCCCAATCATACCCATTGACTGCAACGGTTGAATTTTATTTTTTTCGTTTGTCCAGTACTGGGCGATCGGATTATCCGTAAGCGATTTCATATAGTTACCCATGGTAGTGGTAACTTTTATTTCGATCAGATTATCTCCCTCAACAAGATGTTCCCCTATCGGGAAAATCCTTTTGCCATACCATCTGACACCACAATCCTTCCCGTTAACTTTCAGTTCTGATATGCCATACACCTTCCCAAGATTAAGATAAGAAGGCTTTTGGTCTGTAATTACAATGTAATTACGATAAATAATTGTTCCTGCAAAATTCAGAAACTCAGGTATGTCCTTGATATCCTTAAGGATATCTGTTTTAAGAGCTTTTACCGATCCGTCGCGGCAGTGCCTGAATTCAAGGCTCCATCCGTTCAAAATGGAAACTGATGATGCGCTTTCAGCAGGCAGGGGCTTCCAATCGGCACCTTTCCTTTGTTTGTCAAATACGAACAGGAATGATTCGGCAGGGCCCATATCCAAAGTCAGGCTGTTGTCCTTATCAAGAGTGATCCTGTATCTTTTTCCATCCTCCGGAATCCATATCCAGCCCTGTTTATTCCTTATAATTTCCCTTGGAAAAGAGATTTTTGTCGTATGGGAATTGTGGATATGTGAATGGATAATGTAGAAGATCTCTGAACCATCATCAGCCTGGTAGCGGTTCTGCATAACATAGGGATCCGGATTTTCAATTCTTATATACGGAACGATATCAAATTTTTCCTGGATACCCCTGTACCAGCCTATAAAGTCCTTATCGGGTTTTCTGAGAAGAACAAACTGCCCGGGGTATGATTTCATCTGCTCTATCAGTACATTCACCTCTTTATCCCTTATTTCAGAATCCATCCATCCCAGCGACTTTGAAGGATACACCTCAATACAGAAGACTCTTCCGCCTGAAGCAATGAACTCAAAAAGCTTTCTTGCTGTTCCGGTACTCAGGCTGTCAATCCGGACGAGAAAAAGTGTATGATATTTTTTAGGACCATAATGCATGATCCCGTTTTTCATTTCAGCATCGTTTATTACCCTTTGAGAAACATAGTCACAGCCATTTCCATTTTTATTTATGGCTTCCCAGATCAGGGTGAAATAATCAACATTGGTTATAGAAGGAAAGGGTTCCATCTGGGAACCTATATTGCTCCACATATCATCATTCGGAGGCAGAATCGCAATATCAGTGAACATGGTAACATGCTGGAGCAATGCCGAAAGCCGGCATTTGTACTCATTGTACAAATGAAAATATGGCCACCATGTATTGTTCTCATTAAAATATCCCCCATACCTTAGCCATCCGGGGTACGGAGCTTCGGGAGGAGAGTAATTAAATCCGTGGAAAACTGAATGTGTCACACCTGTTATTGCGCTCTGGTCACCGCCGATTTTCAGATTTTCAGGTGTGGTGTTGAATACGGTATAAGTGTCAGTCATCTCTTCACAGCTGACCAGCCGTTTTCCTGTAAGGTTAGCTGCCGAGGAGACATACTTGTTGATCATAGTATATGCTCTTCCGCGGCGGTAATCATCTTCAGGCATTTCTTCCCCGACCTTGTGCTTCAGCCAGTTCATTGTCCAGGATTCCGATTCAGGGATATCATAATAAAAGCTGCTCTCGAGAGGGAAGAAACTACGGCCGTAGGCTTGCGCACGGGATTTAACATTCAATCCCCTGCACCATTCAACATACGTTTTTATAAAACGTTCCTCAAGCAGTTCTGCTTTTATCAGCTCGAAGTCATACCTCATCCTGCATATCATGTTTTCAAGTACAGGAGACATAGAGACACCGTATTTAAAGTCGGTCACATTTCCCATTGCTCCGGTTTTAAACAGGATGAATGGCAGATATAGTGAAAGGTCATATCCCTTTCTTTCCTTGAATTCCTGAAGCATATCAAATGTCCAGTTCGATCCTTCAAGCTCCATGCTGTCGATAAAGAGTGCACGGAGGTTTTCTGACAAAGGACCGGTCCTTTTTTCGATGGCATCCGACATGTGGTTAAGGTACTGTTTTACAAATGCCCTGTTATAGTGATTCAATACCGGGCCGATGGCTCCCGGAGCTCCATTTATCACCTGCATGAATCCGTTAATCTTTACAAGGGCATATAAAGCAAATTTCCCATTTGGAACAGAGATCTTCTGAACCTCCTTGTCAAGATTTTGATTCAGGGCAAAAACCTGTTTCAGATCTGTCAGCGGATCGGGAACAAGATTCAGTGAAAGGAGTTCAATGGTTCTCCCGGGAAAGGGAGAGCTTATAGCAGGATCGGCTTCCTTAAAAATCTCAAACTTTGATATTTCGTAATCAACCGGCCCGATGATCTTTTTAACTGCGATGACAGCAATCTGAGCCCTCTCTTCTCCCTCAAGGTATTCTGCACCAAACGGCCAGCCTGAGCCAACTATGAGATCACAGGTCATGCCGAGCAACCTGGCTTCATCAAAGGCAACTTTAAGCATATCGATCCATTCATCGCTGAGCCATTTCAAAGATGGCTTGCCAAGGTCATCACCCTCAAAACGTGTTGGAAATTCAATGGGATTTATCTCCACACCGCCAATACCGGCATCTTTTAATAACCGGAGCTCCCTTACAAGCTCTTTTGCCTCTACCTTGTCCCCGTTCCACCACCAACGGACATATGGATGGTATTTCAGGTAAGGATTGTTGAAAAGTTCATACAAATCATTAGCATTGATCAAATCAGGTTTACTCTGTGTTACAGTACTGAAAACAGGAATTTCCCATGTTATAAGTGAACCTGAAGTCAGCAAAGCACCTTGCGAAATGAATTTTCGTCTGTTCATTTTATTTAAAATCTGAAATTAAACATTTAACTTCAAAAAAGAAAAAAGAGACAAGAAGGATATTCCGATTCATTTTAATTTCCAGGATATGAAAACACGTAAACTCACACGCCGTCAGGCAATTGCCGCTACATCAGCAGGTTTCGCAGGAGCAATGCTGGGATTTCCTTTCAGATCATTCGGGATAAAGAACAGCCGGCAGCTGAAAAAACTCGCTGTCAACGGAGGCGAGAAAGTCCATCCCGGTACATGGCCCCAGTGGCCTTACTGGGACCAATCGGCAGAACCGGGGATTCTTGAAATGTTTCGCTCTGGCCGATGGTGGCGGGGCAGTGGTGAAAATGTTGCGGAATTTGAGAAAAAATATGCAGAGCTTATGGGAGCAAAACGATGTCTGGCAACAGCAAGCGGCACTACAGCGCTTTTAACCGCCCTCCATGTGCTTGGAGTGGATGCCGGTGATGAGGTCATTGTGTCTCCTTTCACATTTATAGCAACCTATAATGTGATTTTTGGGAGCAAGGCTCTGCCAGTTTTTGTTGACACCGATCCGGAGACATTTTTGATTGATCCAAAAAAGATTGAGGCAAGAATCACCGACCGTACCGTTGCGATTGTCCCTGTGCATATATATGGATTACCTGTCGACATGGACAGTGTGAATAATGTTGCAAAAGCTCATAATCTTAAAGTCATTGAAGATGCCTGTCAGGCCTGGCTTGCAGAATACAGAGGTAAAAGAGTAGGATCTATCGGGGATCTTGGATGTTTCAGCTTCCAGAATTCAAAACATCTTGCTTCAGGCGAAGGAGGAGCTATTCTTGGTAATAACGAAGATATTATGGACCAGTGCCATGCATATCATAACTGCGGCAGACCTTACGGCAACATGAAAAAAATCCCGGGGAATCCTTATAATGGTATGAATTACAGAATGCAGCAATCGCAGGCATTGATACTGATGTCGCAGATGAAGCGCATAGAAAAAGATAATGATATCCGTTTGTCAAATGCACTTTATCTTGATAAAAAGTTGAAAGAGATCCCGGGAATAATTCCATACAAGCCGGCTCAAGGCGCCACGCGCGCCGTATATCATATGTATCCCTTCAGATATATTAAGGAAGAGTTCAACAACATTCCCAAAGACAAGTTTCTAAAAGCGCTGAATGCTGAAGGAATTCCATGCAGCGGTGGCTATGGCAAACAGAATATGGATGGATTGATAGACGAACAGCTTAATTCAAGGGGATTTAAAAGGCTCTTTTCAGAATCAAGGCTTAAGCAATGGCGCGAGGAAAATTACCTGCCGGGCAATGACCAGCTTTGTGACCAGGCAGTTACATTTTACCAGAGCATGTTATTGGGAAGCAAATCTGACATGGATGATATTGCAAATGCAATAACTAAAATCTATGAGAACAGGAATTCCCTAATTTTGTAAATTTACCCCGGATTACATTTCCATATGAGAATCACCGGATTAATTTTTACGGCTTTTTTATTATTGATGTCTGCTGGTTGCAGGCATACACCTGATAATAAACAGCTTGTCCTCAAATCTGACTCCCTTTCCCAGATAACTGAAAGGATTGCACTGGATTTTCCGTTCACAGAGAATGAAATTAATCTCCAGTTGAAAGAAAAGATCGGAACTTTTACTGCCGAAGAAAAGGCAGACTGGGAGAAGAAAAACTGGCTTGAATGGAAAATGATTAACGGAGAAAAAAGGTACTTCAACAGGGCAGTATCGAATCTTGGACTTACTAAGAGCTTTCACCTTCAGAGGGCACAAAGAGACAGCCTGGAAGCCAGTGACCCGGAAATGATATACCGTAAGAAGCACACCCAGCTAATAATTAAAGAATCAGAAAACAAGCCGGATCCGGTAATTCCGGTGAGTATGACGATCAATTACACAATAACCGTAAATCCTGATGCAGTGGCGGCCGGGGAAACTGTAAGGTGCTGGCTGCCATACCCGAAAGAAAATCATCCGCGTCAGAAAAATATCGAACTCCTGGCAACCTCGAATAAAGATTTCATTATTGCTCCTGATTCTGCAATTCACAGGACAATCTATATGGAAGCAAAAGCAGAAAAAGGACTACCGTTGATTTTCAGGATTTCTTACAGTTATGATTCGTACGGGCAATATTTTGATCCGGATAAAATGATTATTGCTCCATACGATAAAAAGTCAACGCTTTACAGGGAATATACCTCAGAACAGCTTCCTCATATATGCTTTACTGAAAAAGTAAAACACCTTGCCGACAGCATTGCGGAATCGGAAGAGAGCCCTTTTGAAATTGTAAGAAAGATATATACCTGGTTCACCAATAATATCCTATGGGCAGGTGCTCAGGAATATTCAATAATGCCAAATATTCCGGAATATGTGATTCAGAACAGGAGAGGGGATTGTGGAATGCAGACTTTCCTCTTTATGTCGGCGCTAAGGTACAAGGGAATTCCCGTAAGATGGCAAAGCGGCTGGAAGGTACCTCCTGATGCAAAGAACCTTCATGACTGGTGCGAGGTTTACTATGAAGGGACCGGCTGGGTTCCGGCCGATATGTCTTATGGGCTTCAATATTCAACAAGTCGGAAGACCAGGGAATTTTATATTTCAGGGATCGATTCATACAGGCTGATAGTAAATGAAGGAGTGGCAGGCAGACTCTATCCTGAAAAGAAGTTTCTGAGGAGTGAACCGTTCGATTTTCAGAGAGGGGAGGTAGAATGGAGAGAAGGGAATCTCTATTTTGACAAATGGGATTATAACATGGAAATAAATTATAATAAATGAAAACAAGAAAAGATATTGGGTTTAGTCTCCTGATAGCTGGTACACTGTTTTTGATTGTGGCATCAGGATGCAAACAAAAACCGATTGCACTCAACAAATACCAGAGTGAATTAGACTCGATAGGGATCGTTTATGTACCTGATCTTCGCGATGGAATATTCGATGTGGAGTTTGTTACGGTTGGATCCTGCTTGATACTTAAAGGTGAGACAAATGTTCCTGAAGCCAAAGATGCAATGACCGGATTGCTGAGGCAAAAAGGGGTGGATTTCATTGACAGTCTTAAGGTGCTTCCTGACACTTCTGAGATAAAGGAACCCTGGGGGCTGGTAAATGTAAGCGTCTGCAACATCAGATTTATCTCATCTTATGATGCCGAAATGGTTTCCCAGGCACTCATGGGAACCCCGGTTAAGATTCTGAAAAAAGAAAATGGATGGCTCCTTATCCAGACGCCTGATATGTACCTCGGATGGGTTGACAGTGATGCAATAGCAGCCAAAAGCGTGCGTGAGCATGATAACTGGAAATCTTCATCGAGATTATTCTATACCGCGAAGACAGGGGATATTTACTCTGACTGGTCAATGGTGAAAGTGATTTCTGATATCGTTGCCGGTTGTATACTTGAGATGGCAGGAAATCAGAAAAGCGGCTATGAAGTAAAACTACCTGACGGCCGTGAGGGATATATTCCCACGGAGAAGGCAATTCTTCTTGATCAGCTAACCGTTGATACCTATCTCAATCCCAAAAATCTGGTATCAAGTGCAGAATCATTCATGGGTATCCCTTACCTGTGGGGCGGCACCTCATTAAAAGGATTTGACTGCAGCGGCTTTGTTAAAACAATCTATTTTCTCAACGGAATAATCCTCGCCAGGGATGCATCTCAGCAGTTCCAGAACGGGATGAGGCTGAGAAGAGGTTCATTTCCCGACTCACTTAAAAAGGGGGACCTGCTGTTCTTTGGTACCTCACGCCGCGGAAGGCCAAGAGCAACGCATGTCGGAATGTATATCGGCGATACGGAATTCATACACTGCTCGGGAATGGTAAAGGTAAACAGCCTCGATTCAACACGGATTAATTTCAGCAGATTCCGCAGGGATTCTTTTCTCGGGGTCAGAAGGGTCATCGGGGCAGGATATGGAGAGGGAATACAACCTGTTCTAAACCACGGATGGTATGAATAAAAGGGATTTTATTAAATACAGCAGTTACCTGATCGGAGGCACTTTTCTGAGCGGACAGGTTACAACCGCAGCTCCATTTTTCGCAGAAAAGAAAGGCAAAAGAAAGAACAGGAGCAGACTGGAACTAAGGTTTACTCCATTTACTCTCCAGCTTAAGCATGCATTCACTCTATCGACGAGCTCAAGGACAACGACTCCGGTGATGCTTACCGAAATTGAATATGATGGTATTACCGGATACGGTGAAGCTTCCATGCCTCCATATCTTGGCGAGAGTCATGAATCCGTTGCGAAGTTCCTTTCATTGTTAAATCTTTCACAGTTCTCTGATCCGTTTCTTCTTGTGGATATCCTGCAGTATGTCGACAGTCTGATGCCGGGCAACTATGCTGCAAAAGCATCTGTAGATATTGCCCTTCATGACCTGATCGGCAAGCTTGTGGGAGAACCTTTTTACAGGTTGTTCGGTCTGAATCCTTCCAGGGCACCACTTACAAGTTTTACCATTGGTCTGGATACACCTGAAATAATAAGACAAAAAGTTGCTGAGGCTGAACCATATAAAGTGCTTAAAGTAAAACTCGGCAGGGATAATGACAGAGAAATGGTGGAGGTTATCAGATCACTGACGGATAAACCATTGTGCGTGGATGTCAACCAGGGATGGAAAGACCGTTCATATGCTCTCGATATGGCTGGATGGCTAAAAGAGAAAGGAACAATATTTCTTGAGCAGCCAATGCCAAAGGAGATGAAGGATGATATTGCCTGGCTTACCCGAAAGAGCCCGCTGCCAATTGTGGGTGATGAAGCGATTCAGAATATCGGTGATCTGTTAAGCAACAGGGATGTCTACTCAGGGATAAATGTCAAGCTTATGAAATGCGGCGGGTTAAATGCTGCAATGAAGATGATTAATGTAGCAAGGGCTTTTGGCATGAAAGTGATGATCGGATGCATGACCGAAACTTCATGTGCCGTAACTGCTGCGGCACAGCTCTCACCTCTTGTCGACTGGTGCGATCTCGACGGGAACCTTCTCATAAGCAACGATCCGTTCGAGGGGCTGAAAATTGTTGATGGCAAGGTGACATTGCCGGAAAAGCCGGGCATAGGTATAATAAAAAAATCCTGAAATATGAAAAAGTATCTTACTGTATGTTTGTTAACAGCTTGTCTTATAGGTTCATCCATTGCACAGAATAACAATTCAGAAAAGCTTGACACTATTTTACCAGTCCGCGGATTCTGTATTTCTGCTCCCCAACCGGCAGTTTTACAGGAGTTTGTTAAATTTATAGATGAAGAACTGGCTACACGAAAGATCAACACACTGATCCTCAGGGTAGATTATAATTATCAGTATGAAAGCCATCCCGAGCTGAGGGATTCAATTGCCCTTTCGAATCAGGATGTAAAAAAGCTGGTGGCTGTATGCCGGGAAAACAATATCAGGATAATTCCCCAGGTTAACCTGCTGGGACATCAGTCGTGGGCCGGAAAGGTTGGAAACCTGCTGAGGGTATATCCTGAATTCGATGAAACCCCTCTTGTTAAAATGCCTGAAAAATATGTCTGGCCCAATGCCGACGGATTGTATTGCAAAAGTTACTGTCCGCTTCACCCGGAAGTTCATAATGTTGTTTATGCCATTGTTGATGAGATCTGTGATGTATTTGAAGCGGACGCATTTCATGCAGGAATGGATGAGGTGTTTTATTTAGGTGAAAGAGAGTGCCCAAGGTGTTCAGGCAAAGATCCGGCTGAACTTTTCGCCGGGGAAATAAGAACTATACGTGATCATCTTGCTCTTGAAGGGCGAAAATTATGGATCTGGGGTGACAGGCTGATCGACGGAAAGACAACCGGGATGGGTGAATGGGAAGCAAGTTACAACAATACTTTCCGGGCAGTTGATATGATCCCGAAAGATGTCATAATATGCGACTGGCATTATGAGCGTCCGGATCAGACTCCGGTTTATTTTGCGATGAAAGGCCTGAGTGTCGTTACCTGTCCGTGGCGGATGCCTGAAAATGCGGTGCTCCAGGTTCAGGATATGGTGAAATTCAGAGAGCATTCAACTCCGGAGATGAAAGAAAGATTTATGGGAATGGTCCAGACTGTCTGGTCAGGTGCGGGGCAGTTCCTCGACAGCTATTACGGAAGAAGAAAAGAAGAGGGTAAAAACACTCCTGTTAACTGTTTTAAAACATTATATACTGAAATAGGGAAAATGGAATAAGTTAATAGGAGTAAAACATAGAGGAACCCATTAACCGCAAAGGTATTCATATAAAAAGTTACTGAACTGTGCTTCTATAGGTTCTGGTCATTGATGACGGGACGACTATTACAAAGTCAGCTTTACCGAGGGATTCATCTTTCAATTTATCAGTATCGTCCTGGAGAATTGTTGTAATAGTCACAATTTTTAAGCCCGGACTATATTTATTAAGATACCAGATTATTCCCATATACCTGTCGGAATGGTAACTTCCATTAAAATGAATTACCTTTTGTGAAGGCTGCAGGTACTTACTAACCGAGTAAGCCATTGTGGCATCCTTTATTGCCTGAGCCATAGGAAGATTTTGGTTAATATTTTTGGCCATTGGTCCGGCTATTTC
>Ga0315295_10001604_pt1 | contig 19375 bp, 12 predicted proteins | sample YL17G14_0_MG_FD_204453 | JGI IMG/M metagenome (GOLD analysis project Ga0315295, IMG submission 204453) | Sediment microbial communities from Yellowstone Lake, YNP, Wyoming, USA - YL17G14_0 | ecosystem: Environmental > Aquatic > Freshwater > Lake > Sediment | place: USA: Wyoming | collected... | reverse complement strand
AAAAAATAGAGAAATTTAAATGAATGCAATAATAAATCTAAAGGCATCTATTAAGGCTTATCCTTATTTAGATCCAGATACAACTGTCAGGCTTACGGCTCAGAATGGAATTGGGCCCGTTGATATATCGAACCCCTCTTCGGGTATCAATGTTCCAACCGGGACTGGTTCAGAAAAGAAACTACCTCCTGGAGGGCAATGGATTCGTCTTGTGGGGGTCTCAGTTCCGGATATATCAAGTATTACAAAAATACTTGGAGGAGCTCTTGATAAACTTGCCTTTGCTGCAAAAGTTGTAAAGAAGATTCTCAGTATTGTAGAGTTATTCCTCAGTGTCTTTGGGTCTTTTTCAAAGGCTATTGCAATATTCATAAATATCATACAAAAACAAGTGATTAAATTAGCAAAGGATCTCGGAAATGCCGGAGTATATTCTAATGTTATTCTTCCTCCGGCGTTTTTAAAGGCTTTGGCAAGCAGTAATTTTGAGCACATGTCTACAGGAGGTTTTAATGGTTTTTTAGTACGTTTAAACGGTTCTTTAAACGATAACACAGATAATAATAGGCCAAGATTTGAAGATGAAGCAGATGTGGTAGGAGGGTTCATTTTTCTTATAGATACTGAAAGTATGGATGACTTCTTTAGAGCTTTAAGAACTCTGTCGGATCTTCTTGATCTTAAAATTGATATTGATCCACCTCCCCCCAGAAATATAAGGGGTTATTCGGGATATTTTGATGATAAAGGAAAACAACGTTTCGGGTTGGCTGTTGAATGGGATGCTCCTTCAGTACCTTCTGTGGGGTATATCTTAGCTAGAAGCAGGATACCTGGTGGGAAAGTAAAAGTTGTGAATGACATCCCAACAAAAATCAAAGATTTGATAAAGGCTATATGGACAAGAATAGTTTTTAAAATTTGGGATTGGCCTCAAAAAACCATTCATGTCTATAATGACCCTGATTTTAATAAAGGGTCTCCTAAGATAATATCACGAGAGCTTGGCTCAGGTGGGGGCTCCTTTATAGATTTTGATATCCCTGCAGATACGGATCTTCCAAAAATAGTTGTTGGAGGTTATGATGAAGAGGGTAACCCTGAACCTGGATTAATCCCTATACCTCCACATTATTTTGATGCAAAAAATCCTTTTAGTCCTATGTTTAAAGAATATTTTTATGTTCTTCAATCAGGGCCTTTTCCATGGGCACCCCAATCTTCAGAATTAAGGGTGGAAGTAAAGACCTGTGATAATAGTGTTAATACTACTGATGTTGTACAGCATGAAGACGGGTCTATGGAATTTATTTCTTACAGTTTTAATCTTTTAAATAAGTGGTCTAAGATTCAAATAAAAATTCTTGTACCTTGGGTAACATCTTTAGTTAAAATGCTTGATAAGGTTTTAGAAAGTATTAAAGGGGGTTTTGATGACGTATCTGATGCTTTTATAGAAATGGTAAAGGTGATAGTGGAAACTGTGGAGACCTATATAGGCATTATCAGAGTTTTAACACAACTTTTAGAAGAGCTGAAAAAATTCCTTATTGGACCTTCTGTCGCCTTTTTATATGTCCCTCCAAAAGAGGGGGGTATTTCGGCTTTTATGAGTCAAGTGAGGAATGCTAAGCCCCCTCTAGATGGCAATGGTTTTAGTGGACCAAAAGGAATTACAGGAGGCATTGTTTTTGTCATAGGATATTCTCTTGTAGGTTTGTCTGAAAAAGAAAAGATAGAATTAGAAAAACAATGGCTGATAACTAAAACTGCTTTTGAATTCATGTCTAAGATGTTTAAAAAGGATTAAGAATGTCCACTGAACAAGTAAAGAGTACTAATACAGAAGCCCTCCAAGATTTTAAAAAATTAGCCCATGGAAATGTCCTGGGCTATTTAAGAAAGAAGAGGTCTCTTGAAATAGAAATTGCCTCTCTTAATAGACGTATTACGGAACTTCGACTTACGGATTCTCAGCTTAAGCGACGAGTCTATAATAATTTGACTATGGCGGCTGTGGATGAAAGATATAAAGCCGATGATTCCATGACCATTAAACCCGTTCAGGTCCTGGACTATATAGATATTGGATACCCCGGGCCTCATCATACAATAGCATATGATAAAAATAAATTGTCTGAAACTGTCCGGGAAATATTAGTAGAAATATCTAAGCTGGAATCAGAAATAAAGAGTCTTAATGCTACGGTAAGATCAAAACAGGCAAGACTCGATAATATAAACAATATCTTAGAAGCAAATAAGAAAAGTAAAAATCCTGATAAACCTGTAGAAAAAGATCTTGAAAAAGACAGAATTGCAAAGACCAAGGAATATTATATAAATCTTTTATATAATATGTCTTTTTATTATGCCCAGAGTACAAGAAATAATGCTGGGAACAGAGCCTTTCCTGAAGATGTAAAAATGGTCAAAGCTTTATTGAATATTCAACAGCAATTCAGATGTTTTACACAAGGTATGGCGGTAATTGATAAAGATTTTGCCACAGGAGGTAAAAAAGAACTTGATGTAGTAGATCCAGGAGCAGCCAATAATATCTATATTTTGGGATTAGAAGAAGAGAATCTAAGGACTGTGTCTAGAAATGATAAAGTCTTTGACCAGGTCCTTAAATATTCAGATAAACTCACGGCAACTCTGAATAATACTCTAAACTCCCGAGGCACTGATCGTAAAGCACCTTTAAAAGTAGCAACAGATAATAAATTTAAGAAAAAGAATGAAGATTGGGGCAAGGGTCTTTCTAATTTTATTCAATCCTGGTCCGAAGCCTATAATACTGATATCACTGCCGGTGCCAGAAAAATGTGGCAAAAAAAGACCAGCAGGCTTTATGTTGGTCTTCCTCCATGTCCTGATGCCCTTCCTGATTTAAATAAGAATGATGAAGTAAAGGCCTTTGTAGAGGCAGAAGATGCTAAAAATAAAGCAGAAGGAGCTAAGGAATATGCAAATTTAATGGCTAAAAGTGCCCCAGCTAATCTTAAATTATTGCAATCAATAGAAAAAGATAGGATAGATCTTATTAATTCTATAAAATTACAGCTTTCTAATCTTTCTAACTCCTCAAATGGAGATATCTCTAAGCAACAGACACAATTATTAGGGGATTTAAACATAGCACAACAAGAATTGGAACAAGCTCAAAAAGCTATAGTGGATACAAAGACAGAAATAGGAGTTGCGACTGGTGATTTCGGGATCGTTCTGTGAAAAAACAATAATCTACTAATTTTGTTGGCTTCCACTATGTCTTTCGACCTTAATCTTCCAACAGTTTGTGATCATAGGATTTACAAAGAATATGTAACACTCTATGTAGATCGAAAGACCATTCGTTTGTCTAAACCAATGGCTGCAGCCGGAAATCTGGAACTTTATGCGTCAGACGACTTAGTACCAAGTGATAAATACAGTATAATTTACGATCCCATAGCCATAGACGTTAATAGACCCAGGATGATTGTTCTAAAAAATAAATGGAAAGCTACACAAGATTTCTTTCAGGTATCTTACAATACTCTAAAAGGTTTCTGCCCAAAATGTGCAGGACTCGAAAGTATTGACGATATCAATTATAATGTCCGAGGAGATTTTCTTGTAACTAGAGACGAAAGGCTTCTATTACAAAACCTTGAAAAATTTACGGTTACAGAAGTAGGGAGCAATGCTCTTGAACCTTTTATTGGAACATCTTTGGTCACACTTCTAGGTGAAAGAGTATCAGACAGGAACTTTATAGCTGGTAAGGTAAAACAAGAGATCTCAGCATCCCTGTCAGCTTTGAAAGACATGCAGGAACAATACCGTCAAACCGGACGTCCTGTATCCCTTGGAGAACAATTGGATGTCATAGAAAAAATAAATGTTTCTTTTGACCAAAATGACCCGACTATTCTTAGAGCAGACGTCACGGCTCGGGCCAAGTCTGGAAAATCTATAGACTATGCCCAATATTTAAGACTTTCTTGAAAAAGGTTCTATAAAATGTCCATACCAGCACCAATCATACTACTCCCTACAGAGGGTATTGATTACGCCACAGACGTCCAGACACAGACCCTGTCTGGGACCACCTCTACAGATACCAAAGAGATCCTGGTTAATAATTCTACAATCGGAGTTTCTTATACATCTGGAGAAGGTATCTGGGCATGGACAGGAGATCTGGCTCTTGGATCTAATGCTCTTCAGATTACGGCCGTTGAAGTCACAACTCTTGAAATAAGTCCTCCTGCAACCATAAATGTTACCTATGTCCAGTCTGATAATTTTGTGGTTGTCTCCGCCCCTACTGGGATAAAACTTAAACAGTACCAGGATCAAGTTGAAGTTGTCTGTTCTAAAAATTCAGAAACCAATACTTTGGGATATAATTTTTATGTTTCTACCCAGAGTGGTGGCATAAATGGAAAATATGCTAAAATAAACACTCAGCTTGTAACGGATTATTCATTTTTTGAAGATCAAACACGACTATTAAACACCACAACAGACACGGCAGGGACAATAAGAGTTACTACTATAACTCAAGAAGTAAACAGGGTCTATTTCTATTCATCTTTCCTGACTCAGGCAAGATTCTCTGAATTAGTGGGTCTAGGAGCTCTTCAAGCAGTATCATTCGGAGAGGATACTCCCCTGTTCTTTGTTATCACGGCCGAGATCTATGACCCGATTCTCGGTCAGGTCTCAGAAAGCGTTAATAGCTCAGAGCTGGAAGGGTCCCCAATAACGATCACGACAGGGATCAGAGATCTTCCAAGCAGGACCCAAAATGATATCGTTCAGACTCTTGGAACAGAATTATCTGCTGTAAATTCTGGAGTAGACACCAAACCTGGAACCGTTGTCAGAGATATCATAGATCCTATATCTGAAGAAATGGCTCGGATGTATGTCATCAATGATTTTATATCCACAGCCATGTCGGTAAGCACCCTTTTAGATTTTGATGATGCTAATCATGATGGTGTTAGCGATCCTGTTAATAATTCTGTAGAAAAGAAGAAACTTCAGATTGCCCTTTTTATTACAGACCCGACGGATGTTCAGACACTCATTGATAGCCAATTTGATAAACTGGCAGCCAATGTTAATGTCATCAGAAAAGGGGCCGCACCTGCTACAGGAAGTGTGACTTTCTATACCAATACCCCGCCAGTTAGAGATATGTTTGTCTATGAAGATGCCATAGTGGCTTCTATAGGAGATATGGATCAAGGAATCCCTTCTCAAAATTACAGGACACTCACGACTAAGATTCTGCAATACACGAATAAAGAAGCCTTCTATAATACCCAGACAGGACGTTATGAACTTACTGTGGACGTAGATGCTGTAACTCCTGGAGCCAGTGGGAATACTGATTCATATACCATAAAGAACAATGTTTCAGGCGTGGACTCTGACTTTCAGGTAGAGAATCCTAATCCAATAGCCTTTGGTGAGGACCAGGAATCAAACCAGGAACTTTCTACAAGAATAGAACTGGCATTTTTTGCAGATACAGGGACCGAAGGGGGCTATGCTAAAACAGCCATAGCCGTGACCGGTGTTCATAACGTCCGGGTTGAAAAAGCTGGTGACCCCCTCATGATTCGGGACTATGACCCTGTGAGACAGGAGCATATTGGGGGTAAAGTTGATATATATGTCCAGGGAAAGCACTCTCGACAGGTCTCAGATCAGATAGCCTTTTCCTTTGAAAGCATAATCAGCAAAGAAGGCCTGCAGGAAGGGGAGATTTTCCCAGTCTTGTCTGCTCCGTCCTTTCAGTTTAGGAGTAATAATCCTAGAATTACGTCCCATACTCCTATTTTTGAAGTGACCCGGGTCTTTAATTCTACCCGTGGCAAGGATTATGATATTACCGGATATCAGATCATAGGAAATGGAAATACCATAGATCTGGATGAGACAAGACCTACAAACATTACCATAGGTCTGGCGTCCCGAGACGTGGTCCGAGTAGATTACAAGTTCAGGAGCTCTGATACTTTCGTTTTAAAGAATCAACCAGTTCTTGACATCATCTCTGTTAGAGGACAACTTTCTGGTGATTTGACATCAGATAACTGGGAATTGGTTAAACTGCAGGATCCTCTTGCTGATGGGGGCTCTACAATTGCCAAGGATGCTATCAGAATCAAGTATGCAAATAATCTTCCCCTGACAGATTTCCAGACCATAGTTGATGAACAACATGTCATGGTCCTTGGTGTTGAAGAGGCCCTGGATTATATAGGGGCAGATATAGAATCCATAGTCATCAAGAACTCTGATCATACCGTAACATATCAAGAAAATGTAGATTACAGAATTACGGCAGGGACAGACACGACCCCATCGACCATACGATTGATAGAGACAGGGAATATAGCTAATGGTCAGATAGTTCTCATCAGCTATACAGCCATAGAGAATTTCATCATTACCTATACTACGAATGATTTACTGAATACGGTTCAGACCAGTATTGATAAGATGAAACATGCCTGTGCTGATGTTATTGTTAAACAGGCCATAGAAAATAATATTGATTTTGTCATTACGGTGGTGCCTAAGACGGGGGTCACAAATCTTCCTGTCTTATCATCGAAGATCAGAACGGCTGTGGCTAATTATGTTAGTCAGCTTGGTGTGGGAGTATCTCTGAGTCAGGCTGAAGTCGTAAATATTATACAGCTTGTTCCGGATGTGGACTATATAGTGCTTCCATTTTTGAGAATGGTCAAGTCTGATGGGGATTTCATAGCCCGGGACAATATTGGGAGTGTCCAGTTTGAATTATATAATGAGGGGCTATCGACTTCTTATATCACCACTACATCGGCTCTGACTTATAAAACCGTGGACAAAGGTGGCTCTGAGAATTTGTTCCGGGGCATATTTGAGAATACTATGCCTCTGGTTCTTCAGAATGATCCACTTGATGTCTCAGGTGGGCCTGGAAGGGGCTATATACAGGCTGATGGGAAGATTGTTGTGAGCACATTAGACGGACAGTTACCTGATACGAAAGATTATCAAGTGGCTTATTTTGTGACTGGTGAGACAGGGTCAAAGGACATTGCAGTGGCCTCTTTGGAATACCTGAATATTGGTAATATGGATATTGTCTATGATAATCCAAGGACAATACAGAAACAGCTTTAATCAGGAGCATTGATAAATGTCAGAAAATATGGGTAGCGGTGTTTCTTATGTCTATGACGGTAATAGCTATAACTATGACACTGTCGTATTCCAGAAGGGTAAGCCCCCTCTTGACTCTGAATTAAATCTGGTCCAGCAACTTCAGGGCATCATTACCCGTCGACAGACCTATGGTATGCCCTCTGGATGGCTTACTCTTAGGAAGCATTATACCAGTACTCTATACACCAATCAATTTTATACTCAGGATCCTTCTACAGCCATTCCTGAATATGCCCTGGTCAATGGCCATGTCATTTATGTAACAAATACCGGAACTACGACTACAAATGCCAATATTGTGAACCTTGGGGTACCTCCGTCTCTAGGAAACCAGGTCAACGGCGTATTTCTGGAAATGTGGCGGGCCCTGTTGAGTCCCGGTACAAGTACAAATAAGCCAAATCCAGCCGAAGTAACAGATGCCCTGATGGATGTTGATGCTTATAGTAAGGACATTGTATGGACTGTGGGCGGAAATGGCCTGATACTTTATTCAGAGAATGGCGGACTGACTTGGACCATACAGACTATAGAAACCAAGCGGACGCTTAATGGTGTCATATTTTATACTGACAAGATAGGTTGGGTAGTAGGTGATAATGGGACCATAGCAAGAACGACTTCAGGTGGTGTCAAATGGTCCATACTGACCTCAGGAACGGTGGAGAACCTTAATGGTATCTCTGCTTATTCTCAGACCTTGGCCTGGGTTGTAGGAGACGCTGGGACGATTCTTAAGACAACCAATGGCGTGACCTGGGTACAACAGATCAGTGGCGTTACGGACAATCTAAAAGGTGTTTATTTCTATAATAACCAGGTTGGTTGGATTGTAGGAAATGCCGGAACGATTCTTAAAACGACAGATGCTGGGGCCCATTGGACTAAGATTGCGTCTGGTACCACGGTTAATCTGTCGTCGGTCTATTTTTATGATCTGAACTGGGGCTTTGCTGTTGGGGCTTCTGGAACAATTCTAAAGTCCTGCAATGGGGGTCTGACGTGGACTGCTGTGACTTCTGGGGTTGGATCAGACCTGACCGATATAACAATGATTCCAAACCTGGATGAGCATGTTATTAATGAAGAGGTCACGTCTCAATTTGATGGTACGAACAAGAATTGTTCTTTGATGCATGCTCCGATCACCAAAGGTAATGGGATAGGAGAGATCACAAATACTCCGTCTTATGTTACGGTTACAGTGGACAATGTTGCTGTTGCTGTGGACAGTCTGGATGGGACCAATGGTCAGGTCATTTTGGCATCTCCTCCTCATATAGGGGACACAGTCAAGGTGACCTATTGGTATAGAATAGACACGTCTATTTTCCGTGGTAAGGTTTGGGTGACCGGGAAAATCTATCCTGTCCTAGGTGTGGATAAGGGTGTTATTTTAAGGTCTGATGATGTTGGAGCGACATGGACCCGACAGGATCCTCAGACAGGGTATGACCTGAATGCGGTGACTTTTGTGGATGATAGTCAGGGATGGCTTGTGGGTAACTATTCAACTCTTAGGCATACGGTAAATGGTGGATCTTTATGGTCTGTTCAGGCATCGGGTATTGTGGTTCGTGAGGTACAGAGGGTATTTAATGAGGGTAATGTTGGGACATCTCTATATTTAACGGATGATTCTATACATCCTGATGCCAATATAGAGACTACGAAACGGATTCAGGTTCAGTACAGGATCCGGGTGGTCCCGAGTGTGGATCCTTTAAATTATCCTGATTCGGGATTGGGATCACAGATCATATATGGAAATGGTCCGAGCGAAACTGGGCAGTATCCGTTTGTGAATATGGGATCTGAGACAGGGGATTATGGGTTATGGAGGGCGAAGTGTGCCAATACGGTAGATGGGTATACATATGCCGTTCCCATGTTTTTTGTAAATAGAAGGAACATTGCTACTTTTAATCCAAGTAATAATATTAATGGGTCGAGCCTGGCCGGGTCTGAGTTCATACGTCCGGACCAATTGATGGCGACAAATGTCGTAGATGCTGATGTATTGGATACACGAAGATTGATTGTTATTCCGTCTATTACGGAGCTCTTGAAGAAGAGTTTTGATTCTTTAATGAATAATGATTTCCTGGCTCGGATAGCCCGGGAAACGACGGGTGGGGACCATTACGGTGTAAAGATCATGCAGATGGATAGAGTTTCTGGGACGGGGACTGATGGTGGGTATGAGATTCCTGGGGCTACTCTTTCAGGAGTAATGGCTGGAGATATTACGTCTAAGGTAGAAGTTGTTGAGAGATTTATAGGCCCTCCTGCTGTTGCCTCCATTCCTGATCCTATAGAAATACCCTCTCCTAGCACAAGTAGCATAGCCCATTATAATAGCAATCATTATTCAGCTATTTATTATTCTTCTACTGTAGGAAACCCTTATAATGGAAAACCAATTCCTGGATATTTTACAGGGCAAGGGACTTCTCAGGCAACATTTGTTTTTAGCCCAACTGCTAAAACGTCTTCAGATGGAATATCTGAATATCATTTAAAAGCAGACTACATCACGACAGGAACAACGGCCCTGACCCATGTCCCGACAGAGCCCCTTTTGGTCAAAAACTATAAATCTGGTAATCCCTCATATTACTATCAAGGCGTCCTGAATGACTCTGTCGGGAAAATTATAGAACAATGGGACTCTGGAATCACGGGATATTCAAATTATGTCATGGTCTATCCTGGCAAAGAAGTATCAGACACGACCCAGCAGTTTAATGGAGCCACAACCTTTTTACATTATTATATTAAACTGACGGCAAGTGACATTGATACCCCAAATAAAATAAAGATATTAAACAGTAACCTTAGATATTCTGTCAGATCTATTGCTAAGGTTAATAATATCACATCAGGATTTTCTTTTAAAATAAAAAACATCACCTATGCCGTAGATATTTCTAATAATATCACCACAATATTTGTTGAAAGCCTCTCAGGATATTCCTTCGTAGAAGGCCTGTTACTTGAAATTATTGCCCCAGTCTTTTCTCAGACTGGATCTGTGAGAACCGGGTCATCAGTAAATTTCAACCAGTCTCAGAAAGGCATAGACACTTTCTGTATTTCTGAAAAAATAATAACAGTAATCAGTGGCCCTTTTACAACAGCAACGCTCAGCACATCCTCAGGGACAATTTTAGGGGTTACTTCTGCAGAGACCTCTCTGGCTCTTGCCCAGCCTATTTGCTGGCTGAATGTAAGTAATACCGGACTTTCATCTAACGACAATATGGTACAGATAAAGGATGTAACCTTTAATGGAACGTCTATAACCATATTGTTTTATGAACAGGTAGGACAGGTCTCAGTTGATACGGAGGTCATAGTTCAGGTCCTTACTAAACTCAGTGCCCTGCCATATCCTAATGATAACACAGACGGGCTCATGATCGGGTACAACTATACTCCATATCAAAGTGTCCCTGATCTCCCAACAACCCTGACCGTGGAAATGACCACAGACCCGTCCGAGATCTATATATCAGACCTCGGAACCGGTGGAAGTCTTTATGATAAATCACCCTATAATAACCCATTGGTTCATATACCACTTAATAACCCGGCCATGCTTACGGATGACAGTTTTTATAGTGTTGAACAGATGAGATTCCCGAGTTTCTCAATTGATAATGGCTATGTAAAACTTCCTGTCCGGGTACCGGGAAGCTTTGGAAAAGAAGTGACTTTTTCTACTGTAGTCAGTGACACTCAGAAAAGGGCCTATTATAGTGCCTGTTCCAAGGAGGCCCTGTTCACAACAGATTCCATGGTCACTCCTGCCCCAAGAAAGATCTTTCTTGCAACTGTAGCCCGGGTCACCAGTTGCCCGGATGAGAAATTTCTTAAGGGAGAATATGTCATGGTCATATTCTCAAGATCAGCTCTTATGGATACGAGTAATTATACGGGATATAAAGCAAATGATAAATGTACCATTGCCATATACCGCCTTATGAATAGACCTCTGTCAAGGATTTAAAGAACTATGTTTACATCTTTTACGTCCAACAGTCCCTTAAGAGTAGAATATGATTCGACATCAGATTCTACAGTTAATATCCTTCCTGGCGTGGCCCGGGTGAACTATACCATCATGGCCTATGACGGGACAAGGATACCTTTCCAGTCCCTTTTCCAGCCTATTGCGGCGGATACCTATCAGAATATTCTTGTCTATTTACAGGCATTCAATGGGGCCGTAGACACGACAAGGGTAACATCATCACTCGTAGCGACACAGCCGGAACTTACATACCCTCAATTTCCTTATGATACTACGAGTCAGTATGCTAAACAGACGGTGGCCCTGTTTACTTTTTATTATGATGGTGTCAATCGTATTCTGAAATCCTGTCTTTCATAAAAGTGAGATTGAATCTTGGCTATTTATACACCAGATCCAGAACAACTAGGTCGAAGAAGGTTTCCTGATAATAAAGGGTTCAGAAGAGACCTCCTTTCTCTTTCTACGTCGTTATTGGCTCAGATTCAAAACCTGAGTGCCAGTAATTATCCTAAAGACCCCTCGACCAATCTGGCGATTCTGAATAATACTGCGGCCCGTGAATTTGGCCGTATGAGATATGATATAGACTCCTTGGGAATCGATAAAGAATACTCTCAGACCAGAATAAAATTTCTTCAGCAAATACTCGGTGAACGCCTCTTTCTTTATAGTCGTATTGCGCCATCAAACTATAATGATGAAGCTTATAGGACATATCTCATAGCCATTAAGGATGCCTATTTAAAGGGCAGCCAAAAGACTACCATGGAGGTCCTGGCATCAGAATTTACAGGTCAGACCATCAGGATCAAAGAGCTTTATCTTGAAGCACGGGATCCTTTTTCCTCCCTGGGAGTTACTGATACCCATAAGATGGTTGTAGATGTCCTGGTAGATAATTTACTGGCTCCTGGATATAATATAGGAATCCTGCAGAATGATCTGGATTTTTTCATTAATCTCGTTAAACCCGCCCATGTCCTTTATACAACACGTCTCATATGGACAGAGCAGATTGATGTAAATAAGATACATGACTTGACCTTTGGGGACCTTGGTGGGGGTTGTGTCCCAACATATGATTATACCGGCTTTAATGAACCGACAATTCTGGCCCAACAGGTCTTTGTCCTTCCTGATTCTGAAGGGGCCACAGGACAGATAGATTCTATACACCATGATGACTTGGTATTTTATCTTCAGAATTCTACAAGGGTCATTACAGAGCCAGGTCTTGAGGGGACACGGATTTATAATATCAATGGTCGTCAGGTATCCTTTAATGCCCTGGAAATGGGTCAGTGGGTCCGGATATCTTATTTAATTATTCCTGGAGAGTTTCAATTCTGGTGGTATCCAACAGACCTTATTACGACCTGGGAATCACAGTTCTATAAAGCAGTCTTTAGACGCCCAGCCTTTCAGGAATTTGTTAAGAAGGTCATGGATCCTAAAGGCGGATACAGGTTCCCGGATCAGACCAAGGCTACGCCCACTACCATCTGTGACAGATGGGTCCAAGACGCTCTTCAGCCATATTATGAAGATTTCAGACATCCATGTAGTAAGGGATCTACAAAGAGTGAGGATTATTCTGTAGAGTTACGTGGAAGGATGGGTGCCCCAAAATTTTCATGGCCCTATACTCCTGATGAGATAAAAGATCCTGTCCTATATGGGGATGAATATCTCCTTACAATGCCTAACATTCCATTAACGGACGGATCCAGTAATCCTGCTTCTGTTTCTGACGTGTCTGTATCCTATGATGGGACAGTTTTGACTGGGGCCGTTTATTCGGTCGATGCAAGTTCTGGTCAAATACAGCTTACAGATTCTTCCACATATTGGGACACGTCCAGTCCTGTAAGGTTCACGTATCCTTATTGGCAGGATGGGACCCGGTATGATGGGACGTCACACTATCCGGTTCCTGGTACAGAGCTCTTTTTTGATTATAAATATCTCAATGATGCTTCTAATTTTGATACCACGACTGGAATGGTTTTTGGCATTGCCCGATGGCAGATGCCTCAGATCCCGATGGTACAAAATGACGGATCAGGGTCTCTGGCCAGGATAGCTGATGTAATAGTATCTGTGGATGGGACGGCTATAGGATCTGTTATTACGGATTTGGAGCCACTTCTCGGTCATGTGACTTTAAATCAGACAAGTGCCTTCTGGACGGATTCATCATTGGGTCGGATACCGGAGATTGGAGATGTATTTGATTTTGCATATTATCGTGGTGAGAAGTATTGGTACTCATTATTCTTTGATGATGCTGCCCGGACAACGGATACTTTTGGTGGATTGACGAGTTTTGTTCTGGACGGGGACTTTGGTCTTGACGGGACTTCTGCAGCACAGTCTCCGGATCCTTTGATGATTGGGTATCGGTATCGGACGGATTTGATGCATCATGCCTCGGTTCTGAATTCCCCTGATACATTGCTTTTGAATAATTATCAGAAGCCTGCATTAAGGGCGTCTATAATTAATCGTCAGGAGACATTGAATACTTTTAATTATTTCTTTTCTCCTGAATTCTTATATGATACGAATCCTCCTACGGTACTAAATGATTTATATCTTTCAAATGGCTTAGATCCTATATTGAAACTGTATCCTGGAATACCCCCTTTCCAGAAGACCTTTTCATATAATCCTGGGCTTATTTATGAAAGAAAGTTACAGGACATACGTAGAAATCATCATCCTTTGATGTATGCTGATTTATTACTGAAGGAAACGGCGGAGGGTGATGCTGGTACAGGAGTAAGTTCTTTATGTGACTCTGAGAGGGTGGCTTTTAAGACACGCATAGGGGAAGATCCTTTACCGACCGTTAATGAATGTCCTCCATGGATTATTTTTGATACCGTAACATTGACTTCAGTATCTGTGAGTATACCGGGAGAATTCAGGGCGGTGCCTAATTTAAGGGTCCCTGGAATAAATCTCAGGGATAATTTTATTCTTCGAGAAGTGGAACTTACCGGGACAGCCATATATAATTATACGGCCGTGATTCCTGAAGCTGCCACACCCCAGACGGTCTTTAATATGCCGTCGACATTTCAATACATTTATAATGGTGAGACAATAAATTTCCCGGCGTTGCCCATTGTGGATGAGAACAGTGTCCTGGCTGGTGTAGATGATGTTACGGTGACTGTGAATGGTCTGCCATGGACTGTGACTGGAATTGATCCTACGACTGGGGAAATCACTTTGGCATCATTCCCGGACAGGTTTTATGTGGATTGGGAATATGTGATCACGGCCCAGGATGAGCTTAATAAACAATTGACGTTGCCTGGGTATGCAATAGATCATATGAGTATATCTTTATCTGTTGTGCATAGTTCTGCACAGTTTTACCCGGACGATTTCTGGGTACGTGGAACGAAGTTGATATGGAGGGGCTGTGGTCTTGATGGGCATTTAAGTGCTGGGGATCGGGTCAGGATTACTGGGTGGATGAATCCGTATGTTAATGCTGTAGTGTCTTTTACGTACAGGATTCGGAGTACGGCCATCATAGATTTTGTGGATGAGAATTTATCTCGGATCACGGATAACGGGTATATTTTTCCTGCAGCGTGTTATGACCGAGAGAAGATCAATATCACGTCACGGTTCTCGGAATATGCCATGTCTTTGGATGATTATAGTACTGGGATCAAGGTTACGTATTATAATACGAGCACTTATCAGGTTGAAGAACATGTTTTTTCTGGGCCTGTTTTTGAGTATTATGATTCATCAGATGATGAAATTGGGGCGCCAAGTAACTTTCCGAATGCTTTGGTACGGATAACGAAGGTATCTAATCCCCTGGTTCCTGCTGATTATGGATTTGTGGATGATGCCCTGGTACGGTTCAGGAGGAAGAATTTTAGAGAATTGTTACCTGACAGGACTTATCGGGAGATGCAGCTTCTTGAGATGATGCCTGTTTAAGGGGATATCCTAATATGGTTTATGAACCATAAAATCAGTTCAATCAGTTTCCATATACCGAGTGGTAAAAAGATTATTAAAAGTATGAACATTGTCATAAATAAATTATTAATGGTTCTTCCAATTTCTTCAAACATTTAAATTTTTTTCCCCTTCTTTTTATATATGAGTTCCATGAGAATATTTTTGTGCTCTTGGGCCATAAACTCTTTCATAAAATACTCAAAATCAGGAAAGGTTGTTTTGGACATTTCGACTTCATAAGGATCATCATCAAAAAATGATGCCGTAAATCTGACAAGATGTTCTGAAAAATAGATGTTAGGGATGTTGCTTAGATATTCATCTATTCCATCAGGAGTTCTTTCTGATCCATCAAAATTAGAGACCTCAAAAAAACTTCCATCTTTAGTAATTATCAGATTACATGAAATATCTCTGATAATTCTCTTATTATCATAATCAAAACACCCACATCTGATTACGGGGCCGTCACAGGTGATTTTTTCTCTAAGGGGCCCTGCTATTTCTGAATTGGGCTCAAGCTCATACTTACCGTAGGGTAGAATAATTTGTGCAGATTCTTTCTCTTCAAGGAATGCCGAGAATTTTTTAAGATGTTCCTCAAGTAATCTGCATCTTTCAAGAACAGATTCAGGGACATCAATTTTAACAGCATCCCCATCTGGGGCCGTGTATAGTGTTTTCATATTTGTTTAAGCCTGTCCATGTGCGGCCTATCGGATCAAAACAGTATCGTAGTGTAACTGCGACCCGCTCCCCGATAATGCCACGTTAGCACTCGCCGCACATGACAGGCAGCGTTTTAGTTCGGAGAAATCTCCTTGCTTCAGAACGTCGTGGGAGCAGTCACTCTGTTAATTCCATGAAAACTGGTTCTTTATTTTCATAAAGAGTTATAATAAAACCGTGCCTCTTACTCCATAATGAGAATTTAATTATGGCATCTGAGATAGCTTGAACAGTCTTGTTTTTTGTTGGACTTGGATTTGGATCCAGAAATTTAAGTTTACTGACATCTATGATTCCAATATCATAAGAAGAGGCATGCTTCTTAAAATCATCCGGATTTTTCGTGACAATAATACGATTCGGTAAAAGCCTCTCAATAATTTGCACATCTTTTTCCCCGGGTTGTGGGGTAATAACGTGAATGTTGCTGGCTGAGAGGGGTGGAACCAGTTCTTGAACACATTCATCTACTACCAGAGTCCCTCGAGCCATGGCCAAAACATTATTGACAACATTTTTGACGATTTTATGTTTTTCCATTAAAAGTCCCTCAATCTAATCGTTAAAAAGTCTTTGATATTTTCATAACCCCTGGCCTTTAATACTAATATTAAAACTATTGTCTTGATCATAAAATAATTTTATTCCAAGACTTTTAATGGTCTTATGCCTTTTAATTAAATTTAATGCCCGATTCCTATCTTCTTTTGAATAGGTTTTTAATTCTTCTTCCATATTTACAATAAACTCAGGACTAGAAAGGACATCATTTAGATCCATTTGGATATATTCAATAGTGAGCCACGGGATCCCTTTTGGGCTCTTATTTCGAATATTGAATTTATTTAAATATCCTTTTATTTCTCCATGCCATTTATTTTTATCCCTTGATAAAGGCATAGATTCATATTTTATAATATGCTCAAGAAGAGGGACAGTCATACCTGATAAATATTGAAGGGCATCTTTTCGTTTTCGAGACATGGCCACTATAGTTCTTAATTCAGAGGCATGTTCAAATAGACCTTCTTTTTGAAGATTATGGATAAATCCCTCAACAGTTTTCACGGTCATCTTATTCATACCATCCGGCCTTTATTTCAACATTTTCACTACTGCTGAAGTTGCCGACGTATAAAATAATAAGCCATTTGTACAGCACCTTCGTTTGTTACTCCTTCACGTTTGAGACGTTCACTGACGTGTGCTTCTACTTCTGCAAATGTTGGCAATTTTAACATAATTGTTCTCGACAACTCAAAAGTATTCTGTCGGGCTGGTTGATTATGGTACTGGCAATTGTTACAATCTACAGGTTCTCCGCATGACATAAAATCTCCTTTAATAAAAGCCCCGCCTATAATAACGTCCTTTGTCGGGAATTTCGCATATAATGTTATTGAATAAACTTAACTTTGAAATTTTTCTCACCTTTAAGTACTGCAATAAAGGTCCCATGGGCCCGGGTCAGGTCAAATGTATAATATCCGGGATCTAAATTGCTATTAAAGACTACTTGTCCACCAACATTATAAACCACAAGATTTGATGACTTACTGGCCCCGACAGAGATCCTGGTCCCAGTAACATTCATGTAGCTGGCTTCAGGAATGGCCCTGACAATACTATTGATTACAGCCGTGCCATTTGAAATCTTAAAGATCTCAGACGTTCCAATAGCCATGTTCCCTGCAGCATCATAGACCCTGACCTGGATCTTGGCCTGATCTGTGACATTTGGGGGTCCTGACTGATACATACTGCTACCAGGGTTAGTGGCTGAAGAGTCCAGTTTGGTATATGATAGTCCATTATTGGTAGACAGATAACTGCTATAAGCTACGACGCCTATATTATCGGCTGATGTCCATTTATAGGTACTCTTGACATAGACATGCCATGTCGTGTCCTTTGTGGGCATAATAACAGTAACAGTCGGAACAATTGTGTCCTTAACTTGGAAGGCTTCGGACGTGTCTGAGGCAGAGTTCCCAACGTCATCATAGACCACGATTCTGATCTTGCATGTTGTTGAGGCCCAAGAGGTTGGAATGACCCATGTATAGGTCCCGATATTTGTTTTGGCACTATCGAGCAAAGAATAGGCAGCTCCTCCGGTAGTAAGATATATGGTCCGGGCGGTGACTCCAATATTGTCGGTCGCGGTCCATGTAATGATACGAGATCCGCCAGTAGGCCAAGACTCAGCTCCTACAGGTGAGGTCAGGGCTACTGTAGGTCGGAGTGTATCGGATACAGCAAAGGTATTGGAAATAACTGTATCAATGTTGTTTTCAAAATCTTTGACGATGACTCGAATCTTGCCTTGACTAGTCTGTGTCGTGGGTGTGAATAATTGAGATTGTTTACCCCATCCATAGGTGGAGTCTTCTCCAACATAGCCCGAACCAAAATATGTTAAAGAACAGACAAAGGCCCAGGTACTGCCATTGTTATAGCTGACATAATAGTCCTGTTTATTAATATTGAAGCCATTATCCCAAGCATTTGTTTTAAGGGTACATGGGGCGTTTACCAACATGTTATTAACAGGGTAGATGATCAGGGTAGGGGGCATAGTATCATAGGCTTTAAAGTTTGCTGTGGTATAGTTCTTACCAAGATTTGGAAATCCAAGACTTTCTGGAGAAAATACAAAACCCAGTCTGGAAGGAGTAACAGTACCTGTCCATCCCATAAGGAGAGTCTGTCTGTACATAGTACCATTTATATTATCATAACTACTTGTCTTGACTATGCCACCACTATTATTAAATGTCATTGTAAACATATTTGTTGGATAAGATCGAGGATGATAATTAATTTCTTTTACATTTCCTACTATCTCAAACATAGTTACCGCTTGAGACATTCCAGCCACCAACAATATTGTACCTACGACTTTCAAAAGAATCTTTTTCATATTTTCTCCTTTACGGTTGTTTTCGGTTTAGATCCGCATCCAGAACAACTCTCTTTCATAATCATTCTCTCCTATAAACTATTATACGGAAGTTTTAAGAAAACATACATCAAAATAATCTCTTAATACAGACTGCTTTTTAATAACCACGCCCAGATAGGAGCCAGCCAAATGATTTTCAATGAGTTACTACAAAAAACTTCCGATAAATTCTTCGGAGGATTCAAAGTTCGTCACCTGGATCATGTCCGACACCTCACCGGAGAATACTGGATCTATCTAAAAGATACCCAGAATAATGTCCTGGACCAACGCCATGGCCATAATATCATCGTTAACTCGGCATCAGTCCTCATAGCCAGATTATTGAAAGATAATCATGAACCTGACGCCGGAATCAGCTATCTGGCCGTAGGTACAGGCGCCGCTGGCTGGAATCTTCAAAATCCACCCCAGCCCACTGTGAC